>Ga0335069_10002540_pt1 | contig 28019 bp, 24 predicted proteins | sample Lox_Sample_11_FD_206714 | JGI IMG/M metagenome (GOLD analysis project Ga0335069, IMG submission 206714) | Soil microbial communities from Loxahatchee National Wildlife Refuge, Florida, United States - Lox_Sample_1.1 | ecosystem: Environmental > Terrestrial > Soil > Wetlands | place: USA...
TGAACACGGCGAAAATCGTGGCGATGGGGAGGAAGTCGTGGACGACCCGTCCGACACGCGACCGCGTCCCCCAGTTGGCGACCGCGACGACGACCGCCGCCGTCGATGCGGCGAGCGCCAGGGCCGCCAGCGGAACCGGATGGCTCGCAACCGCGACGAGGACCAGGGCGGCGAGCCACAGAATCGTCAGACGGTCCGGTGGGCTCAGCTTGGCGACGAGCGCGTGCACCGCAGTCTCCTTCGGAGGGCGATGGTGCAAGCTGGTGGCCAGTCGCTCGATACGCGTCCCGCGGGGAGCGCGCGCGGAAACTTCGCGCTCTCACGCATCGATTGCGCGTCGCGCGTCCGCGTCCTCGGCGTTCGGCGCCTTGGGCTTGGCGTTTGCCTCGGCCATTGGTCATGCCGTACGCGACGAACGCCGAACTGCCCGAATCGGTGCGCTCTCATCTGCCTCCTCACGCGCAGGCCATCTTCCGCGAGGCGTTCAACCACGCCTTCGACCGCTATGGCGGTGACGAAGCGCGCGCCTTCCGCATCGGCTGGGCCGCGGTCAAGCAGCGTTACGAGAAGATCGACGGCGAGTGGCTCGAGAAGGCGTAGGCGAACCGCTTGGCATACCGGCTGCCTTTCCTCGTCGCATGAGCGAGATGCGAGCGACAGTCTTCGCGGGCAAAGGCAAAGTGGAGTTGCGTGAGGTCGAGCGTCCTTCGCCAGGACCCGGCGAAGCCCTCGTGCGCGTGACGCTGACGACGATCTGCGGGACCGACGTCCACATCCGCAAGGGCGAGTACCCGGTGAAGCCCGGCCTCACGATCGGACACGAGCCGGTCGGGCGCATCGAGGCTCTCGGTCCCGGAGTCGTCGGATACTCGCCCGGCGACCGCGTCATCGTAGGGGCGATCACCCCGTGTGGTCAGTGCCGGGCATGCCTCTCCGGCGATGGCGCTCAGTGCAGCCACGGCGGCGATGGCTTCGAGGCCATCGGCGGCTGGCGCTTCGGCAACACCATCGACGGCTGCCAGGCCGATTACGTCCTCGTGCCGAACGCCCAGGCCAACCTCGCCAAGGTCCCCGACGATCTGACCGACGAGGACGTGCTCCTGTGTCCCGACATCATGTCGACGGGGTTCTCCGCCGCCGAGCGCGGACGCGTCAGGATCGGAGACGCGGTCGCCGTCTTCGCACAAGGCCCGATCGGTCTCTGTGCGACCGCCGGCGCTCGGCTCTCCGGAGCGTCGCTCGTCATCGGAGTCGATTCGGTGCCCCGGCGCCTCGAGATGGCCAAGCGGATGGGTGCCGACGTCGTCCTGAACTTCAACGAGTGTGACGTGGTCGCCGAGATCCGCCGGCTCACCGGCGGTGGCGTCGACGTCGCGATCGAAGCGCTGGGGAAGCAAGTGAGCTTCGAGAACGCGCTGCGTTCCCTCCGTCCGGGAGGCACGCTGTCCAGCCTGGGCGTCTACTCCGGGCACCTCACGATGCCTCTCGACGCAATCGCCGCCGGCCTGGCGGATCAATCCATCTTGACGACGCTCTGTCCCGGCGGAAAGGAGCGCATGCGGCGCCTCATGAGCGTCGTACGCGCCGGGCGGTTCCCGTTCCGCGAGCTCGTCACGCACTCGTTCCCGCTCGATCGGATCGTCGACGCCTACGACTTGTTCGCAGAGCAGCGCGACGGCGTGCTCAAGGTCGCCATTCGGCCTTGAGCACGACGTGATTCCTCGGCGACCACTTCATCTGGAGCCGGTCACGGCAGGAACCGCATGTACCTACCTGCTGGCGACCCTGGTCGCATTCGTCGCGAAGCGAGGATTGCAGGCGCTCGTCGAGCGCAGGGGTCCCCCCTTGTTCGACACGATCGCGTCGGTGGCGGACCATCTCGGTAGCGGGCTCGCGACCGTCGGCCTCGGATTGACCGCCCTCGCCTTGGGGCGCCTGGCGAGTAAGCCAGCGTGGGTGGACATGGCCCTGACGCTCGGCGCCAGGGGCATACCGTGCTGGATACTCACGACGGCAGGCCAGATCGTGTTCGCCGAGTCGCGTCCGAAAGAAGGGGGTGCCATGCACTGGTTCGCCTTCGGTGGCCACGGCGTGTCTGGCCATGCCGCCGCGGCTGCGCTCCTTTTCTGGACGGTGCGCGGCACGCTGGTCAGGGACGCCGAGGCGCCCGTCCGCCGTGCAGTCACGGCCGCCATGCTCGGATGGGCCCTGCTGGTGGGATGGTCGCGCGTGTACCTCGGCGAGCACTTCGTCTGGAACGTGATGCTCGGCTACCTGGTAGGGACGGTCACCTCCGTGCCGCGGTCTTCACGCGTGTGCCGGTTGCGCGCGCCGCGCATTCTCCCGCCCGATTCCGAGCACCACGATGGCCCAGGCGCAGGCCATGAGGACGCAGATCGCGGCGACGGACACTGGGGTCAGTCCGGCGCGTAAGCCGATCCACACGACGGCCGCGGATACGAGATCTCCGGATCGCGCGCCGACGGTGTCGACGAGTGTCTTGCCCACGTACTTCTCGGCGCGCGTCGCGACGAGGAAGAGCGCGTGGCGCGACGTGTTCGTCAGCGAATAGTCGAGGGCGCGATTCGCGATGACGACGGCGCGGATGACCGCGAGCACCGGCACGAGGACGTACGCCCCATAGCCGGCGACGGCCACCACCGGCAGCACGAGCAATGCGCCGCGGACGCCGACGCGCGCGAGTATCCGCGAGACGGCGAAGAGCTGCAGGAGCACCCCCACGGCGTTGTACCAGGCAAAGAAGGCGGCCTTGAAAGAGCCGACGAACGCCTTTGCGTCCGCGCCCACCCAGTGCGCGGCCGCGACGTGCGCCAATAGCGTACGGTCGAGGATGTAGTCGCCCAGGCCACTCACGCAGTTGAGCGACAGCGTCAGCGCGCCGATGAGCATCAGGTAGCGGTCGCGGAGCAGTAGGTCCAACGATGCGCCTTCCGCGACGGGCTCTGCGGCGGGCCGCGCGCCGCGTCCGCCCCGCGTGTCCGCACGGTGCTCGACCCACGCGAGCAGGAGGACGCATGCGGTGACGAGAATCGCAGCACCGATCATCAGGGCGTCGGGCCCGCGGGGGACGAGCATTCGCGCGAAGGTGGAACCGGCCACCGATCCGACCGAGCTGCCGACCCCGACGAGCGCAAAGAGCCGCTTGCCCTGCTCCTCGGTGTAGATGTCGGCGGCGAACGCCCAGAACTGCGCGATCGACGTGTAGCTGAAGACGCCGACCCACAGGAAGAAACCCAGGCCGACGTGCACGCCCGCCCTCACGAGAAGCGCGAAGGCGACCATGTTGGAGACGAAGAACATGTAGACGAAAGCGATCAGGCGCAGGCGCCCGACTCGCCGTGCGATAGCGTCGTACGCGCGCACGACGCCCACGAGGATCACCGCCTGGGCGGCCTCGGCGTAGAGCTTCGCCTCGGCACCCCACTCGATCAGGATGAGGGGCTCGCGCGCCGTCTTCAGCAGGTAGTAGCCGCTCATCAGCACGAACGCGACCAGCGTCATCGCGAGGGCGACAAGCACCTCCTCAGGTCGCACCAGCGTGAACGGCCCGAGGGCCCGGGCCAGAGCACGCTCTGCGCGCGATGGCCTCGTCGGGCGCGGGATCTCGGTCACCTCGCGGACGGGATGTGCAGCAGCCGTACCGTGACGGCGCGGGCAGTGCTTCCAAGCTCGTGGACCGCTCCAGGGACGACCCGCGCCCGGGCAGTCGCGCATTCTCTGCGCCGCAGCGAATCATCTGCAGCACGCGGATGTCTCCATTCGCGACATTGCTTTCCCCGATCACGACAAGCGAACCGGGACCGCTGGAGTCGTGGATGCGGCCCGTGATTGCCTGCCGCGCCATGAAGTCATCGACCTGCATGGGCATCGTGCTCGTGGGGCTGCTAGCCGCGGCCTGTGGCTCCTCGTCCCAGTCCGCGTCCTCGACCTCGAGCGCAGCCGACGCGGGCCTTCCCGACGACCCGTTCGCGCCGGAGCCCGACGAGAGCGCCGGGCTGACCAACGTCGGCGCCGACTTGAGCACGGTCCTCGAGCACGGCGTTCCGGCGAGCCTCGTTTCTGGCGACCAACTTCCCCGATGAGCTCGGGCTGGGCTTCTCGAAGCTAGGCCTCGTGCCCGATCCGGCGTCGACCGACGACCTGCCGCTCGGAATGGCCCCCGGCGTCCCGCTCGGCACGGGCATCCCTTCCGTCGCGTTCACGTGCGCGAGCTGCCACTTCGCGCCGCTGGCAGACGGACGGTACGCGGTGGGCGCCCCGAACCTGCACTACGACTACGCGAAGCACATTTTGACGATCTCGATCGCACCTGGCCTGGCCATCGGCATCGACGCGCCCGCAAATCACGATCCGGCGGCGGTCGCCGAGGTCCAGCCGGTCCTCGATCGCGTCGCCAGCGATCCATCCTTGAAGCAACAGCTCCTGAACACCCTGCTGCCGCTGGCGTCATTGAGCCTGCCCTCGATGACGACGCAGATCGAGCACGAGTACAGCACCTGGCCGACCGGGGCGCTCGACTTCCTCATCGCACCGCTGCCGGTCGACGATCACGTCCACGTCGTCGGCAAGATGATCGGGCTGTGGGGCATCCCTCGCCCCGCGGAAGTCGCGGCGGCGGGCATGTCCAATGCGGGGACGCCGAGCGCTCCTCGGCTGGACGGGAGACACGCACGGGCTGGACGAGTTCCTGCGAGGGTTCGCCGTTCTCGGCGGGGCCGCGACGACGCCCACCGAGGATCAGATGGCGCCGCTCATGGAGTACGTGTACTCGCTTCGCGCCCCGTCGAACCCCCATCCACCCGAACCGTCCCTGGTGGAAAAGGGCAAAGCGCTCTTCACGAGCAAGGGTTGCATCGGGTGCCACGGAGGGCCGCGCGGCGCCGGCAAGAGAGCTTACGCGCTCGACGAGATCGGGACCGATCCCGCCGTCGCGCGCTGGGCGAATCCGAGCCTCGGCACGCAGGCTTGCCGCGGAGTCCCCACTCCCGCGGGAGGGCTCACCCGCGGCATCAAGGCGCCGCGCCTGGTCGGGATGTGGACGCTCGATCGGCTCTTGCACGACGGGACGCTCTCGAGCCTGCAGCAGCTCTTCTGCATGAACGGCGGCCGCCCCGCTGCGGGCGTGGAGCCACTGCGCACCGACGGACATGCCTTCACGTGCGACGCCCTCACCGATGCCGAGAAGGACGCCCTGATCGCGCACCTGCTGGCGCACTGATCCGACGCGACGACCGAAACGCCGCGGGGGTGCGTCCGGTCCAGCGGCCGAATGCGCGATAGAAAGCCTGGAGGCGCGCGAATCCGACCTCGTAGGCGACCTCCAGGATCGAGGTGTCGTCGCGCACCAGGAGCTGCTCGGCGAGCCGGCGACGCACGTCGTCGACGATCTCCCGGTGCGACGTGCCGTGCTCGCGGAGGCGGCGCTGGAGCGTTCGCTCGCCCATGGCCAGCTCGCGGCCGAGGCGCGACAGAGCTTGATCCCGGGCCCAGACACCGCGGAGAACCGCGGCCCGCACGCGATCGAGGAACGGATCGCCCGACTGCAGCTGATGCTCCATTTTCGCCGCCCGAGCCTCGACGCGCGTGGCGGCTGCCGGATCCGGTGTGCGCACTGGCAGGTCGAGCATGGAGGCGTCGAAGACCACGCCGTCCACGGGCTGACTGAAAGCGACCGTGGTCTGAAAGAGCGCGTCGTAGGGTTTGGCGTCCGCCGTGCGATGCCGGAAGCTCACCGAGCGAAGGCGCAGCTTGTAGCCCGTCGCCTCGCGCGCGCGCAGCACGTTGAGGGCGAGGGCGATGTCGGTGAGCACCGTGCCGTGTCGTGCGCCGAGCGGGGCGCGCATCGAGACGTGCGCGAGCATCCCCCGGTGCTCGAGTGCGAGCGAGACGCCCTCGGTCACCAAGCTGTAGAAATGGGACGAGCGCGCGATGGCGTCGCGGAGCGAGCCGCCCGTCCACACGGCGTGGTCGAACATGCCGAAGCTGCCGAGCGGCATGCCCCGGGCGATGGTCAGGCCGAGGCTCCTGTCGCCGACGCGCTCCGCCACCGACGTGAGTGCGCGACCCGCGAGCGATCCCCGCACGAACGTCTCGGCGCCGGCCTGCTCGTCGACGCCCAGATCGCGCAGGAACGACGTCGGATCGACGCCGGCGGTACGAAGGCGCTCCGCCACCGGCCTCAGGATGAGGACGGAGAGGCCGGGCTCGCGATCCATCGCGCGCGGAAGAATACGCGAGGCACCCCACCGGCAGCAGGCGCCGTTTCTCCATTCGCGACAATCGACGCAACGGAGACGGCGCGCGGCCCCGACAGGCCTGGACGGTGCGGGTAGCCGTATGCAGAGTACCGCCGCCATGGCGCGAGCCCTCTCTTCGCTCTTGCTGGTCTCGGTGCTCGCTTGCGGAAGCAGCGCCGGCTCGGGTGCGTCCTCGAACGAGGACGGTGGGCCGTCCGGCTCGGGGAACGACGGCGGCACGCCGTCGTCGGGTCAGGATGCTTCGGCCCACGATGGAGCCGCGAACGGCGACGAGGGCATGCCGCCCCCGGCGTCTCTCGATGCGGGACACGAGGAGGGAGGCCCAACACCCGACGCGCAGACCGATGGATCGTCGGGCAGCACGGGCGTCTACGGCTCCGACGGACCCGACCCAGTCGGCACGGCGACCGTGCAGGTGCCGGGCCCCAGTAGCACCTTCTCGGTCACCGCTTACTACCCCACGTCCCCGGGCGCGCACCCGGCCGTCATCCTCTCGTCGGGCTTCTTCCAGACGGGCCTCGGGTACGCGCCGTACGCGAAGCGCCTGGCGAGCTGGGGCATCGTCACCTTCACGCGGGATGACCCCGGGCTCGGCGAGACCGCGCCCTCGATCGCGGCCGACGTCGCGTACATGGTCACCACCTGGCTGCCGGCCGCCGCGGCGGACGCATCCCCGCCCGCGTTCGGCGCGGTGGACACCACCCGCATCGGGCTCGCCGGTCATTCGCGTGGGGGTCAGGTCGCGCTTCTCGCGGCCGAGGGAGGCGCCCTGGGCCACGTGCGGGGCGTGTTCGGGCTCGACCCGGTGGACACGTCCACCAGCGGCTCACCCGAAGCGCGCACGCAGATCGCGACGATCGGGGTGCCCCTGGCCTTCGTCGGCGAGACCACCGACTCCGCTTCGAGCGGATGCGCGCCGGCGACGGACAACTACCAGGTGCTCTACCAAGCCGCCGTGTCTCCGGCCGTGGCGATCACCGCCATGAACGCGGACCACACGATGTTCGAGGACCCGAGCAATTGCTCCTTCTGCACCCTCTGTACGGCGGGCACCGCCAACGCGGCGCAGGTGCTCGCGTACTCGGTTCGCTACCTCACGGCGTTCTTCGCGCGCGAGCTCCTGGGCGATTCGAGCGTCGGCGCCGCGTTTCAAGGCGCCGGCGCCAGCCAGGACGTCGCGGCGGGGCTCGTGCAGATCGTCTCGAAGTAGCCGGCCACTGGTTGCTACCGCGCGCACCTGAAGCCGAGGTTCGTGTTCCTCGTCGTGGGGTCGGCGGGGCTGCGGTCGGTCAACCGTACGAAGAGGAAGTCGACCATCGACCAGCTCCCGCCGCGAATCACGCGCCGCGTATCACTGCAGCCCGGATGGTCGTACGGGCAGTACTGGCTCGCGGTCCATTCCCACACGTTGCCGGCCATGTCGTAGAGACCGAACTTGCCCGGCCAGTGGCTCGCCACGCGCGTGGTGAACGGCCAGCGCTCGGCGCCCAGGACGGCACCGGCGCCTCCGCGCTCGGTGAGAGCCTCGTCGCAGGTGCCGCCGCACGCGGCGTACTCCCACTCCTCCTCCGTCGGCAGCCGCTTGCCCGCCCAGCGGCAGTACGCGTCGGCCATGCTCCAGTCGACGCAGTTCTCGGGATGGTCAGGGCGATCGGCGCGGTCGCCGTTGCACTCCGCGTCATAGAGCTGCTGGTCGGTGAAGGTCACGCCGGGGAACGTGATGACGGTCGGCGCCTTGCGGCAGGCTCCCGCGCGCACGCACGCCGAATACTGATCGACCGTGACCTCGGTGACGTCGAGATCGAACGACGCGACGTGGACCGTGTGCGCCGGACGCTCGTCGGGCTCTCCCACGTCGGATCCCATGCGGTAGCTGGCCTCCGGGACGTGAGCCATGCGTCCGACCGGACTGGGCTGGCTGGCCGTGACCCCCTCCGGCGCCGCAGCGGAAGCCGCCGCCGGCGCGTACGTCGTCGGCGGAACCTGTGGATTGCCCATCGCGCATGCAGCGACGCCGACGAGCGAGACGAAAGGTGAGAGGCGAACGATCGGGTGCATGCGTTCGGAGAGAGCAACCCCCGGACCAGGCGACCGATCAACCGCGCCCCGCGGGTGGCGCGTTCCACCAGCCGCCTCCGAGCGCGACGTACAAGGCGACGGTGTCCTGGAGGCGCTGGGCAACGGCTTCGATCCAGCCGATTCTCGCCTGCAGATATTGCGCGTCGGCGACAAGAAGTTGGAGGTACGTCGCGATGCCGGCCTTGTAGTCTGCCTGCAGCAGATGGAGGGCCCTCTCGGCCGATTCCACCGCCAGCGTCTGCGACGCCACGGCCTCCGCGTCGTGCTCCAGCCCGCGAAGCGTGTCGGCCACCTGCTCGAACGCTGCCAGCACCGTCTGGCGATACTGAGCCGCTGCCGCGTCGCGCGCGTCGATGGCGGCCCTGCGCTGCCAGTACAGCGTGCCGCCATGGAAGACTGGTTGCGTCAACCCGGCGCCGAGGCTCCATACGGGGCTGTTCGACGCCAAGAGGTCGCCCGGCGACGTGTTGTTCACGCCGTAGCTGCCGCTCAGCGTGAGGTTCGGCAGCATCGCGGCCGTGGCCACGCCGATGGCCGCGTTCGCGGCGTGCAGCTGCTCCTCGGCGACGAGGACGTCGGGTCGCTGGCGCACGAGCAGGGACGGCACCGTGACGGGCAAGTCCTCGGGCAGGCGGAAGTCCGAGATCGGCACGTCCGGTTGCACCCACCCCGACGGCGTGTCTCCGCTCAGCGCCGCGAGTAGATGGGAGGCCTGATCGGCCCTGTCCTCCAGCGGCGGGACGCTCGCCTCGGTGCTCGCGAGCTGGCTCTGAAGGCTGAGCACGTTCGCGTAGGGCGCGGTGCCGGCGTTCGCCTGCGCCTCGGCGATGCGCGTCTGTTCGCCGAGCACGACGATGGTCGCTCGGGTCGCCTCGACCTCGGCGCGGTAGGCCGACTGTGCGATGAGCGTGTCGGCCACGTTGCTCGCCAGCATCACGCGCGCCGCGGCGAGCGCATAACGCTGCGCATCGACCGCGGCACGCATCGCCTCCACCTGCCGACGCTCGCCGCCCCAGAGGTCCACCGTGTAGCTCACCGTCCCCGAGAGCGAGAACAGGTTGAAGGCGTTGCCTGAGGTGGGGATCGCCCCCGGCGCCGGGTTGTAGAGCTGCCGACTCGCGCCCGCGCGCGCGTCGAGCTGCGGGAAGAAGACGCCGTAACCTGCGCGCAGGCTGTCCTGGTTTCGCCGGAGCGTCGCGCGCGCCTCCTCGATTCCTGGGTTCGCGGTCAACGCGCGACCCACCATCGCGTCGAGCGCCGGACAGCGCAGCAAGCGCCACCAGTCGGCGGCGATGCCCTCGCCCTCGACGAAGCGCTGAGCCTTGCCATCTGCCACGACGGTACCCGCGGATGCCCCCCGCCCGTATCCCGGATCCGCGGGCGATGCAGGCCGATGAAAGTCCGGCCCGACGGAGCACGCAGCGCACAGCCCGAGCGCCAGGCTCGCGGCGACGGTGGTAGCTCGCGTCTTCACGTCACTTCTCCCCGACGTAGACGTCCACCACCTCTCCCGGGAACACCTGCACTCCCGGCGGCGGCTGGAAGCGGAAGATGACCGGCAGGACGCGCAGGTCCACGCGCTCCTGTCGCTGATTGGAGAGCTGGATCTTGGGTGAGACGTACGGCTGCACGCGGACAAACTCGAGCGGGATGCGCGTGCTCGTGCCGCGGATGAACATCTGCGCCTGCAGCTTCTCCGGCGGAGGCAGGCGCGGGATGAGGATCTCGTCGACGTAGCAGCGCACGGCCAGCGTCCCCTTCGAGGTGCCCATGACGACCACTGGCTCGAATCCCTGCGTGTACGTGTCGTACGAGCCCTGCGGCGAGGCGTAGCTGCCGACCGTGGGGCCGATCGACATCACGATGCCGTCACTGGGTGCCTTGACCGTGTACTTCGCGAGGAGCGCCGCCGACGAGGTGTACGCCTTCTGTAGCGCCTCGGCTTGCTTCTCCTGGTTGCGGACGTCGAACATCCACGCGCCCGCCTTGGTGAGCTCGTACTGGCGCGTCGCGAGCTGCAGGTTCGCCATGGCGACTTTCTGCGCGTTGTTCGCGTTGTCGAAGGCGTCCTTGCTGACCGATGCCGGATCGATGTCGATCGCGCGCTGCTGCTTGTCGAGCTGGTCCTGCGCCGTGCGGAGGCCCGCGCGTGCGAGGTCCATCTGCGCTCGGGCGACCTCGAGCGCTTCGGGGCGCGGCTGGGCCCGCAGCTCCTCGAGGAGCGCCTGCGCGGCCTCGGCCTGCGACTTCTGCTGGTCCACCGTCGCGCGCTGCACGGTGTCGTCGATCTCGAGTAGCGGCATTCCCTGTGTGACCTGCTGCCCCTCGGCGACGAGGATGCGGACGACCGATCCGGCCACCTCCGGGTAGATGTCGATGTTCTCGCCGTGCGACTGGTAGCTCTCGATGATGCCGTTGGCGTAGATGCCCTGCGCGTAGGGGTTGGGCGCCGGGTTGAACACCGGCGCCAGCGGCTTCGCCGGCACCGCGTACACGTAGGCGCTCCCGAGCGCGCCGAGCACGCCGAAAAGAACCAGGACGAAGATGATCTTGTTACGCATCGGCGCCTCCTCGGCCGTCCAGAAGCCGCCCGTCCTCCATGTGGATGATGCGATCGGCGAACTCGTAGATGCGATCGTCGTGGGTGACGACGACGATGCATCGGTGTTCTCCGAGCACTTCGTTCTTCACGAAGCCGGCGATCTTGCGCCCGGTGTCGCCGTCGAGCGACGCCGTGGGCTCGTCGAGGATCATGATGTCCGGCCCGCTCGCGAGGGCGCGTGCGATCGCCACGCGCTGCTGCTCGCCGCCGCTCAGGCGCGAAGGCGGAAGCTTGGCCCGCGCGCCGAGGCCGACGACGTCGAGATACTTGCTCGCCTCTCGCAGGGCGTGGCTCCAGTCGCGTCTCTTGAGCACGAGCGGGATCGCGACGTTCTCGACCGTCGTGAGGTTGGGGAACAGGTGGTAGTCCTGGAAGACGAATCCGATCTTGTGCAGGCGAAAATCGGCGAGCGCGTTCTCCTTCAGGCTCCAGACGTCGGTGCCCTCGACCTCCACCAGGCCCGCGTCCGGGCGCAGGATGCCCGAGATGATGCTGAGCAGCGTGGTCTTGCCGCTGCCCGAAGGCCCGACAATGTAGAGCATCTCGTCGAAGCGAACTTCGAAGCTCGCATCGCGCACGGCGTACGTCTTCGCGTCGCCCTGGCCGAACCACTTGGTGAGGCCCTCGGCCCGGATCGCGACTGGCTTCTGCGCCGCGGTTGCCATGATCAGCCCCTGAAGATGTCGTACGGGTCGATGCGCAGGACCTTGCGGACCGCGATGTACCCGGAGAAGGCCGAGATGAGCAGCACCATCCCCAGCGCGAGGCCGAGGTTGCCGTAGGTGATGATCGACGCGTAGTCGGGCACGCGCAGCTTCGCGAGCGCGATGAGGCCCGAGCAGAGCCCGATGCCGAGCCCATATCCGGCGAGGCCAGTGATGGTCGCCTGGAAGAAGATCATGGCGACGAGCTCGCTACCCTTGGCGCCGATCGCCTTGAGCGCGCCGAACTTCTCCAGGTTCTCGAGCACGAAGGTGAAGAACGTCTGGCCCGAGATGGAGAGGCCGACGACGAAGCTGATCGCGGTCATGAGGAGGAGGTTCGTCCCCATGCCGGTGTGCAGCATGTACCAGCTCGTGATCCGGTCGATGAGCCCCTGGTCGGTCAACGTGTCGTAGCCGAGCCGCTTCACCTCCTGCTGGATGTGCGGGATGGCGGCGTCGCTCTGCGGCTCGACGAGGACGAACGACATCGTGTACCGCATCGACGGGATGTACTGAATCGCGCGGCTGTACGTGGTGTAGAGCGTCGGCAGTCCAAAGAGTCCGCTCGCAGGCACGCGCGCGATGCCGACGACGACGCCGCGATTGTCGTTCAGCTCGAACTCGGTGCCCAGCTTCGGGCTCTCGAGCTTGCCGAACTCCTCGTCTTTCACGACGACGAAGCCGTTCTCGGCGTAGATGTCCTCGATTCTCCCCTCGAGCAGATCGGGCCTTCCGAAGAGACTCGTGTCGTCGAGCCCCAGCACCGTGACTGCCTGATAGGTGCCGTCCTTCAAGTGCACGAGCGCCGCGCCCGAGTAGAGGGGCACCGCGAACCTCACCCCCTCGATGCTCCGGACGTGATCGAGCACGTAGTCGGGCATCGGGATGGCGCTGCTCACGTTCGTGACGGCGGGGTCCATCACCCAGACCTTGGCGCCGGTGTTCGTGACGGTCGCCGACGCCTTCTTCATCATCCCGGCGAACATGGAGGTCATCTGGATCATGAGGAACACCGAGAAAGTGAGCCCCATGAGGAGTGCCACGAACTTGCCCCTGTCGTTGACGAGCAGCTTGTAGGCGATACGCAGGATCCCGATCACGACGCCGAGCGTAAGTGCAGCAGCCGTACCGTGACGGCGCAGGCAGTGCTTTTACGCCCGTAGACCGTGTGACCCCCGGACAGCCGCGCATCTTCTGCGCCGGGCCGAATCATCTGCACGGCGGAGCAGCCGCTAGAGCAGCTCGAACCGTCCGCTCAACGATTGGACGCGGATGCCGAAGAGGACGGGCCGGTGGAACTCTTCCCTGCGGTAGACGTCGTTCTGCTGGACGAGTCGTGCGCTGGCGCTCGTCTCGATGCGCGCGAGACGCATCGACAGGATGTCGATCGCGCGCTCCCGCTCGTCCTGGAGCAGCTCCTCGAAGCGCCCCTGGGCGATGACGGTCCGCCAGTTCGCCATGCCACGAATCTGCTCGACCTCGAAGCACACCTCGGGGTGCTCGCGCATTGCGCGCAGCTTCATCCCTTCCGAGCCGTTGGCGTAGATCGAGCCGCCTTCGTACACGTAGTTGATGGGCACCACGTAGGGCCATCCATCGGCGATGCAGCCGAGGTGGCCGAGCACCTCCGCGCGGAGCACCTGTTCGACTTCGGCAGCGGTCAGTTCGCCCATCATGGCACGCGGGGATCAGGCAAGTGCGGTGCCGCCGAGGGGCGCGCGCTCGACGCACTACGTACCAGTGACACCCAACGCCGCACCGATGGCCCATCCGACGAGTGCGCTCGCGATGCCTATCGCGGCCATCTCCAGGCCGGCCTTCCATACCTTCCCCGACGTGACGCGTGCCTTGTAAGCCCCGATGCCGAAGAGCGCGCACGCCGCGACCCCCGCGGACGCCCAGGCCGCGGCGCGAACGCTCAGCAGCGAGAAGGGCACGACCGGAAGCAGCGCGCCCAGCATCGTCGCCACCCCGACGACGAATGCGGAGCGCAGCGCGTGCCGTCTCTCGACGGGCCGCAGTTGGTGTTCCTCCGAGAGCATCACGGCGACCCATGCGTCGGGGTTCTGCACGATGGTCGTGACGATCTGCTCGAGCAAGGGGCCCGTGAACCCCTTGCGCGCGTAGATGTCGCGTACCTCCGCCTCCTCGAGGGTCGGTACCTCGCGGATGTGACGGTACTCGCGCTCGCGTTCGCTCTTGTACACGTCGGCGTGCGCGAGCATGGAGGTGTAGGCCACCGCGGCCATCGAGATCGCGTCGGCGAACGCGGTGGCGAGGCCGACCGCGACCACCAGACGGGCGCTGGAGCTCGCCGCAGCGACACCGAGCAGGGCACCAAGCACCGCGACGATTCCGTCCTGTCCTCCCAGGATCAGGTCCGAAAGCGAAGACGTCCTGCGGTGCGGGTCCACGCGCGCGTGGAATGCGCGCTGCCAGTCGGGGACGGGCTTGGCGGGGTTCACCGCACGCGCTGTCTGAATCGCCTGGCGGCCTCGGTCACCTCGGCGACCGCCTCGCGTGTCGCCTCCGATAGCTCCCTCTTCGCGCGCTCGAGCGTCTCCTCGAGCCGCGGCGCCAGTCGCTCCCATTCGCCCCTCGCGTCGAGCTTGCCGAGATGGAGCTGGACCCGGATCTCGTCTCGCAGGGTGCGCAGTGCGGCCGCGCTCCTCTCGAGCTCCGATTTCAGGTCGTGCTTGTGATGGTGTGCCTCACTCATGGTCGGTTCTCCTGTCGGCCGGCGCGCTGTTCGGCGTCGAACAGTGCGAGCAGCGTGCGGTGTTCTTCGTCCAATTGCGCTGCGACACGCGTCAGGACGTCCGGAAGGGGCGTTCGCGTGGAGATCGTCCCGGCGTCCGCGCGGAGCTTGTCGGCGAAGCCCTGCAGCACGCCGCCCCACGCCAGCGATTCACGATCGATGACCTCGGTCGCTTGCGCCGGCACCGGGTATCCAGCCCTGGCCGATGCGTCCACGAGGTAGCCGGGCCACGTGCCGCTCTTGATGGGCACCGTCGGATCCGCGGGTACGTCGGGAGGGGTCACCCCGAAGACGTTCACGAAGGGTCCGCCCACGGCGTAGACCTTCAGGTGCTTGGGCAGCCGGCGCGCGATCTCGAGGCGGTCGAGCGCGCAGAGCAATCCCAGCGCGTGCGCGTCACGCGTGAGGTCGCCGTCGCTGAGCGTTAGGAGCGCGTCGATGGCCGTGGTCTTCTGCAGGGCGCGAGCCGCCAGCGTCTTGTCCATGGCACGGTCGGGGGCGGAGCTCGGCCGCTCCTCGTCCGCTTTGACGTCGTCGGCCGCCTTGCGCGCGAGCAGGTTCTCCCGCGTCGCGTCGGCCACGCCACGCAGGAGCTGGACGAGCCCCGCCGCATGGGGGGCATCGACGCGATCGGCCTCGGCGACCGCCTTCACTCGCGTCGCGAGATCGTCGACCACCCGAGGCTCCACGGCTCGCAGCTGTTCGTACTGCATGGGGTCGAAGGCCCCGTAGACGTGCGCCAGCACCGCGCTGCAACGACGCTCGATGCCGCGCGGATCCGTGGTGCGCGCCACGCCCCACCGGCGAGAGTCGGTCTGCTCGCCGAGAGCGTCGGACCAGAGGCCGCCCATCCAGCAGGAGGCCGCGCCCACGACGAGCCGCTCCGCTTCGCCGTCCGTCTGCGTCCCGGGAAGCGCCTGTGGACCGGTGGCACTCACCGGCACGTCGGCTTGGCGCGACTCGGCGCCGTGGCACGCCGCAACCGCACCCACCAGGAGAACGCCAACGATGGTCGTCGTGCGCATGGGAATCATTCCCTCGCATCGAGCATCGGACGTGCCAGTCAAACCGCGCGAGGCTCGGCCGGGAACCGCGTCTCTCCGGCGTAAACTCTGCGAAAGAGCGCACGTTTGGCGCCTTCTACGAGCGCGAGATAGGCGACCGTCGCGACGGCCACGAACGCGAAATACGTGGCGGGGAGGGGAACGAAGCCGAGCAGGCTCGCGATCGGCGTCGCCGGCAAGATGGCCCCGGCGGCCACGATGGCCAGGACGGACGCGGCGAGAGGTCCGCTGGGGCGGCTGCGCCAGGGTCGCTCCTCCGTGCGGATCACGAAGAGCACGAGCGTCTGCGTGCACAGCGACTCGACGAACCACCCGGTGTGGAACAGTGCCTCGTCGGCGTGGAAGACGCGCAGAAGCACGAAGAACGTCAGGAAGTCGAACAGTGAGCTGATGGGTCCGATGAACACCATGAACCGGCGAACCAGCCCGATGTCCGATCGGTGAGGCTTGCGGAGCCACGCATCGTCCACGCGGTCGGTCGGGATGGTCAGCTGCGAGACGTCGTAGAGCAGGTTGTTGAGCAGGATCTGCGTCGGCAGCATGGGCAGGAACGGCAACAGCAACGACGCGACGGCCATGCTCAGCATGTTGCCGAAGTTCGAGCTCGTCCCCATCAGCAGGTACTTCGTGACGTTGCCGAAGGCGCGCCGGCCGGCGAGCACGCCTCCGTGCAGGACTTCCAGCCCCCGCTCGGTCAGGAGCATGTCCGCCGCCTCGCGCGCCACGTCGACCGCGTGAGGTGCCGCGATGCCGACGTCCGCCGCGTGGAGCGACGGTGCGTCGTTGATGCCGTCCCCCATGAAGCCGACGACGTGGCCGCGCTGCTTGAGCGCCAGCAGGATGCGCGTCTTCTGCGCCGGGCTCGTGCGGGCGAAGATGGTGGTGCGCTCGGCCACCTGGGCGAGCGCCGAGTCCGTCATGTGTTCGATCTCGGCCCCGGTCACGACGATGCCGGGGTCGAGCCCGACCGCCTCGACGACGTGCCGCGCGACGGCCGCCTCGTCTCCCGTCAGCACCTTGACCTCGACGCCGTCGCGCCGCATCGCCTCGACGGTGGCTTTCGCCTCGAGGAGCGGAGGGTCCGAGAAGGTGATGAACCCCTCGAGCCGGAGAGCGCGCTCGTCGCCGGTGGTCCACGCCGAGCCCTCGCCGGCAGGGCATGTGGCCACGGCCAGCAGCCGCATTCCTTTCTCGCCCTGGCGCGCGATCCACTCGGCTTGCCGCGCTCGCTCCTCCGGCGTCGACGTGCACACCGCGCACACGCTCTCCGGCGCGCCTTTGGTGACGAGGAGCCTCTCGCCGCCTCGTTGCGCGACGATGGACGATCGGCGGCGCTCGAAGTCGAACGGGATTTCGTCGAGCTTCGTCCAGCCGTCGTCGCCCGCGTTGGGAGCGGCGGCGAGGATCGCGACGTCCAGGGGACTGCGAATGCCGGTCTCCATCCGGCTGTTGATTCGTGCGAGGGCCAGCGCCTGGGGGCTCGGCCGTCCGGCGGCATCGTACGAACCCTCGACCCGCATCTCGCCGACCGTCAGCGTCCCCGTCTTGTCGCTGCAGAAGACATCCATGCTTCCCAGGTTCTGGATGGCCTCGAGGTGCTTGACGATGACGTGGTGCTCGGCCATGCGCGAGGCACCCTCCGCGAGCGTCACCGTCGTGATCATGGGCAGGAACTCGGGCGTCAGCCCGACTGCGAGCGCCACCGCGAACAGCAATGATTCGAAGGCGGGGCGATGCATCGCAAGACTGACCGCCAGCAGCACCAGGACGAGCACGAGCACGGTCCTCGTGATGAGCAGTCCGAACTTGCGCAGACCGCGCTCGAACTCGGTCTCGGGCGGAGGTTCAGAAAGGCGGGACACGAGGTCGCCGAACTGGGTGGCCGCTCCTGTCGCGAGAACGACCGCGGTCGCAATGCCGCTCACGACCGAGGTCCCGAGCCAGACCGTGCTCCGCGAATCCTCCGAGTCGGTTCGCGCCTCCTTCTCGACCGGCAGCGACTCGCCGGTGAGCGCGGCCTGATGCACGTGGAGATCACGCGCTTCGACGAGGCGAGCGTCCGCCGGGACCAGATCGCCGGCGGACAGTCGAATGAGGTCTCCGGGGACGATCTCCCGCCTGGCGAGCTCGCGCCACTGCCCGTCGCGCATCACGGTGGCCGTCGGTGCGACCCTGTCGCGCAGACGTTCGGCCGCCTTCTGCGACCGCCAGGTCTGCAGCGTGTTGATGGCCACGCTGAGCAGCACGATCGTCGCGATGATTGCCGCGTCGACGGTCTGGCCCAGCAGCGCCGACAACCCGCTCGCGACGAGGAGCACGATCGCGAGCGGATTGCCGAGGAGCGGCACGAGCTGCGCGAGCGGCGAGCGCCGCTTGCTGGCAGGCTCGTTCGGACCGTACTGGAGCAGCCGCTCCTGCGCTTCCCACGAAGCGAGGCCCCTCGGAGCGGCGGCGGCCATGTTCAGCGGTGCAGGTCACGCCTGCGGCGCGCGTGCTCGGTGAGCATGCGCGAGGCGTGGTCGAAGGCATCGTCGATCGCGGAGTAGGCGTCTTCTCCCTGATGTTTGTCGTTCGGAGAGCGATCCACCAGGAGCGTCGCCCCGGGCACCGAAAGGTCGATGCGCACCCGGTAGTGCCGCCCGTGGTTCTTGTGGCGGTGCGGCGCCTCGAGTGCGACGCGGCACGATGTGACGTGTCCGCCTATGGCCTCCAGCTTGTCGACGTGACGCTGCACGAACGCGTCGAGCGCGTCAGTGTGATCGAAGTCGCGGTACGTGATCTGGACGGGGATGTTCATGTGTCACTCGGCTCCCATTTCGATTCCAATCGAGCGCGCGCAGAAGACCAGCTCACCGCGGGGGTCCACGTGCGCCTCGGCGGCGCACGCTTCGTCGAGGGTGATCGAGTCGACGCGCCCATCGTGAGTGCAGACCATGCGACCGAAGCGACGGGCCGCGCACAGCCCCGCGGCGTGAGTACCGAGGCGCGTCGCCAGCACACGATCCCTGGCGGTCGGCGTGCCGCCACGTTGCAGGTGTCCGAGCACCGTGACCCGGATGTCGGCGCTGATTCCGCACGCGGCGAGCTCCTCGGCGAGCCTCTGTCCCGCTCCGCCGAGGCGTGCCTGGCGTCCCTCGCGCGCGGGCTCCACCTCGAGCTTGCCGCCGCCCACGGGGCAGGCGCCCTCGCCGACGACCACGATGGAGAAACGGAGGCCGAGCGCTTCGCGCTCGCGGATCTTCGCGGCGACGCGCGACGGCTGGTACGGGATCTCGGGGATCAGGACGGCGTCCGCACCGCCCGCAATCCCGGAGCGCAGAGCGATCCAGCCCGCGTGGCGCCCCATGACCTCGACGATCATGACGCGCTGATGGGCCTCCGCCGTCGAATGCAGAGCGTCGAGCGCGTGGGTCACCGTCTCGACGGCCGTGTCCGTCCCGATGGTCGCGCTCGTCCCGCCGAGGTCCGCGTCGATCGTCTTGGGGATCCCCACGCATTGCACCCCGTGCTCCTGCAGGCGCCTGGCGATCCCCATCGTGCCGTCGCCACCGGCGAGGACGAGCGCGTCGATGCCGAGCTCGCGCAGTCTGTCGACGACCTTGCGCTCTAGTTCGACCGACGCGCCCTCCGCGAAGGGGTTGCTGCGCGTCGAGCAGCCCAGGATGCTGCCCCCGCGTTGCAGGATGCCGCGCACGTCCTGAACCCGTAGCGGCGATACGCCGTCCGTTCCGAGCAGCCCCTCGAAGCCGCAATGGCTCGCGTAGACGAGGATCTTGCGTCGCGTGGCGACGTGCACGAAGGCACGGACGGCGGCGTTGAGCCCAGGCGCGTCTCCGCCGCCGGTGAGGAGACAGACGCGGAGCGGGTGCTTGGACATCGTGGCCTCGCCCGAGCCCTTTCACGAAGTGTGCTCGCGGTGAATGCTGCGATCGCGGCGCATTCGCTCAGGAGCTGCGCGCAGATTGAGCCCGAGCGCGCAAGAATTGCAGCGCGCTCAACCGTGTACCGCGAAGTGCCGGACGGCCGAGGCCTCACGGCGCAGCTCGACGCGGAAGTCGGGATGAGCGATCGAGATGAGCGCCTCGGCGCGTTGTTGCAGGGTGAGGCCGTGCAGATTCACGGCTCCGTACTCGGTGACGACCCAGTGCACGTGCCCGCGCGTGGTGACGACGCCGGCACCCGGCTTCAGGGCGACGACGATGCGCGAGAAGGTCCTTCCGGACGCGGTCGAGGGGAGCGCGATGATGGGCTTTCCACCCTTGGACAGGGCGGCGCCGCGGATGAAGTCCATCTGTCCGCCGATGCCCGAGTAGACGCGATGGCCGATCGAGTCGGCGCAGACCTGCCCGGTGAGGTCGATCTCGATTGCAGCGTTGAGCGCCACCACCTTCGGATTCTGTCGGATGAGCCCCGGGTCGTTCGTCCGGTCGCAGCCGTGGAACTCGACGAGCAGGTTGTCGTTCACGTGGTCGTACAGGCGCGCCGATCCGCTGACGAAGCTCGTCACGGTCCTGCCGCGATGCACTTCCTTGAAGCGGTTGGTCACCACGCCGCCCTCGATGAGGGGGAGCAGACCGTCGGAGAACATCTCGGTGTGCACGCCGAGCTCGTGCTTGTCGCCGAGGCGTGCGAGGACCGCGTCCGGGATGCCGCCGATGCCAATCTGCAGAGTCGACCCGTCCTCGATGAGCCCCGCGACGATCTCGCCGATCTTGCGCTCCACGTCGGTCTGCTTCGCCGGCGGCACCTCCCAGGGTGACCTGTCGACCAGCGTGAACGCGTGCAGACGGTCGAAGGGGACGACCGTGTTGCCGTGCGTCCTCGGCGTCCGCTCGTTGATCTCGGCGATGACGAGCTTCGCCGAGTCAGCCGCGGCGCGCGCTGCGTCCACCGACGTCCCGAGGCTGCAGTTGCCCTGCCGGTCGGGCGGCGAGAGCGAGAGGAGAGCCACGTCGAGCGGAACGGTTCTCGACGTGAAAAGGGCCGGGATGTCCGACAGGAAGACGGGGATGAAGTCGGCTCGCCCTTCGTCGACGGCCTTGTGCAGAGGCGGCCCGATGAACAGCGAATTCGAGTGCATCCTGCCGGCCATGGCGGGCTCGGCGAAGGGAGCCGGCCCGTTGGTGTGCAGGTGGTAGAGCTCGACGCCCTCGAGGTCCGTTCGAGCGCATGCCGCTTCGAGCAGCTCCGTGGGGGTCGCGGCTGCGCCGTGCACGAAGACGCGGTCGCGACTCTTCAGATCTCGTACGGCCTCGTCGGCGCTCACTGCCCGCTTTCGCCACTCGGCGTCGAAACGTCGCATCGTCTCTCCTCACTCCGCGGCCGTGCGCGCGAGGCGCTGCTCCACGTCCAGGACGCGAAGCGTAGTCCGGACGAGCGCGTCGGGGTTGAGGCTTATCGAGTCGATGCCGTGCTCGACCAGAAACGCCGCGAAATCGGGGAAGTCGCTTGGCGCTTGCCCGCAGATGCCGACCTTGCGTCCCGCCGCGTGAGCCGTCTCGACGAGGTGGGCGCAGGACCACTTGACCGCGTCGTTGCGCTCGTCGAAGAGCGCCGCCACCGTCGTCGAATCACGGTCGACACCGAGGGTGAGCTGCGTGAGGTCGTTCGAGCCGATGGAGAAGCCGTCGAAGATGTCGGCGAACCGATCCGCGAGAAGGATGTTCGAGGGGATTTCGGCCATCACGTACACCTCGAGGCCCTTCTCTCCCTGCACGAGGCCTCCGCGCCGCATCGCCGCCAGAACGCGCTCGCCCTCCTCCGGCGTGCGGCAGAACGGGACCATGACCTTCAGGTTGGTCAGCCCGAAGACGTCGCGCACGCGGGCGACGGCCGCACACTCGAGGAGGAACCCCTCTTCGTACTGCGGATGGTAGTAGCGGCTCGCCCCGCGCCAGCCGAGCATCGGGTTCTCCTCGAGCGGCTCGAAGCCTGCCCCGCCGAGCAGGCGCGCGTACTCGTTGGTCTTGAAGTCGCTGAACCGGAGGATGACGGGCCGGGGGTGGAACGCGGCGGCGATGGTCCCGATGCCCTGCGCGAGACGATCGACGAAGTACGCCTTCTTGTCGGAGTATCCGGCGGTCTTGGCGTCGATCTCGCGCTGCACGCCCGCCGGTAGCTGCGCGTATCGCGTGAGGGCGAGCGGGTGGACGCCCACCCAGCCCGAGAAGACGAACTCCATCCGGGCGAGCCCCACACCGTCACTCGGGAGCATCGACTGGCGGAGCGCGTGCTCGGGATTGCCCGCGTTCAGGAGAATCTTCGTCCGCGGCCGGGAAAGCGTGGCCGGATCGATCTCCTCGACGTCGAACTGCAGCGACCCGCCGTATACTCGTCCCGTCTCACCCTCGGCGCACGAAAGGGTGATCACGTCCCCGTCGCGCAGCAGGGACGTCGCTTTCTCCGTTCCCACGACAGCCGGCACCCCGAGCTCGCGCGCGACGATCGCCGCATGGGAAGTGCGCCCGCCCCGATCGGTGACGATCCCGGCGGCGCTCTTCATCAGGGGCTCCCAGTCGGGGTCGGTGATCTCGGTGACGAGGATCTCGCCCGGCCTGAACTCGTCGAGGCGGCGCGGGTCCTTCAGGATGCGGACCTTGCCCGTCACGATTCCGTCGCCGATCGCCAGTCCCTCGACGAGCGGCTTCGAACGGTCCTTCAGCGAGTACACGTGCAGCTTCGGGTGCGCCCGGCGGCTGTGCACCGTCTCCGGTCGAGCCTGCACGACGAAGAGCCCACCGGTCACGCCGTCCTTGGCCCACTCGATGTCCATCGGGGTGTCGCCGCCGTGCCGTCGGCTGTAGTGGTCCTCGATCAGCGCCGCCCAACGGGCCAGCGTGAGCACGTCTTCGTCGCCGAGCGACCAGCTCGCGCGCTCGCTCTCGGGCACGGGCTCGCTCTTGACCTGTCGGTGCCCCTCGTGATCGTAGACGAGGCGCACCTCCTTGGTTCCCAGCTTCTTCCAGACCAGCGGTGCGAAGCCCGCGCGCAGAGTCGCCTTGTGGACGAGGAACTGATCGGGAGCCACCCGGCCCTGCACGACGCTCTCACCCAATCCGAGGCTCGACGTGACCAGGATCACGCCGCGGTGGCCGGTCTCGGGGTCCAGCGTGAAGATGACGCCCGCGCTCGCCCTGTCGGACCGAACCATCTTCTGGATGCCCACGGAGAGGGCCACGCTCGTGTGCTGGAAGCCCATGTCCTGCCGGTAGCGGATGGCCCGCGGCGTGAAGAGGCTCGCGAAGCAGCGCTTCACCGCGTCGACCACGAAGGCGGCGCCCCGGACGTTCAGGAAGCTCTCCTGCTGACCAGCGAAGCTGGCGTTGGGCAGATCCTCGGCCGTTGCCGACGAGCGCACGGCGACGTCGGCCTCGACCTCACCGTAGCGCCTCGACAGAACGGCGTAGCTGTCGGCGATCTCGCGGGCCAGATCGGCCGGCATGTTCGCTTGCACGATGGCGGCGCGCAGCGCGTCGGACCGGCGGACGAGAGCGTCCACGTCCCCGGGATTCAAGCCGGATAGGGTCTCGGCGATCATGCCCTCCAGCGCCGCTTCGCGGAGGAAGTACCGATAGGCGTCGGCGGTGACGGCGAACCCGTCGGGCACCTGCACTCCGAGAGGCACGAGCTCCCGCAGCATCTCGCCGAGTGACGCATTCTTTCCGCCCACGTACCCCACGTCGTCGGCCGAGACGTCCTTGAACCATCGAATCCAGCTCATCACGCTTCTCCGTGTAGAGAGTTCGCCCCGGCGCAAGAGATGCGTGCCGCTGCCGGACCCGCATCGCCTTTTCACGCGCTCGGGAGGAGCCCAAGCACCGGGCGAGCCAACGGCCTCAGTCGAGGTCCGCCACCGTGCGGAACGAGATGCTCTCGCTGCGATCGAGAGCGTCGGCGAGCAGGATGTACTTGGCGTGCGAGTCCGCCGGGCGCGGTCCCCGTTCGGGGAGCCACTCGCTCTCGCCGGGAGGCAACGGGCTGCCGCCGCGGAGCATCACGAAGCGCGTGTGCCCGTCGTCGTATTCGCTCTCGGTGAGCTCCCAGTTGCCGCCGGAGAGAGACAAGAGGCGCGGATCGCCGGCCTGCGCGGCCCACTGCCACTCCGCTTCCGTGGGGAGCCTCTGTCCGTACCACGCGGCGTAGGCCCGCGCGTCCGACAGGCTCACGTGCGTGACCGGCAGGCTTCCACCTGCGATGCCCGGGAGAAAGCGCAGCGGGTCGAGCGGTCGGTAGCCGGAGACGCGGACGAACTCGAGGAACTCGTCGTTCGTGACCGGGAACGACCGGATCGCGAACCGTTTCATGTCGACCCGCTTCTCGTGGGTGATCGTGTCCCGGTGGTGCCATCCCCACATCGCTTGCTCGGTGGTGCCGAACGGGTAACAGCCGCACTCGCGGCGAGGGTGACGGACCTTCATGTCGAACACACCGCCCGGCACCTCGATCATCGCGGCGCTCGGGGCGTGTCGGCCGATGGCGGCGGTAGGCGTCCCCACAGGACGGGGGCGCGGCGTTCGTTCGTCGTAGCCCGGTCGGTCGACGTCGGCGCTCGCGGAAAGGCGATCGAAGTGCGCGAGTGCGCGTTCGACGTTCGGGCGGTCGTCGACCACGAGGGCTTGTACGCCGTGGGATTCGACGATCACCGTGTCGCCGGGACGGAGCTCGCGACGATCACCCCAGAATGCGGCGCACGTCGCGTGCGCCGGAAGGTCCTCGGGGACCCGATAGAGGAGGGGAGCGGGCGTCCGGTTGCGAAGCGTCACGATTGCGCGGGTGCCTGCGTTCCACCGGTTCGCGTCGAGCCCGGGCGTGCCGGTGGGGACGAGCGGCAGCCAGTCGCCGTGGACGAATACGTCGGCGTAGCCATCGAAGACGGCTCCGGTCTCGGCGATCAGTCGCCTGTCGGCGCGCGAATAGGGATTCCACGTCCCGAAGACGTTGTCCCAGAGGATGAGCCCCGACCCATTGAAGAAGCTGTAGACGATGTCTCCGCGGCGCGAGGTGTCCCACCGGCGGATGGCTAGCTGCACGTGTCGCGGGGCGATCCAGCGGTGACGGTAGATCGAAGGGGTGCTCGCGTCGCCGACGTCGAACCACTGCGCCCACGATTGACGGAGCTGGCCGAGGTCCGTGTCTCGCGGCCGGAGCTCCGGCGCGAAGATGGCGCCGCGCCTGCGACGGCGCACCGCTCCCGCGAGGGCATCGGGCACCTCGGTCATCGTGTCGAGCATCACGCCGTCGGCGTCGAGCGCGGCGACGATCTCGGCCAGCTCCTCGTACGTGCCGACGTCCCACGGGTTGTAGTCGACGAAGACGCGCAGGCCGGACGCATGCAGCACGTCGCTCACCTCGGCCCGGAGCTTCGCCAGGCCGCCGGGCATGTCTCGGTAGAAATCGAACTGGGTGCGCGTGTCGAAGCCGAGGCGCGGGTAGGCGTGCCACAAGAGGACCGAGTCGACGCGGCCGAACAGGGCTCGCCAGCGATCGACGAGCTCGCCGGTGCGGTAGCGACCGGCGTCGCGGTCGTAGAAGGACGTGTCGTACATGAAGAGGAAGAACTGGCGGAGGCCCGTGTCGCTCCAGGCCGTGCCAGCATCCTCGTAGGCGGCGAGGTCGATCCGCTCGCGCGCGATCACGTCGGCACGCTCGGCCAGCATCGCGCGGTGCCACGCGTGCCACTCTTCCCACGTGGGATTCTCGAGCCCGACGTAGGCGTCGCGCGTCGTTCGGACCAGCGGCTCGCTCATGCGAAACCGTGCTCCCGCGCGATCTCGGGGAATCGATCGCGCACCGTCGCCACCGTCGCGAGCGCCGATCCGTTGCCCCAGGTGAAGATCGTGAACGTCCCCACGGGCTCCGCGGGATTGTGCCCCTGGTTCTCCATCATGAAGCCGTGGCTCTCGGGACCGAAGAAGGGGAACCGCTTCTCGTAGGCGCGCGCGAGGACGGCGTTCTCGGGGCAATAGAGCATGCTGAAGGAGGCGCGCAGGGCGCTCACACCACGCTCCACGAGCTCGCGGTCGCCGAGCTCCGTCCCGAGGTCGAGATACAGCGGGGCGAAGAGACTCTGGCGCGCGTCGTTCCACTCGCAGTCCGCGTTCATCACGCCGAAGCCGCCGTGGGCCGGCGCCGGGAGGAAGGGCGGATCCCACACCGCCTGGTAGAGCGAAAGCTCGTCGACGCAGCGGCGGGCGAGATCGAGGTAGCGTCGCTCGCGGGTCGCGCGCCACGCGTGCAGGAAGGCCTCTGCGCACCAGAAGATGGACAGCGTGTTCTGCTTGAAGACGCCGTTTCGCGCGACGCGGCGCCCCATCTGCTCCGTCGCGCCCCAGGATGCGCACGAGTAGTACGTCTCGAAGTCCTCCCATCGCCCCTCGCGAGCGACGCTTTCGAGGAACGGGAGCCCGGACGCGGCTCTATCGTCCGACAGCTCGAAGAGAAGAGAGACTGCCACGGCCGATTCCGGACTCTCCGCGAGCTCCGGCGCGACGCGCCCGTCGGGCTCGATCCACGCCGGGTAAGCACCGCTCGGGCGCTGCAGGCGCGCGAGCCGATCGCCGAATCGCCGCACTCTCGCGAGCGCGCGAGCGTCGCCCGTGATCCGGTGCCACTCGAGCAGCATGCGGCAGGTGAACGCGGCGTCCACGATGTGACACGCGTGCTCGGAGACGGATGCGGGCCGACGGTCGGAATTCGTCCAGCGCCATCCCCGCGGATCTTCTCCGGGCTCCTTCACGAGCACCGCCGGGAAGAGGCCGTCGCTCTCGGGCGCAGCGAGGGCGATCTCGGTCATCATGCGGGCGCGGTTCTGCAGGTCGGCCGACGCGACCTGTCGCCCATATCGCAGCAGCCCGTTGGCGCAGCGCTGCGTCGAGAACCAGGCCTGGTTCCAGATGCTCCGCGCCTCTCGCCAGTGGCGCTTCTCGACGGGCACCGAGGGGTGGCGCGTCACGTCGACGATGAAGACCGGCGCGCCGGCGTGCGTGCCGTCCGCGAGCACCACCTGCTGCCACACGCTGTCGCCCCACCCTTCGCTCGAGAACGCCCAGCGGACGACGCGCTCCATGTGCCGGGACATGGGGGGCATCGATGCCCGCTCGTGCCCTTTGCGTCCCCACCGGTCCCACAGCCAGCGCGCCACCATGCCGTAGGGGTTGGCGCAGTCGGCGGGATCCTCGCTCGAGAGAACGTGGAGCCGCAGAGAGACCCCGACGGGCGTCTCCTGCGGAGCGCTTCGCTCGAAGAACAGGTGGCCCTTGGGCGAGTACGCCCCGGCCGCGAGCGTGATGGTCGATCGCGACGCGCCGTAGTCGAGCCACGCGCTCCAGCCGCTGGCCGCCGCGATGTCGTCGAGGTCGGGGATGTACGCGAGCGCCGTCTGCCGGTCGGCGACGATGACGGCGGGCGACCGGAAGACGAGATCGCCCATGACGTCGCCGGGTTCCGGCGTGAGGTGCGGCACCCAGACATGCACCGGCTCGCGGATCGGGTGCTGTGTAGCCAGCTCGACGGTGCCGTCCGACGCCACGGTGCCCGACGACTCGACGCGAAGCTCTGTCCACCGGGGGCTGCTCATGCTCGCTTCCACACCAGCCAGGCCACCGCGCCCACTGCCAGCACGATAGCGCCGTACGCCGACTGCGCAGGGGCGCGAACGAGACACCCGACGGCGACGCCGAGCTCGATGACGAGAAAGACCCACGCGGCGGCTGGCGGCGCGTACTTCGACAGACGGGACCGCATGTGCACGATCGCGATCGCCGCCTGGAACGTCGCGTCGGCGAAGGCGATGCCCGTGAGGAGAACGTCCACCCGTCCCGAGCCGACGACGACCGCGATGCAGGCCAGCGTCCCCTGCAGCGCTACGGCGAGCGACGGCCGTCCGGTCCGCTCGTTGAGGCGGCCCGCGAAGGAGAAGAAGACCCCGTCGCGCGCCATCGCATACACGACGAACGGGAAGCCGAGGCACACCGTGTTGAGGATCCCCGCGGCGGAGACGATGATGACCGCGGCGATCACCTTGCCCGCGTCGTGCCCGAGGGCGACGGCGATGGCGTCGGCCGCAGGGCTCGTGCTCTCCGCGAGGCGCGACTGACCGAGCAGCGCGAGGTAAGCGACGTTCGCGCCGAGATACCCCACGAGCACCGCGCCGATCCCGCCGACCACGCCGCGCGGGATCGACCGCTCCGGATCGCGCACGGCGCCCCCCACGAACGTCACGTGATACGCGCCGCCGAACGTGAAGAGCACCGGGATCAGCCCGAAGAGCACCCACGAGGACCACCCGCCGGTCGCCGTCGACACCTCCGGCCGCGCCGTCACGAGGTGCGCGTGCCCCCAGCGCAGCCCCACGAAGATGACGAGCGCGAGCGCCCCCATCTTGAGCGCCGCCATGGCGATCTGGATGCGCCCACCCGTGCGCAGGCCGATCAGATTGGCTGCCGTGAACAGCGCGATGGCCCCGCACGCGCCCGCGCTCCTCGCGACGGGCGAGATGGGGCCCGCGAGGTAGGCGACGTGACCGACGAGGACCAC
>Ga0335069_10002542_pt1 | contig 28002 bp, 30 predicted proteins | sample Lox_Sample_11_FD_206714 | JGI IMG/M metagenome (GOLD analysis project Ga0335069, IMG submission 206714) | Soil microbial communities from Loxahatchee National Wildlife Refuge, Florida, United States - Lox_Sample_1.1 | ecosystem: Environmental > Terrestrial > Soil > Wetlands | place: USA...
CGACGAATGACAACTTGGGAAGGCCGGGAACCAGCGCCAACACCAGCATGGCTCCGGCGGCAAGCCACAAGGGACGGCTCTTGCCAAACAGTTGCCGTTGCACATCTGTCGCGAGGGTTGCTTCTGACGATGCCCGCGTCAAAACAATCGCGCCGGCCACGGAAACCAGCAACGACGGGATCATGGTGACGAGGCCGTTGCCCACGGTGAGAATCGTGTAGGTCTTCAGCGCGTCCTGGAATCCCAACCCCTGCTGGAACACGCCGATCAGGAAGCCCGCAATAATATTGATGACGGTGATCAGAATGGTCGCCAGCGAGTCGCGCTGATTGAAACGCGCGGCGCCGTCCATAGCGCCATAGAACTCGGCTTCGCGCGCGATCTGCTCTCGTCGGGCGCGCGCCTGGCTCTCATCGATCAGCCCTGCGTTCAGGTCGGCGTCGATGGCCATCTGCTTTCCGGGCATCGCGTCCAAGGTGAAGCGGGCGGTCACTTCCGCCGTGCGCACGGCGCCGTGGGAGACGACGATGTACTGGATCGCAATCAGGGCGAGGAACAGAACAAACCCTACGACGTAGTTCCCGCCGACGACGAACTGTCCGAAGGCCTCAATGACCCGGCCCGCCGCCGCCGCTCCCTCGCTGCCGTTCAGCAGAATCCGGCGGCTCGACGCAAGGTCGAGCGAGAGACGGAACAGTGTCAAGAGAAGAAGAAGGCTGGGAAAGACGGAGAACTGAACCGGCTTGAGAATCTGCACCGCCGTCAGCAGCACCAGGACGGATGCCGTGATGCTGAGGGTCAGCAGGATATCGAGGGCGAGGCTCGGCAGCGGGACAAGCATGACAAACACCATGCTCACCGTGGCGGCAGGGAGTGCCCACTCCGCGCTGCTGCTCTTCAGCTCGGAGAGCAGACTGATTTTTTTCGTGCTCGCCATGAATCAGTTCCCTCTCACTCGTTGCGCCTGCCGCGCTCTTGCTTGCGCGCGATACACAAAGGCCATGATTTCTGCGACAGCGGTATAGAGCTTGGCCGGAATCTCGTGGCCCACCGGCACGACGCGGTACATCAGTTGTGCCAGCGGCGGATTCTCGACAATCGGTATCCCGTACCAGCGCGCCACTTCTTTGATCTGCTCCGCCAGCAAGTCACGGCCCTTGGCCACCACCAGCGGAGCGGGCATGTTGAGTTCGTAGCGCAACGCAACGGCAAAGTGCGTCGGGTTCGCAATCACCACAGTCGCCGTCTGCGCGTCCTTCAGCATCTGCTGGCGGCGCACCCGCCGCTGCAATTGCCGGATGCGGGACTTCACTGCGGGATTTCCTTCCGTTTCCTTGAATTCCTGGCGCAGTTCCTCGCGGCTCATCAGCAGCTCGCTTTCGTGCTTGCGCCACGCCAACACGTAATCGATCGCCGCCCAGATCAGCAGCACAAGCAATGACTTCCAGGTCACCTCGAAGATGAGGGCGAACGTCATTCGCAGAAAGGAAGCGAAATCGATGCTCGAGGCGGCGACGAGCGCGCCCCATTCGCGACTGATGACCCGGACCGCAAGATAAAGAATCGCCGTGAACGGCAGCAGCGACTTGAGCAATCCGCTGAGGCCGGTCAGAGAAAACAGTTGCTTCAGCTTTGTTCCGGGACTCAGGCGTTCCACCTTGGGCTGCAGCGAGTCGGTGGCAAATACCAGCCCGCCTTGCATGAGGAACGCGGCAGTCGCAATCACGAAGGCTCCGACCATGGCGGGCATGGCCCAGTGCAACAGTTCCCATCCTGTCCTGAAGAAGACACGGCTTGTGGGCTCTAGTCCGGACTGCATGGAAAGATCCAGGGACGAGCGCAGAAATCCACGCCACGCCATCGGCGCCTGTTGCGCTTGCCAGGCAAAGACGCCGAACGCTGCCGCCGCCGCCAGCACGCTGGGCAGTTCGCGGGTTCGTGCGACTTGCCCGCTTTCGCGCGCCTTCTGGCGACGCCGTGGTGTCGGCTTCTCTGTTTTGTGTCCGGCCATGCCCCTTACCTAGCCAACTGCAGTATGCGATCGCTGAGCACCATCGATTGCTGGAAGAGTGCTGAGAACAAGCGAGGCCAGTACGGCAATGCCCCTGCCAGCAGAAGTACCGACAACATCGCCTTCACCGCCGGCCCAAGAAACAGAACCGGCATCTGCGGCGCGGCCTTGCTGAGCAACCCCAGCAACAGGTCTGCGACAATCGTCGCGGAGAGAACCGGTGCGGCGATCTGGACGCCGATGGAGAGAACACTTCCCGCGCTTCGCAGTACAAAACCGGTAAACGCAGGTCCAAACTGCGCCACGCCTGGCGGTATGCTTTCGAAGCTCTGCGCCAGCAGGCGCAAAATCCAGTGGTGAACATCCAAGGCGAGAAAGGTGAGCAGCGCGATGATCTCGGTGAACAGCGATACCACTGTCGTGTCCACTTGTGTCTGCGGGTCGAGGATATTGACCAGCGAATAGCCCATCTGGAGGCTCATCACCTGGCCCGCCAGCTGCACGCCTTCGAAGACAAGATTCATAACCAGGCCCAGGGCAATGCCGATCAGCATCTCGCTCCCCACCAGCCAGGGCCAATGTTCCAGCGTAGGAGGCTGGAGTTTCGGGGCAAGCACCGGATAGAGCACGGCGGTGAGCGCCATCATGAGAACGATCTTGATGCGAGCCGGCACGGCGGTGTGCGCGAAGAACGGAACAAAGAGCATCAGCCCCGAGATGCGGGCCCCGATCGCGAGCAACGTACCGGCAAGTTTGGCCAATGAGACTTCCATAGCGGTCAGCGGTGGTAGCTCCCCAGGTTCGAGAACAGATCAACGGTGAAATGTGCCATCTGGCGCCACATCCACGGCATCATCAGAAACGCGGCCACCGCCGACGCCAGCAGCCGCGGCACCGTGGAGATCGTCGTGTCCTGCAGAGACGTGAGCACTTGCACTACGTTCACGATCAGGCTCACCGCCAGGGCCACGCCCAAAATTGGCGCGCCCAGACGGAAGACCTCCAGCAGCGTCCGTTGACCGAGTTGCACTACCTGTTCCACCGGCATCGTTTTATGCAAATCCTTTCATCAGTGAACCGATCACAAGATTCCAGCCATCCACCATGACGAACAGCAGCAGCTTGATTGGTGTGGAAATGACGACCGGAGGCAGTTGGAACATTCCGATCGATGTGGTGATCGAAGCTACGACCATGTCGATAATCAGGAACGGCAGGAAGAGGACTGCGCCGATCTGAAATCCGGCGCGCAGTTCCGAAATGATGTACGCGGGCACAACCACGCGCATGGACAAGTCTTTGACGTCATGCGGTCGCGGCTCTTTCGCGAGGTCGACGAACAGCGCCAGGTCCTTCTCGCGGACATAGCGGAGCATGAAGTCGTGGACCGGCTCCGATGCGCGGTTCAGGGCATGCATCGCGTTGATCCTGCCTTCCTGATATGGTTCCACCGCGTTGTGCACGATGACGGCGCCGACCGGCTGCATGAGAAAGAACGTGAGGATCAGCGCCAGGCCGATCAGCGTCTGGTTCGAGGGCGTCGTCTGCAGCCCGAGCGCCTGGCGGAGGAAATGAAACACCACGAGCAGCCGGGCAAAGGGCGTCACGCAGAGCAGGATCGACGGAATCAGCGTCAGGAAAGTCAGCAGCACCGCAACATTGAACGCCGAGTTGTTCCCGACTCCAATGATGCGGATCTCCCCCGGGCGAGTTTTTATGTCCTCCAGGGGGGGCGTTGCCGCCTCGGGCTTCGGAGCTGCCGACGCGGATTTGTCAGCCGGCGCCGCGGCCGGTGTCGCAGGCGTGGGCTCTGTCGCCGCCTCAGGGCCCATCGCCCCGGCGGTACCGATGAGAGACGCCACAACGAGGATCGCGGCAATCGCCTTGTGCACGCCGATCATTGCGCCAGTCCTGCGACCTCCGCCTTCTGCCTCAGCACCGACGAAAAAGATTCGGGCTCCTGCAATTTGGCCAGCATGGAAACGCTTCCCGTCGAGCCGCCGAGAAGAAAGCTCTCGGAATCCACGCGAACGATTGCCAGAAAACGCTTCTCGCCCAATGACACGCTTTCGCAGACACGCAACCGTTTCTTGGGGGCCTGGAATCTTCCGAGGCAGCCGCGGAAGCGTGTCCACCAATGCGACGAGGCTGCCGACGCTGTATCTACCGGTGATGGAAGCGGGGCTGGAACGAGCGACTCGGCCGCTTCGGTAATCGCTAGAGTTCGCGATTCGGAATCGCACGCCGGCGGTAGGTCTGTTGTGCGCGCTTCACCGGCTGGGTCCCTCACAACCATCGGCACCAGGCCACCGGCCTGACTCTCGGCGGCACGGGTTGCCTTACTCCTCTTCGCGCGGTTCGTACTCACCCGTGTCGTTGGGCGGGGATGCTTCCCTGTTGTGCGCCCAGTCTTCTTTTCCGGTGTCTCAGTCATCATGCCAACTCCACAATGCGGGCAGCCAGGTGATCGCCGATCACTTCGAGCTTGCCCCATGCCATGAGCTTTCCATTGACGAGCAGGGGTATGGTCGCGGTCTGCGGAATTCCGCTCCTCACGACGATTCCTGGCCGGCACGCGACCAGATCGCGCACCGCGAAGTTCTCCAGTTCGGCCTCTAAAGAAACGGTGAGCGGAACCCATGCCAGCTCAACCAGCGGACTGGGCTCGTTGAGCGTGGGTGTTGCCGCTGGCTCGACTTGACTCATCTGTCCTCGTTCCCCCCAGATATCCCTGCGCCCTACCGCTGCACCAGAAATTCCGTGAAATAGATCTCGCGCACGCCTAGCCCCGGCACGCGTTGTTGCAGCGCAACCAGAATCTGTTCCTTCAGTTTCCTTTTGCCTTCGATCGTGGTTACATCCTGCGGTTTTGTCGCCATCAGCACGTTAAGGATCGTGTCCCGCACAACGGCTGTCGGCGGACTCGACTCCTTGTCTGCCTTGGGATCGTGGTCGAGTCCCAGATCAATCCCCACACGCAGGTAGGTTCTCTGCTCGGGATCGTCGATGTTCAGTGTGAAGGTTTCCAGGTGGAGCACTGCAGGCAGAGACGAGGGCGCAGGCTGGCTCGCTCCGGCGACCGAAGGAGCCTTGTGGCTCCAGTAGTAGAACGCGCCCGCATTGGCGATGGCAGTCAACAACACCAACCACAGCACCATCGACTTGGGGGATTTCGGCGGCTGGTTCTTCGCTTCCGGCATGAAGTCAGTTCAACCCTCATCGACGGGTGTGCAACTTCACTGCCGAGACCAGGGTTCGAGGTGACGATTCCGAGGAATCCAGCAAACAACGAGGAACGCATTCCAGAGCAATGGCTTACGCCGGTGAAACCCGGCGGAAGCGCGACCACGGATTAGGTGAACCGAAAACTCGATTAGAACCTGGATAGAGAAGAGGCGATCTCGGCTCCAGCCTGAGTGGAGCCGCCGGGATCGCCTCTCATCCAACACTAAAGAATCAACCCTCGCGACTAACGCTTCAGGTTGATGGTGTCCTGGGTAATCTCGTCGAAGGTCGTCACGACGCGGGCGTTCGCCTGGAAACCACGCTGCGTGATGATCATCTTCGAGAATTCCTTGGCGATGTCGACGTTCGACTGCTCCAGCGTTCCGCCGGTGAGAGTTCCGCGGCCGCCCGAGCCCGGCGCGCCGATCGTGGCCGCCCCCGAGGTCAACGTCTGGGCATACTGGTTGCCGCCGATGCGCTCCAGGCCCTGCAGATTGGCGAAACTCGCCAGGGCGATTTGAGCGACCGCGGCGGTCTTCCCGTTGCTGAACGTGCCCTGGATCGTTCCGTCACTATTGACACTGAACCCGAGCAGGTTGCCGGCGCCGTATCCATCCTGGTAGGTGGCCGAGGTTGAGCTGGGCGTGGCGAACTGACTCATTAACGGGTTGTTGTTCACATCGTAGAGGTTCCACGTGACATTCATCGGTGCGGCGCCACTGGCCAGGTTGTTGATGGTGATCCCCGTCACGTTCCCCGTCGGCGATGTCAGAATTCCGGTGTCGCTGAATGTCAGGTTGCCGGTTGACACCTGTACCGGATTGCCGGTTCCACCGACGTCGGCCGCCGGTATCGTAACCTCGTACGACCAGGCATTCGGGCCCGTCTTGGTGTAGTTGAACGTCAACACATGGGACACCCCGAGCGAGTCATACACCGTCAAAGGGGTCGAGAATACCGTGCCCACGTCGGCGGAGGCGTCGAGGTTCGCAGTCATCTGCATCGTGGAGGTAACCGCCGGCGGACTAACCTGCCCTTGCCCCAACTGGATCGGAGCCAGGGTCTGTCCGGGTACGATCACTCCATTCACCGCCGGATAGCCCATTACAAAATCGCCACTGTCGCTGATCAGCTGGCCCTTTGCGTTGACATTGAAGTGTCCATCCCGCGTGAAGGTCAACGCGCCGTTGGCGTCCTGGATCACAAAGAATCCGTTACCAGTGATCGCCACATCGCTGCCGACTCCGGTCTGCGTCAGCGCGCCGTTGGTGAACAGGCCGCTGATCGAGGACACCGTCGCCCCCGCTCCTACCTGGATCGGCCCGGCTCCGTTGCTGCCGATCGTCTGATAGAACAGGTCCTGGAAGGATGCGGATTGATCTTTGTAGCCGACCGTGTTGAGGTTGGCGAGGTTGTTGGCAATGACAGAGAGCGCGTTGCTGGCTGCGTCCAGTCCTGAGAGCGGTATGGAAAACATCGGCATGGTGGTTTCTCCCTTGGTGATACCTGATCTTTAGCTGCTTACTCCTTGCAGGATTTCGCGAATCTGAATGAGCTGATCGAGCTGGTTCAAGGACACGATCTGCGCCGTCATCTGATTCGGATCGAGCGGCGACGTGGGATCCTGCGCCTGCAATTCGGTGATCAGCAGCTGCAGGTAAGCCGCAGAGGTATCGCTGGCGCTGTTGCTCTTCGTGCTGCTGTTGTTCGAAGCGCCCGAGGCGGCTGCGCTCGCGACGTTCATAAATGGCTGAATAGTCATGGTGTCTCCTTTACCTCTAAATTCGTATGCTCAGCCCATCGGCCGATTCTGTCGGCTCGAGTGGCGGGGTTGTCTTGGTCTCGGCGTCGGATTCCGATCTCGCATTTCTCGGCACCTGGGTTGTGGTCCAATCCTGGGCGCGAGAATGGCGGTTCGCATCACCGGCCATCGCGGCCGACTGCTCGTAAAGCGCGATCTTCGCTACCGGGATGTCGAGATCGCTCATCCGCCGGTGCAGCGAAGGAAGTTCCGTTTCCAGGGCGCGCCCAAGATCGGCTCGCTCCACGACAATCTTTGCCGTCACTGCGTGCTGGTCGAGACTGGTACGGACTTCGACCCGCCCAAACTCGCCGGCCTGCATTCCAAAGTGGAGTTCGGTGTTCCGGAAGCGCTCAATCAGGCTGGCGGCAGGGAGTCCGGCAAAGGACACTCCTGCGTCGAAGCCCGTCTGCGCGGGAGTCATGGGCGCGGCCGCCTGGCGAGCCTGAATTGGCCCAGCCTCGCCTTGCGTCGCCGGCTTCTCCCCCCCAGCCTGTGAATTCAACAGCCCCGAGAAAGACCGGGGCGTATGCTCCCCGTCCGGATGCGTCGAGGCGGAATTCTCCGCGGGCTCTTCGCCGTGTGATTCGTCGGCCTTGGTACGAGATTCGATAACCGAATCCCGCTCCGGCTTGGAGCTGCCGGCGGCTTGTGTCTCGGAAGCAGCCGGACGGCCGTCGACGCTCCGGTTCTCAGGCTTCGTGGACGGCAGCTTCGCGCCGGATGGAACGCGCAAGCCATTGACCTTGATTGCCGCCGCCCGGATGGCAGGATCGATCGCTTGTGAAGACGGGGCCGGATTCCCTTTGACACGTGCGACCGTTACTGTCAGGGGATTGACCGCAACAGGTACGGGCGAGTTTGCGTTCGCAGCGACAGCTTGTGTTTCGACAGGAGTATTCTGCGCTGCCGTGCCGTTGGCCTTGGAATCCAGCGTAGGTGATTGCTTGTCGTTGTTCTCAGGCGACGGCCGCATCAGTTGAACCGGGGACCCCGGGGCTGGCACCGAGTCCTGCGCAACCGGAACAAACAAGCCGGGTATATCCGGCTTTGTCGCATCCCCTTCGGGCTGATTCGGGCGATTCGCATTGTTGGGCCCCGGCGTGGATTGCACTGTGTTCTCGTTCTGAGCGGGAATGCCCTGGGTTGAGTTCCCGGCTACAGCAGGGGGCAACGCTGTGGTATCCGGAATCGCAATCGGCTGACTTGGCGGCAGGTTCTCCAGAGATGCACCAGGGCTTGACGCATCCGATGGGTTGGCCGGCGAGCGCACCTGCCGTGCGGCGTTCCCCTCAATATTCGCTGGAAGAAACGGCCGCGCTTCCGCATGCGCGGCGACTCCAGGAACGGCTTCTGGCGACGGACCTTGCTGGCCTTCTGAGTTTTCCAACCGGTCGTTCGCAGTGGTAAGTCCCAAGCCCGGAATCATCAGCGACGCAGGTTCGAGCGGAAGCGGAAGGGGCGCGTTGATCGCAGAGGGAGGCTGGGCGGCTGGCGATTGCTGTGTTGCTGCTGGTTCTTTCGCCGGATCCTTTTGCGCGCCGCGTAGATCGCGCGATGGAACCTTGCCATGTTCGGGTGATGGCTCGGTTTCCTGGGCATGCTGCGCACCGAGAACGTCGGCGAACAGCGGATGTCCCGCGTTCGACGAGGGCGCGGCAGGCGCGGGCTTGCCCACTAGCATATTCACGGGGCTGAGGTCTAGAGCGGCCACACCTCCGTGCTATGCAAGTGGCCCGCCACAATTCCACAGTGGGACTAGTTCCATCGTGAGAAAGAATTGCTTTGGAAACTAAAGACTTGTGCGAATGGCGCCGATAGAGACAGTCGATAAGCCGGAATCCATTTGCCGGCTGGGCAACTTCTGCCCGGTCACGCTAGGCAAGCCTTGCCTATTTGCGGTGCAATCGCCGTAACAAGTACAGATCATCCACCAGACGCTGTTCGCGTTGCGCCTCGTGCCGCGACCATTCCCAGTATGCCGACCGGCGCAATTCGGTGATGACCTCGCGCTGCTGCCGCGCTGCGCGAAACCGTGCCAGCTGTTCCTGCAGTGCCTGCTGGGCCTGGGTGAGCTGTTTGAGGATCGTGTCGCGCAGTTGCTCCACTCGCAGCTGTTCCTCGATCAAGCACTGCGCGCCGGCAGCCTTCGTCCCGGTGGCGAGGCGATCTGCGTATTCCTCGCGCAACCGCTTCACCCAGGCGTCGGTCTCCGACAGGCGCTTTTGAACCATGTAGAGATGCCGGTAGCACTGGTCGAGCGCTTGCTGTTCCTTCTTTTCGAGACTTTCGCGGACCCGGAGAACCGTTGCCAGTGGGAAGTGGAAGGCCATGTTTACGAGGGCAGCGCCATGAATTGTTCGAGCGTCTGCTGCAGCGGTGCGATTTCCTCCCGCGGCTGGCGCAGGAATGCATGGATCTGCGGCAGCGCGGCGATGGCGCGATCGAGTTGTGGGTCGCTGCCCGGACTGTAGGCGCCGATCCGGATCAAGTCCTCAGAGCGCGCGTAGGCAGCGAGCAGCGTCCGGAGGTCGCGGGACTTGTTCATGTGTTGCGCGTCGCATACATTCGGCATGAGTCGGCTCAGGCTGTCGAGCACCGAGATCGCGGGATAGTGCCCTTTGGAGCTGAGATTGCGATCAAGCACGATGTGGCCATCGAGCAAGGAACGAACGGTATCGACGAGCGGATCCTGCTGATCGTCTCCTTCCATCAGCACGGTGTAGAAGGCCGAGATACTCCCCTGCGAAAACTTGCCCGCGCGCTCGATGATGCGGGACAACATCGCCAGCACGGACGGCGTATATCCTTTGGTCGTTGGCGGTTCGCCGGCCGCAAGTCCGATTTCCCGCTGGGCCATCGCGAAGCGTGTCAGCGAGTCGATCACCAGCAGCACATTCTTCCCACGATGGCAGAAGTACTCTGCCACTGTCGTAGCCGCGAGCGCGGCACGCACGCGCAATAGAGGCGATTGATCTGAGGTCGAGACGACGACCACCGAACGGCGGCGCCCTTCTTCTCCCAGGGCGTCTTCGAGGAACTCCCGTACTTCGCGGCCACGCTCCCCTACCAGTGCCAGGACGGTCATATCCGCGTTCGTGCTTCGAGCCATCATGCCCAGCAGAATGCTCTTGCCGACACCGCTGCCGCCAAAGATGCCGACACGTTGCCCGCGGCCGCAGGTCAGGAACGCGTCGATGGCGCGGATTCCGCAGCCGAGAGGCTCGCGGATGGGAGTTCGTTCCAGAGGTAGTGGTGCAGAACCATCCAGCGGCAAGCGTGTCGCGGCGCGGTACTCGCCGTCCGAGTCGAGCGGGGCTCCGGTAGCGTCAATTACGCGGCCGAGCAGTTCCGGGCCGACGCGCAGCGCGGGCGTTGCTCCCCACGCCACAATGCGGTCGCCAAGTCGAACGCCGGTCGGTCGTTCCAACGGCATCGCCAGCACTGTCGAATCGCGGAAACCAACAATCTCCCCCTGCAATCGCAGGTCGTTTGCGGTGACAATCTCGCAGGTTTCACCAACCGAGCAGAAGGGACCGGCTGACTCGACAAGGTTGCCCTGGACCTGCGTGACGCGGCCTGTCCATCGCATTCCCGAACAGGCCCGCACCCAGCTCAGGTACGGTGACAACGACGAGCGGCTCATTGCGGCTGTGGCCTTTGCGCGAGAAGATCGAACAGACCGTTCTCAATTTCCTTGAGTTGTGTCTCGATTCCCAATTCGGTGGACCCGAGGTCTGTCTCCAGGACGCAGTTGTGCGCTTGTATGCTCGAGTCCTCGACGATCTCCGGCATGCTGGATTGCTCCATGTGCTGGGCGAAAAACTGCCTCCATCCCGAAGTCTCTTCCGGGCGCACACGAATCACAGCTTTGGTGTTCTTGTAGAATTTGTCGAGCGCAACGCGGGCCAGCGCGGCCACCAGCAATGAATCGACCTGCGCCTCGCGGTGGAGGACCTTCGAGGCAATCGCCAGCGAAAGCTTCACAACTTCGACCTCGATCCGCGAATAGTATTCCGCCACGTCCTTTTCGAATCCATGGAGTGCCGCGGCAATGCGGTTGCGCTCTTCGGCCAGAGTCCGCTCATACTCGTCGCGCGCTTTCTGGCGCGCTTGGCGTGCGCCTTCGTCATGAGCGCGTTGCAGCAGCGAGGCGATATCGTCGGCTGCGTCTGGAGTCGGAGGTTCCGCGGGAGGCTGCTCCGTTGGAGTCTCGTATTCGGCCGTGTGGGCTTCCCGATACTCGAACACTTCCATCGCTTTGGCTCGATTCTGGGCCATGGTCACACCACGTACTCGTCCTCGCCTTCAGGCCGCAGGACCAGCCTTCCTTCGGACTCCAGTTGCCGCGCAACTGCAATCGCTTCTTCCTGCGCTTTCGCGATTTCCTTCCCGCGCACCGGTCCCAGGGCATCGATATCTTCCTTGAGCATCTGCGCGGCCCGCGATGACATGCCTTTGAAGATGTAGTTCTTCACCTCTTCGCTGGCCCCCTTTAAGGCAACCGCCAGTGTCTTTTTGTCGATCGACGTGAGCCACTCGCGGATGGACACTTCCGGAACGCTGATCAGGTCTTCGAAGGTGAACATCAGGTTGCGAATCCCGATGGCAAGCGTGGGCTGGTCCTTTTCCACCGCTTCGAGGAGAGGCGTCGATGTACTGGCAGGCATGCGGTTCATGATGTCAGCCGCGCCCTTGAGGCCGGGATAGTCTCTCCGCTGCCGTTCTCCCAGGGTTTGCAGGCGCGCTTGCAGCGACTCCGATACGGCCCGGGCCGATTCCGGCGAGAACTGCTTGAGTTGGGCCATCCGCAGGAGCACATCGGACGCTCTTTCCTGCGGCAATTTTGTCAGAATGGCTGACGCCTGACTGGATTCGAGTTGGGCCAGAATCAAAGCGATGGCCTGCGGGTGCTCTTCAGCCAGCATCGTCGCCAGCACCCGCGGATCGGCGGCGCGCAAGGCATCGATCGACGGCAACTGCTGCGGGTTCATCCCTCCAATGCGTTGCAGAATGCGCGCGCACTCATCTTCACTGAAGGCCCGCCGTAACACCTGCCGGGCATATTCCGAACCGGCGATGATTGGCGGAACCCTGTCGCTCGCTTCGGCCACCTCGACCAGCACGCGGTGGACGACGTCCAGCTCCACCGTCTTCATGCTCGCCAGTTCCCCGGCAACCACCTCTGCTTCCCGCGTGCCCAAGCTCTTCAGCACGATACCGGCGGCCTCTTCCCCGAGTGCCGCAAGCAGGATTGCCGCTTTACGGGGCCCTGTGAGCGCCTGTTGCGATTGAGCTGCCATCAATGCCCCTCACCGCGCAACAGATTTTGCACAAGTTGGCCGGCCGCGCCGGGCTCAGCTTTCACCTTCTCGACAAGCCTCTGCTTAAGGACGAGAGCCTGCTGCCCGGGCGTCAACTGGTTGGCGTCGGACGCCCGCTCGCTGTCCACCTTGAGGGCACCCCGCGACCGCACTTCCTGAAATGCCAACAATGCGTGTTTCTTTACCGGCCGCAGCAACAGGAAGTAGGCGAGCAGGAAGAGCAGGAGCACAGTTCCGTAGCGAATCAGGCTCGACCAATCCGTCAGGATCACGCGCACTCGTTCCACCGGTCCGGGCTTGGGTGGCACTTCGGCTTCGGGTTTTCGGAACGACAGATTTTGTACGGTGAGCGTGTCTCCACGAGTGCTGTCCAGCCCGATCGCAGCACTCGCCAGTTGCTCGATTTGCTTCAGTTCCTCTGCCGTTCTCTTGCGGCGGGAGGCCGTCTGCTTCCCGTTTGCCGCCGTGATCTCCGCCGCGTCATCGACCACCACCGCCGCCGTGACTCGGCGGATCCGTCCGGCAGGCTGCAATACTCTTCGCGTCACCTTGCTGACGGCATAAGAGCTGGACTCCGAATGGGAAGTCTGGAATGACTCGCTCGGCGTCGCCGCAGTCTTGGCGTTCGCGCTTGCCCCCGGAACATTGCTTGAGGTACCAGGCACTCCTCCAGTACCTCCGCCGCCGACCTGTTCATCGGCACGTTGCGTCGCGACGGCGACAACCAGCTTGGGATCGTAGGTTTCCTGATTCTCTTCCGAAGTGCTCGAATCGTAATCGACGTTGACGCTGGCCCGGACAGCTTCCGGCCCTACCACCGGAGCAAGCGTATCCAGGATGCGTGTGCTCAGCTCACTCTCCAGGCCCGCGCCGGATGTGGGATCGTGCTCGGCAAGCCGCACGGGGCGATCGTCATTGGCGTCAATGATCGTGACATTTTCCGGAGAGAGCTTATCGACCGCGCCCGATACAAGACGGGCGATGGCGAGCTGTGTCTCCGGCGTGATATGTCCGTAGCGCAGATTGAGAATCACCGATGCCTTCGCAGCGCGTTCCCGATCCACGAACAGAGAGTCGGTCGGAAGAACCAGATGGACCCGGACACTCTGCACATTTCTCACCTTCTGGATGGTGCGCTCCAGCTCTCCTTCGAGAGCACGCTGATAGTTGACCTTCTCGTCGAACTCCGTCTCGCCCCAGTTCATCTTGTCGAAGAGCTCAAATCCCAGACGCCCGGTATGCGGCATTCCTTCCGACGCCAGTTCGAGGCGGGCTGCATCCAGCTTGTCGGCGGGAACGGAAATGGACTTTCCGTCGGTCGTGAGCTCGTAGACGATGTGTTTCTCCGTCAGGCGCTGCGCCAGGGATTGCGCATCGGCCGGCTCCATGTTCGTGTAGAGCGGTTTGAAGTCCGGTTTCGAAAGCGTCCGTACAAAGAACAGCAGAGTCGCGATGGTCAGTACCGCTCCGCCCGCCAGGATAAGCTTCTGCTTCGTCGAAAGGTCGTTCACCATTCCTCGAAGCTGGTCGATCATTTGATTTGCTGCTGCCATCGTTGGTCCGGGGCCTCAGTCGTCAAAACTGAAGGCGCGAGATCTCCTGGTATGCGTTCACAATCTTGTTGCGCACCTGCATCATGAGCTGGAAGGCGATGTCGGCCTTCTCGACGGCGATCATGACGTTATGCAGGTCCTGGCCGCCGTTCTGCATCATGTCCGTGGCATTCGCCTGCGCATCGGTATGGAGTTGTTCCACCTGCTCGATGGCGCTCGCCAGCGTCGACGCGAACCCGTTCGTTTTAGCCGAACCACCTGTGGACGGCGTCACCGCCGGCGAAACCGGCAGCGTGTTTGTGAGATTCGTAATCGGATTCGTCATCAGATCGCTCTCCTTCGCTAGCTGCGCAGAATGTCGATCGCCTGCTGGAACATCTGTTTCGACGCGCTGACGGCCGAAGCATTCAACTGGTACGAGCGCACAGCACCCATCAGATCCACCATTTCCTGAATGGGATTAATTGCCGGATATGCCACAAACCCCTGGGCGTTGGCATCGGGATGTCCCGGCTCATATCGCAACAGCGGCGCGGCGGGATCGGCGACGACCCGCTCGACCCGCACGGCAGAGTGGCCTAATCCCAACAGCTCTTTCGCCCGCTGAAACGCCAGCCGGAAAGGCGAGTTCCCTGAACTGGCGAACACGACTTCCTTCCGTCGATACGGACCGCCCTCCGCTGTCCGTGTGGTATTGGCATTGGCAAGATTGGCCGCGACCACCTCGGCGCGCTGACGCTCCGCCGACATCGCAGAGCCACTGATTTCAAGCATGGAGAACATGTCGCTCATATCTATTTCCCTTCGTTGATGGCGGTCAGCAGCCGGCGAAATTCCGACTTCAGGAGTTGGACGGCAACGCGGTACTGCATTTGTGTCTCAGCCATCGCCATGCCTTCCCGGTCGAGATTCACGTTGTTCCCATCCGGACGTTCGATGAGCCCACGCACTTCCCTTCCCGCCGGCTGCAGCGTGAACTGGGATCCGTTGGCGACGCGCTGCAACTCGGTTCGAAAATCAATGTCCCGCGTGCGATATCCCGGCGTATCGATGTTGGCCATGTTCGTGACCACCATCGTGTGGCGTTCCGACGCAAGTGACAGATAACGTTCCAGGAACTCCATCGTGTTCATCAGGCGTACCTCCTGGGTGGCAGGCCGTACTCGCGGATCTTGTTGCGGATCGTACGCAGGCTGATGCCCAGCATCTCGGCGGCGCGTGTGCGATTGCCGTGGGTCGCAGCCAGAGTGGATTCGAGCAAGTGACGCTCAAGATCACGCATGGCTGTCCCCGGCCGCACCGGGCTGCGGTCGCTGTGAATCTCCGAGGCCGGCGGCACGAACTCCGCGTAGAACTGATCGGCGCCGATCTCCTCGACTGCGTTCAGTGTCAACACTCTGCGGATGAAGTTCCCGAGCTCGCGAATGTTCCCGGGCCAGGTTTGCCGCTGCAGCTGCGCCAGGAAATCCGGAAGAAGCCGGCGCGCGGGCTGCTCGGTATGAGCGGCGAACGTTTCTGCAAAATGCTGTGCGAGCTGGGGGATGTCCTCGCGACGGTGCCGGAGCGGAGGCAACGTCAGGGGGATCACATTGAGTCGGTAGTAGAGATCTGCTCTGAACTTCCCCTGTTCGACCAGGCGCAGAAGGGGGACATTGGTCGACGTGATGACCCGGACATTGAGTCGCCGCGGGCGCGTGTCGCCCAGTCGCTCGCATTCGCGTTCCTGCAGCACGCGCAGGAGTTTAGGCTGCAACATCAGCGGCATCTCACCGATCTCGTCGAGCAGCAGCGTGCCACGCTCGGCGAGTTCGAACTTTCCCGCTTTGGTGGTCACCGCGCCTGTGAACGCGCCCTTGACATAGCCGAACAACTCGCTTTCCAACAGGTGTTCCGGCACGGCGGCGCAATTCACCGCGACGAATGGTCCCTCGCGCCGGCTGCTGTGTTCGTGGATGTACCGCGCCAGCAGTTCCTTACCCGTCCCGCTTTCGGCTTCGATGAGGACATCCGCGTTGGCGGCGGCGGCATTCGCCGCCCGCTGCAACGCCTGCAGCAGTGCCGGCGAGTTCCCGACGATCTGCGCGGCGGTAGTCTCCGGCTCGCGCGGCGCCCGTCGCGCTCCCGCCAGGACTCGTTCGATGGCGCCTTGAAGCAGGTCGAACGAGACCGGTTTGGTTAGATAGTCGCACGCCCCGCCGCGAATGGCCTGCACGGCCTCGGGCACGGTGCCATACGCCGTGAGCAGAATGACAGCCGTCTCCGGTGACAGCGTCCGCGCGGTTCGCATCACTTGAAGGCCGCTGCCGTCGGGCATGCGGACATCGGTGACAACCAGCGGATAACTCACCGCATTCATCTTCTGTAGAGCGTCGTGTACGCCGGTGGCGGTCTCCACCTGCCACCCGGTCTTCTGAAGATTCGCTGCGAGCGCCATCCGCATCGCAGGCTCATCGTCGACCACCAGAACCGCTCTGTTTCGGGTCTCGTTCATAGCAAGGGAAACTCCATGCGAAATGTGCTGCCCGATCCGATTTGACTCGTCACTGAAATGCCCCCGCGGTGTTGTTCCACGATCTTCTTGCAGACGGCCAGACCGAGGCCGGGATTCTGCCCGGTTCCGCTGAAGCCCGCTTCAAACAGGCGAGGCAAATCTTCTTCCCGAATTCCCTCCCCCGTGTCCGCCACTTCGACCACCGCCTGATTGCCATTCGGACCGCGGTGGGCGGCAACTCTCACGCTTCCGCCTCTGGCGGTGTGGCGAAACGCATTCAGCGTGAGGTTGAACAGGACCTGTTGCAGTTCGCCGGAATTGCCCGCGATCTTGAGTTCGCCAAGTTCGTCGTCGAACAGCAGTGTGATCTCCGCTTGCTTCGCCAGCGGCTGAACGAATTGAATCGACTCCCGAATCACTTGCGACAACTGCACGGGAAGCAGCACGGCTGTGCCCAGCGAGTGGTATCGAAGAACGTTGTTCACGGTCGCGGAAAGAGATCGCAGTCCCGCCCGCAGCCCGTCGATCCAGGACCGCTGTTCGGCCTGCAACCCCTCGCAGCCGTACAGCAGCCCGACCAGCAACTCCATGCTGGCAAGCGGATTGCGAATCTCATGCGCCAGAACGGCGGACATTCGCGCCAGCGCGATCAGATGCTCTGTCTCATCGCGATCCTTCTCCAGTTCCTTCTGTGTGGTGATGTCCCGGAACGTCAGCACGACATGATCGTGTTGCGCCGACCTGCTGCCTGCAGGCGTGAGCGGGCATGTCGAGCGCATCATGCTCGAGCGGGCGGCTACCCACTTCGCCTGCGCCGCGCCAGGTATCTGGACCTCTCGCTCTTCACCACCAGGAAGAACCTGGCCGGTGATTGCCGCCAGTCGCCTCCGTGCGTCGCCGTGCGCATGTGCCGCGCGCTGATCTCCAAATTCCGGGGTTTCCAGTAGGCGCTGTGCCTCAAAATTGAGGAACACCGCTTCGCCGGTCGATTCCAGCACCGCCACACCGCAAGGCAGGATATCCAGGATGCGGCGCAGTGCCAGGCGCATGCTCTGGTTCTCATTGAGAGTCTCAGCCATCGCGGCGTTGCGAGTCTCCAGTTCTCGACGCAGACGCACGACCTCTTTCTGCAGTTCGCGATAGGAATATTCCAGCTGTCCGGCGGCAGTCGCGAATGCGGAGAAGGCGTCCGCTAGTAGAGGCTCGGCATCACGCGCGGCGAGCGTGTTGATTGGATTCATATGAGAACTAGGCAACATCTGCCCACTTCATGTGCACTGTGAGTTCCAAACAGCGGACCGCGTATCTCCGCCTTTTTCTCTGCCTTTTGACCGGAAGATTAGAGGAGGATGTGATCGGCCCTCACCACCCACTCGTTGTTGGCGAGGATGCAGGCGCGCTCCACTACGTTTCGCAGTTCGCGGACATTGCCCGGCCAGTTGTGACTCTGCAAGCGAGCCATGGCCTCGTCGCTGACCCCCAATTCGCGACGCGAGTACACCTTGAGAAATACCCGTACCAGTAGCGGAAGGTCGGACATCCGCTCACGCAACGGCGGGAGGTTAATCGGAAATACGGAGAGGCGGTAAAAAAGGTCCTCTCGAAACTGTTTCTCCTGGATCAATCGCCGCAAGTCGGCGTTTGTCGCCGCAACCACTCTCACATCGACGCGTAACGTATCGGTGCTTCCCAGCCTTTGCACCTCGCCCTGCTCTAGAAAACGCAACAGCTTCGATTGCAGGCCTAAGGGGAGATCTCCAATCTCATCGAGAAACAGCGTTCCACCCTGGGCGGCATGGATGCGCCCGATCCGTGACTGCACAGCCCCCGTGAACGCGCCTTTCACATAGCCAAACAACTCAGCCTCGAGCAGGGCTTCCGGGATGGCGGCACAGTTGATGACGACGAAGGGTCTCAGTTTACGCAGGCTCAGCTCGTGAACGGCGCGGGCGACAAGGTCCTTTCCCGTCCCGCTCTCTCCGGTAAGCAACACTGCGGTGTCACGCTGCGCAACGAGCTCGACCATCGAATAGAGCTGGCGCATCGAAGGAGCGTCGCCGACCATATTCGGCAAGCCGCCGGCGACCGTCATTTCATCTTCTGCCGGACCGAGCCGCCGCGCAGGAGCGAGGGCATGACTGCGCTCCAACTCTCGCGCCAGTTCCAGGATCGCGGCTCCGGATGCCGGTGCCGGCGACACTGGCTGTCCACTGTGCGGGTGCAAAGGCAGCACTTCGGTGTCCGGGCATTGGGAACGGAGAAGGGCTTTGAATTCCTCCGCCTGCAAGTCCGGCAACCCAGAGTCGAGAAGCACGACCGATAGCTGTCTTCTTTCCGCCTTCTCCAGCGCTTCGGCTCCGCTGAGCGCTTCGTCTATATGCCAACGTCCGGACTGCAAACGCGACGCAAGGTGATTCCTGAGAATTTCATTTGGGCTCACGATCAGAAGGTTCATCGAGCCGCGGTCGCCTGCTCGCGGACTTGGCGCCAAGTTCACCTGGGTCATTGGGTTTCTCTCCAGAATCCTGTCGATAGCTGGTCAAGTCTGTCGCTGGGATGTCTCGCTGATTTCGCGCCGAAGGCCGGCTATCTTACGACACCGCCATCGCCGCAGTTTCAGCCTCCTGCGGGACGGGCGATATCGCATAGCTCCGGTCCTGCGCGATGACATAGCCGATGCCACGAACCGTGTGGATGAGCTTCTCCTCAACCCCGGCATCGACCTTGTCCCGCACGTATTTCACGTACACATCCACGAGATTGGTGGTTCCGTCGTAAGGCGTGCCCCAAGCGGCTTCCATAATCATCGCCCGTGTTACCGGGCGTCCGGCATTCGCCATCAGGCATTCGAGCACCGCAAATTCTTTGCTCGACAACGCGATCCAGCGGCCGGCGCGCTCCGCCCGTTTCCGGTCGCGGTCCATCATCAGATCGCTGACACGGATCGTGCGCCCCAGGTTGCCCCGAATCCTTCTCAACAGCGCGCGCACCCTGGCGTTCAGCTCGTGAAATGAGAACGGCTTTGTGAGGTAGTCGTCGGCGCCGCTGTCGAGCGCGCGTACGCGCTCTTCCGTGGCACACAGCCCGCTCAGGACGAGAATTGGCAGATGTGGACGAATCGGCCGCAGTCTCTCAAGAACTGCCAGCCCATCGAGTTCCGGTAGGTTGAGGTCCAACAACAGCAGATCGTAAGGAGCGGCCTGGGCTGCCTGCAGGGCAGCTACCCCGTCATGCACCAGGTCGACTGTGAAGTTCTCTCTCGAAAGTCCTTTTTGCAGAAAATGAGACAGCGCGATGTCATCTTCGGCCACCAAGATCCTTCCCGATTGCCGCGTTAACACCGGCTCGCGAACAGCTGCCTCGACGCTCATGGCCCGTGGTCTCCGTTGACAGCCTGTGATCCATCTCGTTTCCTCGACGAATGCTGGAATCTCGATTCACGGCTGCTCTCTGTTTGTGAATTTGAAAACGGTTGGCTAATGCAATTAGTGCGCCTTAATAATCGATTTCATTTATCTCTAACCACGCACACGATTTATCTCCGCTGAATCAGCAGAGTTCACAAGAAAACGTTGGATGAAATTTGGAAAAGTGTCTGGAATCCGCACAGCCTCAAACAAACCAGAGTCATGCATGCGAGGGTTCCCGAAACGGAACATCTCGCACCACTTCATGAGAACTGTGACCGGATGTCATTCGCAGCGCTGATGCGTCAGGCTTCGTGATCAGTGAGCCACGCCGGCTACTACGAACTGAGACAATCAGGCGGACAGATCGTTCCGTGGGTAGCCTTGCTGGCGACGGCGGGCGAGCATTTCGTACAACGTGGCACGGCTGATGCCGAGAATCTCGGCAGCTCGAACTTTGTTTCCGTGAACTCGCTTGAGGACATACTCCAGATGGCGGTTCTCTAGTTCTTCAAAGCTGATGAGCCCCTCGTCGTCGTTGGTTGAAGCGATGGGATGGCTCCGCAGCGTTTCAGGCAGATCCATGTCGCGAATCACGTCTCCGTCGGCCATCATGCAGGCGTTGCCGACAACGTTTTCCAACTCTCGCACGTTGCCCGGCCAAGGATACCGGTTCAGGAGTATCTGTGCCCGCCGGGAGATTCCTCGCAGGGTCTTGCCGTACATCTGGGAGAATCTCTGAAGGAAATATCGCTGCAACAGAGGCAGATCTTCTTTTCGATCGCGAAGCGGGGGCAACTCGATCTCAATCATCGAAAGCCGGTAATAGAGGTCTTTGCGGAACTTGCCTTCGTCGACCATGGCCCGCAGGTTGCGGTTCGTCGCGCAAATCACGTGAACATCCACGACGTGGGTGATGGGGGAGCCTACTCGCTGCAACTCTTGGCTCTGCAAGACCCGTAGCAATTTGGCTTGGGACAGCAGCGGCAATTCGCCAATTTCATCCAGAAACACGGTCCCATGGTTGGAATACTCGAACAGTCCGACCTTGTCCTGGGTGGCGCCTGTGAAAGCGCCTTTCACGTGTCCAAAGAGTTCGCTCTCCAGCAAAGTTTCGACGAGAGCAGAACAATTACAGACCGTCAGCCGCGTGTGAGAACGAAGACTCAGGCTATGCAGCGCCTTGGCGATCAGCTCTTTGCCTGTTCCAGTGGGGCCGCTCACTAAAACAGTTTGGAAGTAGGGAGCGATACGCCGCACTTTGGAAAAAACCTGCAGCATCGAGGGACTGCGCGCCACGATCCCTTGAAACTGATAGGCATCGAGCAGCTTATTGTCGAGTTCAAAGGTGTGGCGGCGCGTTTCCGCCTGCTGAATGAGCGCGCTCACTAACTGACGCACTCTCGATGACTTCAGCGGCTTGCCTAGAATGTCGCTGGCGCCTCGGACGACTGCCTGCTCGGCCCACGATTCGGTCCAGCGCGACGCCATAAGGACGACGTCAGCGGCCGCATCGCCCCCAAAGGGATCATGGACCGATCGCGCCGCGGGGTCGTCGAGCGTGGAGTCGAGAAAAATGATGCGGGGCAGGACACGGTGGTATTGGTCAACTGCCTCCGATCTTTCGGTTGCCCTTAAAACTGCAACTGGCAGGCCCGAAAGACTACGACTGACCTCTTCTGACACTGAAACATCAGGGTCAATCACGAGCACCCAGTGAACGGTAGGTTCTGCCATAGACGAAGCGTGCTAGTTCAACCGCATTTCTCCAAGGCGGTGTCGGCCTGCACCGCCTCCGGCCGCGATCCCACCGCAACTCCACCCGGAGATCGCAGTCTGACCTGCAGTTTCCCAACTCCGTTCGCGAACCGGCTTTCGTGCCATAGCTCTTGAGATTGGGCCTGTCCATTCAGCAACGTGCGAAGCACTGCGACTTCCCTTTCCAGTTGCCGTATGTAACGCCAAGCTTTGTAGGCCGCCGCAGCGTTGAACGCCATGGCGGCCGCTAACACCAAGGCCGCATCTCTCATGCCTACTCCCGAAACGGTATCTGGGGGAGGTGCCGTTTCTTCGCCGTCGACCACCGGCGGCGAAGTAACTACCGTAGGGGAATGCGATACACTTGCGCGTTACAATGCGGAACTCATTACGAAATCCGAACAGGGTAGGCTTGAACTTTCATACACTTGCATCATTCATTATCTTCCCCGAAAAGAACTCGCCGTTAGCACACTGTATCGGTCATCTCGAGATTTTTTACGGAAAGCGAACATAGTCGTTGAAACTGCGACGGAAAAACGGTATAAGCATGCCCAGGGCAGTGCAAAGTCTTTCATCTTGACGAACGAGAGTCGGGCTGTCACTAGAGGAACAGAGACTCGACGCGGTTCTTATGGTTGTGCCGTGGCAAGAACGGCTTGCTCATGTTCCCATCCAGACTAGCGTGATTTTGCACGTGACCAGGTTTTGGGCGATTCCTTGGTAATCGGAGGGGGCAATGTTGTCCGCAGGGGTAGGTCTGCGCAAAATTCGCGAGCGGCTCGGGCTCACGATGCGCGATGTGGAGAATGCGAGCGCACGGATAGCGACCGTCCACGGCAGCGACGAGTACCTGATCCCGCCCAGCCGCCTTTCCGACATCGAAACCAAGGGCGTCGTACCCAGCGTCTACCGTTTTTACTCTCTGTCCGCCATCTACCGGAAACCCCTGCGGCAGCTGCTGCTGCTCTATGGCGTCGATCCAGCGTCAGCGTCCGCAGACTGGTCTGCTGCCCATCCCTCACACTCGCACGTTGCGGACACCAGCGAAGAAGAGAGCGTCTTTAGCGTTCCCCTCCGTCTCGATCCGGGTTTCGACCTTCGCGAGACGTCCGACCTGGGACGCATGATTCAACAGTGGGGCTCAGTTCCTCTGTCATTCCTCAATGGTCTGGCGTCGCAGCGTTATACCTACGCCTTCATCGGGACTGAAGACTTCACCATGTATCCCTTGCTCCAGCCGGGATCGTTTGTGCAGGTGGATGAAACGAGGCGCCGGGTCATCGGGCGACAGTGGCGCTCTGAATACGAGCGCCCTATCTACTTTGTGGAAACACGCGAAGGGTTTGTTTGCTGCTGGTGCTCGCTACGCTACAACTCCCTGGTGCTGCAACCACACCCTCTCTCGACAACTCCGGTGCGCGTCCTCAAACATCCTCAGGAGGCTGAAGTTATCGGGCAGGTGGTCGGTGTCGCGATGAAGATCGGCGATCTGCGGCTGCCTGAGCTTCCAGAGCGGCGAGAGTTTGTACGATCGACCACAGATGAGCTCTTGACCACTCCGGGCAGCTCGGCGGTAGTAGACTCGGCAGAGATTCGCTCCGCGACAACCCGGCGAATCGTCGGGTAAATTCCTCGTCCTCACCGCTAAACGGGGAGAGGTCTTTCTCCAGGATACTGAGCCGCGTCCGCAGCACCGTATCAAGAAGTGCGCGGTGGGCCCGGGCGAATGTGGATTGCGTGATCCCGGCTCCGTGGATTCGCTCAAACCCCCAGTGCTCGTACTGCCCGTCCGGGGACCGGGTTCCGGCAACATAGCCCAATTGCCGCAGCGCCCCCCGGATTCTGGAGAGTGTCCGGTCTTGCAGATCGTCGTAGGCTGACTTGAGCGCCACAGAACCTCCTGCCCCACCCCTAAAGGCAGAAGTATAACAATCCCCGGCCACCTCCGGGCTTACATTTTCCAAAAACCGACTGCCCGGTCTTTTCTCTCCAACGAACTCGCCGACCTGGTCCAATCTACCGCCATCGACACCCATTCCCGTTTCAGGAGCGAGACACCTTGACACACCGCGTGAAGATTGCCCTAGCCCTGCTGGCCCTTGCCGTACTCACCATAATCCCCGTACAAGTCCGCGCTGATGGCAACCCCGTACCCATGTGCGGCAAAAAGCTTTGTCTGTAAGCGTCGTGACTCGACACTCTTGAGCGCTGCCGTACCTCAGTGGTAAAGTGCGGTCGGTAGCGCCCTAAGAGCATATGAATTCGCACTCCTTGGCACTCTATCTCTGGATTGCGCCGCATGTTCTCCTTTTCGCGCTGCTGATTGGCCTTGTCGGCAAGAGAAAGGTCCTCCGCTTTCCCGTCTTCTTCTCCTATGTTCTGTTCGAAACCCTGCAATTCTGCGTCCTGTTCGTCATGGTCCAGATGGAAGCGGTTTCCGTCTCGGCTTATGTGAACACCGATTTGGTTGGACGCGCCATCAGTACCGCGTTTCATTTCGGGGTGATTCAAGAGTTGTTCGAGTGGCCCCTCGCTCTCTATCCAGGTTTGCGGCGGTCGTTGTCCCGCGTGCTCAATTCTGCATCGCTGCTTCTCGTGCTATTGGCTGCTGCTGTAATTAGTCTGGTCTATCTCAACGAACTCCCGAAGGCGAATGTCCCGGCGTACGTGATTGAGCAAGTCCTGGATGTTGCTCAATGCGGTCTGTTAGTAGCGGTGTTTGTGTGGTACAGCTTCCTGCATGTGAGGATGCCGAATCAGGTACTGGGCATTTCGGTAGGTTTGGGACTCATTGTCGGCGTCGAACCTTTGCTGTATGCTCTGAGGTATCAAATCGCGAGCGAGTCGGTTACCCCGAATATCATCAGCGCAGGGATCTATCACGTGGCGGTTTTGGTGTGGATCCTCTTTACGCTCATCCCCGATGAAAGGGTCGTAACCCACCGTGCCCAGCCGTTGCCGGATGTGGGCGCGTGGAATGCTGAGTTGGGGAGGTTTTCGCAACTGTGACCGCGATCATTGTTCTCACACTACTAGCGCTTGCTTTCCTGCTATTCCTTGGCCTGCAGATTCGAAGGCGCTACCGCGCAACGCCCGAGGGAGAACGGGTTGTCCCCCCGCTGGTCGACATCGAAGCGTTCCGCAATCTCACCGATCCGCGGGAAGAAGAGTTCCTGCGACTTTCCTTGTCCAGACGAGAGTTCCGGAGGATCCAGCGGCTGCGCCTGCGAGCGGCGACCCAATACGTAGCAGCCTTGTCCCAGGCGATCGGATGCCTGGTGCAACTCGGACAGGATGCTCGGCTCGATCCGAATCCCCGGGTTGCGGCTTCGGGAGAAGAGATCCTGCAGCGAGCACTCCGGCTGAAGGTCCTGTGCCTGGTCACGCAATGGAAGTTGAACGTCGCGGTGTTCTGCCCGACCCTTCTGTCGCCCTCGGGCGGCCTTGCGGATCGCTACCTGCACGTTACTGCGCTGGCTGAGTCTCTGCCAGGCCGGATCGCGGCTTAGTTCCGCCCTACTGGGGAAACCAAGGCCAGCGCAAGTCGAATCCTAGGGGTGTGCTTCCGGTCTTACTCCGGTCTTTTCGAGTGTGCCCGGCTCCGCCGTACCCGCCCCTGCATCGTCGTCCTTCACGAGATACTGAACGATCAGCGAGATTCTGCGGTTAGTAGGATCGAGTGGATTAGACGGTGTGCGCAGGCGTTGGTCGGCATACCCGCGAACTTGCGAAACCTGGTTCGACCCCAGTCCTTTGCTTTGCATGAGGCGGCGGGCCGCATTAGCGCGATCTGACGATAGCTCCCAGTTCGAGTAGCCTCCGTCCCCCGCATACGGTTTTGCGTCCGTGTGTCCCTCGATTGAGATTTTGTTGGGCATGCTTCCCAGTTCCTGGGCGAGCATCGTCATCAGTTCGACCCCGTTATCGCTGGGTTTCGATCTCCCACTTTCAAAGAAAGTGCCATTCGCCGACTCCATGAGTTCGATTCGCAGTCCCTCGGCGGTGACCGTCATCTCGATCTGATTCTTGAGCTTGTCGAAATTGGACAGTTGTTTCATCGCCTTCTGCAGCTGCTCTTTCAACCTCGGCATATTGTCTTTCGTCACGGCGAAGTTCTCACCGGAACCGGCCTGGTCGGTGCCTGCCTTCTTTGACTTGCCGGTGGGATCGCGGAAATACCCCCCTACCGCTTCCTGCACCTGCTTGCTGCTGTTCATCAGCCAGAGGACAATGAACAGTGCCATCATGGCGGTGACGAAATCGGCATACGCCACCTTCCAGGCGCCGCCATGATGCCCACCGTGGCCGCTTTTCTTCTTAATGACGACAATTGGGCGGGTAGACGCCATCGTTCTGTCTCCTACGCGGAAGCGGCCGCAGCAGCAGCTACACTGGTCGCACGGCAGGTATCCTCAACTTCCTTGAACGAGGGCCGCACGTGCCCGGGGATGGCCCGCCTTGCGACTTCGACCGCCATGATGGGTGCCGTGCCTTTCATATACGCTACGATCAGGACCCGCAGCACATACAGATACGCGTGTCCCTCTTCCGCTCGTTTTGCCATGTTCGACGCCAACGGGCCCACAACCCCGTAGCAAAGCAGAATTCCCAGAAAAGTCCCCACCAGAGCCGCCGCCACCTTCTGCCCGATCTCCTCCGGGGGACCGCCCAGCGCACTCATCGTGATGACGACTCCCAGCACGGCAGCAACGATGCCGAGTCCGGGGAGCGAGTCCGCCGTCGTTGTCAGCGCAGCCGCCGGAGCGTGAGTCTCGCGGTGATGGACATCCATATCCAGCTCCAGGAGCTGGTCGACGTCAAACGGCTCCACTCCTCCGGTCAAGGCCATTCGTAAGGTGTCGCACACGAAGTCCCGCACGTGGTGGTTGTTCAGAAACTCGGGATATTTCGACAGAATGGGGCTCTTGTCCGGCTCCTCGATGTCAGACTCCAGGGCGACCAACCCCTCTTTCCGCGCTTTCGTCAGCAGGTCATACAGCATCTTCAGCGATTGAACATAGTAGGACTTCGTGAACGGCGAGGGCCGAAACGCTCCCGCGACTCCGGCGCCGATGGCTTTCAACAGGTGGACCGGATTGGCGGTCAGCACCGTTCCAGCTGCCGCACCGGCGATGATGAGCAGCTCCGAGGGTTGGATCAGGACCCGTATGGGTCCGTGTTCCATCAGGAAGCCGCCCACGACCGCCCCAAAGACCACCAGAATCCCGATGATGACGAACATCCCCTGCGGGCCCCCTGCCTTGATACACCCACACACGAGGGTCTAGCCTGTCGTATCGAGGCGCTCTCTTATCGGCCCAAATCCATGGTCGACTTAGCCAAATCCCACACGCCGGAACTCCAAGGGATCGTGCGGTGTGCCGGCGCTAAAGTTTCCTCCGCGCTGGACCGAAAAGGGGAACGTGGATTCCACGGCTCAAGATCCTGCCGGCCAGGGTAAGGGCGGCGCTGGCGGCTCCCAGCGGTTTGTTGCGCGCCAACCGATTCTCGACCGGTCCCAGAAAGTCCTGGGATACGAACTCCTTTTTCGCAACGGGTTCGAAGAGTATTTCCGCGGCGAGACGGAGAACGCGGCCCGCAGTACGCTGGATACTTCTTTGGTCATCGGGCTGGACACGCTCTGCGATGGGCGCAGAGCTTTTGTAAACTGCACTTCCGCCGTTCTCTTGAAAGACCTGGTGACCCTCCTGCCGCCCAATCAGACAGTGGTGGAGGTCCTGGAAACCGTCGAACCCGATGAACGGATTATCGCCGCGATTCGCAGGCTCAAGGAAAACGGCTACGCCATCGCACTCGACGATTTTGGTGTCGACGATCCACGCGCCCAACTGGCCGAACTTGCCGATGTCATCAAGGTTGATATTCGAGCCACCACGGCCGCCGATCGGAGCGCCCTGATGTCGCGCTACCGCGGAGCGTGCGAGATGCTGGCGGAGAAGGTCGAGAGCCAGGAGGAATTTCGTGAATGCTTCGACCTTGGCTTCTCTCAATTCCAGGGCTTCTTCTTCCGGCGCCCTGAAATCGTTGCGGTGAAACAGATTCCGGCCAATCGGGTAACCTTTCTCCGCCTTCTGGAAATGGTCTCTCGTCCCACGCTCGACCTCGACGACCTCGAGAAGGTCTTCAAGCACGATGCCACGATTTGCTATCGCTTACTCCGGCATCTGAATTCCCCGGCATTCGGCTTTCGCAACGAAATTCGCAGCGTGCGCCATGCGCTGGCCATCCTCGGCGAACGCGAACTCCGGCGCTGGGTACGCTTGCTGGTGACCCTGACGGCGAGCAGCGAGAAATCGCCCGAGTTGGTCATCTCGGCGCTGATTCGCGCCCGCTTCTGTGAACTCATGTCCCAACGCCTGCAGCGCAAAGGCGACCTGTTCCTTCTCGGGCTGTTGTCCCTGATGGATG
>Ga0335069_10002543_pt1 | contig 27998 bp, 28 predicted proteins | sample Lox_Sample_11_FD_206714 | JGI IMG/M metagenome (GOLD analysis project Ga0335069, IMG submission 206714) | Soil microbial communities from Loxahatchee National Wildlife Refuge, Florida, United States - Lox_Sample_1.1 | ecosystem: Environmental > Terrestrial > Soil > Wetlands | place: USA...
CGAGAAACTGCGTCGTCGCGGACGTCCTGCCATTAGCGATGAAGCGGCTAGCACGTATTCGGTTCGGCTGCCTGATGACCTGGTAACCCTCGCTGACGAGCGTTCCGAGATCGACGGCGTGACTAGGGGAGAGACGATCCGTCGCGCGCTAATTGAGTACCTGACGAAGTGACACCGATTCGTTAACCCGTGTGCGCAGCTTGGCCGTGAGGCATCTGTGAAAGGGGTGGCCCGTCCGGCAGGGGAACGGGGTAGGCCACCCGTCAGCCTGCGCCCCGGCAACCAGGTTGCTAAATCTTGCTGCGGAATTCCGGGCAGTAAGCGGCCGTCGCCGCACCTATCACGCTGCCGGCGCCGTTGGTGCTCAATCCGAGCGATTTCTGCACGTCGTCAACGGTTTGGGCCATCGTGTCCCCGGCGGCCCAGTCCTGACAAACCGCATGGCCCACGTTGATCATCATTTGGTCCGACCCATTCGGCCAGCTAAGGCCGCGCTGATGCAGCGCGCGCAGATAGTTGTCGTCCGCTGGGTCGGCATTTGCGGCCGGGGCGGCGGCGAACAAGCCGATGCCGACCAACACGACCGCGATCGGGCCGGGCAACCGTGCCGCGTTCTTCATTCGTTCGCCTCCTCGGCCTGGACCTGTCGTGCAGGACCCGAATCCTAATTGTGTCCTCCATAGTCTGTTGCGACGAGTCGGCCAGCAAGACCGGGGCATGGTCGGCAAAGTAAGTTGGTCGCGACTGTTTCCCCGATGCCACCATGAAGGAGCCAGCGCCTAAGTGACCGAGGATCCGCGGGGTGACGGCGTCTCCCGCCAATACGATCGCTGGGAATATCCACCCCCGGTAACCGACCTCGAGGCGTGGACCAAAAACCACTGGGATTGGTTCGATCCCTTCTGGGCTCATCGAGTCTTCTGGCCGAACCGGGCATACCAACCGGACCTCGACATTCTGATCGCGGGTTGCGGCACCTTCCAGGCGGCGGTCTTTGCTTTCATGAACCGCGCCGCCAACGTAGTGGCCATCGACGTCAGCCGGTCCGCGCTCAAGCACCACCAGTACCTGAAGGACAAGCACGGGCTGGACAACTTGGAGCTGCATCTGCTTCCGATCGAAGACGTGTCAGCCCTGCGCAGCGACTTCGACCTGATCGTCTCCAGCGGCGTCCTGCACCACATGGCTGATCCGCTGTCGGGGCTCGAAGCGCTTGGGGCGTGCCTGCGCACCGATGGGGCATTGGGCGTCATGCTCTACGCGAAGTACGGCCGCATCGGGGTCGAGATGCTCGAATCCGTCTTCCGCGATCTCGGACTGTCGCAGGACGAGGCATCGGTCCAACTCGTCAAAGACGCGATTGCAGTGCTACCGGCCGACCACCCTGTTCGGAGCTATCTGACGCGGGCGCAGGATCTGCTGTCCGACGGCGCCCTGGTCGACACGTTTCTGCACAGTCGCCAACGGAGCTACACGGTTGCCGAATGTCTGGATCTGGTCAGCTCGGCCGGGCTGGCATTCCAGGGGTGGTTCCTCAAAACGCCGTATTACCCGCACGACTTGCTGGCGCCGCGCAGCAGCTTCCAGTCAGCATTGAACCGATTGCCCGACATCAACCTCTGGTCAGTGATGGAACGCCTGCAACCGGCGAATGCCACCCACTTCTTCATCGCATGCCGCCCGGAACGGCCGAAAGAGCACTACAGCATCGACTTCTCGACACCTCAATCACTCGACTATGTCCCGGTGACGCGTGCGGCGTGCGTGTTGTCCGGCGACGAAATTCTCTCGCCGGGAGCGAAGCTGAAGCTCAATCCGGCGCAACTGCCCTTTGCCCAGCACGTCGACGGCCGTCGCACCATCCGCGAGATCGTCGACCGTGTGGCACACAGTGGCATCGTTGCCCAGGAAAACACGAGTCTCCTGCAGGACTTCGGGCTCAAGCTGTTCGAGTCGCTTTGGCGCCTCGACGTCCTGGCGATGGCGCTTGACACCGATACCCCCGACCGCTGTCCAGGGAGCTAGATCGGCCCGCGGGATCTCATGGCGTTTTCGGGCTGAAAAACCTGGGACTCAGGACGGTGATCGCGTGCTCGGCCTGGTCCGCCGCCTGCGCGTTGATATTCCGCTCCGCCAGCTGCGCAAGAAGACTGCCGGCCTGGCTGGCCGACGTCGTGTAGTCGGCCACGCCGGCATTCAACGCGTTCCGGGGCAGGTCCGGAAACGGCGCGTCTGTCGGGTCCTGGACCACGGTCACTCCGCGCATGGCCTTGATCGCACGCACTCCGGCGACTCCGTCGTTAAGCAGTCCCGACATCGGGACACCGATCGCCCGTGGACCGTAGTCCAATGCGACGGAACGGAACAGCGCGTCGATCGCGGGTCGAAGACCGCTCTCCCATGGCCCATCCGACAGCGCCACCCGGTGATCCCGTACCAGCAGATGGTGGTCAGGCACCGCGGTGTAGATGCGTCCCGCCTCCAAGAAGGCACCGTCGACCGCCGCGATCGCCGGCAGCGGACCGCTGCGGTCAATGATGGCGCCAACAGGGAAGGCGTTCCACGACTCATGTGGATGACGATCATGACGGCTGATGGAAGTTCGCCGGCATACCGGCCGCCAGCTCGGTGAGTGCTGCTATGCCTCCGGCCGATGCGCCGATCGCCACCACGCCGTCAGCCGGTCTTGCTGTACGCCCCATGGCTCAACCTAGCGCTATTGGTCCTGGCCGACGGCTGGGAGATTTCGCCACCGTCCGCAGACGTATGACTTCAACCCCGGCCCCACCCGCGATCGACGCCAAGGGTCATAAGCCCTCTGCTTGGCGGGCGCTTGGGCCCTGCTGACAACTCGGGTTTCCCCCTGGGTCGTGATCGCGAAACACGTTGTGGGCGTACCATTCCCAGTGGTGGCTATGCCAGCACAACCGCCCTGGAAGCTGCCGCTGAAGCCACCGCAAACCCTCACTCATACACTGACTTGTCGTGGGCATGCTGTTTGGTCTTGCACCGTGGATCGTCTGTTGGGTGCTGGTCGGTAATGCTCCTTTTGCTATCGCGGTGCTGGTCGCGCTGGCGATCGCCGTCGCCGCGCTGGCGGTCGGCCGCGCCACCGACAAGTCGGAACGAGCGTTCGAAATGGGTTCTGTGGCAGTGTTTTTGGTGCTGACAGCGCTGACTTTCGCCCTTACTGAGTCGGTGCTACGGCAATGGATACTGCCGCTTAGCACCGGGGGAGTCCTGTTGGTGGCGCTTGTCAGCGCGCTGATCGGCAAGCCGTTCATTGCTCCGTTCGCCGCCGCGGAATACCCTGCCGACGTGGTCAAAACGGAGCTGTTCGCGCGGACCGTCAACGTCTTGAGCTGGTTGTGGATCGCAACGTTGGCCGGGATGACGGTGTCGTCGGTGATCCCGCCGATGGTGCGGACCGACGCCTCGATCCTGGATACCGATACTCCGTCGGCGTTCCTGTTCTACTGGGTCATTCCCTTCTCGCTGCTGGGACTGGCAGCGCTGGCGTCACGGCTGCTGCCCGACCGGATGCTTGCCGGGATCGATGACGTCGAGCGGGAAACCTCGTTCGTTGCCTACGACGAGGCCACCATCGATGAGCTGTACTTCCTGGCCCAGGAACACGCCAACCGTGAGGTCGGCCCGGGCAAGGAGGCCTACAACGTGAAAGTCGGCGGGATGGGGACCCCGCTGACCGGCGACGAGTCTCGGAAGTCGTGGCCCTCGACCTACAAGGTGCGCGACAAGCGGCACTGACGGCCGCCCGTTCGGATACGTTGGTTTTCGGCGGGGCGCCCCGGATACAAGCCCCACAAGGAGCAGCGATGAATGCGGTTAGCGCAGACGCGATGCGTGCAGAAACCATCTCGATCAGCGGCCACGGCGGCGACCAGATCGAGGCTTACCGGGCCCAGCCGCTCGGCGAGGGCTCACGCGGCGGCATCGTGTGGATCCACCACATGCCCGGATATGACCGCGAGACCAAGGAATTCGTTCGGCGGCTCGCCGTCAACGGCTACCACGCCGTGGCCCCGAACCTGTATTCACGCGAGGCTCCCGGTGCGGCGCCCGATGACGCTGCGGCCGCAGCGCGGGCGGCCGGCGGGGTGCCCGACGAGCGACTGGTCGGTGATGTCGCGGGCGCGGTCGGGCACCTGCGCACGTTGCCCGGCGCCAACGGCAAATTCGGGGTCATCGGGCACTGCTCGGGCGGACGGCACGCATACCTGGCGGCGTGCTCGCTGCCGTTCGACGCCGCGGTCGACTGCTATGGCGCCTTCATCGTCGAGGATCCGCCCGAGGGCATGCCCAAAGCCATGAAACCGATCCTGAAGTTGGCGCCGAACCTGAGCTGCCCGCTACTGGGACTGTTCGGTGCCGACGACAAATTCCCGGCGCCGGCCGCGGTGGCCGCGCTGGACGCCAAGCTGACCAAGCTCGACAAGCCGCACGAGTTTCACTCCTACCAGGGCGCGGGCCACTCGTTCTTCTCCGTCGACCGCCCGGCGTACCGGCCGGAGGCGGCGGTGGACGGCTGGCGCCGCATCGACGATTTCTTCGCGACCCTTCTGAAAGGCTAGGTATCCCAAGGCATGTGCACCTACCTCACCGAAAACATCGACATCGACGGCAGCGGCAAAGGCGCCACCGGATGGTTCGCCGCCAACCGGGCGACGGTCTACGTCGACCACCCCGTCCATGCGCCCTACGGCCACACGGTCAATATCGACGTGATCAATCCGCAGCTCGGCGCGTCGGCGCGGGTTGGCCTGGAGCTCACCGAGGAGAGCGCCCTGGCGCTCGCCGACGCCATCCGACGGGCGATTGCCCATGCGCCGGCCGGGCTGGCCGCCAAGGACCAGTAGGTCAGCGGATGACAAACGACGGGGACCGCGACTACCCCCGAATGGCCGCCGCGCGTGGACGAATCGAGCCCGCGCCGCGCCGCGTCCGTGGCTATCTCGGCGACGCACTTGTCTTTGACAGCAATGCCGCCCGTTACGTGTGGGAAATCCCGTATTACCCGCAGTACTACATTCCGCTGGCTGATGTCCGTACGGAGTTCCTGCGCGACGAGAACCATCCGCAAAAAGTGCAATTCGGTCCCTCGCGATTGCACTCCCTGGTGGGCGTCGGCCGCACTTACCAGTCCGCCGCACGGGTATTCGACGTCGGCGGCGGGAGCCCGGTGGCCGGAACCGTGCGATTCGGATGGAATCCGTTGCGGTGGTTCGAGGAGGACGAGCCGATCTACGGCCACCCGCGCAACCCGTATTCGCGGGTGGACGCGCTGCGCTCACACCGGCACGTTCGTGTGGAGCTGGACGGAATCCCCTTGGCGGATACCAGTTCTCCGGTTCTTTTATTCGAAACTGGTTTGCCCACAAGGTATTACATTGATCCTACCGATGTCAGGTTCGAGCATCTGGAACCGAGCGCGACGCAAACCCTGTGCCCGTACAAGGGTGTGACATCGGGCTACTGGTCGGTGCGGGTCGGTGACACGCTGCATCCCGACCTGGCGTGGACGTACCATTACCCACTGCCGGCGGTCGGTCAGATTGCGGCTCTGGTGGCGTTCTACAACGAAAAGCTCGACATCATCGTCGACGGCGCGGCACTGCCGCGACCGCAGACTCAGTTCAGCTAGCCGGGCCCGGCCGCAGAACGAAATCAATATTTAAATCTCCGCACACACGGCAGAAACATTGCCATTCGACGCTTCACCCGTCTACGGCGTCAATTCGCACCGCAGCTGACTTGAAAGGGCCTGCCGGCCCGAATTGGGGTGTGTCTGAACCATGTTGCCTTATCCAGATTGGCTAAGTCCCGGAGACAACGCGTGGCAGTTGGTGGCGGCGACTCTGGTCGGCCTGATGAGCATTCCTGGCATCGCCGTTTTGTACGGCGGCATTGTCCAGAGGAAATGGGCCGTCAACACCATGTTGATGGCCTTCACCGGGTTTTCGCTGGTGCTGGTCGTGTGGGTGCTTTGGGGTTTCAAGATGGGCTTCGGCGAGCCGCTGAAGCTCGGCCCTGGCATCCTGCAGTCGGCAGTCGGGAAACCCAGGACGATCCTGAGCAGCAACAACCAGCAGATCGCCTACATCCCCTTGCTGGACGGCACCATGCCGTCCTTCCGCTTCTCGGAGACCACGCTGGCCTACTTCCAGTTCGTGTTCGCCGGGATCACCCCGCTGCTGTTTCTCGGCAGCGTGATCGGCCGAATGAGCTTCAAGGTCTGGCTGATCTTCGTGCCGTTGTGGTCAACGTTCGCGTACTCGGTCAACGCGTTCCTGTTGTGGGGCGGCGGCTGGTGGTCACACGCTGGTGCCTTGGACTACAGCGGTGGGTACGTGATCCACCTCGCCGCCGGAACCTCCGGGTTCGTCGCCGCGGCGGTGATCGGTCCGCGGCTGAGGCGGGACCGGGAACGTGCGGTGCCCAACAACCTTCCGTTGGCCGCAGTCGGTGCCGGCGTGCTGTGGTTGGGCTGGAACGGGTTCAACGGCGGTGACCCGTATTTCGCGGGTGCTGACGCATCGCTGGCCGTGCTCAACACCAACCTCACCACCGCTGTCGCGTTGGTCACCTGGGTGATTTGGGACATCTTTGCCAGCAAGCAGCGCAAGCCGACGTTCCTCGGGGCCGTCAACGGCATGATCACCGGCTTGGTCGCGATCACTCCGGCGGCCGGCTTCGTCAACAGCTTCGGCGCGATGATCATCGGTGTGGTGGCCTCGTCCCTGGTCTGGTTGTCGTGGAATCAACTCGGCAGGACCAGGCTCTTCCAGAAAGTCGACGACACGCTCGGTGTGTTCCACACGCACGGCGTAGCGGGCTTGGCGGGCGGGTTGCTCGTGGGAGTGCTCGCCGATCCGCACATCGTCGAGTACCTGGGCGGCAGCACCGGTCAGGACGTGACCTTCTCGGGCTGGCTGTACGGGCACCATCCAAAACAGATACTGATCCAGGCCGGTGCGGCCGCCACGATCATCGTCTGGGATGCGTTAGTTACGTTCGTCATCCTGCGAGTCCTTGGCCTGTTCATGAAGTTGCGATTGCCTGATGAGGTGCTGGCCACCGGCGACCTTGGTGTGCACGACGAGGAGGCTTACCCCGACGAAACACTGGTCACGGCGCGGCGCATTGAGCCGTTGAAGCCAACGGCGGCCGAGTCGGTGGCCTCCAAGACCACCGAGCCGGTGGATGATTGAGACGGCAGAACGCCATGAAACTGATCACCGCGATCGTCCAGCCCTATACGCTCGATGACATCAGGCACGCAGTTGAGGTCGCTGGCGTGCTGGGTCTGACCGTCACCGAAGTTCAGGGCTATGGCAGGCAGCGGGGGCATACCGAGGTCTACCGGGGCGCCGAGTACGCGGTCGACTTCGTCTCGAAGGCGCGCGTGGACGTCCTTGTCGACGATGAGTATGTCGAGAGAATCGTCGGTGCCATCACCGGCGTGGCCCGCACCGGCAGAATCGGCGACGGCAAGGTCTGGGTTTCTCCGGTGCAGAGTTTGGTCCGCATCCGGACCGGAGAACGAGACCACGATGCGCTCTGACTTGGAGGCATTCTCGAGCGCGCATAGCCGTCGATATTGCCGCATTGTGATATATGCCTCTTTCGCATTTCATATCTAAGAGTCTCTTAGATAGGCCACCATAGGACTTTTCTGCCAACCGTTAGCGACAGAACCGAAAACCCCTGCAGACGAGCGCCGTTGCGCTTCGCCAGGGATAGAACGCTGGCAGACATCAGAATTGAAATTCTAAGCGCAGGCTAAACGCGTGCCGTGACGTAGCTAACGTCGAACAAAAGAATTCTCTTCGGCCAGAAATCGATCGGTAGACTCGCGAAAAGCAGTCGCATCAGCGTCTTTCGGTGCTGAATCGGGTTAACCCGGGGGCCGCAACCGTCGCGCCATGGGCCAGGACGTGCGGCTCCGCGCCGACCAGCAGAGCAAAGGCGGTGCCAAGTGAGCGAGGTGAACGGCCGAAAGGCCGCCCACAACGATCGAGAGGATCGAGTCTTTGGGCTCGACAACACTTCGGTGCTCCACATCCCGGTCAAGAACGGTCCGATCAGCGACATCGGCATCAGCCCCGACGGCAGCCGACTGATCGTGACTAACTATGGCCGGGACACGGTCTCGGTCATCGACACCCACACTTATCGAGTCTCAACCACCGGTCTCCATGAACCGTTCGCAGTCGCGGTGAGCGATGGCGTTCCCACCCGCGCGTACCTCAGCACCGCGTCGCGCGCGTACGACACCGTCGACGTCATCGATGTCGCCAGCAACACGCGGATCGCGACGTACCCGTTGGCGCTCAGCGTGAGCGATGTGACGGTGAACGCCGACGGTAGCCGTGTTTACGTCACCCGGAACGGCAGCCGCGGTGCCGATGTTGCGGTATTGGACACCAGTAAGGACCAAGTCCAGGTGGTCGAGCTTGCGACCGGCCCGGGTGCCACCGCCGAATGTGTGCGCATCAGTCCCGATGGCGGTCGTCTCTACGTCGGCGTCAACCGTCCGTGGGGCGGACACCTTGCGGTTGTCGAAACGCGAGCACGTCCCCGGGGTGGGCGCTTTCCCATCGTCGCCACCATCGAGCTCGGTCTGCGGGTCCGCGATGTCGCGCTGAGCGACGATGGCGCCACCGCCTATGTGGCGGGTTGCGGCCCCGTGGTGGGAGCGGTGCTGGACGTGGTCGACACCCGGGCGAATAAAATCACCAGCACCCGCAAGATCAGCGAGATCGCCGGCCCCCTCACCCGGCTGGCGCTCAGCAGTGACGGCAGCCGCGCCTACCTGGTCAGCGACGACCGCATCACGGTGCTGTGCACGCGAACGCAGGACGTGATCGGTGACGTCGGGGTGGTGAGGCACCCGTCGTGCGCGGTGGAAAGCCCCGACGGCAGGTACCTCTACATCGCCGATTATTCCGGTGTGATCACGGTGGCACCGGTTGCTTCCAGCACACGATTACTACCGGCGGCGCTCGCCGCAAATTGCTGACATTATCGCCGAACTGGGGCTTAGGGTGGAGGCGCCGACGGCTCGTGGCTGCCGGTTCGTGATGCGGTGACATCGCATCGCGAGGTGGACGACGCAGGCGGTGCTGCGCCGGGATCTGTAAGGCGGTACATCGATGGACAGCACGATGCAGGACTTTCCGTTGACGGTCTCAGCGATCATGCGGCACGGCTGCGGTGTGCATGGGGAACGGACGGTCACCACCGCAACCGGGGAGAGCTACCGGCACCGCAGTTACCGCGAAGTCGGCCAAGAAGCCGCGCAGCTGGCAAACGGATTGCGCCGCCTCGGGGTTACCGGAGACCAGCGGGTGGCCACGTTCATGTGGAACAACACCGAACATTTGACGACCTATCTCGCGGTGCCCTCGATGGGCGCCGTGCTGCACACCCTCAATATCCGGCTCTTCCCCGAGCAGATCGCCTATGTCGCCAACGAGGCCGAAGACCAGGTGGTGCTGGTCGACGCGTCACTGGTTCGGCTTCTCGCGCCAATACTGGGCGAGCTGAAGACCGTGCACACGGTGATCCTGGTGGGGGCAGGGGACATGGCCCCGCTGGAGGAGTCGGGTAAGACCGTGCTGCGGTACGCCGACGTGATCGCCGGTGAGTCGACCGCATTCGACTGGCCGCGCATCGACGAAACGTCCGCGGCTGCAATGTGCTACACCAGCGGCACCACCGGCAACCCCAAAGGCGTCGTCTACAGCCATCGTTCAAGCTTCCTGCACACGATGGCGGCATGCACCACCAACGGCATCGGCGTCGGGGTCAGCGACAGCGTGCTGCCGATCGTGCCCATGTTTCACGCCAACGCATGGGGGTTGCCCTACGCGGCGCTGATGGCCGGTGCGGACCTGGTGCTGCCCGATTGTCATCTGGACGCGCCCTCGCTGATTCGCATGATCGAAGAGCTGCGGCCGACCGTGGCGGGCGCGGTACCGACCATCTGGAACGACGTCCTGCACCGCCTGGAAGACGAGCCCGATCACGACATGTCGTCGCTGCGGCTGGTGGTCTGCGGCGGTTCGGCCGTTCCGGTATCGCTGATGCGCACCTTCGAGGAGAAGCACGGCGTGCAGATCCGCCAGCTGTGGGGCATGACCGAAACCTCTCCGATGGCCACTATGGCCTGGCCGCCACCGGGAACCCCTGAGGACCAGCACTGGGCATTCCGCGCGACCCAGGGCCAACCGGTATGCGGTGTGGAAATGCGGATCGTCGATGACGACGGCGGGGTGCTGCCCACCGACGGTGCCGCCGTGGGTGAGGTTGAAGTCCGCGGCCCGTGGATCGCCGGCTCGTACTACCTTGGGCGTGACGACTCGAAGTTCGACTCCGGCTGGCTGCGCACCGGCGACGTCGGCCGCATCGACGAACAAGGCTTTGTCACCCTGACCGACCGCGCCAAAGACGTCATCAAGTCCGGTGGGGAGTGGATCTCCTCGGTGGAGTTGGAGAATTGCCTGATCGCGCACCCGCACGTGGTGGAGGCAGCGGTTGTCGGTGTTCCCGACGAGCGGTGGCAGGAGCGACCGCTCGCGGTCGTCGTGGCCAAGCATTCGACGGTGAGCGCCGAAGATTTGCGAAAGTTTCTCGCCGACAAGGTCGCTCGGTGGTGGCTGCCCGAGCGGTGGACGTTCGTCGACGAGATTCCGCGCACCAGTGTGGGCAAGTACGACAAGAAAGCCATCCGGTCGCGGTACGCCGAGCACGGTTATTGGGTGATCGAGGTCCGCGACTGAGAAGCTTCTTCGATCTGCCACCCGTCACCGGCCGGGCCGCCCGCCGACCGGCCCACTGAGGAGGAAGGTTCCCGATGGCAGCGCCCCTTGTCGTCGAGCAGTCGCGAGTCGTACCCGTCGGGGTCGACCAGGCATTCCACGGCACCCTGCCGCTACCGCTGCCGGAGATTTTCGACAAGTGGTACGGGCCGATCTCGCCGATCAAAGAGGTGCGCGGCCAGACGGGTAACTGGGACGCCCCGGGCCAGACCCGCACGCTAATCATGCTCGGCGGCAGTGTGCGGGAGGAGCTGACTAGTGTCGACCCGCCGCGGTCGTTCGGCTACCGGCTCACCGACATCAAAGGTCCGATGAGCCTGCTGGTCGGCTCGGTCACCGGCGAATGGAACTTCGACTCAGCGGGCAGCGGAACCCGGATCAGCTGGCGCTGGACCATTTATCCGAAGTCGTCATTGGCCGCGCCGGGGCTGCCGTTGTTCGGGATGTTGTGGAAGCGCTACGCGCGACGAGCGCTGGGTGACCTGTCCGAGGTGTTGACCGGCTGACGCTGGGTACCGTCGCAATCATGTGTCGACTCTTCGGACTGCACGCCGGGACAGACGTTTGCACCGCGACGTTTTGGCTTCTGGACGCTCCTGACAGCCTGGCCGAGCAAAGCAGACGCAACCCGGATGGGACGGGCCTGGGCGTCTTCGACGAGCATGGCCGCCCACAGCTGCAGAAACAGCCGATGGCGGCCTGGGATGACGCCGACTTCGCCACCGAAGCACACGAGATGACTGGCACGACGTTCCTCGCCCATGTTCGTTATGCGACGACCGGGTCCCTCGATGTCCGCAACACCCACCCGTTCTTGCAGGACGGTCGGCTGTTCGCGCACAACGGCGTAGTGGAGGGGCTCGATGTCATCGATGAACGGCTGCATGAGGTTGGCACCGAGGATCTGGTGCTGGGCCAGACCGATTCCGAGCGGGTTTTCGCGTTGATCACCGCCGCGATCCGTGCCCGAGTCGGCGACGAATCAGCGGGGCTGCTCGACGCGGTGCGATGGCTGAGCGCCCGGGTGCCGATCTATGCGGTCAACATGCTGCTGAGCACGGCCACCGACATGTGGGCGCTGCGTTACCCGGAGGCCCATGAGCTTTACCTTCTGGACCGGCGCCATGACCGTCAATCGACGTCACCGGATCGCGACTTCAACATGCGCACCAACCGAATTCGCGCATGGTCACCGCATCTGTTCACCCGGTCGTCTGTAGTGTTCGCCAGTGAACCGATGGACGACGACCCGCGCTGGCGACTGCTTGAACCGGGAGAACTTGTCCACGTCGACAAGGGCTTGCACATCACAAGCAGCGTGGTACTCCCCAACCCGCCCGTGCATCAGCTTCGCCGTTCCGACCTCAGCACGCGCGCCGAGCAGGCCCAGCACGCGCCGGCCTGAACCGCGCCGTGCCGGTGGCCGAATGCGGGCTGGCAGAGTGGGCCGTTGTGACAACCAGGCGGGCGCTTGTGCTGGGCGGTGGCGGAATAGCGGGGATAGCCTGGGAGACAGGTATTTTGCGCGGTATCGCGGACGAGTCGCCGAAGGCGGCCCGGCTATTGCTGGAATCGGATGTGCTGGTAGGGACTTCGGCGGGTGCGGCGGTCGCCGCGCAGATCAGCAGCGGCAGCACGCCGGAGGCGCTGTTCGACCGGCAGGTCGCCGAGTCGTCCCCCGAAATCGATTCCGGTGTCGACGTTGACGCCATTACCGAACTGTTTCTGGCAGTTCTGAACGAGCCCTATGACGACTCACTGGACAAGAAGCGCCAACAGATGCAGCGGATCGGAGCCGTTGCGCTGGCGACCGAAACCGTTTCCGCGGTGGTGCGCCGCCAGGTGATTGCAGAGCGCTTGCCGTCACACGAGTGGCCCGACAAGGTGTTGCGGCTCACCGCAATTGACGTCGCCAGCGGCGAACTGGTCGTTTTCGATCGGGAGTCAGGTGTTGACCTCGTCGATGCCGTGGCGGCCAGCTGCGCGGTGCCCGGGGCGTGGCCACCGGTGGCAATCCGCGGCCGACACTACATGGACGGCGGAGTCGCCAGCTCAATCAACCTGGCGGTGGCCGGCGATTGCGGTATGGCGGTGCTACTGGTGCCCTCGGGTGCCGATGCGCCGTCGCCGTTCGGCGACGGCCCGGCCGCGGAGATCTCATCGTTCGCCGGCAGGGTTTTCGCCATGTTCGCCGACTCAAACTCGTCGGCGGCGTTCGGCCCCAATCCTCTGGACCCGCGCTGCCGCATCGCTTCGGCCCTGGCCGGGCGCGACCAGGGCCGACATGAAGCCGAGGCCGTCGCGCATTTTCTGGGCGTCTGATTCGACACTGAAAAGGTCGGCGACTTCGTGTTTCGCTCAGGCTTCGCACTCACTCGCCAACGGTGCCGCCTGATCTGCTTTTGCTTCCAGGGCATCCAACGCTGCATCGGCCAAGTCGCGGCCGACGGCGATCACTTCCACCGCCCGGTAAAATTCCAGTGCCCGGCACGTCGAGCGGGGGACCTCAATCAACAGGTCGGGCGGATAGACGGCCAGCGTATGGCGCGCCAGCGCCGATTGGGCGAGGTCGATCGTTCGGTTCATCACGTCGAAGCTGCCCAATTTCGGCACCTCGGGTGCGGCGTCAGGTAATTTAGCGGCGTCATCGCGGTCGGCTGCGGAGTCCTCGAGGTCCGGGTTGTCCGACCCGCTCTGAAATTCCTTGGCAGAACTGCCGAATCTGCTCAGCACGGCGCGCGCGGTGGGCCGATCGAGCAGCGAGCGCGCGGCGGTGGTGTCGAGCAGCGCGGAGGTGCTACGCAACATGCGGTTCAACCATTCGGTCGTGACGCCGGGTTCTGCCTCTCGGCTCGTGATCGCCTCGCTGCCGCTGAGGCTGACCGCGATGGTCAGATCGGCGTTCACCGCGGAGAGTGGGGCCATCGGCAGCGGATCCAGGATACCCCCGTCGGCGAGCAGCCGCCCCTGCACTTGATGCGGGGCGATCACCCCGGGGATGGCGATGGAGGCCCTGATCGCCTCGTCGACGGGACCGCGCTGGAACCACACCGACTTGCCGGCCAGCAGATCGGTCGCCACCGCGGTGTAGGGGATTGGCAATTGCTCAATGGTGACCGGGCCCAAGATGTCGCGCACGGCGTCCAAGATCTTCTCCGCGCGCATCACCCCGGCTGCGCTGATGGACGGGTCGAGCAGCCGAAGAATGGTGCGTTGCGTCAAGGATTTCGCCCACTCGGCGAACTCGTCGAGGCGCCCGGCCGCATGCAACCCGCCGACCACCGCACCCATCGATGAGCCGGCGACCCCGGCGATGTCATAACCCCGGGCAACCAGCGCTTCGATCACTCCTATGTGGGCGTAGCCGCGGGCGCCACCGCTGCCGAGCGCCAAGGCCACCCGGGTCGGGGATGTTCGACGCACGGTTACTTCGCCAGGCACCCCTTCATTTTGCGCGGCGAACCGCCCGTCAACCGGGCGGGCTGGACTTTTTTCACCCGTGATCTCAATCGCACAAAGGCGCGAATCGCGGCCGCGCTGTTACCCGCATTCGTTGCTGGCGGCCGCGCGCGCGGCGAGGATCACGGCCGACTGGCGGGCCGGGGTGAGCTTGGACCACGGTGCGTTCCAACTGCCCGCCTTACCTGTTGGCGATGCCTGAACCATCGCCAGGTATGGCTCGAACAGCGACGCACCGGTCTTGGGCTGGGCGTCCATCCACTCTTTTGCGGCGTGACAGGCCTGGTAGTACTCCTCTTCGGTCGCTTCCGCGGGGACGTCGACCCTGGTGGTCACGCCGGCCGGGGAAAGTCCGACGGCGCCGGGCGGCACGGAACTCGCGCCGCTGACTCGCGCCGAAGAAGGCGTGGGCTTGCCGTTGTGGCCGCCCGGCGCGCATCCGGTGCCTGCCAACAATCCAGCCGCGACTGCAACCGCGGTCCACAGCCGGGACCGATGACCGCACCAGCGCACGATCTCAATCTATGCAACACTGGCGGCCGTGATGGAGCGTCTGGGGTTCTGCGAGTGTTGTCGGCCATAACGCGCCGCCGCTTGTCCGACCCGTTTTCTCTGGAGCTCCCACCATGTCGTTACCTGTCGCCACCCTGGCTGCCTCGCGCCCACGGTCCATTTCGTCCCCGTCGTCGGGACCGACCCGACTCCGGGTGCCCGACCTGCTGCACGCCACCGACCAAGCCGCCGACGATGTGCTCAGCGGGCGTTGCGACCAAATGTTGCCCCGGGGCGGGCTACCCCGGTCGCAGCGTTGGTTCACCCGCATCCACGGCGACGACGAACTGGATATCTGGCTGATCAGCTGGGTTCCTGGTCGCCCCACCGAATTGCACGACCACGGTGGGTCACTGGGCGCGTTGACGGTGGTGGCCGGGTCGCTCAACGAATTCCGTTGGGATGGGCGGACTTTGAGACGGCGTCGGCTGGACGCCGGCGACCAGGCCGGGTTCCCGTTGGGCTGGGTGCACGACGTGGTGTGGGCGCCCGGGCCTGTTTCCGGGCCGGCGTCCGGCTCGGCAAGCACCGGTGCGGGGGCGGTGCAGCCGACCCTGAGCGTGCATGCGTACTCGCCGCCGCTGACCGCGATGTCGTACTACGAACTCACCGAACGCAATACGTTGCGCCGTCAACGTACCGAATTGACCGACCAAGCGGAGGGAGCGCAATGAGCCGCATCGACGTTGTCTTGAGATCTGCCCGGCGCCGGTATCGCCGCCTGCCCGCCGCCGAAGTGCCCGAGGCGGTCAGGCGCGGAGCCGTGCTCGTCGACATCCGGCCGCAGGCGCAGCGATTCCGCGAGGGCGAGTTGCCGGGCGCGCTGGTGATCGAACGCAACGTTCTGGAGTGGCGCTGCGATCCGACCAGCGACGCCAAGCTGCCACAAGCCGTCGGCGACGATGTCGAATGGGTGATCGTGTGCTCGCAGGGCTACACGTCCAGTCTTGCGGTTGCCGCGCTGCTGGACATCGGCCTGCACCGCACCACCGACGTCATCGGCGGTTACCAGGGGTTGGCCGGTGCCGGTTTACTGGATCAGCTCAGCGGCGGTTCGATCGGCCGCGGTGCGGGAGCGCTGCAAGACGCCGGGCGCCGCTGGATCTAGCTACTCGGCGTGCAGCAGCGGGCGCAGCCGCTCGGTTTTGTCCGGCGTCCAGTCGGGCGGCGAGAGGATCGCGGCCCAGGCGTCGGCGACGTCGGCGACGTAGTTGTGGCCGTGCCCCTGCGGCACTTTCTGGGCGACCGCCATGTCGGCCGAAACCTGCAGGAACGTCACCACCGGCATCCACTCGGTATCGGGCAACACGTCATACCCGCGCTTCTCGCGCAGCCAATCGGGTCTGGCGAACAGCAGATCGGTGGTCCACCAGGCGATGGGGTCGGAGGCATGCTGCAGATACGCCACCCGCGGATGGTCCCAGGGTGCGATCGGCCTCATCAAATCGCTTGCGCGAGCGACGAACCGAACGTTGCTGCCGCCGTTGTAGATCGGCAACCACTGCGGTGAACCCCGGTCGCGGGTGGCGGTGAGGTCGGTCCAGATGGTGTTGTTGAAGGTCGGTCCGCTGAACAAGGCGCCGTCGGTGCGCGCCAAGACGTTGTTCAAGCTCATGAACGGCGCCTCACCGCCGAAAGACCCCAAACTTTCCCCGAACACGACGAGCTTGGGCCGTTGCCCTTCCGGCATTTGACGGATCAGCCGGTCGACGGCCTCAAACAGCGCCTGGCCGGCATGCCGAGCGTTCTCCTTGTCCACCAGGAACGAAATCCAGCTCGGCAGAAACGAATACTGCATGCTCACGATCGCGGTGTTGCCGTTGTACATGTACTCCAGCGCCGAGGGTTCGGCCTCGTTGATCCAGCCGGTTCCGGTGGTGGTCGCCACCGCGACGACGGCGCGCTGCAGTCCGCCGGTGCGCTGCAGTTCCCGGGCCGCCAGCTCCGCGGTCGCGGTGATGCCTTCGGCGGAGTTCAGTCCGGCGTAGGCCCGGATCGGCTCGACGGCCGGCGTTCCGTTGAACTTGGTGAGCTCCTCAACGGTCGGGCCGCCCTCGATGAAGATGCGGCCCTGGCGGCCCATCGAATCCCACGACACCAGTGATTGCGGGCCGCCCGATCGCAGCGGGGTGTTGGGGGGTTCGGTGTCGGGGTTCATCTCGTTGTTGGCCGTGGCGAACGTGTTGTTCATGGTGCGCATCGTGAACTTGAGCACCACGCCGTTGAGCAGCGTGATGGTCAACACGACCAACAGCACCACCACGATGGCCGCCGACAGCCGAAACGGTGCGACCCGGTCGAGTTGGCCGACCAAGAATCTGACCAGCCGGCGGGTGAACTGCCCGATTTCCACCAAGGTGAACAGCACGACCAGCGACAGCCCAGCGGCGATCGGGTAGTCGTACCACTTCAGGTGTTCGACTCCCATCAGGTCGCGTACGTCGTCCTGCCAGACGTGGAACCAGATCGCCATCAGCACTATGCCGACCGCGCCGATGGGGATCAACACCTTCCACGCCCAGCGCGGTGCCGGTGGGCTGGAGTCCTTCGCCCACAGGTACCGGTACAGCCAGACGGCGAAGACCCCGACCCCGTAACCGATGGCGCCGGACATTCCGCTGACCAGGCTCTGGAACAACGCGCTGCGGGGCAGCAGCGACGGGGTCATGGAAAACAAGATGAATACCAGGCCAACCGCGGTGCCGGTGAACGTGTAGTGGCGCACCCACCACGGCTTCTGGGTCCACCGCCACCTGGCAGTCGCACGAGTTTCCGAAACGGGCTGGGAAACTTCATGGCCCGTGTCGGGTTTGGTGTCCGGACCCGCGCCATCCTCGGTGATTGCCGTCGGCTTGCCGCTGGCGTCGGCATTCGTCACAGCACCCGGCTCGCTCATCACAGGTCCTATCGGTGGGTGAAGTTAGGGGGGCGCTTCTCGACGAATGCCGCCATCCCCTCGGACTGGTCCTCGGTTGCGAAGGCGGAATGGAACAGCCGACGTTCGTACAAAAGTCCTTCGGCCAATGTGGTTTCGAAGGCACGGTTGACGGCCTCCTTCGCCATGCGCGCCGCCGAGCGCGACATCTGCGAGATCGTGGTGGCGACGGCCTTGACCTCCTCTAGCAGATCGTCGATGGGCACCACCCGCGAAACCAGGCCGCTGCGTTCTGCTTCGGCGGCGTCGATGGTGCGCCCGGTCAGAATGAGGTCCATCGCCTTGGCCTTGCCGATGGCGCGGGTCAGCCGCTGCGAGCCGCCCATGCCCGGCAGCACACCAAGTTTGAGCTCCGGCTGGCCGAACTTCGCCGTGTCTGCCGCGATGATCAGGTCGCACATCATCGCGAGCTCGCAGCCACCGCCGAGCGCATGTCCGGCCACCGCGGCGATCGTTGGGGTGCGCACGGCGGCCAGTTTGCCCCACGGCGCGAAGAAGTCGGCGCCGAACGCGTCGGCGAACGTCAGGCTCGCCATCTCCTTGATGTCGGCTCCGGCCGCGAACGCCCTGGCCGAACCGGTGATGACGATCGCCCCAATCCCCGGGTCATTGTCCAGTTCGATTGCCGCGCTGGTGACTTCATTCATCATCTGAGTGTTGAGCGCGTTGAGTGCGTTCGGCCGGTTCAGCGTGATGATCCCGACTCGATAATCGCGCTCGACGAGAATGGTTTCGTACGTCGTCTTCTCGGTCACCCCAACCGCCTTTCTAGAAACTCAAGTCGTCGTCGACGGGCGCGAAATACGCCTCGACGTCAGCTGCGGTCACCGCGGCCAGCGACGCCGGCGACCATTTCGGATTGCGATCTTTGTCGATGATCTGCGCGCGGATACCTTCCACCAGATCGTGTGAGCGCGCAGACGCCGACGACACCCGATAGTCCTGGACGAGAACATCTTCCAGCGTTTCGAGTTTCGCGGCCCGGCGCACTGCCTCCAACGCCACCGACACCGCGATGGGGGACCGGGTGGCGATCAGGTTGGCGGCGTCTTGGGCCGGCCCGGCGTCATGGCCGCGCAGCGCAGCCATGATGTCCTCGACGGTGTCACCGGCATAGCACTCGTCAATCCAATAATGTTGTGCAGCAAGCTCACTGGGTGGAGGCTCGATGGCATGCTTGGCGAGCGCGCCCTCGACGCCATCGGCGATGATCGCCTGCTTAAACGCCCCGAGATCGCCGTGCGGCACGTAATGGTCGGCGAATCCCATTGCGATGGCGTCTGATCCGGTAAACGCTGCCCCGGTCAGCGCGGCATGCAGACCAAGCAGGCCGGGGGCTCGGGACAGCAGGAACGCTCCGCCGACGTCAGGGACGAATCCGATGCCTACCTCCGGCATTGCCACCTTTGAGGTTTCGGTGACCACGCGGACGCTGCCATGCGCACTGACCCCGACGCCGCCGCCCATCACGATTCCGTCCATCAATGACACATACGGCTTGGGGAACCGGCCGATCTGACCGTTGAGCAGATACTCGTCGCGCCAGAATTTCCGCACCTCGACGCCATCTTTGCGGGCACTGTCATAGACCGCGACCACGTCGCCGCCGGCGCACAGTCCGCGCTCACCGGCTCCGGATAGCACCACGGTGTGCACCGCGTCGTCGTTTTCCCAACCAGAGAGTGTGGCGCTCAGCGCGTCCACCATCTGCTGATTGAGCGAATTTATCGCTTTGGGGCGGTTCAGCGTGATCAAGCCGACGTTTCCCTCGACGCTGGTGAGAACCTCATCGGATTCCTCGGTCACGCCCTAGCCTCCCATCGCCGGAGTTCCTCGAGGAAGAAATCTAGATTGTCAGGAGCGAGGCGGTGCCCGCGGGTAAGGGTTATCTTTAACGCGACCACAACCGCAAAACTCGACAAAGGCCCGGAAACCTCCGGAAAAACCCATATCCGTCCGGGAACCCGGCCGGGCCGCAGATCGTTGAAAATGTGTTCGCCTATCTCGACCAACAAGTCATAAGAGAGGATCCGACGGTGCGGGAGACAAGCAACCCGGTATTTCGTTCGCTGCCTAAGCAGCGCGGCGGATACGCGCAATTCGGCACTGGCGCGGCCCCGATGCAGGGCTATCAACCAGACCCCTATATGGCTCCTTATCAGGAGACCAAAGCTTCCCGTCCGCTGACCATCGACGACGTCGTCACCAAGACCGGCATCACGCTGGCCGTGCTGGCAGCGTCGGCGATCGTCTCCTACTTCCTGGTGGCGTCCAATCTGGCGCTGGCGATGCCGCTGACCATGATCGGCGCCCTCGGCGGTCTCGGGCTGGTGCTCATCGCCACCTTCGGCCGCAAGCAAGACAGCCCCGCGATCGTGCTCAGCTACGCCGTGCTCGAGGGCCTGTTCCTTGGTGCGCTGTCGTTCGTCTTCGCCAACTTCTCGGTCTCGCACGCCAACGCGGGTGCGCTGATCGGCGAGGCCGTTCTGGGCACCTTCGGGGTGTTCTTCGGCATGCTCGTCGTCTACAAGACCGGGGCCATCCGGGTCACCCCCAAATTCACCCGGATGCTGGTCGCCGCGCTGTTCGGCGTGCTGGCCCTGATGCTCGGCAACTTCGTGCTGGCCTTGTTCAACGTCAACCACGGCACCGGCCTGGGCCTGCGCAGCGGCGGAACGGTCGCGATCATCTTCTCGCTGGTGTGCATTGCCATCGCGGCGTTCAGCTTCCTGATCGACTTCGACGCGGCCGACCAGATGGTCCGCGCCGGCGCTCCGGAGAAGGCGGCGTGGGGCATCGCCCTGGGCCTGACCGTGACCCTGGTCTGGCTGTACATCGAGATCCTGCGTCTGCTCAGTTACCTGCAGAACGATTAGTTCGCTCGACGAAAGAGGCCGCCACCTGAGGTGCCGGCCTCTTTCGTGCGCTGGCCGTCGTGTGTGAGCCGACGGCCTCCGGTTTGAAGCGGTGGCGGGATTTCTCGGCGTGTCGCCGACCAGGTTTCACACCCGACGGCGGGGTCAGCTCAGGCGCTCGATGATCATCGCCATACCCTGCCCGCCGCCGACGCACATGGTCTCCAAACCAAACGTCTTGTCGTGCGTTTGCAGGTTGTTGATCAACGTGGTGGCGATGCGCGCGCCGGTCATGCCGAACGGGTGACCCAGCGCGATGGCCCCACCGGAGACGTTCAGCTTGTCCTCGTCGATACCCAGCTCGCGGGCCGATCCGAGCACCTGGACCGCGAAGGCCTCGTTGATCTCGAACAGGTCGATGTCGCTGATCGACATGCCGGCGGTGGCGAGCGCTCTCTTGGACGACTCGATCGGGCCCAGGCCCATGATCTCCGGCGAGAGACCGCTGACCCCGGTGGCGACGATGCGGGCCAACGGTGTCAGGCCGAGTTCCTTGGCTTTGGTGTCGCTGGTGATCACCAGCGCGGCGGCGCCGTCGTTGAGCGGGCAGGCGTTGCCCGCGGTGACCGTGCCATTGGGCCGGAAGACGGGCTTGAGCTCGGAGACTTTCTCGTACGTGGTGCCGGGACGGGGACCGTCGTCGGTGCTCACCGTGGTGCCGTCGGCCAGCGTCACCGGAGAGATCTCACGCTCGAAGAACCCGCTCTTGATCGCCTCCTCGGCCCGGTTCTGGCTGCGCACGCCCCAGCGGTCCTGGTCTTCGCGGCTGATGCCGGTCAGGATCGCGACGTTCTCGGCGGTCTGGCCCATTGCGATGTAGACGTCGGGCACGTTGCCGTCGGCACGGGGATCGTGCCATTCGTCGGCGGCGGCCGCCGAACGCTCCTGGGCCTCGTCGAACAGCGGATTCTTGGTGTCGGGCCACGAGTCGGAGTTGCCTTTGCCGAACCGGGACACCATCTCCACGCCCGCGGAGATGAAGGCGCTACCCTCGCCCGCCTTGATCGCGTGAAACGCCATCCGGGTGCTCTGCAGCGACGACGAGCAGTACCGGTTCACCGTGGTGCCGGGCAGGAAGTCATAACCGAGCTCGACGGCGACGACGCGCGCCATGTTGAACCCGGACTCACCGCCGGGCAGGCCGCAGCCCAAGATGAGATCGTCGATCTGATGCGGGTTGAGCGCAGGCACCTTGTCCAGCGCCGCACGCGCCAGCTGAACGGCCAGATCGTCGGGTCGCATGGAGACCAGCGATCCCTTCATCGCGCGGCCGATGGGCGAGCGAGCAGTTGACACAATTACGGCTTCAGGCATGACTGCTCCCTTCAGGTCCCTTCCAGCGGGACGGGCTCGCGTGATTACCGGGTGGGAATTCCACCCCAACGGCTTAAGACAAATCTAGTCGCTGGCAACCCGAGGACACGAAGACGGGGCAAGGCCGGGCGCCGGGCGCCGCCAAAGCCGCGACATCACGGTGATTTGCGAGGGCCGCCGCCCGAGCACCGGAACGGCCGGTGGTGCCTGCGCATCCAGCGCCGGCTTCTCGACGGTCTCGCTCAGCGCATCGGACAACGCGAGCAGCAGGGCGTCGGCGGCCAGTGCGTATGCGATGGGCGACGGGTGGAAGCCATCCGCGGAGAACATCAACCCACCCCTGGTGCGGAATTCGGGGGCGAGCAGCTGGGCCAACGGCACCGGCACGCCGCCCGCCGATTTCACGGCGGCCGCTTGGGCGCGAGCGAGCTGCGACGTCCGCGAGTGTGCCAGCGAGCGCAGTGGCTGCGGGATCGCGGTGATGACACCCAGATCCGGGCAGGTACCCACGACAACCACTGCGCCGCGAGCGCGCAACTTTCGCACCGCCAAGCTCAGGCGCCGCGCCGACTGGCTGATGCCGTTGAGCGCGGTGATGTCGTTGGCGCCGAGCATCATCACCGCCACATCGGGCGGCGGCCCGGCCACGAACATGGCGTCGACTTGGCCGCTGACGCCTTTGGACGTCGCGCCCACGATTGCCTTGGTGCTCAACCGGATTCGCTTGCCGCTACGCTCGGCCAAGCCGCGTGCGATGAGCACGCCCGGCACTTCCTCGGCGCTCATGCACCCGTATCCGGTGGCCGTCGAGTCCCCGAAGATCATCAGGTGCAGATCCAGCGGCATCCCGCGCTGCCACCGCTGGACCGGGCCTCCGCCGGGGCTGTATACACCGTCGGCGCGCGGCGGGATGTCCCAGGCCTTGGGGATAACGGTGCGCGCATGCGTCGCCTGGCCGACAAGCAGGTTGCGTGCGCCCAGGTAGGCCGTACCCGTTGAGGCGAGCGCACCCGCTGTGGCCAGGGCGATCGTCGAACGACGTGGCACCCGGAAGGTCACGGAGCCATTTTAGATCCGCTTCGGTGTTTGCACGGACCCCTAATCAACAATGTGGTCACGGTGCGAATCAGATGTGGTATCAAATCAGACTCTTCAAATGTTCTACCAACAAAGGGCTGTCAAGCTGAGGCCACGGGGTTGGCTGAACGCCTCGACAAACGGCTGAACCAGACGCTTGGCTGCCTCGTCACATGCTGGTATCGCACTACAACGACGTAGGAAGTGTGGAGCATGACCGCACCTAGCACGGTATCCGGTTTCCCCCGGAATGCCGTTCGGCCACAGGATGTCCTCAAAGCCCGGAGAGCCCAGAAGCGCAAGTTCGCGATCAGCGACGGCGCCCCGGTCGAGGTCCTCGAATCCGGCCCCAGTGTCGCTGCGCGCGTTGCCAATCTGACCTCGCGGCTGACCATCCGGCCGGTGCTGGCCGTCGGTAGCTGCATCCCGAACGTGCCCTGGCCATGGGGGCTCATCGACCTCGCCGCCCGGGTGCTGATCCCGGCGTCGGCCACCGTCCGCGAGACAGTGAACCTGCGCAATGCTTCGGCGCAACTGGTTCGCGCCCCGGGGGTACTGCCCGCCGACGGCACCCGACGGGTGGTTGTCTACTTTCACGGCGGCGCGTTTCTGACCTGCGGGGCAAACTCGCACGGACGCCTCGTCGAAACTTTATCGAAGTTCGCCGACTCACCCATCTTGGTGGTCAATTACCGGCTGCTGCCGAAACATTCGATCGGGATGGCTTTGGACGATTGCTACGACGGCTACCAATGGCTGCGGCTGCGCGGATACCAGCCCGATCAGATCGTGCTGGCCGGTGACTCTGCGGGCGGTTATCTGGCGCTCGCGCTGGCGCAACGCCTGCAACGGGAGGGACACGGCGAGGAGCCCGCGGCGCTGGTGGCGATCTCGCCACTGTTGCAGCTGGCGAAGGAATCCAAGCAGGCCCACCCCAACATCAATACCGACGCGATGTTTTGCGCGCGGGCGTTCGACGCGCTTGCCGAGCTGGTCGCCAGCTCGGCCGAAAAGCACAAAATCGACGGTCAGCCCGAAGAGATCTACGAGCCGCTCGAGCACATCACCCCGGGCCTGCCGCGAACCCTGATCCACGTCTCGGGATCCGAGGTCTTGCTGCACGACGCGCGGTTGGCAGCGTCCAGGTTGGCGGCCGTCGGTGTGCCGGCCGAGGTTCGGATCTGGCCGGCTCAGGTGCACGACTTCCAACTGGCCGCGCCGATCCTGCCCGAGGCGATCCGCTCCCTGCGCCAGATCGGGGATTACATCCGCGAAGCCACCGATTAGCGGCGAGTGTGCACCGGCCCGAGCGGCCTGACACGATGAAGACATGCGGATCGCTCAACACATCAGTGAGCTGATCGGCGGCACGCCGCTGGTTCGCCTGAATTCCGTCGTCCCCGACGGCGCCGGGGTCGTGGCGGCCAAGATCGAATACCTCAACCCGGGCGGCAGCTCGAAAGACCGCATCGCGGTCAAGATGATCGACGCCGCCGAAGCCAGCGGTCAGCTCAAGCCGGGCGGCACCATCGTCGAACCCACCTCCGGCAACACCGGGGTCGGTCTGGCCCTGGTCGCGCAGCGCCGCGGTTACAAGTGTGTGTTCGTCTGTCCCGACAAGGTCAGCGAGGACAAGCGCAACGTGCTGCTCGCCTATGGCGCGGAAGTCGTTGTTTGCCCCACCGCTGTCCCGCCCGACCACCCGGACAGTTATTACAGCGTCTCCGACCGGCTGGTCCAAGAGATCGACGGCGCCTGGAAGCCTGACCAGTACGCCAACCCCCAAGGGCCGGCCAGCCACTATGCGACCACCGGCCCGGAGATCTGGGCCGACACCGACGGCAAAGTCACCCATTTCGTCGCCGGTATCGGCACCGGCGGGACGATCACCGGCGCCGGCCGCTACCTCAAAGAGATGTCCAACGGTGCGGTACGCATCATTGGTGCCGACCCCGAGGGTTCGGTGTATTCCGGGGGCACCGGCCGGCCCTATCTGGTGGAGGGCGTCGGCGAAGATTTCTGGCCGGAAGCATATGACCGCGCGGTGCCCGACGAGATCATCGCGGTGTCCGACTCCGATTCCTTCGACATGACCCGGCGGCTGGCCCGCGAGGAAGCGATGCTGGTCGGCGGGTCGTGTGGGATGGCGGTGGTGGCGGCGCTGAAGGTCGCTGAGGAAGCCGGTCCCGACGCGCTGGTGGTGGTTTTGCTGCCCGACGGCGGCCGGGGCTACATGTCGAAGATCTTCAACGATGCGTGGATGTCCTCCTACGGGTTCTTGCGCAGCCGTCTCGACGGGTCGACCGAGGAGTCCACGGTCGGCGATGTGTTGCGCGGGAAATCGGGCGAGCTGCCCGACTTGGTGCATACCCATCCGTCCGAGACGGTGCGCGACGCCATCGGCATCCTGCGTGAATATGGCGTGTCCCAGATGCCCGTGGTCGGCGCCGAGCCGCCGGTGATGGCCGGTGAGGTCGCCGGCAGCGTCTCCGAACGCGAACTACTCTCGGCCGTCTTCGAAGGCCGGGCCAAGCTGGCCGACGCCGTCGCGCTGCACATGAGCCCGCCGCTCCCGATGATCGGCGCCGGCGAACTGATCAGTGCGGCCGGTAAGGCGTTGCGTGACTGGGACGCCTTGATGGTGGTGGAGGAAGGCAAGCCGGTCGGGGTGATCACCCGGTATGACTTGCTGGGTTTCCTCTCGGAAAAACCTCGCGGACTTACCGGGCGGCGTTAGCCCGAATTCTCGCCCGGGCGCTTTGCCCTCAGGTACTGTAATGCGGCCTAGTTCAGCCGATCCGCAGTGGGAAGGTTGCCCATGACCGATCAACCGCCGCCCGGAGGCGCATACCCCCCATCCCCCTCGTCGCCTGGGTCACCGGGTGGACATGAACCGCCGTCCGGTAGGCACGAAACGCCGCCGACGCCGTCGGCACCCGGCTCTGGTTCCTATACCCCGCCGCCCTCGCCGCCGCCCCCGCCCGGCGGCGGCTCCTACCCTCCGCCTCCGCCGTCGTCGGGTGGGTACCCGCCGCCGAGGCCCGGACCCGCGATCCCGACGCTGCCGACGGAGTCGTACACGCCCTGGCTTACCCGGGTGCTGGCATTCCTCGTCGACAACATCCCGGTCGCCGTCCTGATCGGCATCGGCTATGGAATTCAGGTCGCCACGATGCATCCGTCGTGCACCACCGAAAGCGTGGGCTACGAAACCACGCAGGTTTGCTATTCCAGCGGTCCGTCCACGGTCGGCATCCTGGTGTTTTGGTTGGCCTGGCTGCTCACGCTGGCCTACGTGATCTGGAATTACGGCTACCGCCAGGGCACGACCGGGTCGAGCCTGGGCAAGTCGCTGATGAAGTTCAAAGTGGTCAGTGAGGTCACCGGGCAGCCCATCGGTTTCGGCATGTCCGTCGTGCGCCAGCTCGCGCACTTCGTCGACGGGATCATCTGCTACATCGGGTACCTGTTTCCGCTGTGGGACGCTAAACGCCAGACGCTGGCAGACAAGATCATGACGACCGTTTGCCTGCCGCTTAATGAGGCTGAGCAGCGACCGAGTTAACCGTCGCAGTCCGATTAGGCTGATCGTCGATGAGCCAGGACCGAAACGGACAGCACGAATTCACCGGACTAGCCACCACGGCGATTCACGCCGGTTACCGTCCGGACCTGGGGACCGGGGCGGTCAACGCGCCGATCTATGCCAGCAGCACGTTCGCCCAAGACGGTGTCGGCGTGCTGCGCGGCGGGTTCGAATACGCGCGCACCGGTAACCCGACCCGGGCCGCGCTGGAAGCCGCGCTAGCGGCCGTCGAAGGCGGCGCCTACGGGCGCGCGTTCAGCTCGGGGATGGCCGCCACCGACTGTGCCCTGCGGGCAATGCTGCGACCGGGCGACCACGTGGTCATTCCCAACGACGCGTATGGCGGCACTTTCCGGCTGATCGACAAGGTGTTCGCGCCGTGGAACGTCAAGTACACGCCGGCGCCGCTCGACGACCTGGATGCCGTTCGTGCCGCGATCACGCCGCAGACCCGGCTGATCTGGGTGGAGACACCGACCAACCCATTGCTGTCCATCGCCGATATCGCGGCCCTTGCCGAACTAGCCGCCCAGGCGGCCAACAAACCGGTAAAGGTATTGGTGGACAACACCTTTGCCTCGCCCGCGCTGCAGCGGCCGTTGACCCTGGGCGCTGACGTGGTGCTGCACTCGACCACCAAATACATCGGCGGCCACTCCGACGTCGTAGGCGGCGCGTTGATCACCAACGACCGAGAGCTGGACGAGGCCTTCGGTTTCCTGCAAAACGGGACCGGCGCGGTGCCGGGCCCGTTCGACGCCTACCTGACGATGCGTGGCCTGAAGACCTTGGTTCTGCGGATGCAGCGACACAGCGAAAACGCCTTGGCCGTCTCGGAATTCCTGGCCGGGCATCCCGCGGTGAGCGCGGTGCTGTATCCGGGGTTGCCGGGCCACCCTGGTCACCACATCGCCGCGCGGCAGATGCGCGATTTCGGTGGCATGCTTTCGGTGCGCATGCGAGCCGGCCGGCAAGCCGCTCGCGATCTGTGTGCCGGCACGAAGGTGTTCATTCTGGCCGAATCGCTAGGTGGCGTTGAGTCGTTGATCGAACACCCGAGCGCCATGACTCATGCGTCGACGGCCGGCTCGCAGCTCGAAGTACCCGACGACCTGGTGCGGTTGTCGGTCGGCATCGAAGACATCGCCGACCTGCTGGCCGACCTCGAACAAGCGCTGGGCTAACGACCGCTTAGCTACTTCGACCTGAAAAAGTCGGCGGTGGCTGAGTCGCCTGTGGTTGGCGAATGAGGCCGTTTCTGTGTTGGGCTAAGACCGGCCCGGGTGGTGTCCGATCATGCGGCGAGGGTGCTGATCTTG
>Ga0335069_10002544_pt1 | contig 27995 bp, 27 predicted proteins | sample Lox_Sample_11_FD_206714 | JGI IMG/M metagenome (GOLD analysis project Ga0335069, IMG submission 206714) | Soil microbial communities from Loxahatchee National Wildlife Refuge, Florida, United States - Lox_Sample_1.1 | ecosystem: Environmental > Terrestrial > Soil > Wetlands | place: USA...
AACCGGTTCATCGGGTCGGTCACCGTCACCGGAATCAGCACCAGCGTGCTCTCCACCCGGATGTTGGCTTCGGGTCTCGATTCGGTCTTCGCGCCCAGCCGCGGACGGGGTTCGATTGTCGCTTGTCCCCAGAGCGAACATCCCCAAATCCCAATGGCGCCGCAGATCAACAGCTTACGGTAAGACCGCAGCATAGTGGCTGGCAAGCCTTTCTTCCCCGAGTGTAGCATAGCGTTTTTGTGGTACCATCGTCTGTGCCGCGTAAATTTCTCGGCGTCATTCCTGCAAGATTTTCTTCCACTCGCTTCCCCGGAAAAGTTCTCGCCTCTCTCGCCGGCAAACCGGTTCTGCAACACGTCTACGAGCGCGCCAGCCAGGCCCGGTACCTGACCAGCACGATCATTGCCACCGATGACGAGCGTGTGTTTCAAGCCGCAAGAGATTTCGGAGCCCGCGTGCGCATGACCCGCGCCGACCACCTCTCGGGCACGGACCGCGTGGCCGAGGTCGCCAGCGCCGAAAACGCCGAGGTGATCGTGAACATCCAGGGCGATGAGCCGCTCATCGACCCCGCCGCCATCGACGCCGCCATCCTCCCCCTCGCCCACGATCACGACATCCTCATGGGCACGCTGAAAAAGCGGATCGAAGATCCACGCGAAATCATGGATCCCAACGTAGTGAAGGTTGTCACCGATCACGCCGGCGATGCCATCTACTTCTCGCGCTGCCCGATTCCGTTCGATCGGGATCGCGCCGCCGCCACGCCGTACTTCAAGCACATCGGCCTGTACATCTATCAACGGGATTTTCTGTTGAGTTATTCCACGCTGCCGGTCGGCCCGCTGGAGCGAGCCGAGCGTCTCGAGCAGTTGCGTGCGCTGGAGAACGGGTATCGCATCCGAGTCGTGGAGACGGAATACGAATCTTTGGGTGTGGACACGCCGGAAGATCTCGAACGCGTGTCCAGATGGTTCGAGTGGGGCGAGCCTCCCGGCTCGCCCAACGCGCAAAGCGCGGAGGGGATGACGAATGGCTAAGTACATATTTGTTACCGGCGGCGTGGTGTCGTCGCTCGGCAAGGGGATCGCGGCCGCGTCCATCGGCTGCCTTCTCGAGAGCCGCGGGCTGAGGGTCGCCTGCCAGAAATTCGACCCGTATCTTAACGTCGACCCGGGCACCATGAGCCCGTTTCAGCACGGCGAAGTCTTCGTCACCGACGACGGCGCCGAAACCGATCTCGATCTCGGCCACTACGAGCGCTTCACGCATTCCAAGCTCAGCCAGGCCAACAATCTCACCAGCGGCCGCATCTACGAGCAGATCATCGCCCGCGAGCGCCGCGGCGACTATCTCGGCAAGACCGTCCAGGTCATCCCCCACGTCACCAATGAAATCAAGGCCGCGCTGAAGAAGGTCGCCGCCGACGTCGACGTGGTCATCGCCGAAATCGGCGGCACCGTCGGCGATATCGAATCGCTGCCCTTCCTCGAAGCCATCCGCCAGATGCGCCACGAACAGGGCCGCGACAACTGCCTCTTCGTTCACGTTACGCTGGTGCCCTGGATCGCCGCCGCGCAGGAGCTCAAGACCAAGCCCACGCAGCACTCCGTCAAGGAGCTGCGCGCCATCGGTATTCAGCCCGATATCCTGCTCTGCCGCTGCGAGCGCTTCATCCCGCAGGAGATGAAGGAGAAGATCGCCCTCTTCTGCGACGTGGACGTGGAGGCCGTCATAACCGCCCGCGACGTAAAAAGCGTCTACGAAGTCCCCGTCGGTTTCGCCAGTGAAGGCGTCGACGATATCGTGATGCGCCTGCTCAGGCTCGAGGCCCGCCCGCGCGACCTCAGCCGGTGGATGGCCATGCTGGAGCGCCTGGACAACCCCGTCGGCGAGGTCACCATCGGGCTGGTCGGCAAGTACGTCGAGTACGAAGATTCCTACAAGAGCCTCAAGGAAGCCCTCCTGCACGGCGGCCTCGCGCACCAGTTGAAGGTCAACATCAACTGGATCGAGGCCGAGGGCGTCACCGGCGATCACTGGGAGCGCCAGCTCGAAGGCTACGACGGCATCCTGGTCCCCGGCGGCTTCGGCAAGCGCGGCATCGACGGCATGCTCAACTCCATCCGCTACGCGCGCGAGCGCAAGGTGCCCTACTTCGGCATCTGCCTCGGCATGCAAACCCTGGTGATCGAGTTCGCGCGCAACGTCTGCGGCCTGGAGGGCGCCGACTCCACCGAGTTCAATCCCGGCACGCCCCATCGCGTCATCTTCAAGCTGCGCGAGCTGAAAGGCATCGAGGACCTGGGCGGAACCATGCGCCTCGGCAACTGGGCCTGCCGGCTGACCGAAGGCAGCTTCGCGCATCGCGCCTACGGCATGCGCGAGATCAACGAGCGCCACCGCCACCGCTATGAATTCAACCGCGAATACGAAGACCGCCTGAAAGCCGCGGGCCTGAAGATCACCGGCGAGACACCCGACAATACCTACGTCGAAATCTGCGAGCTCGCCGACCATCCCTGGTTCCTCGGCTGCCAATTCCATCCCGAGTTCAAGAGCAAGCCCATGGAGCCGCACCCGCTGTTCAAGGCCTTCATCGGGGCCGCGGCCGAGTTTCGCACTCGCCGCATGGCTCCGAAGCACGAGCTGCGCTCGGAGCCCCAGTTCAGCCGTGCCGATTGAGTTCGCCGATTTCAGCCGCCGGCTGGTGCTGATCGCCGGCCCCTGCGTCATCGAAAGCGAAGCCCACGTCCACCTCATGGCGCACGGCATCCGCGCCGCGGTGGGCGACGGTTTCGTCTTCAAGGCCAGCTTCGACAAGGCGAACCGCACCAGCGTGGGCGCCTATCGCGGCCCGGGCCTGCGCGAGGGCCTGCGCATCCTCGCGGGACTCAAGGCCGAAGGGTTCCTCATCCTCACCGACATTCACGAACCCGGCCAGGCCGAGCCCGCCGCCGACGTCGCCGACATCCTCCAGATCCCCGCGTTTCTGTGCCGGCAGACCGATCTGCTGCTCGCCGCCGGCCGCACGGGCCGGATCGTCAACATCAAAAAGGGGCAGTTCGTAGCTCCGCACGACATCCCGCGCGCCGCCGAGAAGGTGGCCTCGACCGGCAACACCAACGTGGTCCTCACCGAGCGCGGCTCCAGCTTCGGCTACAACAACCTGGTAGTCGATATGCGCGGCCTGAAAATCATGCGTGACGCGGGCTGGCCGGTGGTTTTCGACGCCACGCACAGCGTTCAGCTTCCGGGAGGCGCAGGCGCAGCCTCCAGCGGCCAGCCCGAATTCATCGAGCCGCTCGCGCGCGCCGCGGTCGCAGTGGGCGTGAACGGCATCTTCGTCGAGACGCACGACGCGCCGGAAAAGGCGCTCTCCGACGGCCCCAACGCGCTGCGGCTGGACCTGCTGGCCGATTTCTGGCGCAAGCTCCAGCAAATCCACGCCGCGTCCCGGCTTCGGTAGGCCATCCATCCCGCCCCGCCTCACCAAACTTTACGTTTGGCGCACGCGCCGATTCGGGTTATCTTATGGAATCCCCCGGCCCGGGGCTGTTTCCTTGATGAAGTCGAACCTGTTTGGATTAGCCGACGGCGAACTTGCTCAGCGCTACCTGAAAACCGGCGACACCGCCTGCTTCGACGAACTGGCCGGCCGCCACTGGAACCGTGTCCTGGGCTACTGCCGCAAAGTGGTGCGTGGCGCGGAAGCCGAGGAGTTGGCACAGGAGACGTTTCTTCGCGCCCTGATCAAGCTGGACCAGTTCCAGGGCGGAAGCTTCGCCGGTTGGCTCCTGTCGCTGGCCAAGACGGTCTGTCTCAATCGGGTGGCGAAAGCCGATTGGAGGACCAACGTGCCGCTGGAAGACGCCCCGCCCTCTGCGAGCGACGGCGAACACGAGCGCCTCCTGGAAGACAGCGTCCGCCGCATGCTGCAGGCGTTGGAGCGCCTCCCCCAGCCGCAGCGCCTGTGCATCAAGCTCTTCGATCTGGACGGCTACAGCTACGACGAGACGGCGCGTCTCAGCGGGTATAGTCTGGGAGAGGTGAAGAGCCACCTGCAGAACGGCCGGCGGATGCTGCGCAAGCTCCTCGCCCAAGGCGGGAATGAATCATGAGTCCGGTCGATCCCGAGCAGGCGCGGTTCGCGCAGGATTTCGGTCCTGTATTCGCGGCCATGCGCCAGGCCCGCGGCGAGTGCCCGCCCGGCGATCGCCTGGCGGCATGGGTTGCCGGAGACGCCCCTGACGCCGAACGCGCTCAGCTCGGCGCCCACGTCGCGATGTGCGGCCGCTGCGACGCGCTAGTCACCCGCATGCGCGCAGTCGAGCAGAAGCTTGGCCGCAAACCGTGGTGGCAATTTCTCCGCAAGCCGGCGCTCGGATGGGCGGCGGCACTCGTAATCGCGGTGATTGCCGCATCGTATCTGCGGACCGGCGTGCGCATGAGAGGTTCGGCTCCTCCACCGCTCTCCGTGCGTGGCTTCGAAGCAGCGCAATTCGTGCCCTTGAAGGAGAGGCAGCGGGGCGAAGCACAGCCGGCGCCGATCCCCGGCACCGCGCGAAGCGTCGTGCTGGCATTTATTGTCCCGGCGCAGCCGGGCTACCGGTACACGGCGCGCATTCTGCCGGGAACGGTTCAACCCAGCGAACTCTCAATCTCTCCTGCGACTGGCGAGGCCTATGTTACCATCGACCGCTTCCAATTCCATTCCGGACGATACGCATGTGTGGTGACCGAATCCGACGCCTCGGGTGCGCCGACCGGACGCACCTTCGAATTCCCGTTCGCGCTTTAGCGGGCATACTGCTGCTCCTGTGTCGGCCAGCCGCGCCGTCACCGCAGACCGCGCGGGAACTTCCCGCCCTCGAACCCGGCGATGCCGCCATGCAGGAGTATCGCGCGAGTTGGGAACGCTTCCAGCAGGGCCGTTTCGAAGAGGCGATCAGCGGCCTGAAGGCCCTCATCACCCACGAAAAAGGCTTCTGGCGCGCCTATCGCACGCTGGTGGAGGCCTACGAACGGCGGCGGCAGCTCGACGAAGCGGAACGCTACTTCCAGGCAATGGCAGTGTCGGACCGCGCGAACGGCCTGGTTGAGTGGGGACTGGCCTATAGCGCGGAGCGTAGACCGAACTTCAGTGACTCTGCCCTTCACGCAGCCCGCTGTATCTCGATTTCGCCTGGAGACTGGCCTTGCTACGTGATGTTGGGGAGGTCGCTCGCGATGCATGACTGGCGGGCCGTCGAGGCCAGAGCCAGGGAGTTCCGCGATACCGCTGTCCCGGCGCCTGCCTACCAGGCCTTCATCACCGCTGCGCACTCGGTAGCCCTCCATCGGAATGAGGCGAGGACGGCGGCCGCGGCCGGTCTGGAGCAGGCGCGCACGGCCGGAGACGCCGATCTGGCGCTCTACTACCTTGAAGTCCTGGTGCCAGTAACCGGCCTCTCATATTCCGGCAGCCGGCAGCGGATGGATGCGGTCGAAGACGCCTTGCATGCCGCCGCCCGCCTCGGTGACGACGAGGCCTATTTCCAACTCGCCGGTCATTGGGCAGGTTCGCTCCTCGATGCCGGGGACCCCAACGGCGCCCACCACCTGTGGCAAACTCTCCTCTCGCAAACGCGGGTGCGGGCCCTCCGGATCTCCCTGGCGGAAACTCTGTCGATCCTCGCGCACTTCGAGGCGGATCACGGAAATGTAGAGGAGGGAGTAAGGTACTTCAGCGAGGCCGTCGAACATTACCGCCAGGTGGGTGTCCCCCAAGATGTGATCAGCAGAACCCTCGGCATCGCCGACATTCGTCTGAACAACGGTCAATACGTGGAGGCGATCCATTTGTACCAAGAGGCCCGGCGCGAAAATCAGGATCCCCATTTCGCGCTCTACGAAGGGTTCGCCCTCCGCGGCATCGGCAACGCCTACGGACGGATGGGCGAGTATCTCAAAGCGCTCGATTACCAGCAGCGCTCCATCCCGGAGTTTGAGCAGGCGCGGCATCCCGACTCCGTGGGAGCAAGCCTGGGAAACATCGGCGCCCTTTACCTCGAGATGGGCTCGATACAGGAATCGATCCCGTACTTCCGGCAGGCGCTTGCCTCCGCGAAGCACTTCGAAGACGGAGACGGCCAGGAGGAAAACCTGGTCAACCTCGGTGACGCTTACCTGAAATTGGGTCAACCTGGCCAAGCGATGGAGTACCTGAGTCGGGCGCTCACGCTGGCGGGTGCGACAAGCTATTCGATCGCGACCTCCGCCGCACTCCGCGCGCTGGGACTCGCGGAAGGCCGTATCGGACACTTGGCGGCCGCACTCGATTATTACACTCGCGCGCTGGACTTGGCTGTGAGATCCAAGCTACCCGTGGAACGGGCGCAAGCTCTCGAACTGATGGGCCACGCCTACGCGCGCCTGGGCCGGATCTCTGAAGCCCGCGGCCGTTTCGTCGAGGCCCTCGAAACGGCGGAAGCCGTAGGTTGCCCCGAGGTCGCTCTGGCGGCGCGCCGCGGGCTCGCATCGCTGGCGCTGAGCGCACGAAAGTGGCGCGAGGCCCAGGAGATCCTCCATACCGCGATAGATCAGCTCGAAAAGACACGTGCCACCGTACCGACCCCGGAACTCCGCACCAGCTACCTCCGCGACCGCGCGGGTGTTTACGAGGACATGCTCTACTCCCTGGAGCATCTGGACCGCCTGGAGCCGGCGGCGGGCTGGTCGCGGCAAGCCTTCGCGTACGCCGAGCGTGCGCGCGCCAGGGCCTTCCTGGAAATGCTGGCTGAATCGCGTGTAGAGAATCAGGAACGAGCCGCCACTCCACTCGACGCTGCCGGCGCTCAAGCCCAGGCCGGCAATGGTGCGCTACTGGAGTTCTCGCTGGGAGACCACTTCTCCCTGCTGTGGGTGATAACCGCAAGGCAGCTCCGGATGCTCCGCCTGCCGCCCCGCGTCGCCATCGAAAAGGATGTTCGGGCTTTCCACGGATTGATCGGCAAGCCGCCCGAGATTGGAGCGGGTCTCAACCAGTGGCGCGCACCAGCCCGGCAACTCTGGGCCACGCTCATCGGCGCCGCCGAGCCCGAAATCGCCCACTTCACCGACTGGATCATCGTCCCCGACGGCATCCTGCACTACCTCCCGTTCGAGGCGCTTGTTTCTCCCGCGGACCGTTGCGCTGTCGAGGACCATACCATCGTCTATGCCGCCTCTGCCTCGGCCGTCGCCGCGTTGCGCCAGGCCAGACAGACCGCCGTCGCCAGAAAGGAGTTGCTCGCTTACGGCGATCCGGACTTCGGCCCCTCGCGAGGTTCGCTTCCTGCGGTGGTGCGGTCCGTCTATCGTTCAGCCGGTCTCCGGTTAGACCCGCTGCCCAACACGCGGCGCGAGGTGGAGTCCATCGCAGCCGTGTTCCCGCAATCGCAGAGCCAGGTTCGCCTCGGCTCGTACGCGACGGAATCCAGCCTGAAGCAGGATGACTTGACGCAATACCGTCGTCTCCACTTCGCCACCCACGCCATGATGGACGAGGCCAGTCCCGCCCGCTCGGGTGTCGTTCTGGCCCTCAACGACCCCGGGGGTGAAGACGGCGTCCTCCGAATGAATGAAATCCTCAAGCTCAGGCTGAATGCCGATGTCGTCGTCCTTTCGGCTTGCCGCACCGGCATTGGCGCGCTCGTCCGTGGCGAGGGTCTGGTCGGCCTTACGAGAGCCTTCCAATACGCCGGCGCATCGCGCGTATTGGTCAGCCTATGGGAAGTGGCCGACGCGGCGACGGCGGATCTGATGCAGGCCTTCTACTCCGCCATGGGCCGCGGCCGCGGTCCCGGTGAAGCCCTCCGTAGCGCGAAGACCCGTATGCTCGCCGCCGCCGCGCCGGCCTACCGACACCCGTACTACTGGGCGCCGTTTGTCCTGGCTGGAGCGGAATGACTGCACACCTCGTCTTGTGCCGTGCCAGGCAACCGTTAATCAGGCCTGAAACTCAAGTGCGCATCAGGGCGGGCTCCCTAGCAACGCCCGGCTCGCGTTCTCGCCGCCTTCGCCGTGCAATAGACGACTACAAGAATAACTGGGACAACTGTGTTCGGTTCGGGAGCGGTCATTCCGGATGACGCAACGGTAAGTGAGACATTGCCTGAAGACCCGGACATCCCGGAAACAGACAGTCCTCCCACAGACGCAGACAGACTGTATGTGCCAGGACTCGTGGGAAAGAGAAGTGGGAACAGCGAGGATGTTAACATCTGACCAGCACTTGAGTTGTTATACACATCGCCGTCACAGTTTTGCGTGTAGGCTTGTGTCATGCCAACAGTAGAGAATTTGAAACACAAAGCTAGTTGAGATGCGATAGAAGAATACTCGACAGCGCCCGACGCCATAGTCCAACTGTTTGTTCCGTCGGTGAAGGTGAAAGGAGTTATGGGAATCGAGGTGATGGTGCTGGTGTCGGCGGGAGGATTGATGTAGGTGGCCGATTGGAAGCCAAACTGAACGGTTGTATTCCCGGGCTGCTCCAGATGTAAGTCGGCGTAAACGTAAAACTATACGTCACGCTGCTGCCTAACAGAGAACTGGCGAATATGACCGTCAGGAGAAGAATACGTGTGCCCACGTGGAGAATGCCTCCGTTGTTGGGGTGACACGGTTTCACAGCCCATCTGCACACAGCCTCTTCCATCATTCTGTGCTTTCTCGTACATGCGTCAAACCTGAGGGCCCGGTCGCGGCGGCAACGGCAGCGGCAAGCCCAAACGGCTCCGATAGGGCTTCCTACCAGCCCGCCTTGTACGCGATATACGTCCGCAGGGCGAAATAGCCGAGCACAATCCAAACCGCGTACAGCAGCTTGCCGTCCAGCGTGAACCCCGCCATCAGCGCGAGCACAGCGTACGCGCAGAACGCCCAAATGAGGCGCCGGTGCATGGTCATTTCGGCATATTGTATGCGAAGTTCAATTGCAGAATGACCTGGCTGCCTTTGAACTCCGTGGGCAGGGGCGGAAAAGGAGTGGAGGCGCTGATCGCGGCCACCGCGGCGCGGTCCAGGGCATCCGTGCCCGACTGGTAGGCCCACGTCACCTTGTTGACCCCGCCGCTCTTCGAGATGATGAATATCAATCCCACCTTGCCGCGGCGGCCCAGGCGGGCGCTTTCCGGATACACCGCCAGCCAGTTGCGCTTGATCGCCACCAGGATCTGGGCCAGATACGGCCGGAAATCCACGCCTTCCGAATCGCTCTTGAGCTGAAGCGCGGCGCCGGGAACGCCGGGTGCCCCGGATTGGTTGATGCCTTCCCCGATGCCGGACAGCGCGCCCGGATCGCCCACGACAACTCCGCCGCCGCCCACCCCGCCGCGCGAGCTTTGGCGGATCGCATCGGATACCGTACCGCTGGTCGGGATCGGAATCTTGCTCTGTCCGGGAGGCACCGCCGGCGGAGGCCCGCCTACGTTCTCCAGCACCATCCTTGGCTTCTCCACCGTCTGAATCTGCGGCGGGGGGACCGTCGAAGGCGATGGCGGCAGATCGATCTTGGGCGCATTATTCAACGCCGTTTCGATCTTCGGAGGCTCGGGCAGCGCTGGCGCCGGGGCTTTGGGAGCCGGTGCCGGAGGAATCACCGCCGGGCGCGGTGCGGCGGGCGGGGCGTGGATCGGCGCGCGCGCCTGCAGACTCGCCATGTCGATCTCGCGATTCACCTTGCCCTTGGTGGGTTCCTTCTGGGTAAACTCGGTCAGGGGCGGCGCAATCAGCGGCGTCACGATCTCGTGCTTCCTCTCCGGCGGCGGCTCCGGCGGAGGCACCAGGAAATCCGGCGGCAAAATCACGATCACGATGATCGCCGCCACGTGCACCAGGATGGAAGCGACTCCGGCGGCGCGCCGCCGGGCGGGCGCAAACGGATCATGCCACTCGTAAAGTAGATGCAGGTCGTCGTCGGCGAGAGGTGGTCCTACGGTTGCCATCCGGTAAGGGTCTGCGCGACCACTTGCGAGTGCTCTTTAATTTTATCAAGAATCGCCAGAGCAGCCGCTAAAGTTCGACGCGCGGAGGGCCCGGAAGATTTCGCCGGATTTCGTGTCGCCATCGACTCCAGGAAGGCTTCGAACTGCAGCTTGAGAGGTTCGGACTTGGTCACCTGCGCCTGTTCGAAGCCGATTCGCTGGTCCGCTCCCACGCTGAAAATCGCCAGGTCGCGGCGGGCGTAGTCCAGCGAAAGATATTGATGCGGCTGGAACAGCCGCAGCTTGCGGACGCTTTCGGTCGAGATCCGGCTGGCGGTGAGGTTGGCGATGCACCCGTTGGCGAAAGACAGGCGAACATTGGCAATATCAACCTTGGACGAGAGGATGCGAATGCCCGCGGCGCGGATCTCCTCGGGCTCGTGCCCCGTCAGGCCGAGAACCAGGTCGACGTCGTGGATCATCAGGTCGAGCACCACGTCCACGTCGAGCGAGCGCGCGCTGAACTGATTCAGCCGATGGATCTCGAAAAAGAGCGGCATTGTCAGGCGCCGCTCCAGCTCGAGCACGGCGGGGTTGAATCGCTCCACGTGGCCGACTTGCAGGATCCGCCCGCGGCGCTCCGCGGCTGCGATCAGCCGGTCGGTTTCCACAAGGTCCGTGGCGATCGGTTTCTCGACCAGCACGTCCAGGCCGGCGTCCAACAGGCCGCAGCCGACACCGGCGTGGAGCGTCGTCGGCACGGCGACAATGGCGGCATCGGCGCGGCCGGCGAGTTCTCGGGCGTCCGTGAGCGCAGTGGTGTTGTACTTGGAGCCGGCTTCACCGGCACGGGCGGCGTCGGTATCGACGACGGCCACCAACTCGGCGCGCTCGCTCTCGTGGACTACCCGGCAGTGGTTCTGCCCGAAGGCTCCGGCGCCGATAACCGCGATGCGGGGAAGAGGCATTACGCCTCCACTCCGATCATCGCGATGTCCGCCTCGTTGGCGGCGTCGATCAGTCGGTCCTTGTCGAGCAGCAGGGTGCGGCCGGCTTCGACCGCCATCACCGTGGTGCCGGTTTCGCGCATCACCGGGATCGTGCTCAACCCGGCCACCGGGACATCGAACAGCAGGTGCTCGCGGCGGCGCGCGACCTTGACCAGGCTCAGGCGGCGGCCGTTGACCAGCGAGGCGGCGCGGCGCAGCATCGCGTCGGTGCCTTCCATGGCCTCCAGCGCCACGCAGGCGCGCTCGCAGATGGCCACGCTCTGGCCCACGTCGAAGCCCGCGAGCGCGTTGGCCACGCGGCAGCCGTATTCGATATCCACGGTCTCCTCTTTGGTCGGTTTGCGTCGCGTCATCACGCCTTCGGTGGCCAGCAATGGCTTGAGCAGCAGCGTCGAGTCGTTGAGGTGAATGCCTTCGTCCTCCAGGATCTTGCGGACGCCGCCGATCAGCCCGTCGGTGTTCTTGCTGGGCAGCGTGGCAAGCAGTTTCACGAGGCGCCAGTCGGGGACGATCGAGGAGAAGATCTTCGCGTGCTTCACCTGGCCGCACATCATGACCTCGGTGATCCCTTCGCTTTTGCAGATCTCGATCAGCTTGCCGAGCTGTCCCAGCGAGATCCAGTGGCAGCGTTCGGCGAGCGACTCGACTTCCTTCGAGGCCTCTTCCTGGATCGCAATCACGGTCACTTCCAGGCCGAGCTGGCGCGCGGATTCCAGCGCCAGGATCGGGAAGCGGCCGTTGCCTGCGATGAGACCGTAGCGCATCTACTTCACCACGCCGCGCTGGCTGGTGCGGATGAACTCGAGCAGTTCGTTCACCTCGGCGGTAGGAGGCACTTCGGCGCGGATGCGCTCCACCGCCTGCGAGGTGTTGAGCTGCGAGCGCGTCAGCAGGCGGAAACTGGTTTGCAGGCTCTCGATGGCCTCGGTGGCGAACCCGCGCCGCTCCAGGCCGATGCGGTTGGCGCCGAAGACCTTCATCTCACGCTCGCTCACCGTAGTGGAATAGGGCAGGATATCCTGCGTGACCACGGCATGCGGCCCGACGAAAGCGTGCCGCCCGATGCGGCAGAACTGGTGCACCCCGACGAAGGCGCTGAGCTCGGCCCAATCGCCGATCGTCACGTGACCCGCCAGTGTCACGCCGTTGACCAGGATACAGTGATCGCCGATGGCGGCATCGTGCGCCACGTGCGTGTATGCCATGAGCAGGTTGTCGCTGCCGATGGAAGTCACCAGCCCGCCGCCCTGTGTGCCGCGGTGGATGGTGACGAACTCGCGGATTTTGTTGCGGTGGCCGATGCGTGTCTCGGCGCGCTCGCCCTTGTACTTGAGGTCCTGGCTGGCAACGCCAATGGTGGAATACGGATAGAAGATGTTGTCTTCGCCGATGGTCGTGGGCCCTTCGAGGTACAGGTGGGCCATCAGGCGCGTGCCGCCGCCGATTTCGACCTCGCGTCCGACGATGCAATACGGGCCGATCTCCGCCGTCTCCGCGATGCGTGCCTGCGGATCGACGATGGCGGTGGGATGGATCGGCATCGGCTAGACAGCCGGGACGGGCGGCTGCGCGGGCGCGGCAGGCATGGTCTCTTCCATCTCGGCAAGCTTGCACATGACTTCGACTTCCGCGACCGTGGCGCCGTCCACCGTGGCGGTGCCGGCCATCTTGGCGACACTCGCCTTGCGTTTAAGCACCTTCATCTCCATGCGCAGCGTGTCCCCCGGGACCACGGGCTTGCGGAAGCGCGCATTCTCGATGGCCACCAGCAGGACCAGCTTGTTGCCGCGTCCGCCGAGGCTCTTCAGCACCAGCACGCCGGCGGTCTGCGCCATGGCTTCGACGATCAGCACACCCGGCATGACCGGAAAATCGGGGAAATGCCCGGTGAAAAACGGCTCGTTGGCCGTGACGTTCTTGATCCCGACGATGCGCTCGGGCTCCATCTCGATGATCCGGTCCACCAGCAGAAACGGATAGCGATGCGGCAGGAGCGCACGAATCTCATTGATGTCCAGGATCGCCATGGAAGCTGTATTATCGCACGATGCGCGAACCTCTTTGTTTGGCGATGCCGCCGTCTGTAACGCGTCGTCAGGAGAATACCGTTGGTTATTGAGTCTCCTTCTGGTTCCCTTCCCCTTTACTGGCACGAGCGCGGGTCGGCAGGAATGCCAGGATGGCGGTCTTGTTGGCGCGAACGCTGCGGCCCTCTCGCTCGATCAGACCCATTTCTGCCAACCTCTCGACGTCCCGCACAATCATCTTCTGGCTCTTCTCGTGGTAATCGACAGCCAATTCAGGAGTCAGCCTCGACAGCTCATCGAGGGTCACCCAGTCCTTAGCCGAGGCCGAGAGTTGCAGGATCAGACGCTTCCGCCTGCCGTCCGCTTCTCCCTCCAGGTCTGCGAAGGCGTCATGCACGTAGTTGGTCCAGGCTACTTCGATATGTTGCGAGCGGATATCCCCGATTTGTTCAGCCAGGCCATCACGCAGTCCCTGAATCGCGTAATGCAGGAAGGGCATCGGATCACCGCCGGACTTGCTCGATCGTCCCAGTTGTCGGTAATATTCGGAGCGCGTCTGGTTGTAATGATTACTCAGCAGTTGGGCGGCAGGAGAGGGCACACCGGAGCAGAGTAGAATCTGAACTTCCACGAGTCGCGCTGTGCGCCCGTTGCCGTCGCCAAATGGGTGAATCCACGCAAGGTATAGATGGGCGACGACAGCCTTGACGATCCCCTCCAAGATCTCCTTGCCTGGAGGAAAGGTCATCTCATTTAGCCAGCGGCAGAGCTTCTCAACCAGAAATTCACAGTCCTCCGGCGGCGCGCCACGGTAATCCATAACGCCAACCGTATGTTTGCGGAATTCGCCGGGGACTGTCTGCTCGTCAGCAAGCTGCAGATTTCGAAGCACGAGGCGGTTAAGATCTTTGATTCGAGCCGGACTCAGGGATGGCAAGGTTCCTGACTCGATCTCTGCCAGAATCGTGTTGCAGCCCTCCAGAATGTTCTCAACCTCCTGCTTGAGGTACTCTTTCGAGGGCGCCACTTTGAGGATGCCCTCAATCTGCTGCCGGACCTGCTCTTCGGATAGAGTGTTGCCTTCGATTGCGGTGGTGGCTGCGACGCCCTTTGCGAGATAAACGCTGTGCAGCAAACGGCTGACGTCTGGTCGGAGTGGCGTACCGGCGATGTGCTCACATTTGGATTGACACTCTCCGAGCATTACCCAAAGGTCCCACGGCACTCGCCGCAGATCCAGTGTGAAGTTGAGCCATGGGTGACTCGATTCGTAGCTCCGACCCATCGTTTTCTCTGGCATGATCGTAGCATCGCAGGCCTGCTTTTGCAACAGAGTATGTCCATAAGTTTGTCTCATATATTGTCCCAATTAATGTCTCTGTCTATGTCCATGGTGAGTGCTTGAAGCCACAATGTTTGCTATTATTTGAACAGGATGGACAACAAAGAGATCCGGTCCGAGCTTCGCCGGCTGATCTACACCAGAATGCTCGAATCCCTGAACCGGAAAGCTCGTGGATCGCGAACGGCCAGCCGATTAAGCACTCGCAGGAAACCCATTCCGTCGGAATCTGGCGCCCGAAGACGGCAGAACTTGGAAAGAGCATCTTAGATCGTCGAGGCCTTCCGGCACCCGCGATATCATAGCCTGCGTGGATCCTCTTCTCTCCTTCGCGCGCGCCCACGAATCCGCGATGACGTCGCTCATCCGCAGCTTCGTGGAGTGCGAATCGCCCAGCGACGACCCGGCCGCCGTCACCCGATTCGTCGAGCTCGTCGCCGACACGGTCGCTCCCTACGCGAAAGTCAAGACCATCGCCGGCGGGCGATTCGGGCGCATCCTCACGGCGGAGATGAAGCTCCCCGGCCGCCGCAAAAGCGGCCAGGTGCTGGCCCTCGGGCATTCCGATACCGTGTGGCCGATGGGAACCCTGCGCAGCATGCCGTTCCGCGCCACCGATGGACGGCTGTGGGGACCGGGCGTGCTCGATATGAAAGCCGGCATCGCGTTCTTCGTGTTCGCCCTTCAGGGGCTGCGCGAGCTGGATGTCGCCGTGCCCAGCAAGGTAGTGCTCCAACTGAATCCCGACGAAGAGGTAGGCAGCGACGCATCGCGGGCCCTGACCGAGAAAAATGCCGCGCGGAGCAAGGCGGTTCTCGTGTTGGAACCAGGGACGGGCCTCGCCGGCAAGCTCAAAACCGCGCGCAAGGGAGTGGGCCACTTCCTGGTGAAAGTCAAAGGACGCGCCTCGCACGCCGGTGTGGATTTCGGCGCCGGGGCCAGCGCTATCGTCGAGTTGGCGCGGCAAATCAACCAGATCGCCGGTTTTACCCGGGAAGACCGGGGCACCACGGTCAACCCCGGAGTGATCGGCGGCGGCACCCGAAGCAACGTGGTGGCCGCTGAGGCCTGGGCCGAGGTCGATATCCGCGTCCTTCGGCTGAAGGATGCCCCGGTGCTCGAGAAGCGGTTCCGCTCGCTCAAGCCGTACGATCAGCGCTGCTCCATCGAGGTCACCGGCGGATTGAACCGGCCGCCTATGGAGCGCAGTGCCGGAATCGTGAAGCTGTTCCGCACGGCACAAACCCTGGGCCGGGATCTGGGGTTGGAGCTCGATGAGTCGCTGACCGGCGGCGGCAGCGACGGCAACTTCACGGCGGCGCTGGGCGTGCCTACCCTCGACGGGTTGGGCGCGGTAGGCGAAGGGGCGCACGCCCCAAACGAAAGCATCCTCGTCGATCGCATGGCTGATCGAACAGCGCTCATCGGAAAACTGATCGCGGCGCTTTGATTCCCCTCCTACACCAGTTCGCGAAGACCCGCGACCACGTCGCGGAGCTGCTCTGCCTGGCTGGAAAGCTCGCGGCTGGCCGCGGCGCGCTGCTCGGCCTGGGCCGCGGTAGCGGCGGTGGCCTGCTCCATTTCCGAAATCGCCTGGGCGATTTGTGCAAGACCCTCCGCTTCCTGGCGGCCATTCTCGTTCACCTGGTCGATGGTCTGGCGAGCGCCGGCGATGCGCTTGCTCATCTCCACGATGCGCCGGCTGACATCGTTGAGCCTGGCGGTCCCGGCGGCAGTGGATTCGATCGATCCGGACACCAGCTCCGCCGTGTCCTTGGCGGCCTCGGCGCTGCGGCGCGCCAGAGCGCGGACTTCGTCGGCAACCACCGAAAACCCCAGTCCGGCTTCCCCCGCGCGCGCTGCCTCCACCGCGGCATTGAGCGCCAGGATGTTGGTTTGGAACGCAATCTCATCGATGGTTCGGATGATGTGCGAGATACGGTCGCTGGCCGCCACCATCTGTTTCATGGAACCCAACAGCTCCTCCAATTGGGCGGTGACTTCGCCGGCAAATCGGGTCTCCGCGGCCATCGTCTCGGCGGCGGCTTCGGTCCCGGTCACGTTGAGGCGCGTCTTGGCCTGGATCTCTTCAGCGGCGTGCGCGGTCTGCCGGATGCAATCCGCCTGCTCCGACGCGCCGTGGGCCAGGGCATCGTTGGACTGCGAGAGTTCGCCGGCGCTGGCCGCGACGTGAACGCTCATCTGGGCAAGCTCACTGGCCCGCTGCCGCAGAGTGCTCGCCACCTGCCGCAAGACCCCCAGTCCGGCCAGGCCGGCCATGAATGCCAACAGCACGGTGACAGAGGTGCTCCGAAGACTGCTCCCTTCCTGCCGTTCGGCTTCCTGGCGAGCCTTTGCCAGCGCTTGTTGTTGTTCGCCGTTCAGCGAGTCGGCCGCCATTTCGATGCGCGCGACCAGCGGATAAATCTGGTCCACCATCATCTCGTGAGCGGCGGGAAAATCGCCCCCTTGCGCCAGGTTGAGGTAACGCTGGTAGAGCGGCGACCAGGAACCGATGCCCGACTCGAGGTCGTCCAATGCCTTGATCTCGCTCGAATTGAGCGGCATCGCCCGAATCTCTGCCGTGAGCCGGAGCAGGTTGCCGGCCGCGCTCTCGATCGCCTGCCGGTTGGTGTTGACCCGGTCCGGCGTATGGCAGGCAATGCAGGACGCGCCGGATACCGAACCCATCGCGCCCTCCGGGACTTTCGTGTCCAGCAGGGAAATCTCCGCCAGTGCGGCGTGGATCTTCATTTCCCCGACGCCGGAGTGAATGGCGGCGGCGCACGCCATCTTCTTCGCCGCGGAGTTGACGGTAAGGTCTATGGATCGACCAAGTCCGTGGATCCCGTACAGCGCAATTCCTCCCATGGTGCAAACGAGAGTCAATAAGACGGCGAAACTGCCTACGAGCTTGAAGCACAATGTGACTCGGCGGGGGCGGAGCATATTCGTCTCAATGACACAGATCGGCAGCATCGGCCAAAACCATTAGCGCACCCGCCCGCAGGCCCTCGTCAGGCCAGGCTGAGGTTCGCCTGGGCGGGGATGTCGAGTGCCGCGAATTCCCGCCGCTCGAGCTTGGAGAACGCCGCGGCGGCGATCATGGCGGCGTTGTCGGTGGAGAGGCCAGGCGAGGGAAAGTGAACCGGCCAGGGGAATCCGGCAGCCCGTGCCGCGTCGCGCAGACCGGCATTGCACGCCACGCCGCCGCTGACAATCACACATCGTGCGCCGAAGGACTCGGCGCTGGCGGCGGCTCGCGTGAGTAGCTCGTGGATCACTGCATGCTGAAAAGAAGCCAACAGATCCAGCGTCTGCTTTGGAGTCACCGCAAGCCACTGCCCGGTTGTGGGAGATGGACAGCGGCCCAGCAACTCGCGCCGGGCGGCGATTTCGCCCGCCAGGTCGCGCGCCTCCACCCAGCGGAGGACTGCCGTTTTCAGCCCGCTGAAGCTGAAATCCAGCGCGTTGCCCTTCATTTTGGCGAAGGTGAAGCGAACGGCCTTGCCGTCCCCGTGAGGAGCCAGGCGGTCGATGATCGGACCGCCGGGATATCCAAATCCCAGCAGCTTGGCCACCTTGTCGAAAGCTTCGCCCGCCGCGTCGTCGCGGGTGCGCCCCAGCAGCCGGTACTGAAAGCCTTCGCGGACTTCGAACAGATGCGTGTGGCCGCCGCTGGCCACCAGGGCCAGCGCGGGATATTCGACCGGCTCGCCGTCGCGCGCGGCTTCCAGGATCACCGCGTGAATGTGGCCCTCGATATGATTGACGGCGATCAGCGGCACCCCCGTGGCGAAGCTCAGGCTCTTCGCATAGGTGAGCCCGACCAGCAGGGAACCGACCAGTCCCGGGCCGGCCGTGACGGCAATCGCCGCAAGGTCCGGCAGTCGCGTACCGGACCGCTCCAGGGCCTCGCGAACCACCGGGACGATGGCGCGCAGGTGCTCGCGTGAAGCCAGCTCGGGGACCACGCCGCCGTACTTTCCATGTGTGGTCATCTGTGACGCGACTACCGAAGAAAGGATGGCCTTTCCGTCTTCCACTACCGCGGCGGCCGTCTCGTCACAGGAGGATTCGATGCCCAGGATGCGCACTACTCCCACCATAGCAGGGGCGTGTCATTCCATATGGTCCGCGATCTCCTCCAGCGGGGTGTTGACCGGGTGGACACCGTTGCGCGAAGTGTAATTCAGCATCGTCGAGGTCTTCCAGATGCACCGCTGCGTGGCGGCCGAAAGATCGTACAGCAGCAGGCGCGCCGGGTGCCCGGGTTCGAGCAGTTGGAGCGAGCTCCAGGCGCTGTTCAGAATGATGGTCATTTCATCGTTGAGGTCGTGCGCGGCAGCAGCGGCGACGGCGCTGGCGCGATCGGTTCGCGTGAGGCGTTCCACGTCCGAATTTTCACAAGCACCTTCCGGCCGCAAGGGCACCGTGGGCTTTAAGTGACATGTTTTCACCAAAAGATTTTGAAAAGTTGGTGTGATCGGAAACATTCGGGCGCATAATAGACCCGGTAACGCACCGCTGATTGGAGGTAGTTCATGCCGATTCAGAAGCTTCTCGGCTTGACCTTCCTGGCCAAGCCATTGACCTCGCAAGAAGGCCGCCGGATCCTGGAGCGGGACCAGTATCGCTGCCGGTACTGCGGTCTCGACGGAAAGTCGAACTTTGAAAACTCCTTGATCATGACCGTGGATTTCGTGCATCCCCGCGCCAAAAAGGGAAAGAAGACGCCCGACAACCTGATGACCGCCTGCCGGCCCTGCAACACCATCAAGGGGCACCGGATATTTCACAGCTTCGAGGACGCCCGGGCGTTCGTGCTGAAGCGCCGCCAAGAGCTCCACAAGGATTGGGAGAAGCAGACCGCCCGCCTGGCCGCGCATAGCACCGCGTAGGCCGGGCGAATATTTCGGGAGCTGCCTGGGGTCTCACTGCCTTGCGTGACCAGTGCTGCGCGGCCTCAGCCTGTGGACTCGCCGGCTCTCCGGCGCCGAGCCGCAACCGCGGCCGCAAAAAATAAAGCCGCCCGTCGACAAGCGGCATCAGAGGTCGATCTAGGGAGCCTTTACGCCCTCCCTGCTTGCGCCGGCTTCGCCTTTGGATCGATGGAATTTGTACGACCGTGGGCGCCATCGGAGGGCCAGGCCGGGAGAAACCATGCAACACACGAACCAGTTTGCAAAAGTGGTAACTACAGCCGCAGCGTTGCTGGCCATGTGGCCGGCCAGCACGTTTGCTCAAGATGCCGGGACTGGCGCGGGAGATGCCGGCAAGGGTGCCTTTCAGGCAAAGGTCGGAGAGCTCAAGCAGTCGCTGGCCGCCAATCAAAAGGCCATCCGGCAATACACCTGGACGGAGACCACGCAGATCAGTCTCAAAGGCGAGGTCAAAAAGACGGAAAGGAAGGAATGCCGCTACAGTACCGATGGTCAGGTGATCAAGACCAGCTTGGGCGACGCGGCTCCACCCCCGGCTCAGCAAGGCGGAGGGCGGCGGCGTGGAGGTGCCCTGAAGGAGAGGGTGGTCGAGAAGAAAGTCGACGAAATGAAAGACTATATGGAAGACGTCGCCGCCCTCGTGAAACAGTATGTGCCGCCCGAACCCGAGAAAATCCAAGCCGCGGTGCAGAACGGCAAAGCGGCGTTGAACAAGGAGAGCGCCCCCGGGATCGCGGAGCTCGCGTTCACGGATTACGTCATACCCGGCGACAAACTCGCTCTCTCGTTCAATACGGAGGCGAAACAGCTCGCCGCGGTGAACGTCGACAGCTATCTCGGAAAAGAAAAGGACACCGTGACCCTCGCCGTCCGCTTTGCGGCTTTGTCCGACGGTGTGAACTATCCCGCCCAGACTGTGCTGGTAGCCAAGGCGAAACAGATCCAGGTGACGATCACAAATAGCGGATACAGCAAGCAGTAGGGCCTCGATCGCCACCCCGCCGCTGCTCCACGTTTGTGATCTGCGTTGATCTGCGTTCATCTGCGGCCAATCCTCTTTCTGCCAACAGCTGGCAGGTCGTGGAAAAGGGATTGGCCACGGTCCAGGTCAAATTCCAAAGCTCCGGCCACGTCGGCGAGGTCTACAAGAACATCGGCTCCGGGTGCAGACGTTCGACAACAGGAACGTTCCGGTGCCGCCCAGCGAGGCTCCGTCCAGGGACAACACGTCAACAACAAGTGGACGCTGCGATATCTCGCTCGATTTCGCCCGATGCCGGCCTTGGAATCTTGCCGCTTGGAGTTACACCCCGTGCGAGTTCAAATAGGGATGATCTGGCAGGTCGGGTCCAGCCGCCGGAGGTCGTGCGGATCGCTTGTGACGATACGGTCTCCACGCCCCCTGGCGAGAATCACGACCGAGGCGTCGATGATATCGGAGGTATTGCTGGCGTCGCAGAGTTCTCCACAGGCACGGGCGAGTTGTTCATCGAGAGGGATAATCTCGACTTCGTCCGCCCGCAAAAACCGCGCCAATGTGAGCTGAACGCGGCCATCCCGCCAGGCTTGCCCCACCACACCCGAAGGCACTCGGAATGTGAGGCGCTGCGCCAAGGCCCGATCGAGCAAGGCGATCAGCCGTTTGTCGCCACGATCCAAGGCGGTCAAAGCACCGGCGTCCAGTGTTATCCCCGCCGGCGCGGCGGCAGCAGCATACGTCTTGCCCATGTGATGTCCTCCGGCCCTGGCTCCCCATGTTGCTCGACCAGATCGCGAAGAAGCATCCGCAGGGAGTCGCGCTTCTCCTGTTCCGCCAGGACCCGCGCAATATACCCCGAAACCGAATCCGCGCGTCCGGCACGGACTTCCCGGTGAACTCTGGCGAGTTGTTGTTTCGGCAAGCTGATAGCGATCTTCGCCATGGTCATACCAGTATCATACCGCTTGTCGGCCGGCGTCACAAACCGTGATTACGACATCGCTCTTGAGGAGCTTCAAGAACAGCTCAACATTTGTGGCGCCGTGAGAGGAGCGCGGCCGGAATCGGCCGCGCTCACTTACCGGCTTCGCAACCCGCCCGCCAGAGTCCGATATGGCGACTACACAGCCGGATGAATTCCTTCCGGTTATCGCCGGCAATCCGGGAACCAGGCTGGTGGTCGATCCACACCTCTCCGGTACGGCTTTCTTCGGTCTACTGTTGGGAGGCTTTCATGGCCGCGAACGACTTGAGGAGATCCTTGATGCGATCTCTGTTCACAAATGGCGCACGGAAGAAACGCTCAACGGCCGCGTTGAAAAGAACCGGGTCGTCGTACGGAACCATGTGCGTCGCGTTCGGGAATATACAGAGCTGGCTGTTAGGGATATGGTGGTAGATCTCCAGCGTGTGCTCGTCGCGAATCATATCGTGATCGCTCGCCAGTACCAGTGTGGGCGCCGCGATCGCCGCGAGCGCCCTGGGCTCGATATGGGGCTCGTCGAGCGCCATTTGCATCACCTTCCACTCTCGCTTCCCCTCCGGGGTTTGTTTGGCGGCGGCGGGCATCGAGTCCATCATCGACTTCACGAGGGCGATGGCTTCCGGGTACAAGGCCTCCTCGTCCGGCTTCAGGTTCGCGGCCATCGCCGCAATCTTCTTCACTCTCGCAGGGTGCCGTATGCCGAGCAGGAGCGCCTCGATGCCGCCATCGCTCCAGCCCAACACATACGCGGGCCCCGCTTGCAGGTGGTCGAGCAACGCGGCGAGGTCATCGGTCATCTTCTCGTAAGTGATCTTGTCCGGACTATCGCCGGACCTGCCGTGGTCGCGGCTGTCCATGGCGATCACCCGGTAACGCCTCCGGAAGTGGTCGATCTGCGCTTTGAGGTCGCCGATGCTGCCTCCGTTGCCGTGCACGAGCAGAAGAGGTTCGCCGGTCCCGTAGACTTCGTAATAGAGCTTGACGCCGTCGTGGGTAAAGGTCTTGCCGGCGGCCGGGTTCGAACCATACCTGGCGGCGGGCTCAGGCACCGTCCGAGCTGCCGCGCCAGCAGCGGGCGGGGTCTGCGCTTCCATGCCGCATTGCAGGACCACGGCGCCGAGAACGACGGAGATTGCTTTGGCAAGCATGGCGGAGAATCTGTGTAGCATGGATTCAGCCTAGCTCAGGGCACGCCCGGTTCCACTCCGTGCCGGAGAGAAGATCGCGCCGGCAGGGGTCCGGCGGCGCTGCGCGCCGGGCCCCTCCGCGCGGTGAAGCCTGGAATCCGCCGCGAGCGCCCCGGTTACTTCCCGGTCGCAACGCAGGTGCCGGCCTCATAGTCCCCGACCGCGGTCTCGAAACAGGTGATCCCCTGCCCGATCACGTCCTTGAGGTTGTACGTCTTGCCGTACAGTTTGAAGGGCTTGCTGGAGACCAGTTGCGCCGTGCTCACGAAGGTGCCGGAGACGCCGCCATCCCGGCTCAGGAAGACTCCTGCTTTGCGGACGAAGGTGGCGATGGGGTCTCCCCAGGTCGCGCGGTCCTTCCAGTCGCGCAGATCGGGCCGCTCGGTGTAATAGATAGCGGCGGTTCCCGCGGCGATCATGAAGGTGGTGAACTCCTCGTTGCCGGACAGGGGCTGCGCCGTGTAGTCCGACACCCAGATGAAGCGGGCGTGCGCGCGATCGACGACGGGCGGGCCGAAGAGTGGCCCCGCGAAGAGGGTACTCGTGTCGAAATCGCCGATCATCGTGTAGTAGATCAGGCAGAGACCGTCGAAGCCCGGGAGGGGCGCGGGCGGTGTGAGCGGCGCGACGAAACGCTCGTTCGTGTAGGCCAGAACCGTTTCGGAGGTGCCGGCGGGCTGGGCATTCAGCGATGCGCATGCTCCCAGCAGCAGGATTCCCAACAATACGATGGTTGCGGATTTCATATCAATCTCCTTTCGATTGGGCTAGAATCGGTACGTAGCGGACCGGAAAATCCGTTTTAGCCCGGGCCGGTACGAGAACAGTATTGCGGCCGAGGTCGGGGCAAGTCCTGATCGGGATCTGATGTTTTTCTGATGAATTCCCAGCGGACGACGCCGAATTCGCGGAATCCCATCGCCGTTGCCGCAGGGCCGGAAGCCGGCGCCGGAGCGGCGGAAGCGCAAGCCTATGCTTTCGGCCCCTTCCGGCTGGTGCCCGGCGAGCGCATTCTGCGCCGCGGCAGCCAGATCCTGTCCCTTCCACCCAAAGCGTTCGAGACCCTGCTGTTGCTGGTGCGCAACCCGGGCCACCTGATGCGGAAGGAAGACCTGATCCAGGCGCTGTGGGCCGACAGCTTCGTCGAGGAAGGCAGCCTGACCAGCCAGATCTCGCTCCTGCGCAAGGTCCTGGCGGACTCGGGATCTGCTGGCGCCTATATTCAGACGGTTCCGAAACTGGGGTATCGCTTTCTTTCCCCGGTAACACGAACCTGGGCGTCCGGACCGGCGGTGGGAACTCCCGTTCCGGCCGAGGGGCAGGAGCCGGCGGAACGAGTCGTCCGGTTTATCGCGCTTCCATTCGGTGTGCGAAACGGGGGCGAGCGGGCGGGTTTTCTGGAACACAGCTTGCCCGAGGCGATCTCGGCGTCACTGGCGGGAGTGCGCTCGCTTACGGTACGTTCCAGCCTGCTGGCCGCGCGCCTGGCCGAAGGCAACCCCGACCCCCGGCAGATCGCCCGGGAAGCGGATGTGGACATGGTGCTGGCAGGCACCATCCTCTGTGAGGGCGACCAGGTCCAGGTCACCGCGGAGCTGATACACGCCCCCTCGGGCACGCTGGCAGGGTCTTATGTGTGCAACACCAGGCTCGACAACCTGATCGAGGTGCAGGACAGCCTGGTGCGCGGCATTGTGGATGTGCTGGGCCCGCGGCTGACCGAGCGCGAGCGGAGGGTGCTCGCGCACAACGTGCCGGCATCGGCGAGAGCCTATGAGTTCTATCTGCGGGCCAATCACGTGCAGCGCCAGCGGACCCTGGAAAACCTGTCCATAGCGCGCGACCTCTACCGCGAATGCCTGGACGAAGATCCCGACTACGCTCCGGCATGGGCGCGGCTGGGCAGGTGCTATCGGACGCTGGAGAAATTTGGCGTGGAGGGCCCGCAGAGCCTGGAACTGGCGAAGTGGGCTTTTCACCGCGCATTTGCGCTGAGTCCCGACCTGCCGCTCGCGCACAATCTCTACACGCCGATCGAGACCGATACAGGGCACGCCCAGGCGGGAATGGTGCGGCTGCTGGGCCAGGCGGCGAAGAATCCAAACGATCCCGAACTGTTCTGGGGCCTGGTGAACGCCTGCCGTTACTGCGGCCTGCTAGACGAATCGATCCGGGCGCACAACCGCGCGCGGCGGCTCGATTCGAAGACCATGACCAGTGTGGCGCACACCTTCTTTCTGTTGGGGGACTATGAGCGCACACTCGAATGCTATGCCCTTGGCTCCCGCTACTATCTGGATCTGGCGGCGCTGGCCGCCTCCGGGCGGGAGTCCCAAGCCCTTGAGTTGCTCGGCCGCCGCAGCGTCCCGGGCGGGCAGTTTCCAGCCATGATGGAGTCTCTCCGTTTGTCCCTCCGGGGCGACCATGCCGGGAGCATTGAAATCCTGAGGCAGGCACTGGCGGTGCGGCCGACCAAGGATCCGGAAGCCAAGTTCTACCTGGCGCGACAGTTGGCGCGGGAGGGAGAGCATGCGGAGGCTTTGCGGGCCATACGCGACCTGTTGACCGAGGGGTTCGTCTGCTCCGCTGCCTTTCGATGCGACCCCTGGCTGGAGCCGCTTTCCCGGCTGCCGGACTTCCAGGATCTTCTGGATGAAGTTCTCAGTCGAGAGGCGGACGCCAGAGCCGCATTCCAGGCGGCAGGCGGAGACCGCGTTCTGGCCTGACTCGGGTGTAATCGGCAAACTCGGTTGCCCGGTTGAGGACGCAGGCCTGTCAGGAGTCATCCTCGTCCGATGCCATTGCCAGGCAAACCGAAAACTTGTTCGGCCTCGGTGATTGGCTCCGCACTGTTTCCTTCACGACGGGACTCGCACTCGTGAGGGTCAACTTGCCGGATAAAACGCCCGACGCACCCGAATGTGGACGGCCCCGCGTAGCGATGTGGAAACCTGCGGGTTCGGCGACAATTAGACTTTCCGGCGAAACCGGAGTCCCCCGGCCCTTTTTTTTTCGCGTCCCTCAGCTTTCATTACGGCTCCGCTTGACCCTCCGCCAGCTGTTTCTTCTTGGCCTCCTCCTCTCGATAGCTCGCAATGTTCAGTTCGATGATCACGCTGTGATGCACCAGCCGGTCAATCGCCGCGGCCGTCATCATCGCATCTTTGAAGATCCCTTCCCATTTTGAGAAGGGCAGGTTGCTGGTCATCAGCACGCTGCCCCGCTCGTATCGTTCTGCCAGTAGTGTGAACACCACATCCATGTCCTCCCGGCTGTGCTGGATGTAGCCCAGATCGTCAATGATCAGTCCTTCAAAGCGCCCCAGCCGTTTGATCTCGCGGCTAAGCCGCAGGTCCCGCTTGGCTGCCAACAGATCCTGCATCAGCAGCGGGCATTTGGTGAAATGCATCCGCCGCTCGCGCATCACAATCAGCTCCTGCGCCAGCGCCGTCAAAAGGCGACTCTTGCCCGACCCAGGTCTGCCGAACACCAGCACATTTTCTTTTCGGTTGAGAGAGTCGCCTTCCAGCAGAGTCCGCAACTGCCGCTGCGCTTTGGCCGGCAACCGCGTCACATCGAAGTTCGGAAGCGACTTCTCTAAGGGCAGCTCCGATTCCCGCAGCAGCCGCTCCACCCGCGTCTTGCGCCGCTGTTCGCATTCGCGCGTGATCACTTCCAGCAGGTATCGCTCATAGCTCAGCGTTTCCCGCTCCGCGAAGCCGCGCGGCATACGATGAATATGAACGACTTCCGCCGTCTCCCGCGCAAAGCTCGCACGTTTCCGGTTGCGTAGCGCGCAAACGGTTCGCATCACGCCGGCAACGAATCGAGCGCCCGGCGGAGCTTCTGGTTCACCTCGTCAGCCATGGCGTCCATCTCGGGGTTGCCGACTACCGACAACATGGCCTTCGCATCGACGGCGCCCGCCCATACCGAGCCGTCCTTTTCATATACGACTGCATTGCACGGCAGCAGAAGTCCGAGATTGATTTCCCGTTCGAGCGCATGATGCGCGATCGGTGGATTGCACGCGCCCAGAATAACGTAGCGGGGAAAATCGACACCGAGTTTTTCCCGCAGCTTGGCCTGGATATCGATTTGACAGAGGACGCCGAAGCCCTCCGCTTTCAGGGCCGCCTCCATCCTGGCGATCGCGTCTTCGAAGGAGAGGCCGACCGCGCGCACACAGCCGTACTTCAGCGTGCTCGACGTCTGCATGGGAGTTCCTTTCTTTTCCAATTATTGTCCCTGGGGCGGGTCAGTGGCGTCCGCCGCGGCCGAAACCGCCGCGCCACATCGGCCAGCCCTGATCGTCGCGGAACTTGATGGTTCGCTTTTCAGCAACGAAAGTGATTTGCGAGGCGATGATCCGGTCTTCCAACTTGTAGCCCTTCACCACCACATCCTGTCCGGCTTTCGGGTTGAAGTTCTCTGCGATCAGGAAAGGCATTGGGCCCAGGTACACGCGGGTGGTCTCATCGCCGTGCTTCAGGTCGAAGGAGGGCATGCCCTGCCCCAGAGCAATCCGGATTTGAGCCACCTTACCAGATACTTCGATTGGCTTCCCCGCCACTGCCGGCGGCGCCGCCTGGGTCGAGCCGTCTTCCGGTCTGCAGCAGGGGCCGGGTTGCGCGCCCAGAACGAAGACGCCCCCGATGGACAACAGCATTGTTGCGAGCCAATTCATAAACGCCCCTCGCTATATTCGTGCATCTCCCGTGCCAGTGCAATGCCCGAAACGACTCGGCTTGCGTTGACGGCCGCGCAGACTTTGCGCGTTGGCGCTTAAACGCCATGCAAATGATGCGTGGCGAGAGTTGCATCAAATAAAAAGGCCCGTTAGCCTTTTTCTTATGGGGTCTTGCTCCTTCGGATGCGCGAAGGCTGCGCATGCCGGCCCGCCGCGCAGGCGTAAATCCTGCGCGCTCAGTAACGGCGGTTTGGATGGGCAAATGCGATTCCGTGAGTGGAGGTCGTAAAGAACCATGAAACGGCATATCGTCACCGCAGCGCTGATGGCGCTTCTTCCCGCGGGATTCGTATTCGCGCAGAACCCGTCCTGTCCGCGTCCCGACTGCCCGGGCCAGTGCCAGGGCAATTGCCCGCGCAATGGCAACGGCAAGGGGAACTGCAATGGGACCTGTGCTCGCGCCCGCAATGGCTCGGGCCAAAGCAGTTCCGCCAATCAGGCGCAGGCCCGCCCGCGCCAGATGCGCTTCGGGCGCAGATAAGAGCATCAGGAGAACCCCTATGATTACGTTCTATCGAATTCTCCCTTGCCTGGCCGTTGCCTCCGCGCTGGCTTTCGCGCAGGGTCCACGCGGCGGCGCCATTGGCTCCGCCGGCGGTTCGCATCCGCAGCAGAGCTCCACACTGGCGATGACCAGTTTGCAGACGGTGACCGGAACGGTTACGGCCGTGAGCATCGGATACGGCATGCAGTACCCATCCCTTACCGTCAATAAAGTGCAGATCAAGGTCGCTCCCGTTTGGTATCTCCTCGAGAAGAACTTCGAGATCAAAACCGGCGACAACCTCAGCTTCGTTGCCGCGCCGTCTACGGCCGCGGGCGACC
>Ga0335069_10002545_pt1 | contig 27972 bp, 27 predicted proteins | sample Lox_Sample_11_FD_206714 | JGI IMG/M metagenome (GOLD analysis project Ga0335069, IMG submission 206714) | Soil microbial communities from Loxahatchee National Wildlife Refuge, Florida, United States - Lox_Sample_1.1 | ecosystem: Environmental > Terrestrial > Soil > Wetlands | place: USA...
TGACCACCAATGACGTATCCTGCCGTGATCAGCAGATCCGCACCGATCGCCCTGCCCTGCGCTCGGACTGGCTCGGCGGCAAGAGCCACGACAATTTCGCGCCGATGGGGCCGTTTCTGGTGCCGCGCGCTTTCGTGCCCGATCACATGAACCTGTTCATCAAGCTCACGGTCAACGGCGAGGTGAAGCAGGACGGCAATACCTCGCAATTCATCTTCACGCCGGAAGAGCAGATCGAATATGCCTCCAACATGCTGTCGCTCGAGAGCGGCGACATATTCAGCTGCGGCACCTGCGGCGGCGTCGGCCAGGGCACCAACACTTTCCTTAAAGCGGGCGACGTCGTAGAAACCGAGATCGAATTGCTCGGCCGCATGCGCAATCGTTTTGTGGCCGAGGCGTAATCCCTCGGGCCAAGAATTGATGCTGCCATCGCAACGCGCGCTGTTCGATCTGCCGAGCGAGGTCTGTTACCTCAATGCCGCGTCCTATTCGCCGCTGCCTTTGGCGACGCTCGAAGCCGGCCGCGTAGCGGTCGGGCGCAAGGGCCGGCCCTGGCTGATCGATAACGACTTCGCCGCCGCGCAATATGACCGCACGCGCCGCGCGGCAGCGCGGCTGATCAATGCCGATGCCGCGGACGTCGCGCTGACGCCCTCGATCAGCTATGGCGTCGCCACCGCGGCCAAGCTGGTCACGGTGCCGCGCGGGGCCCGCGTGATCGTGCTGCACGACGATCATTCCTCACCGGTGCTGGAATGGATGACGCGCGCACAGGACGGCGGTTTCACCGTCGAGACGGTGCAAAGCCCGGCCGATCACGATTGGACCAGCGCGGTGCTCGCCGCCATCGAGCGGCCGGGCGCGGCGGCGGTGGCGCTGGTTTCGATTTCCTCCGTGCACTGGGCGGACGGCACGCTCTTGGATATCGCCACGATCGGACGCGCGGCGCGCGCGCAAGGCGCGGTATTCCTGATCGACGCCACGCAGAGCACGGGGGTGATCGAGCTCGATGTGCGCAAGCTTGACCCGGATTTCGTCCTGTTCCCGACCTATAAGTGGCTGCTCGGCCCCTATGGCCGCGCCTTCATCTATGTCGCCAAGCGTCACCAGAGCGGCATTCCGCTCGAACAAACGAGCTATGGCCGCAAATCCGTCCGCTCCGAGCAGAGCGTCTATTTCACCGATACCGGTTATGTCGGCGACGCGCGGCGTTTCGACATGGGCGAGCGCGACCATTTCATCTCGATGGAAATGGCTGCGATCGGCATGGAGATGATGGCAGCGTGGGGCGCGCCGGCGGTCGCAGCGCGCACCGGCGCCCTCACCGCACGGCTTGAAGCGGGATTGGCCGAGACGGCGGGCCAGATGATATCTTTTCCGCAGGCCCGGTTTCGCACGCCGCATATTTTCAGCCTCGGCTTTCGCGGCGGCTTGCCGGCCGGGCTCATGAAAAAGCTTGCGGCGCAGAAAGTCTATGTGGCGCCTCGGCTTGGGCGGCTGCGGGTGAGCCCGCACGTCTATAACGAGGAAGCCGATATCGATCGCTTCGTCGCCGCCCTGCGCGCCGCCATTTCCTGAGCTTTTGCCAGCCATGGAATGGCCGGGAAATATTGGCTAACATTGCGAGCCGCATTTTCGTGCGGACCGATACGCCATCACGGGAGAGGCGCCATGAAGCTCACGCCGGAACAGATCAAGCAATTCGACGAGCAAGGCTATCTGTTCTTTCCCAATTGCTTCGATGAGGAAGAGATCGCGCTGTTGCGCGACGACGCCGAAGCGATCCTCAAGCTCGACCGCAAGGAAATCTGGCGCGAGAAAACCGGCGCGCCGCGCACCGCCTTTGCCGCGCACACGTTCAACGAGACGTTCCGCCTGATGGCGCATCATCCGCGGCTGGTCGAGCCGCTGCGCCAAGTGTTCGGCGAAGACGTCTATGTCCACCAGTTCAAGCTCAACGCCAAAGCGGCCTTCGAAGGCGACGTGTGGCAGTGGCACCAGGACTACGGCACCTGGGCGCGCGACGACGGCATGCCGGAGCCGCGGGCGATGAACATCGCGATCTTCCTCGACGAAGTGATGCCGATCAACGGCGCGTTGATGCTGATCCCGAAAAGCCACAAAGCCGGCGTGCTGCAGGCCGGGCACGATACGCTGACCACGTCCTATCCGCTATGGACGCTCGACAAGGAAACCGTCACACGGCTTGCCGCCGAAGGCGGCATCGTGGCGCCGACCGGCAAGCCCGGCTCGGTACTGATGTTCCACGGCAATCTGGTGCACGCCTCGCCGCCGAACATCACGCCCTACCCGCGCAAGATCGTCTATCTGACGCTGTGCGCGGTCAGCAATCACATCACCAAATTCACCCGCGAAGAATGGATCGCGCATCGCGATTTCGCGCCGCTTGTGCCGGTCGCCGATGATGCGCTGTTGCAATATGCCCGGGCACATAAAGTCGCGGCGGAGTGAGATGAACCTGCAATCCCTCCTCGCTGCGCGCATCGATGCCAATAATCCGGTGCGCGCCGGACTGATCGGCGCCGGCAAATTCGGCTCGATGTTCCTGGCGCAGGTACCCTCGATCAAGGGCATCGAGATCGCGGTGATTGCCGATCTTGATCCCGAGCGGGCGAAAGCCGCCTGCCGCGCTGTTGGCTGGGACGCATCGCGCATCGCCCGCACGCATTTTGTCAGCGTCGGCCGCGAGGCCTGCACCGACGAGCGCGTCGAGGTGGTGATCGAGGCGACCGGAAGTCCTGCCGCCGGCATCACCCACGCGCTGACGGCGTTCGAAGCGCGCAAACACATCATCATGGTCAATGTCGAAGCCGATACGCTCGCCGGCGCTTATCTCGCCGGCAAGGCGCGCGCGGCGGGCGTGATCTATTCCATGGCCTATGGCGATCAGCCCGCGTTGATCGCGGAAATGGTGGATTGGGCGCGCTCGGCCGGCTTCGAAGTCGCCGCCGCCGGCAAAGGCACCAAATATCTGCCCGCCTATCACAGCGTCACGCCGGACGGAGTGTGGGAGCATTACGGGCTCACCGCGGCGGAGGCGAAAGCCGCCGGCATGAATTCGCAGATGTTCAATTCCTTCCTCGACGGCACCAAGTCGGCCATCGAGATGGCTGCGGTGGCGAATGCCTGCGCGCTCGACGTGCCGCAGGACGGGTTGCATTTTCCGCCCTGCGGCGCCGACGATCTGGCGCAGGTGCTGCGGCCGAAGGCGCTCGGCGGCATCCTCGAAGGCGACGGCATGGTGGAGGTGGTGTCATCGCTGGAGCGCGATGGCTCACCGGTGGCGCGCGATCTGCGCTGGGGCGTCTATGTCGTGCTCAAGGCGCAGAACGATTACGCCGCAGCCTGTTTCAAGCAATACGGCCTGCCGACCGATTCAAGCGGCCGCTATGCCGCGATGTACAAGCCGTTTCATCTGATCGGGCTCGAACTATCGATTTCGGTGCTCAACGTGGCGCTGCGCGGCGAGCCGACCGGCGCGTGCCGGGCTTGGCGCGGCGACGCGGTTGCGGTCGCCAAGCGCGCGCTGAAAGCGGGCGAAACACTCGACGGCGAAGGCGGCTACACCGTCTACGCCAAGCTCATTCCGGCGGCGCAAAGCCTCGTCCGCAACGCACTGCCGATCGGGCTTGCCCATCACGTCGAAGTGCTGCGCGATGTCTCTGCCGGCGAGATCGTCAGCGCGGCCGATGTGGCACTGGACGGCAACATGCAGGCCGTGCGCATCCGCCGCGAGATGGAAAACGCGGCGCGGCAGACCGGAAACGTCATGGCCGCCGAGTAAATGTAAATTATTCGGCCGCGAGCTATTCGGCTGCAACCTGGCGCGGCGGCCGTATCGATTCGAGCCCGTCGGCGGCCGTCGCCTGGATTGTCGTGCGCACCATGTGGCGCGCCTCATGCGCCGGCCACGGCCGGCCCCGATGCATGGTGGCGCGGTTGTCCCACATCACCACGTCGCCGGTGCGCCACGCATGCGTATAGCGGGTGCCGATTGCGGTGGCTTGCGCGGTCAGATCGTCGATTAGCTGCTCGCCGGCCTTGGGATCCATGCCCTCGACCGCATAAGCATGCGAGGCGAGATAGAGCGCCTTGCAGCCGTTCACCGGATTGGTCCAGACCATGCGCCAGCATTGCGGCGGCAGTGCCGCAAGCTCGTCGCTGGTGGCGAGATCGGGCGCGATCTTGCGGCGCGAGGCGCCGTAATGATGCCAGGCGAAGGAATTTTCCAGTTTGCGCTGCAATTCCGAATCGAGCCGCTCGAAGGCGAGCCGCGTCGAGACATATTCGGTTTCGCCGCCGCGCGCCGGAATGATGCGCGCCGACAGAACCGAAGTCAGCGACGGCGTCGATTTGAACGAGCTGTCGGTGTGCCAGAGCTGATTGGCTTTGTTGCGCATCGCATAGCGATGATCCGGCGGCACCACTTTGCCGTCCTTGTCGATGGTGGTGAGGATGACGAAATGCGTCCCGGTGCCGAGCGAGCCGACCTTGGTCACTTCCGGGGGACCGAAGCGGCGCGAAAAGGCGAGCTGGCTGTCGTCGCTGACGTCCTGATCGCGAAACACCAGCACCGAGTGCTTTTCGAACGCCGCGCGCACTTCGGCGTAAGCCGCGTCGTCATTGATCACGTCGGCAAGCGTGACGCCGCGCATTTCGGCGGCAAAACCGGGACCGATCTGGATGGCTTCCATCGGCGGTTCCTCCAAATTTTTATGTATTTGGTGAAGTGTCCTCCAAAACCGCGGGGCTGGCAAGGAAGCGAAATTCGACGTTTCGCGCATATTGCAGCGCGGCAACCACGCTTCGTTGATGCGCTTAGGCGCTCGCGGCAGCTACGAACTTCGCCTGCACTTCCGGCGGGATCGGTTGCGACTTGAGCTTGTCGGGATTCGCCGGATCGCGCCCGACCCAGACGCGGGTCTCGCGGCCTTCGACCGCGGTTTTGCCGTTGGCCGTGATTGTGTGCACGAGATCGAAGCTCGAGCGGCGAAATTCGGTCACTTGCGAGGCGATCTCGACGATGTCACCGTATCGCGCCGGCGCCAGGAAGCGGGCGCTGGAATCGACCAGGGGAACGCCGAAGGCGCCATAGGCCTTCGGCCAGGCTTGCGCCTTCAGGCCAAGCGCGCGCTCGAACATGACCCAGGTATTGGCGTCGAAGAACTCGAAATAGCGGGCATTGAAAACGATGCCGGCGGGATCGCAATGGCCCCATTCGATGACGAATTGCCGGCGGCAAATGAAATTGGAATTGGTCCCCATGCTGGAACTCATATCGCCGACAAGCGCCGCGGCGGTCAACCCGTGGGGAAATTGGAGGGGGTGAGGCCCAGAATCATGACGGGCGAGCTCGCGCCCGCCCGTCACGTTCCTAGCGCTGCTACCCGCGGCTGGGAACCAGTGTCTGACCTACCACGTGGTGCGGCGCTGGTAGCGGCTTCACACCCAGGCTGGCCGGGCCCTGGCGATCGTCACATTCGGCAGAACCAAACGCGACCGATCTGGCTACAAGGATACCGCCGCGAGGCCGGCTTGCAAGCTGAAGCCGCCACAGTTGGGGCGCTCTCGCGTTTGGGGATAACTCAGTGGATCGCGTGTTCCGCGGCGTCCACAAACCAAACAGATTTGACGAAACCCGCATTGTTCCGCACTGAGGCGCGGCGGTGGAAAAACAAAATTTATCCAATGGGAACCGCGCGGGAATTGAAATTGCAAAAGGGGCCGCGGTGAACTTTGTAGTGTCACTGAAAGACGCGATGGGCGCGCTCGCGGTCCTGATCGCCATCCTCGCCTACGGGATCTACGCCTGGAAAAGCCTGCGCGGCGACGCGCGACCGCACCCTTTGTCATGGCTGATCTTCGGCGTACTCACCGGCACCGGCTATCTGGTCCAGCTCGATCAGCAGGCGGGGCCGGGCAGCTGGGTCATGGCGATCACCGCCATCATCTGCTTCCTGCTTTGCGCAATGAGTTTTTCGCGCGGCGAACGAACGTTTTCCTGGTACGAATGGGCGTTTCTGGCCGCGGCCGCCGTGGTCTTTGCGTTCTATCTGTGGTCGCGCGAGCCGGATCTGATCGCCACTGCCGTCGGCGGCGCGCCGCGCGATCTTGTGATCCGCTACGCGGCGGAAATCTCGGCATCGCTGACCGCCTTCGTCAGCGTGCTCGGCTTCGGCCCGACCGTCACCAAGGCTTGGGCTCGCCCGCACAGCGACAGCGCCAGCGTTTTCCTGCTCAACGGCTTGAAATTCGTGCCGTCGTTTTTTGCCCTCGACACCATCTCGGTCGCGACCACTGTTATGCCGGCGGCGCTGGTCGTCGCCAATGCCGGCGTGGCGCTGATCATCTTTCTGCGACGGCGGCGGGTGAAGTGACCGCGGCGGCAGCGGGCATATTGACCGTCTTGCCCGGCCATTTGCACAGATCGGCGATGAGGCATTTCTCGCACAGCGGGCGTCGTGCCAGGCACACATAGCGGCCGTGCAGGATCAGCCAGTGATGCGCGTGCAGGAGATATTTTTCCGGCACGACTTCGAGAAGCTTCAGCTCGACATCGAGCGGCGTCTTGCCGGGCGCGAGGCCGGTGCGATTGCCGATGCGGAAAATATGCGTGTCGACCGCAATAGTCGGCTCGCCGAAGGCGATGTTGAGCACGACATTGGCGGTCTTGCGGCCGACGCCGGGCAGCGCTTCTAGCGCGTCGCGGTCATGCGGGACCTTGCCGCCATGCTGTGCGACCAGAATTTCCGACAGCGCGATCACGTTCTTGGCCTTGGTGCGATAAAGCCCGATGGTCTTGATCAGGTCGCGCACGCGCGCTTCGCCGAGCTTGACCATCTTCTCCGGCGTGTCGGCCAGCGCGAATAGCGCCGGGGTCGCCTTGTTGACGCCGGCATCGGTCGCCTGCGCCGACAACACGACGGCGACCAGAAGCGTGAACGGATTGATGTGCTGCAGCTCGCCGCGCGGCTTCGGATTGGCGGCGGCGAAGCGGCGGAATGCTTCCTCGATCTCGGCCTCGGTCCATGGCGGTGTATCGCCATGCAAGGCCTTGGCATCGGCCTTGATCTGCGCTTTGACCGGCTTGAGACGGGCGGCGCTGCCCTTCCGCGCTGCAGCAAGGCCCTGTTTGGTCGTCTTCCTCGCTTTGACGGCCTTGCCCCGCCGCGATTTCACGGCGGTGGATTTTTTCAGCTTGCTGGTTTTTCGCGCCATCGTTTTTGTATACTGAGCGGCATGACGAGCGACAATGTGCGTAACCCCGATAGCGGCGACAATCCCCGCCCCGAAGCTTCGGCCGATCCCAAAATCTTCTCGGCGGTGCTGACCCCGCATCGTTCGCTCGGGCCGACCGGCTTCCTGATTTTCATGCTGTTTATCGGCGGCATCAGCTTCGTCAGTGGCGTATTCTTCGTCTCGATCGGCGCCTGGCCGATTTTCGGCTTTTTCGGCCTCGACGTGCTCCTGGTCTATTGGGCGTTCCGCGCCAATTACCGCACCGCCCGCGCCTATGAGGAGGTGACGGTCACCGCCACCGAATTGACGGTGCGCCAGGTCAGCCATCGCGGCCGGGTGCGGGAATGGACGCTCAATCCGCTCTGGGTGAAGCTCGACCGTATCGTGCATGAGGAGTTCGGCATCGAGCGGCTGTTCCTGGTGTCGCGCGGCCGGCGCCTGCCGATCGCCGCCTTCCTCGGACCCGCGGAAAAAGCGAGCTTTGCCCATGCGCTCGGCAAGGCGCTGGGCGAGGCCAAAAGGGGGCCGACCCGGACAGTCCTGGACTGAGAGCCTAAGGCACAAGTTCCTCAGGAATCGGGTGGTTTGGCCGCCCCGCGCGGCCTAGATCGGGAGCAAATGATGGAGGCATCCATGCTGTCGCCCGATCGCGTCGCCGATCCGACCCTGAACGCTTATCTGGCTGACGCCGCCGCCGATTACGATGTGGTCCGGCGCGCCATCGGCCATATCCGCGGCCACTGGCGCGAGCAGCCCGAAATCGAGGCTATTGCCGAAGCCGCCGGCGTTACTCCCACCGAGTTGCATCACCTGTTCCGTCGCTGGGCCGGGCTGACGCCCAAGGCCTTCGTGCAGGCACTCACGCTCGACGGCGCGCGCCGGCTGCTGCGTGATTCCGCGAGCGTGCTGGACGCGACTTATGAAGTCGGGCTGTCCGGCCCGGGCCGGCTGCATGACCTGTTCGTCACTCACGAAGCCATGTCGCCCGGCGAATGGAAGTCCGGCGGCGAGGGACTGACGCTGCGCTTTGGCTTCCATCCCTCGACCTTCGGCAATGCGCTGGTCATGGCGACCGAGCGTGGACTCGCCGGGCTGGCTTTCGCCGATCCCGGCGAAGAGTGCGCGACGCTCGCCGACATGAAGCAGCGCTGGCCGAAGGCGAAATACATCGAGGATATGGCCTTCACCGCACCGGTCGCGCGGCGCATTTTTGATCCGGCGCGCTGGCAGCCGAGCGAGCCGCTGCGCGTGATCCTGATCGGCACTGATTTCGAAGTGCGGGTGTGGGATGCGCTCTTACAAATCCCGATGGGGCGCGTCACCACCTATTCGAATCTCGCTGCCAAGATCTGCAAGCCCAAAGCGGCGCGCGCCGTCGGCGCTGCGGTCGGCAAGAACCCGGTGTCGTTCGTGGTGCCCTGCCATCGCGTCATCGGCAAGGCAGGCGATCTCACCGGCTATCATTGGGGGCTGACGCGCAAACGCGCCATGCTTGGCTGGGAGGCCGGACAGATTGGCGGCGCGTCGAACTAGCTATTCGATGCGGCCGCGCAGGCGCCAGTTGGCGGCGACGGCGAACGGATCGACGGCATGCGGGAAATCGCCGTTGCGATAGGCCTGCAGCGCCTCCGGATCCTGCTGCTCGAGAAAATTGGCCAGCGTCGAATAGGTTGCGCAGCGTACTTCCGGCAGGCCGCAGACGGTCTGGGCAAATTCCAAAAGCGCTTCGCGATAAGCGCCGCTCTGATAATCGAAGAAGTGATGCCCGATATGCAGCGGCGCGCGATTGCCGGTGTAATTGGCTTTGAAATAGTCGAGATAGGTGTCGAGCATCTGCTGCTTGAAGAATTCGTGGCGGCTCGGCACTACGACTCCGTGCGACTGCGCGATGAAGAAGTTATAGTCCATCGACAACAGTCGCCGCTTCGTGTGGTAGAGCTCGATGTCTGCGAGATTGAAGCGCCACAGATCGCCGGTCTTCTCGGGCCAGGCATCGGGTGCGCTGTCGCTTGAGGTGTCGTAGCGGAAACCGGCGTCCTTGAGCGCGGTATAGAGCCCTGAACTGAAATCGAGATAGGGCGCGCGGAAACCTGCCACCTGCGATTCCGGAAAGACGAGCTTCACGTCACTGCCAAGTCCGTTGTTCGGACCGACATTGGCGAGAATGTCGCGGAAGGAATGCAGCTCACGCGTCCAATCGGCAGCCGACCAGCCGCGGCCGGAGAAATGGCCGACCGCGTGCGAGCCGATCTCATGGCCGTTCTGATAAGCCGCGTTGATGTAGTCGACGCGCTGGCGCACCTCGTCGGCAGTGCCGCCAAAGCCGATGTTCGAAGCGCCGCGCGAATGGCCGGGCGCCTGATACAGATTGCGATTGGCGTCGGCGATGAAATTGATGCCGGAGACGAAGAAAGTGAAATGCAGCCGATCACTGCCTTTATTCATCGCGGCGGCGAAATCGGAGAGCTCCTTCCAGCGCTCGAGCTCGGTGCAATTGTCGAAAGCGATCTCGACGAATTGCGGCGGCCGCTCGACCGCGCGCGCCGGCACGCCTGCCGCCAGCAAAATCAGCAATGTGAAAATAGCCCGCCCCATCGGCGAGTCTAAAAGCATTTAACCCATTCAAATACAATGTGAATTAGAATTTTACCTTATTTGACTGCATTGAATCGAAAATCTTAGGAGAGATGTAGCGCGACGTGACGCCTCGGATTGACGGTTGCGCCGCAATTCGCAATACCGCGTTGTCATCCGTAACGAAGGGTAAAGCATATGCAGCGTCGGCGGCCGGTGATGCTCGTGATTCTCGATGGCTTCGGCTGGCGCGAGGACAAAGCCGACAACGCCATCCGCCAGGCGAAGACGCCGACCTTCGACCGGCTATGGGAAAACGGGCCGCATGGATTCCTGCGCACGTCGGGCAAGGATGTCGGACTGCCGGACGGCCAGATGGGCAATTCCGAAGTCGGCCATCTCAATATCGGCGCCGGCCGCGTGGTGATGCAGGATCTGCCGCGGATCGGCACGGCGATCAGCAATGGCGAGATCAAGCGCGCGCCGGCGCTCACCGACCTGATCAACAAGCTCAAGGCCAGCGGCGGCACTTGTCATCTGATCGGCCTGGTGTCGCCGGGCGGCGTGCATTCGCATCAGGACCACGCCGCCGCGCTCGCAAAAATTCTCGACGAAGCCGGCGTGCCGACGCTCGTGCATGCGCTGACCGACGGCCGCGATACGCCGCCGCAATCGGCCGACGAAGATGTAAAGCGCCTGCTCGCCGCGCTGCCCAAATCGGTGAAAGTCGCGAGCGTCAGCGGCCGCTATTATGCGATGGATCGCGACAAGCGCTGGGACCGCGTCGAGAAAGCCTATAATGCCATTGTCGAGGCGGACGGACCGCATTTCGCCGACGCGCCGGCAGTCGTCGCCGACGCCTATACCAACAAGAAGTTCGACGAGTTCATCGTGCCCGCGGTGGTCGGCGATTATAAAGGCATGAAGGACGGCGACGGCGTGTTGTGCTTCAACTTCCGCGCCGATCGCGTGCGCGAAATTCTGGGCGCCATGCTCGAGCCGGACTTCAAAGGATTTGACCGCAAGCGTGTCGTCAAATTCGCCGCCGCCGTCGGCATGACGCAATATAGCGATGAGCTCGACAAACTGATGGCGACGATCTTTCCGCCGCAGACGCTCGCCAACATTCTCGGTGAGGTCGTCGCGCAAGCCGGGCGCACACAGCTACGTATGGCCGAGACCGAAAAATATCCGCACGTGACGTATTTTCTCAATGGCGGCCGTGAGGAGCCTTATCCCGGCGAGGAGCGCATCATGGTGCCCTCGCCCAAGGTCGCGACCTACGACCTGCAGCCGGAAATGTCGGCGCCGGAACTCACCGATAAGGCCGTCGCCGCGATCAATTCCGGCAAATACGATCTGATCGTGCTCAATTTCGCCAATCCCGACATGGTCGGCCATACCGGAAACCTGCCCGCCGCAATCAAGGCCGTGGAAACCGTCGATGCCGGGCTCGGCCGCATTGTCGACGCCATCGACAAAGCCGGCGGCGCGCTGCTCGTCACCGCCGATCACGGCAATTGCGAAATGATGCGCGATCCCGTAACCGGCGGCCCGCACACCGCGCATACGACCAATCCGGTGCCGCTGATGCTGTTCGGCGGGAGAAATCGCGGCCTCGTCGCCGAAGGCCGCCTCGCCGATCTCGCGCCGACGTTGCTCGAACTGATGGAATTGCCGAAGCCGAAGGAAATGACGGGGTCGTCGCTGCTGGCGGGGTGACCGGACGGGGCGTCATTGCGAGCGAAGCAATCCAGAACGGCCATCAGCGCTGGAATTGCTTCGTTGCTTCGCTCCTCGCAATGACGATCACTAGCTCGCCAAGCCGCTGCTCTTCGTGCAATGCGCGATCAGCCGCTCGATGAACGCGCCGCTTTTCGCAAGCTCCGAGATCTCCACAAACTCGTCCGGCTTGTGCGCCTGTTCGATCGAGCCCGGGCCGATCACGACCGTCGGAATATCGGCGATGCTGACGAACAGGCTCGCTTCGGTGCCAAACGACACCTTACCGTGGCTGTTGCGGCCGCTGAGCTGCTGGGCAAGTGCCACCAGAGGGTGATCGGCCATCATGTCGAGCGCCGGATAATCGAGGATCTCCTCGAAATCGATGCCGCAGCTTGCATCGCGCGCCTGCATCTGCGGCTTGATTTCGGCCTTGGCCCAGGCGACGATCGCATCGGTCACTTCCTTTGACTCGTGCATGCCGAGGCCGCGCGCCTCGAATTCCACCACGCATTCGTCGGGCACGATGTTCAGCGCGGTGCCGCCCTGGACGACGCTGGTGAGCAGCGTCGTGTGAGCGACATCGTACATCTCATCGCGCGCGCCCTTTTTCGCCAATTGATTGGCGCGGCGGCGCACTTCGGCGATCAGGTCGGCGGCATGTTCAACGGCATTGATGCCTTCCGGCGCGATCGAAGAGTGGCACGATTTGCCGCGAAAGGTGGCGCGCACACCGTGCTTGCCCTTGTGGCCGATGATGATCTGCATCCGCGTCGGCTCGCCGACAAAGCAGCCGAGCGGCTTCACGGCGCCCTTGGCGACTTCCTGCAGCATCGGCCGCACGCCGACACAACCGACCTCCTCGTCGTAGGAGATCGCCAGATGGATCGGCATTTTCAGATCGGCGGCTTTGATCTCGGGCACCATGGCAAGACAGACCGCGACAAAGCCCTTCATGTCGGTGGTGCCGCGGCCGTAATAACGGCCATCGCGTTCGATCAGCGTAAAGGGATCGCCGGTCCAGGGCTGCCGCTCGACCGGGACCACATCGGTATGGCCGGACAGCACCAGGCCCGGCCGATCTTGCGGCCCGATCGTGACCCAGAGCGAGGCTTTCTGCCCGGTGTTATCGAGCAGCCGCCGGCCGCCGATGCCGAACGACGCCAGGTATTTCTCGATGTAATTGATCAGCGGCAGATTCGAGCGATCGCTGACGGTATTGAAGCCGACCAGGTCGGACAGAATCTTGCGGATGCGTTCGGCGCGCTCGGCTGACATATTCGCTACGCTTTCAAATTCTTTACGCGTTCAAATATCGGCCAAGCCCAGCACGTCCGCCATCGAATACAGCCCAGGCGCCTTGCCGCGCGCCCACAGCGCCGCATGCAATGCGCCGCGCGCAAAGATCATGCGGTCCTCGGCGCGATGCACGAGCTCGACGCGCTCGGCGGGCCCGGCGAAGATCACCGAATGATCGCCGACCACGGTGCCGCCGCGCAGCGAAGCAAAGCCGATATCGCCGACGGTGCGGGCGCCGGTGACGCCGTCGCGGCCGCGCGCCGAATGCTGTGCAAGATTGATGCTGCGGCCCTCGGCGGCGGCGCGGCCAAGCATCAGCGCGGTGCCGGAGGGCGCATCGATCTTCTTGCTGTGATGCATCTCGACGATCTCGATGTCGTACTCGTCGCCAAGCGTCTTGGCGACGCGCTTGGTGAGCGCGACGAGCAGATTGACGCCGAGCGACATGTTGCCGGACTTCACGATCGGCACACGCTTGGCCGCCTTAGCGATGACCGCGTCCTCTTCGCCGGAATGGCCGGTGGTGCCGATGATATGGACTTTGCCGGCGGCGGCGGTGAGCTCGGCGAAGGCGAGCGTTGCCGCAGGAATGGTGAATTCGATCAGGCCGTCAGCATCACGCAACAGCGCCGCGGCATCGCTCGTCACCTTGATACCGTTCGGGCCGAGGCCGGCGAGTTCGCCGGCATCGCGCCCGATCACCGCCGAGCCCGGCGCGTCGACCGCACCGGCAAGCACGAGCCCCTTGGTGGCGGCAACGGCGGCAATCAGCGCGCGCCCCATCCGCCCGCCGGCGCCCGCGATCACCACCCGCATATCGGAATTCTGCGCTGTCATTGCTCTTCCTCACGCTCCCGACCCGGCAGGCGGTATAGCACATATCTCGCCCTCCCCCCTGCGACCGGGAGGAAACGCCGAAATTTCAGGACAACGATTAGAATTTCGGGCCGTCGTAGCCTTCGACGATGACGAGATCGGCTTGCGAGGTGGCGTCGCGAATTTTCTTGGCCGCCTGATAATCGGGCGAGCGGTAACAGGCGAGCGCGGCTTCGTAGCTTGGGAATTCGAGCACCACGGTGCGGCTGCGGAATTTGCCTTCCGTCACTTCGCGCGCGCCGCCGCGGACCAGGAAGCGGCCGCCGAATTTGCCGAACGCCGCCATGTCGGCGACCATGTAGGTCTTGTAGCCCTCCGGATCGGTGATATCGACATGGCCGATCCAATAACCTTTGCGTGCCGACGCGGCCGGCGGCGTCTCCGGAGCCGGCGGCTGCTCGCCGTCATAGCCCTCGACGATCATGAAATCGCAGGTCGAGTGGGCGAGCCGGAGCGGCCGGGCACGCTGATAGTCGTCGGAGCGATAGCAGGCGAGCGCGGTCCGGTAATCGGGAAATTCGCGGATCACCCCGCGCGAGCGGACATGGCCCTCGACCGGTTCGCTGCGGCCGCCGCGTACCAGCGCCATGCCGCGATATTTTTCATGCGCCGGCGGCGTCGCCGCCATGTAGGCCTGATAGCCCTCAGGATTGCTGACGTCGATCTGCGGTAGCCAATAGCCTTTAGGCATCGCGCGCTTCCTTCAACTGAAGTCAAGGTTGCGGACCGTCATAACCCTCGATGACGATGATCTCGATCTCTGAATACGGCTGCCGCACTTTGATATTGGCCTGATATTCGGGCGAGCGATAGCAGGCGAGCGCCGAAGCGTAGTCGGGAAATTCGATCACGACATTGCGCGAACGGCTTTTGCCTTCCATGCTTTCGAATTTGCCGGCGCGCACCACGAAGCGGCCGCCGTATTTCTTGAAGATCGCCGGATTGGCCGCGGCGTAGGGCTTATAGCCCTCTTCGTCGTGTACATCGACGCGCGCGATCCAGTAGCCCTTCGGCATGATGCTCTCCTCTGCGGTCTCGCCGTCTGAAGCTTAATTCTTCTTCGCTGCCGAAGCGATCTCGGCGATGATCGCCTCTGCCGCAGCCTTCGGATCGACGGCCGCGACAATCGGCCGGCCGACGACAAGATAATCGGCACCGGCGGCAATGGCGGCGGCGGGTGTGGCGATACGCTTCTGCCCGCCGGCTTCGCTACCGGCCGGTCTGATACCGGGCGTCACCAGAACGAGCTTGTCGCCGACAATGGCGCGCAAACTGGCCACTTCCTCCGGCGAGCAGACCAGTCCGTCGACTTGTGCCTCCAGCGCCTGCCGGGCGCGCTGCGCAACCAGATCGCGCACGGATATTGCGTAGCCGGCGGCTTTGAGATCGGCATCGTCATAAGACGTCAGCACAGTCACCGCGAGAACGCGCAAATCGCCCTCGCGCGCCTGCGCTGCGGCTTTCATCGTCTGCGGATAGGCATGGACGGTGAGGAAAGTGGCGCCGACGCGTGATATGCTTTTGACGCCCGCGGCAACGGTCGTGCCGATGTCATGCAGCTTCATATCGACGAACAGCTTCTTGCCGCCGCTGATCAGTCCGGCGGCGTAGGACAGCCCGCCTGAAAGTGCGAGCTGATAGCCGATCTTGTAGAACGACACCGTGTCGCCGAGCCGCGCCACCATGGCCTGGGCCTCTTCGACCGTCGACACGTCGAGCGCGACGATCAGACGGTCGCGGGGCTCGATCTGCATCTTTTGATCCTCGCTGTGGCACAACTCACATGACGTTTTTCACATGAGGCTTGCCAGTTCAACGAGCCTGCGCATAGCAGTTTTCAGCGCTGTGGCAAGCGCTTCGTCCTTGAGATTGTCGGCATCGTCGAAAGCCTGCTCGGCGCGCGGCACCGCGATCTGCTCGGGGATCACCAGCGCGCCGGCGCCGAGCTCGAGGATCTGCCGCAGCGCCATCAGCGAGCGCAGCCCGCCCTGCCCGCTATTGGCCGCAGCGCCGATGGCGAAGACCCGGCCCTTGAAGGCGGCATAGGGCGCTTCCCCGGGATCGCGCACCCGCGAAATCCAGTCGATCGTATTCTTCAGGAGCGGCGTCACCGAGGCCGTGTATTCGGGGCTGGTAATGAAGACGCCGTTGTGCGCGAGCAGCAGGCGCTTGAGCTGTACCGCGGCCGGCGGCAGTCCCGACGTCGCGACCAGATCGGCATCGAACAGCGGCAGCGGATAATCTTCGAGCGAGATCCGCGTGACCTCGGCCTCGAGCAATACGAGCTCCTTGCCCGCCAGCGCGGCGAGCCGCGCATTGTGCGAGCCGGTGCGCAATGAGCCCGGAATGATCAGGATTTTTGGTATCGGCATGGCGGGGGAAGTTCTAGAGCATGACCCGAATTGATTAAATCGTCATGCCCACGCATAGCCGTTCGAAGAACGGCGTCGCTTGCCTATGTCGCAGCCATGACGGCTGTTGTGAAATACAGACCTAAGCCCTGCGATAGACCCAGACCCGCGCCGGCGGCAGATTCATCCAGATGCGCTCGGACGCTTCGGCGGTGAAGCTCTGCCGCCGCGGCAGCGGCGAGGCCACCGAATAGGTGAATTGCACGAATGGCGCACCCGGCAGCATCAGCTCGAAGGCGTCGCGGATGAGACGCAGCCGCTGTTTGATGGGCTTGGTCATCAAGGGCAGGCCGGACACGACGGCCGCGGCCGGCTGCAGCAGCAGCGCTTCGAGAAGCCGGCGCATGCTGTAAGCGTCGCCCTGCACCAGAGTCGCTTCCGGATAACGCGCGCGCAACAGCCGGCAGAAAGTCGGATTGAATTCGACCAGCACCAGACGCGACGGATCGACGCCATTCGCGACCAGCGCTTCGGTGACTGGGCCGGTCCCCGGCCCCAGTTCGACCACCGGACCGCAGCTGTTCGGATCGACATAGCGCGCCATGGTGCGCGCCAGAATCTTGCTCGAGGGCGCGACCGCACCGGTCGACAGCGGCCGTTCAATCCAGGAGCGAATGAAGTGCACCTCGTCGTCGAGGCGGATGCCCTTCTTCAGCTCGAACTGCTTGATGCGCTGTTCGATGCGCTGCTCGATCTTGCGGCCGATATCTTCGCGGCGCGATTCGAATTCCCGAATATGGCGCTCGATCCGGCGCTCGATGAGGGTCTTGCCGACCTCGAGCAGGCGCAGCTGCCGCTCGATCTTGCGTTCGAATTTTTGTAGGGCCGGCAGCGACATGACATCCAAGCACTGGTGAACGCGGACTGTGCAACCAAAGGCGCACGGATAAGAGGCAGGCGACAGATTCTTGCTGCTTTTAAAACATTTGGATGACAAAGGCCATATGGCCCCAAGGCCATATGGCCCCAAGGCCATTTGGCCTTGCGCCTACCTAGACGCCGCCCCCGCGGCCACCCAATCCGTCAAGGAACTCCTTGACCTTGCCGAGGAAGCCCGAGGATTCCGGCTGCGTCTCGGTCGACGACAGCCGGTCGAATTCGGCCAACAGCTCGCGCTGCTTCTTCGTCAGTTTCTGCGGCGTCTCGACCACAACCTGCACGTAGAGGTCGCCGTACTGCCGCTGCCGCAATACCGGCATACCTTTGGCCTGCAGGCGGAAGCGGCGGCCGGACTGTGCGCCTTCGGGAATCTTCACTTTGCTTTTGCCGCCATCGATAGTTGGCACTTCAATGTCGCCGCCCATCGCCGCGGTCACCATGGATATCGGAACGCGGCAATGCAGGTCGGCACCCTCGCGCTGGAAAAACGGATGTGCCGCCATCGACAGGAAAATATAGAGGTCGCCTGGCGGACCGCCGCGCACGCCGGCCTCGCCTTCGCCGGCAAGACGGATGCGGGTGCCGTCCTCGACGCCGTGCGGGATATCCACCGACAGCGTGCGTTCGCGGGTCACCCGGCCTGAACCGGAGCACGAGCCGCAGGGACTGTCGATCGACTGGCCGCGGCCATGACAATTCGGGCAGGTGCGCTCCAGCGTGAAGAAGCCTTGCGCATGGCGGACGCGGCCCTGGCCGCCGCACATCGCGCAGACCTTGGGCTTGGTGCCGGCCTTGGCGCCGGAGCCGGAACAGGCCTCGCAGGTGACCGATGTCGGAATGCGGATCTGCGCGGTCTTGCCGGCGTAAGCTTCCTGGAGCGTAATCTCCATATTATAGCGCAGATCGGCGCCGCGCTCGCGACCCGAGCCGCGACCGCGGCCGCCGGCCGACATGCCGAAAATGCCTTCGAACAGATCGGAGAAGGTGGTGCCGAAATCGGCGCCGAAGCCGGCCGCGCCATTGCCCGTGCCGTGCTCGAAGGCGGCATGGCCGAAACGATCGTAAGCGGCACGCTTCTCGGGATCCTTGAGAACTTCGTAGGCCTCGTTGACTTCCTTGAAACGATGCTCGGCATCCTTGTCGCCCGGATTGCGATCCGGGTGGCATTGCATCGCGTGTTTGCGGAAGGCCGCCTTGATGTCAGTCTCGGTCGCGGTGCGTTCGACCGAAAGCGTCTCGTAGTAGCAGCGCTTCATTGTTCACCTGACGGCCTGTTCAAGAACAAGCGCCCCCGTTTTGACGCGGGGGCGCAATTCTGACAAGCGGCAACGGCATAAGCGCCTCGCTGCCTTAAGCAGATTTCTTGTTCTTCTTGTCGTCGTCGACTTCTGTAAACTCGGCGTCGACGACGTCTTCCTTCTTGGCTTCTGCGCCCGAGCCACCAGGACCTGCGGCATCACCGCCGCCCGGCTGCTGCTCGGACTGCTTATACATCGCTTCGCCGAGCTTCATCGAAGCCTGCGCCAGCGCGTTGGTCTTGGCCGAGATCGCCTCGGCGTCGTTACCCTTCAAAGCCTCCTTGAGGTCGGCCATGGCATTCTCGATGGCACGGCGCTCACCTTCGCCGACCTTCGAACCATGCTCAGCCAGCGTCTTTTCGGTGGCGTGGACAAGACCTTCGGCGTGGTTCTTGGCCTCGACCTCGGCCTTGCGCTTCTTGTCTTCCTCGGCATGAGCCTCGGCGTCCTTGACCATCTTCTGGATGTCGGACTCCGACAGGCCGCCCGACGCCTGGATGCGGATCTGCTGCTCCTTGCCGGTGCCTTTGTCCTTGGCCGAAACCTGGACGATGCCGTTCGCGTCGATGTCGAAAGTGACCTCGACCTGCGGGATGCCGCGCGGCGCTGGCGGAATGCCGACCAGGTCGAACTGGCCGAGCATCTTGTTGTCCGCCGCCATTTCGCGTTCGCCCTGGAACACGCGGATGGTCACCGCGGTCTGGCCGTCTTCGGCCGTGGAGAACACCTGGCTCTTCTTGGTCGGGATCGTGGTGTTGCGATCGATCAGCCGGGTGAACACGCCGCCCAGCGTCTCGATGCCGAGCGACAGCGGCGTGACGTCGAGCAACAGCACGTCCTTGACGTCACCTTGCAGCACGCCGGCCTGGATGGCCGCGCCGACTGCGACGACTTCGTCCGGATTGACGCCCTTGTGCGGCTCCTTGCCGAACAATTGCTTCACGACTTCCTGGACCTTGGGCATGCGCGTCATGCCGCCGACCAGAACGACTTCATTGATCTCGGCCGCCGACAGCCCGGCGTCCTTGAGCGCCTGACGGCACGGCTCGATGGTCTTCTGAATGAGATCGTCGACCAGCGCCTCGAATTTGGCGCGGGTGAGTTTCATCGTCAGATGTTTCGGGCCGGACGCATCCGCCGTGATGAACGGCAGATTGATTTCGGTCTGCGTGGTCGACGACAGTTCGATCTTGGCCTTCTCGGCGGCTTCCTTGAGCCGCTGCAACGCGAGCTTGTCACGGCGCAGGTCGATGCCCTGCTCCTTCTGGAACTCGTCGGCCAGATAGTTGACCAGCCGCATATCGAAATCTTCGCCGCCGAGGAAGGTGTCGCCGTTGGTCGACTTCACCTCGAACACGCCGTCGCCGATCTCGAGGATCGAAATATCGAACGTGCCACCGCCCAGGTCATAGACCGCGATCATGCCCGACTTGGTCTTGTCGAGGCCGTAAGCAAGCGCGGCCGCGGTCGGCTCGTTGATGATGCGCAGCACTTCGAGGCCGGCGATCTTGCCGGCGTCCTTGGTGGCTTGGCGCTGCGCGTCGTTGAAATAAGCCGGCACCGTGATGACGGCCTGATCGACCTTGGAGCCGAGATAGGCTTCCGCGGTCTCTTTCATCTTCTGCAGAATGAATGCGGAGATCTGCGACGGCGAATAGGTTTTGCCTTCGACCTCGACCCAGGCGTCGCCATTGGAGGCGCGCGCAATCTTGTAGGGGACGAGCTTCTTGTCCTTCTCGACCATCGGGTCGTCATAACGACGACCGATCAGGCGCTTCACTGCGAAAATCGTGCGCTCCGGATTGGTGACCGCCTGGCGCTTGGCCGGCTGGCCGACGAGCCGCTCGCCCTCGTCCGTAAAAGCAACGATGGACGGCGTGGTGCGCATTCCCTCTGCGTTCTCGATGACCTTCGGCGTCGTGCCCTCCATGACAGCGACGCAGGAATTGGTGGTCCCGAGATCGATACCGATGACCTTTCCCATGGTCCTAAATCCTCTCTCTTGCGGCAGGCCGGCAGGCCCCGAAGGCACCCGATAACCGACCCCCTTATGACACTCAGTTATCCCGTGCGCTGCTCAACAACCGATCCTAAAGCCCGCTACGCTAGGGGGATTTCCCTTGGCTCATATAGGAGGGACCCGCCGCCCTGCAAGACAGGATTTGACGCAAAACGGCTTGCCATCGGGGTATTTAAAAAGGTCGTATCCTGACTTACTGAAGCGTTCTTGTCGCCGCCTCGGGGGCCGAAGCTTCGGCATTGAATGGCGACTGCGGCATGACGAACTGGGATGTGAGCACCGAATATCCCCGGCAACTGTGCCCCAAACTGCGGTGCTCAGCCTGCCGTGCCGTGGTAAAGGCCCGATGAAGATGCAAGCTTTCGATATCAATGGGGCGCGGTTTTATCCGGGTTTTCTCGGCCGCGACGCGCAATTCGCCGTGCTCGCGGCCGTGCAGCGGATTTTCGCCGCGGCGCCGCTGTTTACGCCGCGCATGCCGAAATCGGCGCGGCCGTTCTCGGTCCGCATTTCGAATTGCGGGGCGCTCGGCTGGATGTCGGACCAGACGGGCTATCGTTACACGCCGACACATCCCGAGACTGGCAGACCCTGGCCGCCACTGCCAGAGCCGCTTGCCACATTGTGGGATGACGTCGCCGGCTACCCGCATCCACCCGAGGCCTGCTTGATTAACTTTTACGGCCCGAACGCCAAAATGGGTCTGCATCAGGATCGCGACGAAGCAGATTTTGCGGCGCCCGTGGTGTCGCTGTCGCTGGGAGATTCCTGCCTGTTCCGGGTCGGCGGCCTAAAGCGCAGCGACCCCACGCGCTCCGTCCGCCTCAATTCCGGCGACGTGGTCGTGCTCGGTGGCCCGGCCCGGCTCGCTTTTCATGGTGTAGACCGTATCTATCCCGAGACGTCCACCTTGTTGGCGCAGGCCGGGCTGACAGGGGGTGGACGGATCAATTTGACCATGCGACGGGTGACGCAACCGCCACGAAGCAATGACGCGCCGAGCCGTGAGCACCCTGCCCCGGCCGTTGCTGTGGACTGATCCAATGCCGATCCGACCGACCAGATCTCGCTTTGCCGTTTGTGCCGCCACGACCGTTGCCCTCGTGCTTCTCGCAAGTGTGCCGACGGGCCCAGCGTTGACCCCGGCAATGGCCGCCGATCCAATTTTTCCGACCGGCTCGCGGATCGGCATCGTGCCGCCGCCGGGCATGGCGACGAGCCGCAATTTCGTCGGCTTCGAGGACCCGCAGAAGAACGCCGCGGTCCTGTTCACGACACTGCCGGCCAAGGCCTATGAGACGCTCGATAAGTCGATGGTGCCGGACGCGATGAAGAGCGACGGCGTCGATATCGAGAAGCGCGAGCCAATCGAGCTCGGCATCGGCAAAGGCTTCCTGCTCACCGGCACGCAGGTCACCAATGGCACGCGCTATCGAAAATGGCTGCTGGTTACAGCCGCCGGCAAGATCACGGCTCTGGTGACCATCCAGGTCCCTGACAAGGACGCGGCCTATCCCGACAAAGCGATGCGCGACACGCTTATGACGCTGGCGGTGCGTGACAGCGTGCCCGATGCCGAGCAGCTCAGCTTGATGCCTTTCAACGTCGGCGATCTGGCCGGTTTTCACGTCGGCGAGGTTTTGCCGGGCCGCGCCGTGATGCTGGTCGATCGCGAGTCTGGTCAGGACAAGAATGAACTCGCGGAGCCGTCAAGCCTCAAGGCGCGTCTGTTCATCGCCGCCATGCCGGGCGCACCGGCGGAGCCGAGTGATCGTAATAATTTCGCGCGCACCACATTCCAACAGATCATCGGTATCAAGGACGTGCGGGTGCAGAACGCCGAGCCGCTGCGCATCGGCAGTCAGCCGGGCTTTGAGACGCTCGCCAAGGCAAAGGACAGCCGGAGCGATGCCGATGTGATGGTGGTGCAATGGTTACGGTTTGGAACCGCGGGATACCTGCAGATGGTCGGCATCGTGCACGCCGACGCATGGCCGACGGAATTCAACCGCCTGCGCACCATACGCGACAGCATCGATCCGAGGTGATTAGCTGACGGCCTTAGCCAGCGGCTTTGGCATTGTCGTTGGAGGATGACGAGGGCGCCATTTTCGGACCGCCTTTCGACACCCCGACCAGAGCCGGCCGCAGGATCCGCTCGCCGATCATGTAACCGGGCTGCACCACTTGCACCACGCTGCCGGCCGGTACGGTCGGATCGGGCACTTCAAACATCGCCTGATGCAAATTCGGATCGAATTTCTCGCCCTGCGGCGAAAACTGGCGAATGCCGTTCTTCTCCAAGGCCTTCTGAAGCTCGCGTTCGGTGAGATCGACGCCTTCGATCAGCGCCTTGACGCTGGCATCGGCATTGGCGCGCAATTCCGCCGGCACCGCATCGAGCGCGCGGCGCATATTGTCGGCGACATTGAGCATGTCGCGGGCAAAGGAGGCGACGCTGTAGAGCCGCGAGTCGGCGATTTCGCGTTCGGTGCGCTTGCGCAGATTCTCCATCTCGGCGAGCGTGCGCAGCAGGCGGTCTTTCATGTCCGCATGCTCGCGCTCAAGCGCGGTGGACGGCGTGGGCGCCGCAGCCTCGGTCGGCACGGCCGCTTCGTCCTCAGCGCGAGCGGTCTGATCCGTCATGTCGAAATCCCATCGTCTTGAGCCAGAGCCCATCGTCGGCAGACGCCTCAAAACTGAGCTTGTTTGGGCGAAGTCCTCGTTTATGCCCCGGATATCAGGGCTTAGCGGGCAAAAATCAAGCGCCCCGTTCCCAACAAGCTGAGTGTGCTTACCAATTCCCGGCACCTTCGGGGCAACCCCGGTCAAATCAGCCGCCGAGCAGCTTGCTGACGACCTTGGCCGTGTAATCCACCATCGGCACGATCCGCGCGTAATTGAGCCGGGTCGGACCGATCACCCCGAGCACACCCACGATATGCCCCGAGGCGTCGTGGTACGGCGCAACGATGGTCGAAGAGCCCGACAGCGAGAACAGTTTGTTTTCCGAGCCGATGAAGACGCGGACGCCTTCGGCCTGCTCGGCGCGGCCGAGCAGATCGATCACCTCGCGCCGGGTTTCGAGATCGTCGAACAGGAGCCGTACCCGTTCCAGATCGGCGAGCGCTTTGAGATCGTCGAGCAGATGCGCCTGTCCGCGCACGATCAGCTTGCGCTCGTCGCTCTCGCCGCCGGACCAGCTGGCGAGCCCATCGGCGACGACTTGCTGCGTGAGCTGATCAAGCTCGGCTTTGCTGTCCTTCATCGTGCGCTCGACCTCGGCCTTGACCTCGGAGAGGGTGTGACCGCGGATGCGCGCGTTGAGGAAATTTCCGGCCTCGGTCAGCGCCGACGTCGGCAGGCCGAGCGGAACATTGAGGACGCGATTTTCGACCTGACCGTCCTCGCCAACCATGATGACCAGCGCCCGTTCCGGCTCGAGACGGACGAATTCGATGTGTTTGAGCCGCGGATTGGCTTTAGCGGTCAGCACCACGCCCGCGGCTCGGCTGAGTCCCGAGAGCAGTCCCGATGCCTCGGTGAGAACGCCTTCGACCGACTTTGCCTGCCCGGACGCCGCGACCTGAGCTTCGATGGCCTTGCGATCGCGCTCGGTCAGATCGCCGATTTGCATCAGCGCATCGACGAAGAAGCGCAGACCGATTTCCGTCGGCAGCCGGCCGGCCGACGTATGCGGCGCATAGACCAGTCCGAGCTGTTCGAGATCGGACATGACATTGCGCACTGAGGCCGGCGACAAGGTCATCGGCAAGATGCGCGAGAGGTTACGTGAGCCGACCGGTTCGCCGGTGGCGAGATAGCTCTCGACGATCAGACGAAAGATTTCGCGCGAGCGCTCGTTGAGCTGCGCTAAGCCCTGCTGGTTCACGCCGATGGGAAAATCGTGGCTGGCCAAGGATTAAGATCTCGGATTACGACCCCGAATAGCCAAGAAACATAGTCAAATATATCACTCCGCCGCCGCCATAGCACGTGAGCTGGCACGTGGGCGGGCGCTGTTCAGCAGAGCCATGAGTTTGCCGACCGAGCCAAACTCCTCGAGCCGATCGACTGCCTCCACCACGCCGTTGGCGGCGGCATCCGGCAGTACCCCCGTGGCATAAGTGCGGAATTTCTGCTCGATCTGCGCCCGCGATAGCGGATTCTCGAACGAGCCGAGCGGATGTTCGCAGCGCGCCGAAAGGGCCGTGCCGTCATCGATTTCAATGTCGACCTTGGCTCCGGAGCCTTTCACGGCAGCGTCAGGATAGACCTCCACTTTCTGCGCAGCGAAAGCGCGCAGTGCGGGATCGTCGTAACGATTGGGTTCGAACTGCGCCAGCGTAAGCGCCCGATCATGCAGGATGACGGCGGCGGTGTAATGCGCCGACAGCAGCGCCTCGAATTTCGCTTTGTAGGTGCTGAAGCCGCCGTGCAGATCGAACGCCGTCTGACTGACACCTATACGGACTTTGCGGACATGCGCGGGATCGATCTGCAGCTTCTCGACGAGATCGAAAATCGCCGTCGCCAGACCTTGAATGACCGTCGCCGACGGCCACAGCCGCAGCGCGATCTGTTCAAGCTCATAGCGTGTGCCGAGATCGGCGATCGCGAAATCCGGCAGGCCGCCATTGACATAGGCGTGGTACAGCCCGCCGTCCTTGGCGGTGAGAAACTCGCGGGTGGCGACAAAATTCTGCTGCGCCAAAAGCGCCGCCATCAGCCCGGACAGCGCGCCACGGCATTGATGGAATTTCACCGTCGGCGTACCCCAGGCTGCATAGGTGCCGGCCGCTTGGCTGCCGGCAAGCCCGAAGGCGCGCGCCATGGTGCCGGCATCGAAGCGCAACAGCGAACCGACCGCGGCCGCGGCCCCGAACGGGCCGATAATGCCCGGCCCATGCCAGCCGCGGGCGCGAAACACCGGATAATCGAGCCCGATGCCGATCCGCGTCGTGACTTCGGAGCCGGCGGCGATGGCCACCAGGAGATCGCGGCCGGAAAGCCCGTCGCGCTCGGCGATCGTCAGCGCCGGCGGCACGATTTCAGGCGTGATATGGGTCATGGTGGCGCGATGCACGTCACACATCGTGGTCGCGGTCACGAGATAGGCATTGAGCAGCGTCGCTCCGGCAAGCGACATCCGCCCGCCGCCGATCACGCTCGACTCGGTGCCCTGGGCGAGCGCATGGGCGAAAGCCGAGACCTGGCCGGTTTCTTCGCCCTGATTGCCGGCAATCGCACAGGCCAGCGCATCGAGCAGCAGATTCTTGGTGTGCTCTCGCGCCCGCGGCGGAAGATCGTCGTAGGTCAGAGTTGCTGCGAATTTTGCCAGTATTTGCGTAGCTTCTGGTTGTTTTGCGTCTCGACCCACCGCGACCTCCCTAACACCGGATGGCGGAGAGCGTAGCGGGTTGCCACAAGCCAAGGCAATCGTGGCGCCCGATGCCGAAGCGGCATTGGGTCCCGGCCGCCGCCATTGCACTCGTTGCGGCGGAGCACGTAAAAGACGCTTCGCTTAGATCTGAGTGGGGCATGATCTCTTCGGAAAACCGGATTCCACCCTCGGATCATGTCCAAGGGCATGCTTTTCCGGAATCATGCCCTGGTAACCGGGAGACCTTCATGCGGCCAAGCCGCCGACAACCAGATGAACTGCGCGCCGTCTCGCTCGAGCGCGGCGTGGTCAAATATGCGGAAGGCTCCTGCTTCGTAAAATTCGGCGATACCCATGTGCTGGTCACGGCCACGCTGGAAGATCGCCTGCCGCCCTGGCTGAAGGGCCAAGGGCGCGGCTGGGTTACGGCCGAATACGGCATGCTCCCGCGCGCCACGCTCGAACGCACGCGCCGCGAGGCGTCCGCCGGCAAGCAGAACGGACGCACGGTGGAAATCCAGCGTCTGATCGGACGCAGCTTGCGCTCCGTGGTCGATCTCAAGGCCATGGGGGAGCGGCAGATCACTATCGACTGCGATGTGATCCAGGCCGACGGCGGCACGCGCACGGCATCAATCACCGGCGCCTGGATCGCGCTGCACGATTGTCTCGCCTGGATGAAGACGCGCGAAATGTTCGACGGCAATCCGCTGGGCGATCATATCGCGGCGATCTCCTGCGGCGTCTGTTCGGGCACCGCCGTGCTCGATCTCGACTATGCCGAGGATTCGCAAGCCGACACCGACGCGAATTTCGTCCTCACCGGCTCCGGCAATATCGTTGAAATCCAGGCGACCGCGGAGAAGATCCCATTCTCCGAGGATCAGTTCTCCGCGCTGTTGGCGCTGGCGCGCAAAGGCGTCGCCAAACTTGTCGATCTGCAGAAGATGGCGGTGATGTGAGCGAGCGAAAACATCGCCGCATCACCGGCCGCTTGGTGATCGCGACCCACAATCCGGGAAAGCTCGCCGAGATGCGCGAATTGCTGGCGCCCTATGGTATCGACGCGAGATCAGCCGGCGAGTTGGGTCTTGCCGAGCCTGAGGAAACCGGCACAAGCTTTCGCGACAATGCCCGCATCAAGGCGCAGGCCGCGGCGACAGCGGCAAAACTACCGGCATTTGCTGACGATTCCGGCCTTGTGGTCGATGCGCTTGACGGCGAACCCGGCATCTACTCGGCGCGCTGGGCCGGACCTGATAAGAATTTTGCCGGTGCCATGGCCATGATCGAAAGCAAATTGAAACAGCGCGGTGCGAGTGCGCCACGTGAGCGCAAGGCGCATTTCGTCTCGGCTTTGTGCGTCGCCTGGCCGGACGGTCATGTCGAGGAGTTCGCGGCGCGGGTCGACGGCGTTCTGGTCTGGCCGCCGCGCGGTAACCAAGGCTTCGGCTATGATCCGATGTTCCTGCCCGACGGACACGAGCGCACTTTCGGCGAAATGCCGAGCGACGAGAAGCACGAATTGCCGCCGCGTGGTAAGGGTCTTTCACATCGGGCGCGTGCATTCCTGAAACTCGCGGAGGCGTGTCTTGACTGACGCCAACACAGAGAAACGGGCAGGAAAACCCGCCGAGAGTCCGGGTGAGCAACCCTTCGGCGTCTACGTGCACTGGCCGTTCTGCCTGTCGAAATGTCCCTATTGCGACTTCAACAGCCATGTGCGCCATGCCGCGATCGACGAAGCGCGCTTCCTGCGCGCCTTCCATACCGAGATCGGCACGACCGCCGAACGGCTGCGCGGCCGCACCGTATCGTCGATCTTCTTCGGCGGCGGCACGCCGTCGCTGATGCAGCCTTCGACCATCGCCGGCATTCTCAATTCGATTGCCCGGCAGTGGCGCGTCGCGCCCGACGCCGAAATCACCATGGAGGCCAATCCGACCAGCGTCGAGGCCGAGCGGTTTCGCGGCTATCGCGCGGCCGGGGTCAATCGCGTGTCGCTCGGCGTGCAGGCGCTCGACGATCGGGTGCTGGCGGAGCTCGGCCGTCTGCACACCGCGCGCGAGGCGCTCGATGCTGTCGATGTCGCGCGCAAGGTGTTCCACCGCTATTCGTTCGATCTGATCTATGCGCGGCCGGGGCAGAGTCCGAAGGACTGGGCCACTGAACTACGCACCGCGCTGGCCGAGGCCGGCGAGCACCTTTCGCTCTATCAGTTGACCGTCGAGCCGGACACGCCGTTCG
>Ga0335069_10002546_pt1 | contig 27968 bp, 24 predicted proteins | sample Lox_Sample_11_FD_206714 | JGI IMG/M metagenome (GOLD analysis project Ga0335069, IMG submission 206714) | Soil microbial communities from Loxahatchee National Wildlife Refuge, Florida, United States - Lox_Sample_1.1 | ecosystem: Environmental > Terrestrial > Soil > Wetlands | place: USA...
CTACGGGTCGGAGCCCGCCGCGCGGGAGGGCGCGCAGGCGGTCCTCTCCTATGCGCTCGAGACGTCGCTCCGCCTCCTCCACCCGTTCATGCCCTTCGTCACCGAGCAGCTGTGGCAGACGCTCAAAGTGGCGACCGGCGCCCAGGGCTGGCCCGACTCGATCATGGTCGCGAGCTATCCAGAGCGTCGACCGGTCGACGAGGGCGCGGAGCGGAGCTTCGGGCCCGTCATCGGGATCGTCGAGGCCATCCGCAACGTCCGGGGCGAGATGAACGTGCCGTTCAAGACGCCGCTGACCGGCGTCGAGGTGGGTGCCCTGTCGGAGGGCGCACATGCCACCGTGCGCTCCGAGCAGTCGCGCATCGAGCGCCTCGCCAACGCACCCGGGCTCGTGCTCCGGCCGCCCCAGCGGCCGGCGGGGCGGAGGGCGCAGTGCGCGGTCGCGGTCGGCGAGGGATTCGAGGTGCTCATCCCCCTGGCCGGCGCGGTCGACATGGCGGCGGAGTCCGCCCGGGTCGGAAAGGAGATCGCCCGCGTCGACGCCGACCTGGACGGGGTCGCGAAGCGCCTCGCGAACCCGAGCTTCGTGGAGCGCGCGCCGGCCGAGGTGGTGGAGGAGGCGCGGAGCCGCGCGGCGGAGCTTCGCGAGAAGCGCGCGAAGCTCGAGGCCCACCGGGCGCTGCTCGCCGAGGCTCCGGCGCCGCTGCCGCCGCCCCCGGCTCCCAGTCCGGAGGAGCCCCCGGCGCCCCGGACCGAGGTGCCGCAGGCGGGAGAGGCGCCGCCGCCGGCCGGCAAGCCGCGCGCGAAGACGAGCCCGAGGAGGCCGGCCGCGAGGACAGAGACCCGGCCGGCGCCGAAGCGCTCCGCCGCGAAGGCTCGGAACCCCACCCGCAAGCCCGTGCGGAAGCCTGCCCGGAAGCCCGCGCGGAAGCCTGCCCGCAGGCCCGCCCGGAAGCCGGCTCGCGGGCCGAGGAGGTAGCCGTGCCGGAGCTTCCGCGCGCCGTCGAGCGCCTCATCGACCTCGCCCTGGAGGAGGACCTCTCGCTCGGGGACGCGACGAGCGAAGCAACGATCCCCGCGGGGCTGCCCGGCCGCGGGCGCTTCCTCGCGAAGGACGCGCTCGTCGTCGCAGGGACCGCGGTGGCGTCCCGGGTCTTCGAGCGGCTCGGCGCCTCCTGCCGGTTCGACAGGGAGCCGGGCGCGCGCGTCTCCCACGGAGCGCTCATCGGCGCGGCGCAGGGGCCCATGCGGGCGCTGCTCGCCGCCGAGCGCACGGCGCTCAACTTCCTGCAGCGCCTCTCCGGGGTCGCCACCGCGACCCGGGCGGCGGTCGACGCCCTCGAGGCCGCGGGCGGCCGGACGCGACTGCTCGACACGCGGAAGACGACGCCCGGATGGCGCCGCCTGGAGAAGGAGGCGGTCCGCGCCGGCGGGGGTTCGAACCACCGCTTCTCCCTCGGCGACGGGATCCTCGTGAAGGACAACCACGTGGCGGCGTGCGGCGGCGTCGGGGAGGCGGTTCGACGCGCCCGCGCCCGCGGCAACGCCATGCTCCGGGTCGAGGTTGAGGTCGTGGACCTGGCGGGGCTCGACGAGGCCATCGCCGCCGGGGCCGACATCGTCCTCCTCGACAACATGGACGACGCTTCGATGGCGGAGGCGGTGCGCCGCGCGGCGGGCAGGGTGCTCCTCGAGGCGAGCGGAAACATGACGCTCGAGCGCCTGTCCCGCGTGGCGGCGACGGGTGTCGACTTCGTGTCGATGGGCGCCCTCACTCACAGCGCGCGCGCCGCCGACATCTCCTTCGAGGTCGAGGCGGCATCGCCGTGATCGAAGGCCCCGGCCCGATGGCCGGTTGACGTCCCAGCGCCGGGCCTCCAGAATCCCGCGCATGGCCGAGCCGGCCGGCGCCAGCGAGGAGCTCGTGCTCGCCTTCCTCGCAGAGGCGGCGGACGAGTACGTGTCGGGGGAGGCCATCAGTGACAAGCTCGGGCTCTCTCGCGCGGCGGTATGGAAGCACGTCCGGTCGCTGCGCTCGCGCGGGTATCGGATCGACGCGGCGCCGGCACGCGGCTACCGGCTCGCGGAGATCCCGGATCGCCTCGGCGCGCTCGAGGTGAAGCCGCTGCTCAACACCCACGACCTCGGCCAGGTCCTCCACTGCCGCGAGGAGCTCGCGTCCACGAGCGACCTCGCCAAGGAGCTCGCCGAGCAGGGCGCCGCGCACGGCGAGGTCGTCATCGCCGAGCGGCAGACGGCGGGCCGGGGGAGGCGGGGGCGGTCCTGGTCCTCACCGGCGGGGAAGAACCTCTACCTGTCCGCGGTGCTCAGGCCGGAGCTGCCCCCGCAGCGGGCCGCCGAGCTCACGCTCGTGGCGTCGCTCGCCGTGTGCGACGCCTGCCGCCAGGCCGGCGTGGACGCCGGGATCAAATGGCCGAACGACGTGCTCGTCGGCGGGCGCAAGGTGGCCGGCATCCTCACCGAGCTCGCGGCGGAGCCCGACGTCGTGCACTGGGTGGTCGTGGGCATCGGGGTGAACCTGAACGCCGGCCGCGAGGACTTCCCCGAGGAGATCCGGGACGAGGCGACGAGCCTCGCGATCGAACGTGGACAGCCGGTGCCGCGAGCGCTCTTCGCCGCGGCGCTCCTGTCCCTGCTCGAGCAGTGGCTCGACCGGCACGCCGAGGAGGGCTTCGAGGCGGTCCGGCGGGCGTGGCGCGAGCGGTCGGCGACCCTCGGCCGGAGCGTCCGCGTCGAGGTCGACGGCGGCGAGGTCGACGGCGTCGCGGACGACCTCGACGAGAGTGGTGCGCTGCTCGTTCGCTCGGAGAGCGGGCTCGTCCGCGTCGTGGCAGGCGATGTGCGCCTTCTCCGGCCGCGTTGACCGGCCCCGGAACCGGGGCTAGGCTCCGCCCGTGCTCCTCGCCATCGACGTCGGCAACACGAATACGGTGCTCGGCGCGTTCGATGGGCCGACGCTGCGCCACCACTGGCGGGTCGAGACCTCGCAGAGCCGCACCTACGACGAGTGGGGCATCCTCGCCCGCCAGCTCTTCGGCGCGGCCTCGCTCGACCCCGGACGGGTCGAGTCGATCGTGATCTCGAGCGTCGTCCCCCCGCTCGTGTTCAGCCTCGAGCAGATGTCCCTGCGCTACTTCGGGACGAAGCCCCTCTTCGTCGGGCCGGGCGTCAAGACGGGGATGCCGATCCTCTACGAGAACCCCCGGGAGGTCGGCGCCGACCGCGTCGTGAACGCGGTCGCGGCCTATCACCGCTTCCGCCGCGGCCTCATCGTCGTGGACTTCGGGACGGCGACCACCTTCGACGCGGTCTCCCCGCGTGGCGAGTACCTGGGCGGCGTCATCGCCCCCGGCGTGGCGATCTCCATGGAGGCGCTCTTTCGCCACGCGTCCAAGCTCCCCCGGGTGGAGTTCGCCCGGCCCCCCCACGTGGTCGGCAAGAACACCGTGGCGAGCATGCAGAGCGGCCTCGTCTACGGCTACGTGGGGCTCGTCGACGGCATCTGCGAGCGCATGCGGGAGGAGCTCGGCTTCCCCACCTACGTGGTCGCGACCGGGGGGCTCGCCCCGCTGCTCGCTGGCGTCTCGAAGACGGTGAACGAGGTCGACGAGCACCTCACCCTGGACGGGCTCCGGCTCATCCACGAGCTCAACCGGTGATCGGGATCTCGAACCGGATCGCGGCGCCCGGCGCCGGCGAGGAATGAACGTGCCCGCGTGCCCCCTGCCCATCGACGTCCTCCCCAAGCCGCTCCACAAGCACGTGGACGCGAAGGCCCCGCCGCCGCTGCGCATGATGGGCGCGAAGGGGCTCGTCCCCGCCGTCGCGCCTGCCGACCTCGTCACCATGCTCTGGTTCCTCACCTTCGACGAGGACGCGTCGGTGCGCGAGGCGGCGACGAAGACCGCGGAGGGGCTGCCGGAGAAGATCTGGAGCACGGCGCTGCGCGCCGAGGGGCTGAAGGGGCCGGTCCTCGACTGGCTCGCGGAGCGCTTCGCCTCCCAGGAGGGAGCGCTCCAGACGCTGGTCCTCAACCCCTCGACTCCCGACGAGACCGTGGCGCGCCTCGCGGCCGCGGTGGGGCCGCGCCTCGTCGAGATCATCCGGCAGAACGAGCTCCGCCTCCTCCGTCACGACGGCATCATCCGGGCGCTCTGCAAGAACCCGAACGCCCTCGCCTCGACGCTCGACGGGGCCTGCGACTTCTGCGTGCGAAACGGCCTCATCCTCCTCGACGTCCCCCAGATCGTCCAGGCGTACAAGCGCGTCCACGGCGTCGATCCCACCGCGAAGCCCGCCGAGGACTCCGCGGACGCCCTCATGCGCGAGTACCACGAGGAGCTGGCGCGGGAGGTCGAGGAGGGGACGCAGCTGCCGCCGACGCCCGAGATGGAGCAGAAGAAGCTCAACATGACGCAGCGGGTGCTGACCATGTCGGTGGCCGAGAAGATCAAGCTCGCCACCCTCGGCAATCGCGAGGCGCGGACGCTCCTGCTGCGCGACTCGAACCGGCTCGTGAGCCTGGCGGCGGCGCAGAGCCCCCGCATCACCGACGGGGAAATCCTGGGCCTCGCCAACGCGAAGACCGCGAACGCCGACGTGCTCCGCTACATCTACGAGAACCGGGAGTTCTTGAAGACCTACGCCATCCGCATGGCGCTCGTGCACAACCCGAAGGTGCCCCTGCCCACGGCGCTCAAGCTCCTGCCCACGCTCCAGGAGAGGGACATCAAGGAGCTCGCTCGCGACCGCAACGTCCCGGCGACCGTCCAGGCCCAGGCGAAGGCCTGGGTCATCAAGCGGGAGCAGGCCGCGAAAGGCCCGGTCGGGGGCAAGCACTAGGCTTCTTTGCCCGGGGGCAGAGGGGGACGGGATGCGGATGGGGCGGGCGCTGTGGCTGTCGGCAGCCACGATGACCTCCCGGGTGCTCGGGCTCGCGCGCGACCAGCTGTTCGCGGCGCTCGTCGGGGCGAACCGCTGGTCCGACGCCTTCGTCGTCGCGTTCCGAATCCCGAACCTGCTGCGCGACCTCTTCGCGGAGGGGGCGCTCTCCTCGGCGTTCGTGCCCACCTTCGCCGAGGCCCAGGCGAAGGAGGGAAGGGACGCGGCCCACCGGCTCGCGAACGCGCTCGTCGGGCTCGTGCTCCTCGTCGTCGGGGCGGTGGTCCTCGCCGGGGTCGCCGCGGCACCGGTGCTCGTGCGGGTGCTCGCCCCGGGCTTCGGCGCGGAGGAGGCCGCCTTCGCGACCTTCCTCACGCGCATCATGATGCCGTTCTTGCTGCTCGTATCGCTGTCGGCGGTGGCGATGGGGATGCTCAACGCCCAGAGCCACTTCGCGGCGCCCGCGCTCGCCCCGGCCCTGTTCAACGTCGGTGCCATCGCCGTCGGCGCGTGGCTGTGGGCGACCGGCAAGGGGCCGCGCGCGGCCACCGTCGGGTGGTCGCTCGGGACTCTCATCGGTGGGGCGATGCAGCTCGCCGCCCAGCTCCCGAGCCTCTGGGCGCTCGGGTACCGGGTGCGGCCGCGCCTCGGCGCGCGGGCCTTCTCGGAGCCGGGGATCCGACGCATCGGGCGGCTCATGGGCGCCGCCGTGATCGGGCTTTCGGCAACCCAGATCAACATCCTCGTCAACACCGTCTTCGCCTCCCACGAGGTCGGGGCGAACACCTGGCTCCTGATGGCCTTCCGCCTCATGCAGCTGCCGCTCGGCGTGTTCGGGGTGGCGATCGCCACGGTGGCCGGCGCTGGCGTCGCGCAGCGGGCGGCGGCCCGGGATCTCGACGGCGTCCGCGAGACGCTCGGCTCGGCGATGCGGCTCGTCGCCTTCCTGAACGTGCCGGCAGCGGTGGGCCTGGCGGTGCTCGCAGGCCCCATCATCGCGCTCGTCTACGAGCACGGCCGCTTCAGCGCCGCCGACACGACCGCCACCGCCCAGGCGCTCGTCTTCTACGCGGTCGGGCTCTACGGCTACTCGGCCGTGAAGGTGTTCGCGCCGGCGTTCTACGCGCTCGACGAAGCGCGGATCCCGGTGATCGGCAGCGTCGTCGGGATGGTGTCGAACGTCGCGCTCGTCCTCGCGCTCTACCCGGTGCTCGGTTTCCGCGGCGTGGCGCTCGGCACCTCGATCGCCGCCACGGCGAACTTCGCCGTCCTCGCCGTGGCCTGGAAGCGCCGCCACGGAGGGCTGGGGCAGGCCGGGATCTACCGCCAGCTCGTCCGCTGCGCGCTGGCATCGGCTGCCATGGCGGCCGCGGTGGCCGCGGCGGCCCGGCTGGTCGCGCCGTGGCTACCCGGCGCGGGCCTCCGGCGGCAGGCCGCGGCCGCGTTCGTCCCGATGGGGGTCGGCATCGCCGTGTACTTCGCCGCCGCCCGGGCGGTCGGAGTCCACGAGCTCCGGGAGGTCGTCGAGGCGCTCCGTCGGCGCCGGCGCTAGCTAGCTCTGGCTCGCGGGCCGCTCCGGCCCGGCGGGCGGGTCGCCGCCTTCCACCGGCAGGCGCTCGTCGAGCAGCTGCAGGGCGATGGCGAGCGCCTTGCGCGTCTTCTCCTTCAACTTCTCGTCGCTCTTGATCTTCTGGTAGGCCTTGACGACACGCTCCTCGTGGCGGGCGTTCTGGCTCTCGAGCTCCTGGACGCGCCGCCGGAGGTCGGCGGTGCGGCGATCCGCCTCCCCGCGAAGGGCCTCCGCCTCGCTGCGGGTGACCGAGACCTCGGTCCGTGCCTCCTCGAGCGCGCGCTCGAGGGACTCGGCGCGGCCCTGCGCGTCCGCCACCTCGGCGGCGCTCCTCGACGCGACCTGCTCCAGCTCGTCCAGGCGGGCGCGGATCGCCGCGAGCTCCTTCTCGAGGCCCGAGGCCCGGTCCTGTGCCCGGCGCGCCTCCTCCCGGCTTGCCTTCAGATCCGCCTCGAGGCGTTTCACGCTCCCCTGGACCGCCTCCAGGCGGGCCCGCGCTCCCAGGAGCTCGCTCTCCCGGGTCCCGGCGGCTCGGGTCGCCTCCTCGGCGGCCGCCCGGGCGCGCGAGACCTCCTCGCGGAGCGCGCGGAGCTCGGCACCGGCGTCCTCGAGGCCGGCGAGCGGCGCTACCGGCTGCAACTCGACCTCCGGCACCGCCGGCGCCGGAGGCTCCGGCTCGAGGAGCGGGATCCCCGCCGCGCGCAGCTGCTCGGCGCTCGCGGCCTGGACGTCCCCGCCCGGGGCCTCCTCGCCCGCGGGCACGAGCACGCCCTCCGCGAACTCCGGCTCGGCGAGGAGAAGCGGCTCTGCGGGCTCGAGGGGCTCGGCAGGCGCTGCCGCCTCGGCCTCGGCCGGGGAGGCCGGCGCGGGCTCGGCCTCGAGCTCGGGCAGGGTGGCGGCGGGGGCCTCGGGCGCCGGCGCGTCGACGCGGGCGATGCTGTCGAACGCGTCGTCGAGGAGCTTCAGGTCGTCGTCCTCCTCGCCGCCGAGGCGGAGCGGGGGCACGTCCTGCACGACCTGCTCGAGCTCCACGTCGGCGAGCGTCACGACCTCCTCCTCGGAGGCCGCGGGCAGCCCCACGAGCGCGCCGATGCGCTCGACGAGCGCCTGCGGTGCGAAGGGCTTGATGAGGTAGTCCTCTGCGCGGGTCTTCAGCTTCCGGTGCTGCTCGAAGGTCTCCGGTGTCGCCTCCGCGCTGATGATGACGAGCGGGATGGCACGGAGCGCATCGTCCTTCTTGAGCTTGTTGCACACCGAGTACCCTGACATCCGGGGCAGCTCGACGCAGAGCACGATGGCGTCGGGGCGCAGGTCGCGGGCGACGTCGAGGCCCTCCTTGCCGTCGCCGGTCGTGCGCACCGCGAAGCCGCGCGCCTCGAGCGCGGCGGACATCTCGCGCGCGAAGGCGGCGTCGCTCTCGATGAGCAGGATCGTCTTTCCCATTCGGGAGCTCCGGCGGGTCGGAGCCGGGAAAGGCGCACGCCCGCGAGAAATCTAGGGAATTCTATAGCCCGTCGCGTGGACCTGTCAAAAGACGCTCCCGGCGGGAGCCGGGAGCCGAGGGAAGCGGCGCCCGCCGAGGACGCTAGCGCTCGGCGCCCTGTGCGGTCTCGATCAGGCGGACCAGGTCCGCCTCGTCGAGGTCGGACACGAGCGAGTAGACGATCTCGTTCCGGCGCCAGACGGCCACGTTGTAGCCGCGCGCGTTCATCACCCAGATCGTCGCCGGGCCGGCGCGCACCTGGCGCCCCGTCTCTCCGACGCGCCGGTCGGGGTCGTCGATGATGAAGAGGCCGACCTGCCCGTGCGGCGTCTGGTACCGCATGTAGGCGGCCGGCCAGTCGCGCAGCTGCGCGAGGCGCGCCCCGACGAGCCGCACCCCGTGTCCCTGGAACGTCGGCGGGCGGGGATTGAAGTCGAGCTGGCTCGCGAGCATCCCGGGGATGAGCTCCGGGGCGATGGAGGCGGTAGAGAGCTCGAGAGGGAGGTCCCGGGCGTGCTTGCGGACCGCCTCCTCGACGAGCGGGTCGGCGCTGCGATGACCGGCGAACACGACGAGCGCCCCCACCGCGCACGCGGCGAGCGCCGCCACCGGCAGGGGAGTGATCGCCCGGCGCCACCAGGCGTTCGCGCCCTCCTCGCGGTCGAGCGCCTCGGAGACGCGCCGCCGCAGCGACTCGGGAGCGGTGCCGGCGGGCGTGCCGGGGGCCATCGACTCCCGGAGCTTGAGCCGGAGCGTCGATCGGAGCGACAGGGCGGCGGCCGCGTTCGTCTGGCAGCGCGGGCACGCGGAGAGGTGATCCTCGATGCCTGCCCGCTCGCTGACGTCGAACTCGCCGTCCAGGTAGGGTTCGAGGAGTCGCTCCACGTCGCCACAGTCGAAACTCGCTTCAGCTCTGGCGCCGCTCGTCATGAGATCCGTCGCTACGCCCGGCCGTGCTTCCGCCGCCAGGCCTCGAGGTCGATGCTGGAATCCGGCCCGATGCTCCCATCCTCCCTGCTCGCCTGCAACACTCCCGAGGCGGCGGCGTATTCCGCAAGCTGCTTCTGGAGCAGCCTCCGTCCCCGGAAGAGCCGGCTCATGACCGTCCCGACCGGCACCTCGAGGATGTCCGCGATCTCCTTGTAGGAGAAGTCCTGGAGGTCCGCGAGGATGACGGCCATCCGGAAGTCGATGGGGATGCCGTCGATGGCCCGCAGGACGTCGTCCGAGAGCAGCCGGTCGAAGTAGGCCCGCTCCGGGTCCTCGGCCTGGTTCGCGGCGTCGCGTGACACGAGCCGGTCCTGGACGCTGTCCCGCTCGTCCTCGACGATCGTTCGCTCCTTCGCGGTGCGGCGATATCGGTTGATGAACGTGTTCGTGAGGATCTTGTAGAGCCAGGCCTTGATGTTCGTGCCGCGCTCGAACTTGTCGAAGAACCGGTAGGCGCGGAGCACCGCGTCCTGCACGAGGTCCTCGGCGTCGCGGGGGTTTTTCGTGAGGCGCAGGGCCGCGGCGTACAGGCCGTCGAGGTGCGGCAAGGCGAGCGCCTCGAACTCCTGGCGGCTGCGCGGGTTGGGGCGCTGCGAGAACACTTCGCCTCCCTCCTCCGGCGGTGTGCCCCTCACGCGACACCGCTACCCTTTGGGCTTTTCAACGGGCGAGGGCCGTTTTAGATTTCCGCCGCCCTGTACCCTGAAGGGGCTCAAGGCGGGCGGGAACGAAAGGCCCGTTTTTGCAGGAAGATAGGTCCGCCCCAGGCGGGGTCAAGCGAGAATCGGTATAAGGAGGCGGATTTCCTCGCATGGCCCGGCTCCTCTTCGCGGACGACCGAGGGGTGGTCTACGACCATCCGACCCTGCTCGCTGCAGTGAGGACAGGCGGCGCGGCGCTCCGCCCCGAAGAGCGCCCCGCCTCCCTCCCCGCCGGGGGGGCGCTTTGCCTCGTCACCGGTCGCAGACCGGTGGGCGTCCACCCCCGGACCGGCGAGCTCGTGGTGATGCGCGAGGCGCGGGTGGGACGGCGGACCTTCGTCCCACACGCCGTCGGCGCGACCCTGCCGCCCGGCTACACCCGCGTCTTCCTCCCGGCGGGCGAGCGTCCGGCGTCCGGCGAGGCCCCGGTGCTCCCGCAATGGGCCTACACGGCCGCCGGGCTGGGGCGCGACGGCCCCGTGGCCTGGGCGATCCGGACCGATCGCCGGCGCCACTGGGACCCGCCGCGCCGCTCCCCCGAGGAGGTGCGCGAGCGGGTCCGGTCGCTCGTCGCCGTCGACGCGAACCCGGTCTACCGCCAGCTCGCGCGATGCGCGCTCGAGTGGAGCTGCTTCACGGCCCAGAACACCTTCCTGGGTCGCGACGAGGGCGCCATCCCCGCCTCCTCGGCCTGCAACGCCAGGTGCGTGGGCTGCCTGTCCGAGTCACAGGCCGGCATGCCGCCTTCGAGCCACGAGCGCATCGCCCGGGGCCCGAGTGCGGAGGAGATGGCCGAGGTCGGCGCCCGTCACCTCGCCACCGCGTCGGGGCGCACGATGGTGAGCTTCGGCCAGGGATGCGAGGGGGAGCCTCTCGTCCGCTCCCGGGACGTGGCGCGGGCCATCCGGCTCATGCGCGAACGGACGGGCCGGGGCTCCATCAACCTGAACACGAACGGCTCGATGCCGGGCGCGCTCGCCGCCCTGGCCGCGGCCGGCCTCGACGCGGTGCGGATCTCGCTCAACAGCGCGTCGCCGGACCTGTACGAGGCGTACTACCGTCCCTCGGGCTACGGGCTCGCGGACGTGGAGGAGTCGATGCGGGTGGCGAAGGGGAACGGGCTCTACCTGGCGCTCAACCTCCTCGTCTTCCCCGGCGTCAACGACCGCGAGGGCGAGGTGGAGCGCCTCGCGCGACTCGTGGCGCGGGTCGGGGTGGACCAGGTGCAGACCCGCTCGCTCGCGATGGACCCGGACGTCTACTGGGAGATCGCCAAGGACCGGGGCGCCCGGGGGCGTCCCCTCGGCTTGCGGCGGCTTCTCGCCGCCCTGCGAGCGGCGCGGCCGGGCCTCTCCCTCGGCAACTTCGCGCGGGGCCAAGGCGAGAGAAGGGTTCTCGGGTGACGGCGGCGGCGTCGCTGGAGCTCCGCAAGGACCTGTCGCGCCACCTGCGCGCCGGTCATCCGTGGGTGTTCCGCAAGGCCGTGGAGAAGGCGCCGCGCGGGCTCGAGGCCGGGGCCATCGTCGACGTCGTGGAGGAGGGCCGCTTCGTCGCGCGCGGATACTTCGACCCGCACTCCGCGATCGCGGTCCGCATCCTCACCCGCGACGCCGCGGAGGCGGTCGACCTCGCCTTCTGGCGCCGGAGGGTTCGTCGGGCGGCGAGGTTGCGCGAGGACCTCGTGCGCGGGACGGACGCCTATCGCGTCGTCCACGGCGAGAACGACGGGCTGCCGGGGGTGGTCGTGGACCGCTACGGGGCCTTCGCCGTCCTGAAGCTCTATTCGGCGGGCCTCACCCCTCACCGCGCACGGCTCGTCGAGGCCCTGCGCGAGGAGCTGGGAGGCCTCGCCGGCGTGTTCGGCCGCGACGAGGTCCCGCGAGACGAGGAGGCCGACGAGCCGGCCCCCGAGGGGCGCGTCCTGTGGGGCGCGGCTCCCCCGGAGCGCATCGGCGTCGAGGAGCACGGGATGCGGCTGCTCGTCGACGTGCGGCGCGGCCAGAAGACGGGCATGTTCCTCGACCAGCGGGAAAATCGCCGGCTCGTGCGCGAGCTCTCCCGCGGGCGTGGGGACGCGCTCAACCTCTTCGGCTACACCGGTGGCTTCTCGGTCGCCGCCGCGCTCGGCGGCGCACGGCACGTCGTGACCGTGGACGTCGACCGCGACGCGATCGCGCTCGCGCGAGACAACTTCCGCGAGAACGGCCTCGACCCGGCCGACCACGCCTTCGCCGCGGAGGACGCATTCGACGCGCTGAAGCGCTACCGCTCCAAGGGGCAGCTCTTCGACCTCGTGGTCTGCGATCCGCCCGCATTCGCGAAGTCGCAGCGAGCCGTCGAGGGCGCGGTGGCGGGCTACGCGGCGCTCAACCGGGCCGCGCTCCAGGTGCTCGCGCCGGGGGGCCTGCTCGTGACCGCGAGCTGCAGCGCCCGGGTGTCGGCCGAGCAGTTCTACGACGCGGTCAAGGAGGCGGCCTACAAGGCTCGCGTGGAGCTGCAGCTCGTGGAGGAGCGCCGCCAGCCCCCCGACCACCCCGTCGCCCCCCAGTTCCGCGAGGGGCGGTATCTCAAGTGTCTCGTGTACCGGCGGGCTTGAGGAGAGGCTCCGCCCGGCGACCCGTGGAGCGGAAGGCGCGCCGGTCGTTGTCGGGGTTGGGGGTGGGCGCCGCGACCGCGCTCGAGGTCGCCCGGCACGCCGGGATCCGCCGGCCGGCTCGTCGTCCCGTCGCGGCCGGCCCGCCCCGAGGGCATCGCCGCGGTCGCGCTCGCCGCTGCGAGCGAGGCCGCCGCCGACGCCCGGTGGGCGGACCCCGCGCGGGCGGACGCGTTGCGCCCCGGCCGCTGTGGCGGACCGCGCCCGAGGGGCTCCCGGGGGGAGGCGCTAGCCGGGACGCGCGCCCGCCGCCCCGCCTCCGGTCATGGCGAGCGCGAGGAACAGGACGAGGCCGAAAACCCCGAGCCAGAGGATGGACCGCGGGACCCTCCCCGGGCGGAAGCGCACCGACGGGTCGCGCGGATCGCGCCGCACGAGCGCGTCCTCCGGGGGAGGCGGGCGCGGCGTCGCCCGCCAGTAGAGGGCGGCGAGCGGGACGAGCGCGAGGAGCCCCACGGCCACGAGGGCGAGCGCGCCCGTGAGCTCGGCCTCCGCCGGACCCTCGCCGCCGCCCGCGACCGCGAGCGCCGAGCCGAGGCCGTTGTTCACGGCGTGGGCCGCGACGGCAGGCCAGATCGATCCCGACCGATACGCGAGCCAACCAAAGGTGGCGCCGAGGACGAGCATCGCGGGGAGGCGCACCGGGTCGAGGTGCATGGCCGCGAAGAGGAGCGTGCTGCCCAGGATGGAAGGCCATGGCCTCGCCCAGGTCCGCAACGAGGAGAGCGCGTAGCCGCGGAAGGCCACTTCCTCGGCGAGCGGCGCGAGCGCCGTGGCGACGACCCCCATGCCCACGCGCTCCGCCCCCGACCCGGCGAAGAGGCGCGTGACGTCGTAGGCCTCCACCCAGCTGTGCGGGACGACGAGGGTGGTGAGCGTCATCACCCCGCTTCCGGCGAGGAACACGGCCGCGCCCACCCCGGCCCCCGTCGCGACCTCGCGAGGGCGGGGGCGCCTCGAGAGGAGGAGGAAGGCGGACGGGGAGAGGTTCGACCCCGCCGCCGCGGCGACCGCCGGCAGGAGGAAGACGAACGCCTCGGTCCAGGCGAGGCCCAGCATCGGGTGGCGGTACTGGGCGACGAAGCCGAAGAGCGCGTTCAGGACGAGCGTCGCGGCGAAGAAGCCGAGCGCGCTCTTCCGCCACGGCTCGGGGCGCATCGGCTCCGCGCCGATATCGGGCGGTCGAATCTCCATGCGGGCATCCCCATGATAGTGAGAAGGAGCCATGAGCGTCTTTCGCGATCGCACCGTGGTCCTCGGGGTGGGGGGCGGCATCGCGGCGTACAAGGCTTGTGAGCTCGCGAGGCTCTTCGTCCGGGGCGGCGGCACGGTCCGGGTGGCGATGACGAGGAACGCCACCCGCTTCGTCGCGCCGCTCACGTTCCAGGCCTTGACCGGCCACCCGGTGCTCGTCGATCTCCTCGACCCGGAGTCGGACCGCGGCTACGGCCACCTCGAGCTCGCGCGGCGGGCGGAGCTGCTCGTGGTGGCGCCCGCCACCGCCGACCTGCTCGCGCGGCTGCACGCCGGGATGGCGGACGACGCCGTGACCACGACGGCGCTCGCCTGCACCTGCCCCCGCCTGCTCGCCCCCGCGATGAACACTCGCATGTGGGAAGACCGGGCGGTCCAGGAGAACCTCGCCGCCCTGCGCGGGCGCGGCTTCGCGGTGGTGGGCCCTGCGAGCGGCGAGCTCGCCGACGGGGACGTCGGCCCGGGGCGGCTGGCGGAGCCCGAGGAGATCGCCCGTGCCGCAGCCCGCCTCCTCGGGCCGCGCGACCTCGCGGGGCGCCGGGTCCTCGTCACGGCGGGCCCGACGCGGGAGCCCATCGACCCGGTGCGGTTCGTCTCCAACCCCTCCTCGGGGAAGATGGGCTTCGCGGTTGCGCGGGCTGCGGCGCGGCGGGGGGCGGAGGTCCAGCTCGTCACCGGGCCGTCGCAGCTCGCCGACCCCGCCGGCGTCCGGGTCGTGCGCGTCACCACCGCCGAGGAGATGGCGAATGCCGTTCTCGGCGCAGCGGACGGGCAGGACGCCTTCGTCGCCGCCGCCGCGGTCTCGGACTACCGCCCGCGCGACCCCTCGCCCTCGAAGAAGAAGAAGGGGGAGGGGGACGAGACGCTCGTGCTGACGCGCACGCGGGACATCCTCGCCACCCTCGGCGGGCGCCGCGCCGCCACCCCGGGGGGGCCGGTCCTCGTCGGCTTCGCGGCGGAGACCGAGGACGTCGTCGCGAACGCGCGCGAGAAGCTCCGCCGCAAGAACTGCGACCTCGTGGTCGCGAACGCGGTGGGGCGCCCGGGCCAGGGCTTCGGCGCGGACGTGAACCGCGTGACGCTGGTGGGGCCGAGCGAGATCGCCGAGATCGAGGGCTCGAAGGACGCCGTCGCCGACGCCATCTTGGACTGGGTGGTCGCGCTGCTCGACGCGCGCGGGCCCCGACCGGCGAGCTAGCGCCCGCCCCTCAGGCCGCGAGGCGAGCCGCCGCCTTCGGGAGGTCGAGCCTTCCGTGGATCGCCTGGCGGAAGCTCTCCCGCGTCTCCCGGGCGATGGCGTGGGCCTCCCCGATGGACAGCTCCGGCGTCCCGGCCCGCGCGAAGAGGCGCCGCCGGAGGTCGTTCGCGACGCGGAGGTTTCGCGACCCGGTGGCGTCCGCGTGCGCGGCGGCGCACGACTCGCCCTCCCGGAAGAGCCCCACGATCGCCTCCACCGCGAGCTGGTTCGTCTCGGCGACCAGGTCGTCCTCGAGGGGGAGCTTCCGGTCGGGGGCGAGCGCGAGGCGCGACAGCCTCTGGAACGAGTGGGAGCGCGCGGAGGCGAGCAGCGACCCGAAGAGCTGGCGGGACATGCCGAAGGGAATGACGGACGAGCCCTTGAGGGTGCGCGCGAGGAAGTCGTCGTGCTCGCGGAAGTTCCGGTGCGACACCCGGCGCGCCAGCGCCACGAGGCCCTGGTCCATGCGCTGGTCGTAGCGCAGCTCCCAGTAGGCATGCCCGGACCGCATCCGGTGGAAGGACCCGACGGTCTTGTAGGGCACGTAGAAGTTGTGGGCCACCGTGTCGGCGGCGAGATGCGCCAGGAACCCGAGGGAGAAGGCCTGCTCGGCGCCCGGGCTCGCGGTCCGGTAGAGATTGAAGCCGACGCGCCAGTTGTGACAATGGTAGACGTAGCGGGCGAGGTTCTTGCCGACGACGATGTCCGCCGCGAGCGAGCCGTAGAGGAACTCGTGGGCGAAGTCGGCGAGCAGGATCCTCACCGGAGGAGGCGCGGAGGAGATCTGCTGGAGGGCCTGGGCGGAGAAGTTCAGATGCGCGAGCGGGCCCCAGGCGTGGGCCTCGGTCGGCGCGAGGAGGACCGCGAGGGCGACGAGGGCGAGCGAGGTGGTGAGGAGGCGATCGAGGCGCCCGAGGCGGATCATTACGAGGCGGAGTCTAGGAGCGAGGCTGGATCGGCGCAACGCCATGAAAACGGTCGGGGAAAAAGTGGGCCGCCGCGCACAGGAGGTGACCCCCGAGCTCCGAGAGGTCGCGAGTGAGACCTTGCGTCACCTCTGGTGGCTCAGGGAGAGCGGCGTACGCGAGCTGCCCCCTGCACCCACCCGGCCGCGGGCGCAGCGGAGGCCCGGCGCCGAGGCGGCCCGCGCCGGGCCGGCGGCGCGCGCGGCCGCACCGCCGGCCGAGAAGGGCTGCGGGAGCGAGCCCCTTCGCGCCGTTCGCGCCGAGCTCGGGGACTGCCGTCGCTGCAAGCTCCACGCAGGGCGCACCACCCTGGTGTTCGGCGTCGGGAACCCCGCCGCCGAGCTCATGTTCGTCGGGGAGGGGCCCGGGGCGGACGAGGACCGACAGGGGGAGCCTTTCGTCGGGCGGGCGGGCCAGCTCCTCACCAAGATGATCGAAGCGATGGGATTCCGCCGGGAGGAGGTCTACATCGCCAACGTCGTGAAGTGCCGGCCGCCGAACAACCGGGACCCCGAGCCCGACGAGATCGAGGCCTGCGAGCCGTTCCTGAAGGCCCAGATCGCCGCCGTCCGGCCCCGCGTCATCGTCGCGCTCGGGCGCTTTGCGGTGCAGACGCTGCTACGCGACGCGAGCCCCGTCAGCCGGCAGCGGGGGCGGTGGCGGGAGTACGAGGGGGTGCGGCTCATGCCCACCTTCCACCCGGCCTACCTCCTGCGCAATCCTGCGGAGAAGAAGGCGGCCTGGGAGGACCTGCAACTCGTCATGAAGGAGTTCGGCAAGTCGCCGGTGCGCAGATGACGACGAGTCCCCGCTCACCGCCCCGGACGCTCCTCGCGGCGATCGCGCTCGCGGGTGCCGCGACCACGGCCGCTCCGCTCGCCGAGCCCGTGGAAGGAGCGGCCCGGCGCCCCCGCGTCGTGGAGCTCGAGGTGCGGGCGCCCATCACCACCGGTACCGCCGAGTACGTGGAGGCCGGCCTCGAGCGCGCCCGCCAGGAGCAGGCCGACGCCCTGCTCGTCGAGCTCGACACCCCCGGCGGACACCTCGAGGCGACCCGCGAGATCGTGCAGCACCTGCTCGCGAGCGACGTCCCGGTGATCGTCTGGGTCGGGCCGGCCGGGGCTCGGGCCGGCTCGGCGGGCGTCTTCATCACGCTCGCCGCGAACGTGGCCGCGATGCACCCGACCTCCAACATCGGGGCCGCCCACCCGGTCCTCGCCGGCGGCGGCGACGTGGAGAAGGAGGCCGGCAAGGACATGGCGCGCAAGGTCGAGAACGACACGGCCGCGTTCGCGCGCTCGATCGCCAAGGCCCGCGGCCGGAACGTCGACTGGGCCGAGAAGGCGGTCCGCCAGAGCGTCTCCGCGACCGCCGACGAGGCGAGGCGGCTCGAGGTCGTGGACCTCGTCGCGGCGGACGTGCCCGCGCTGCTCGCCGCGGCGGACGGCCGGCGGGTGGAGACGGCCGGCGGCAAGCGGACGCTGCGCACGCGAGATGCCGTCGTCGAGCCCCTCGGGATGACGGTGCGCCAGCGGACGCTCGGCTTCCTCTCGGACCCGAACGTCGTCGCCATCCTGATGCTCGTCGGGACGCTCGGGATCGCGCTCGAGTTCTATCACCCGGGCTCCATCGCGCCCGGCGCCATCGGCGCCCTCTGCCTGCTGCTCGCCTTCCTGTCCATGAAGGTCATCCCGGTGAACCTCGGGGCGGTGGTCCTGCTCATCGCCGGCGTGGCCCTCCTCGTCGCCGAAGGCTACGTCACGACCCACGGGTTCGCGGGCGCGCTCGGGGGCGTCGCCATCGTCGTCGCGACCCTGCTCTTCATCGACCGATCGTCGGCGGACTACCGGTTCGACCCGGAGGCGTTCACCCTGTCGCCGCTCGTGGTGTGGCCGACGCCCTTCGCGCTGGTCGCACTCCTCGGGTTCGTGGCCTGGAAGGTGGCCCGGAGCCGGCGCGAGCGGCTCGTCGTCGGGGCCGCCGGCATGGTGGGCGAGGTCGGGAAGGTGACCGCCGACGTCGGGCCCGACGCCGGGCAGGTCTTCGTGCACGGGGAGCTCTGGGCGGCGCGCAGCGATTCGCCGCTGGTCCGCGGCACGGCGGTGCGGGTGCGCAGGGTCGACGGGCTCGTGCTCCGCGTGGAGGCGGCGCCCGGGGGCGAGGTCGCACCCTAGGTTCGGTTCCCCGGCCCGCGGCCGGGAATAGGAGGAAGCATGCCGGCGCTCGGTCTCTTCATCCCGGTGCTGCTCGTCGCCGGGTGGTTCATCCTGGGTCTTCGCATCGTCAACGAGTACGAGCAGGGAGTGGTCCTGCGCCTCGGGCGCTTCGTCGGGCTGCGCACGGCGGGCCTGAAGTGGATCGTTCCCTTCATCGACCGCATGGTGATCATCGACATGCGCGTCACCGCCGAGCAGGTGCCTCCCCAGGACGTCATCACCCGGGACAACGTCTCGGTGAAGGTGAACGCGGTGATCTTCTTCCGCGTCGTCCAGGCGGATCGCGCCTTCCTGCAGGTGACGGACTTCCTCTTCGCGACGAGCCAGTTCGCACAGACGACCCTGCGATCGGTCCTCGGGCAGGTGGAGATGGACGACCTGCTCTCGCAGCGGGACAAGATCAACCGCCAGCTGCAGGAGATCATCGACCGGCACACCGAGCCGTGGGGCGTCAAGGTGACCGCGGTCGAGGTGAAGCAGGTGGACCTGCCGGACGAGATGCGCCATGCGATGGCGCGGCAGGCCGAGGCGGAGCGCGAGCGGCGGGCCAAGGTCATCGCCGCCGAGGGCGAGCTGCAGGCCGCGACGAAGCTCAGCGAGGCGGCGGACATCATCGCGCGCTCGCCGGGAGCGCTGCAGCTGCGCTACCTGCAGACGCTCGTCGAGATCTCGAGCGACAAGGGGACGAACACGGTGTTCCCGCTGCCCCTCGACCTCATCAAGCCCTTCCTCGAGTCGAAGGGGAAGTAGCGGTCGTCAGAGCTCGGCGCGGATCTCGCCGTCCGGGGTCGACCACGCCCGGGACATGACCGGGGTGTTGTGGGCGAACCCGGGCGCTCCCCGCGGGGGCATGACGATGAGGCCCCCCTGTCCCTGAACCCGCGAGGCGAGCCGCCGGACCGCCTCCTCGGCCGCGCTACGGGCGTCGAGCCCGCTCCCGACCAGGTCCGCCGCGGCACGGGCCAGCGTCACGCGGATGATGCGCTCGCCCTCGCCGGTCGCGGAGACGGCCGCGAGCGAATCGTCGGCATACGTCCCGCAGCCGACGAGCGCGGTGTCGCCGATGCGCCCGGGGCGCTTCAGGAAGATCCCTCCCGTCGAGGTGGCCGCGGCGAGGTGTCCGCGCACGTCCCGCGCCACCGCTCCGACCGTCCCCCCGCCGCTCGGCGCGAGCCCGCGCCGAATCCCCTGCTCGTAGCGCGCCCGCTGTGCCGGGGTGACGAGGACCGCGTTGGGGATGGCCTCGAAACCGGCCTCGCGGGCGAACCTCGAGGCGCCTTCGCCGGCGAGCAGCACGTGGCCGGAGCGCTCCATGACCGCGCGGGCGAGGAGCACGGGGTTCTTCGAGTCCCGCACCGCCGCCACGGCGCCCGCGCGCAGAGTGGCGCCCTCCATCACCGACGCGTCGAGCTCGGCGGCACCGTCGGCGGCGAGCGTGGCGCCCGTGCCCGCGTTGAAGGTGGGGTCGTCCTCGAGCGCCACGACCCCGGCGACGACCGCGTCGAGCGCGCTGCCGCCGGCGCGGAGGACCGCGAGCGCAACGCCCGCGGCGCGGCGGACGCCCTCGAGCCGGGCCGCGGGCGCCTGGCCGGACGTGGCAGGGTCGTCGGCCGCGAGGGTCCCGGCGCCCCCGTGGACGGCGACGGCTGGCGAGGCGTCAGGGGTCATGGCGGGGGAGGTACCGTGGGCGCCGACCCCGGCGCAAGCGGTTCTCGCCTTGACGCTCCATGCGCCGGTTCCTTATCGTCAGCGGGACGGTTCGCGCGCCCTTGCCCGGCGCGCGCCCTCTGCCAGAGACGAGGTCTGCCATGCCTGGACGCGAAGTGGTCATCGCCGGGGCCGCCCGCACTCCCGTGGGGTCGTTCCTCGGAAGTCTCGCCCCTGTCACCGCGCCTCGGCTCGGGGCGGTCGCCATTCGCGCCGCGCTGGAGCGCGCCGGCGTGGAGCCCTCCCGGGTGGAGGAGGTCATCATGGGCAACGTCCTCCAGGCGGGAGAGGGGCAGGCGCCGGCCCGCCAGGCGGCCCGCTACGCCGGGCTTCCCGACGGGGTGCCCGCCTGGACGCTCAACAAGGTCTGCGGCTCCGGGCTCAAGGCCGTCATCGCCGGCGCCCAGGCGGTGGCGCTCGGGGACGCGGAGGTGATCGTCGCGGGCGGGATGGAGTCCATGTCGAACGTCCCGTACTACGACACCCGCCAGCGGACGGGGTCGCGCATGGGCAACGTCACGCTCGTCGACGGGATGGTGTACGACGGGCTCACCGACGCCTACGACGGCATCCACATGGGTGTCTGCGCGGAGATGACCGCCGAGAAGTTCGGCATCTCCCGCGGCGCGCAGGACGAGTTCGCCATCGAGAGCACGCGCCGCGCCATCGAGGCTCAGAAGAACGGGCTCTTCCGGGAGGAGATCGTCCCCGTGGAGATCGAGGGCAAGAAGGGCGAGAAGGCGGTGGTGGCCGACGACGAGGGACCCCGCGCTGCGCGCCCCGAGAAGATCCCGACCCTGAAGCCCGTGTTCAAGAAGGACGGCACGGTGACCGCCGCGAACGCGTCCTCCATCAACGACGGGGCGGCCGCGGTCGTGCTCATGAGCGCGGACCAGGCCCGGCGGGAGGGGCGACCGGTCCTGGCCCGCCTCCTCGGCTGGGGCGGCGCGGCACGCGCCCCGGCGGAGTTCACCATCGCCCCCGCCGACGCCGTCTCCCTCACGCTGAAGAAGCTCGGCCTCGCCGCCAAGGACATCGACCTCTGGGAGATCAACGAGGCCTTCGCGGTCGTGTCGCTCGCCAACCAGCGCCTCCTCGGCCTCGACGGGAAGAACGTCGACGTCTGGGGCGGCGCGGTCTGCCTCGGCCACCCCATCGGCGCGTCGGGCTGCCGCATCCTCGTGACGCTGCTCCACCAGCTCCGGCAGACGGGGAAGCGTAGGGGCCTCGCCAGCCTCTGCATCGGCGGCGGCGAGGCGGTCGCGCTCGTGGTGGAGCGTCCATGAACAAGATCTTCCCATCCGCGGACGCGGCCCTCGCCGACGTGCCAGAAGGCGCGACCCTGATGGTCGGCGGGTTCGGCCTGTGCGGCAACCCGGAGAACCTGATCTCGGCCCTCCACCGCAAGGGCGTGCGCGACCTCGTCATCATCTCGAACAACTGCGGCACGACCGAAGAGGGGCTCGGGGTGCTCCTCAAGGCCCGCCAGATCCGCAAGATGGTGAGTTCCTACGTCGGCGAGAACAAGGAGTTCGAGCGCCAGTACCTCGCCGGCGAGCTCGAGGTGGACCTCGTGCCACAGGGCACCCTGGCCGAGCGGATCCGGGCCGGGGGGGCGGGGATCGGCGGCTTCTACACGGCGACGGGCGTCGGGACCGTCGTCGCCGACGGGAAGGAGACCCGCGTCATCGGCGGCCGCGAGTACCTCCTCGAGCTCCCGCTCCGGGCGGACTTCGCCCTCGTCCACGCGTGGAAGGCCGACAAGTGGGGCAACCTCGTGTTTCGGAAGACCGCCCGGAACTTCAACCCCATGATGTGCGCCGCCGCCCGGGTGACCGTGGTCGAGGCGGAGCAGATCGTCGAGGTGGGGCAAATCGAGCCCGATCAGGTCCACATCCCATCCATCTACGTGAAGCGCATCGTGCGGGCCGAGGGGCTCCGGAAGCCCATCGAGCGGCGCACCGTGCGTCCCCGGCCGAGGTGAGCGATGGCACTCTCCCGCGAAGAGATCGCGCAGCGCGTGGCCCGAGAGCTCGGGGACGGGTTCTACGTGAACCTGGGCATCGGCATGCCGACCCTCGTGGCGAACTACGTCCCCCCGGGAATCGAGGTGGTGCTGCAGAGCGAGAACGGCATGCTCGGCGTCGGCCCGTACCCCGTGGAGGGCGAGGAGGACCCCGACCTCATCAACGCGGGCAAGGAGACCGTGACCCAGATCCCGGGGACCGCCTTCTTTTCCTCGGCCGAGTCGTTCGCCATGATCCGCGGCGGCCACATCGACCTCGCCATCCTCGGGGCCCTCGAGGTGTCGGAGCACGGCGACCTCGCGAACTGGCTCGTCCCGGGCAAGATGGTGAAGGGCATGGGCGGGGGCATGGACCTCGTCGCCGGGGCGCGCCGCGTGATCGTCATGATGGAGCACGCCACGAAGGACGGTCGGCCCAAGATCCTCTCCCGGTGCGCGCTGCCCATCACCGGCCGGCGCTGCGTCTCGGCGATCTGCACGGACCTCGCCTGGCTCGACGTCACCGCGGACGGCCTCGTCCTGCGCGAGCTCGCCCCGGGAACGACCGCCGAGGAGGTCCAGCGGCTCACCGAGCCGCGTCTCATCGTCGCGCCGGACGTGCGCCCGCTGCGCCCCTGACGACCGACATGGCGCCGCGCGGCCACAAGGTCCGGAATCCGCGGCGCCAGGGCCCCGGCCGGTCCAGGTCCCGGACGGGGCGCGGCGCCTCCGGAGGCCGGTCCGTGGCCGCGCCGGTCGTGACCTTCCTCAGCGACTTCGGGGCCGGGTCGGGGTACCCGGCGCAGATGAAGGGGGTCGTCCTGGCCGCCCTGCCGGGGGCCGTGCTCGTCGACCTCTCGCACGACGTCGCGCAGTTCGACGTCCTCGCCGGCGCCCTGCTCCTCGAGGCGTGCGTGCCGCACTTCCCGCCCGGAGCGGTCCACGTCGGCGTGGTCGACCCTGGCGTGGGCACCGAGCGCCGCCCGATCTGCGTCGTCGACGTGCGCGGTCGACGTCTCGTCGGTCCCGACAACGGGCTCTTCACGCCCTTCCTCGGCGCCGGAGCGCGGGTGTTCCGGATCGATCGCGCGGACCTCCTCCGCGCGCCGGCGAGCGCCACGTTCCACGGCCGCGACGTCTTCGCCCCCGCCGCGGCCTGGCTCGCCTCGGGCGGGGAGGCGTCGCGGCTCGGGCCCGAGCTCGCCGACCCCGTTCTCCTGGAGTGGCAAGGGGTGTCTCGCAGGGACGGGGAGCTCGAGGGGACCTGCCTCGTCTCCGACCCGTTCGGGAACGTGGCGACGAGCGTGCGCGGGACCGACATCGGCCGAGAGCCGGTGCGCGAGGTCCTCGTCGAGGGACGGTCGGCGCGGTTCGTGCGGACGTTCGGGGATGGAGCGCCGGGAGAACTCCTCGCCCTCGTCGGGAGCGGCGGGCGTCTCGAGCTCGCGGTGCGCGAGGGGAACGCGGCGAGGGAACTCGGAGTGCGGCGCGGGACGCCGGTCGTGGTCCGATTCGGGGCTCCAGGTCTTGTGCCGGGACACGCCCCTGCTACACTCGGAGGGTCCGGCATGACGAGGACCATCGAGAACCAGCGGCGCTCGAGCCGGCTCCACCACGAGCTGCCCGTGGCCTACCGGAGTGTGGGGAGCTTCCTCACAGACTGGGCCACGAACATCAGCCAGGGCGGGCTGTTCATCAACACCCGCAACCCCCTCCCGGTCGGCACGCTCGTGAAGATCCTGATCCAGCTGCCGATGGCCGCCTTCCCCGTCGACCTCTCGGGCCGCGTCACGCGCGTCGCGGAGTACGACAACCAGGCGAACGTGGTCCCGGGCATGGGCATCGAGTTCACCGACATCGACGCGGCGAAGAAGGAGCAGATCGAGGCCTTCGTGCAGAAGCTCAGGCACGAGCTCGGCGCCTGAGCCTCGCCGCGCGGTCGAGACGCCCGAGACGCGGGTGCGCCTGGAAATCGAGATCGCAGGCCTCGCCCCCGGGGGTGAGGGAGTCGGGGACGCGGCCGGACGTCGCTGCTTCGTGCCCTACGCGGCTCCTGGCGATCGCGTGGAGGTCCAGGTCGAGGACGGCCCGGGGCCCGCGCGCGGGACGCTCCTAAGCGTGATCGCCCCGGGACCGGGGCGCGCCACCCCGCCGTGCCCGCACTTCGGCCCCGGCGACGGCGGGGCGGCGGACCGGCTCTGCGGGGGATGCGAGTGGCTCCACCTCGACTACGGCCTCCAGCTCCGCGAGAAGCGCCAGGCCGTCGCGGAGGCGCTCCGGAAGATCGGCCGGCTCTCCCGGGACGCCTATCCGCTCGGCGACGCGCTCCCGTCGCCCAGGCCGCTGCGGTACCGCTGCCGCGCGAAGTTCCACCTGGATGCTCCCTCGGGACGGCTCGCCTTCTTCCGCAGGCGGTCCCACGAGCCCGTGCGCTTGACGGAGTGCCATCTCCTCCTGCCCGAGCTCGACGCGCTCCGCGAGGCGGTGGGGCCGGCGCTCGCCCGCGCGCGCCCGTTCCCGAGCGAGGTCGCGCTCGAGTGGTCCGACCACGACCGGCGGGGCGCTGCCCACCTCCGCTTCGCCGACGCCGGGGCGGCCGCGCGCCGCCGGGCGGAGGAGCTGTTGCGAGACCTGCCGGCGCTCGCAGGGGTTCTCGTCGAGGGCGAGCCCGACGCCCGGGGCCGGGCAGTGACCGTCCCGTTCGGGGACCCGGTGCTTCTCCACGAGCGGGTGCCGGGACAGCCGGGGGCGGGTCTCGCGCGCAGCCGGCCCGACGTCTTCCAGCAGGCGAACCGCTTCGCGAACGCGAGCCTCGTCAACCTCGCGCTCGACCTCCTTCGCCCGGACGGCGAGGACGTGCTCGAGCTCTTCTGCGGGGCGGGGAACTTCACGGGCCCCATCGCCACCCGGGCGCGCTCGGTGGCGGCCGTGGAGGTCCAGGGTCCGGCGCTCGACCTCGCCCGCGCCGACCTCGCCGGATCCCGGGTGCGCTTCTTCGCCGGCGACGCGGGGGCCCTCGGCCGCGCCCTGGCGCGCGAGGGGAAGCGCTTCGGCGCCGTCCTTCTCGATCCGCCGCGGGAGGGGATGCGGGGCCTCGCCCCGCTCCTCGCCGAGCTCGAGGCGCCCCGCGCGGTGTACGTCTCGTGCGACCCCGCGACCTTCGCGAGGGACGTGCGCGCGGCCGTCGAGGGGGGTTATCGCCTGGTCTCCGCGGTGCCCGTCGACATGTTCCCGCAGACCCACCACGTCGAGTGCGTGGCGCTGCTGGAGCGCGCGGCGCGGGGCGAGTGGGGGCTCCCCGGCGCTCGGCGACCCTGAGCCGGGCCGGAAAGCGGCTATCGACGGGCACCCCTTCGCGGCGGCGCGCCGGACGGGCCGAGGGCGGACGCCCGCCCGGGGTCGCGGCCGAGGTCGCGGCCCGTGCGCCCGCTCTCGCCGGCGTCAGGGAAGTTCGCCGCTCGGCTCGGTCGACGGCGGCTTCGGCTCGGGCGGCGCCCAGCCGGCCTCGACCTGGAGCCGCCGCAGAGCCCGGTGGAAGAAGGGAGCGACGAGGAGTCCCATGGTCGCGAGCAGGATCAGGCCGGAGTAGAGCGCGTAGCAGGACGCGAAGATCTTCGAGGCGTCGTTCGGGAGCGGGTCCACGGGGCCCATCCCGCCGAGGATCATCGAGGCGTTGAGGAGCGCGTCGACCCAGCGAAAGCCGGCGAGGTGGTGGTACCCAAGGACGCCGGCGGCGAGCGAACCGGAGACGAGTCCCGCGGCGAGCAGGATGGCGCGCAGAAGCCTCCGCGCGAAGGGCATCGGGTGCCGGGGGGCGCCAGGGGCCTTCCCTCTCATGGGCCCGAAGGAAACCACAGTCGGACGCGGGGTGTCGACGCCGGCCGTCGTCAGGAGGGCCGGGCGTCACCGATGGCGCGCAGCCGGTCGAGCAGGGTGGGGTGGCTCAGGTGCCAGGCGGCGTACCAGGGGTGGGGGTGGAGGTTCGCGAGGTTCTCGCGGTTGAGCTTCACGAGAGCGCTCGCGAGCCCGGCCGCGCTCGCGTGGGCGACGGCGTACCGGTCCGCGGCGTACTCGTGCCTGCGGGAGATCCAGGCGGACAGCGGGGCGAGGAAGAACGTGAAGGAGCCGCCGGCGAGCGCGAAGAGGGCGACCGCCGCCTGCCACGACGCCGACGGGAAGCCGAACGCCTGGAAGAAGGGCTGCCAGCCGACCAGGCGCGAGAGCACCCAGAGCGCGAGCGCGGTCGAGGCGAAGCCGGTGGCCAGGCGCTTCAGGACGTGGTGGAGGCGGAAGTGGCCGATCTCGTGGGCCAGGACGGCCACGGCCTCGTCCAGGGAGAGCGAGGAGAGGAGCGTGTCGAACAGCACGATGCGCGGACGGAGCACGCCCACGAAGTACGCGTTCGAGTGCGACGAGCGCCGGGACGCGTCCATCGCGAACAGCCCCCTCGTCCGGAACCCGGTCGCTCGGCAGAGCGCCTCGAGGCGCGTGCGGATCTCCCCGTCCGGGAGCGGCGTGAAGCGGTTGAAGAGGGGGGCGATGAGCGCCGGGTACAGCCAGAGCAGGAGCGCCTGGACCGCGGCGAGAAAGCCCGTGAGCCAGATCCACCACCGGTCCCCGGTCGCGCTCATGAAGAAATAGGCGGCGTAGAGCAGCGGCACCCCGAGCGCGAGGCCGAGGGCGACCGCCTTTGCCTGGTCCGCGAGCCACGTCCGGAGCGTCGTGCGGTTGAATCCGAAGCGCGCCTCGAGGACGAAGGTGCCGTACAGCGACAGGGGCAGGGCGGCGACCCCGCCCGCCGCGGCGAGGGAGACGAGGAAGGCCGCGAACCGGGACGGCTCCGTGAGGCCCGCGGCGGCGAGGACGCGGTCGAGGAGGGGCAGGGCGCCGGAGAGGAGGAGCGCGAGGGTCACGCCCCCGTCCCACAGGAGGGCGACGAGCCCGAACCGGCCCCTCTGGATCGCATAGTCGCGGCTCCGGACTGCCACCTCCTCGGGGATGGTGCCGCGCAGCGGCCCGGGGACCTCCCCGCCCTTGGCCCGGACCTCCCGGAGGTTCAGCCGAAGCAGCAGCGCCTCCACCCCCAGGCGGGCGGCGAAGAAGGCGAGAAAGGTGCGGAGGACGAGCGCGCTCACCGTTCGGGCCCGTGCGGGGGGGGCGCGGGGAGCGCGCGCGCCGCGTCGACGCGTCCGTCTCGGAGCCGGAGCTCGAAGCCGAGCGCTCCCGCGACCTCGTCGTCGTGGTGGGTGACGAGGACCGCGCCACGCCCCGACCTGCAGAGGCGGTCCACGAGGTCTATCGCCTCGGCCCGCGCGCGCGGCTCGAGCCCGTTGAACGGCTCGTCGAGGAGGAGCACCTCGGGGTCGGTCACGAGAGCGCGGGCGAAGAGCAGCCGCCGGAGCTCGCCGTAGGAGAGGGAGTGGATGGCGCGTCGTGCGAGATGGGAGATCCCGAGCGCCTCCATCCACGCGGACGCGGCCTGGCGCTCGGACGCGGTGGGCTCTTCTCCGAGGCCGATGCTCCCGTAGAAGCCGGAGAGGACCACTTCCTCGCCGGTGGCGTCGGCGCGGTGACGCGCCTGCAGGTCGGGCGCCACGAGCCCCACCCGGGCCTTCACGTCCCACACGCTCGGGTCCTCGCCGAGGTCGAGGCGGCGGATGCGCCCCCCGGGAGCCAGGTGCTCCTCCCCGAGCAGGAGCCGCAGGAACGTGGACTTGCCGGCCCCGTTCGGGCCGCGGACCACCCAGCTCTCCCCGCGCCGCATGGTCCAGCGGAGACCCGACAGGACCCGGCGGCCGTCGACGAGGACGTCGCCCTCGACCTCGAAGAGGACCGGGGGGGCGCTGCGGCGGAGCGGCGGGAGCGGCGGCGCCCCGATCGTCCGGGAGCGAGCGCGCCAGGCGGCCTCGACCTCGGCCCGCGGCCCCCGGGCGACGAGCCGTCCCCCCTCGAGGATGGCGGCATGCGCGACGTGGGAGGGGACCTCCTCGGGCCGATGCGTGGCGAGGACGAGCGGCACCCCCCGGCGCGCGAGATCGGAGGCGACGTCGAGGACCAGCGCGCGGGATTCGGCGTCGAGGCCGTTCACGAACTCGTCGAGGAGCAGGGCCCGCGGGCCGGGAGCGAGCGCCCGCGCGAGGAGCGCTCGCCGGGCCTCTCCGGTCGACACCTCCAGCATCGTGCGCCGCCGGAGCGCCCCGAGGCCGAGGAGGCCGATGGCGCGGTCGACGTGGTGCTCCTCCTCCGCGGAGAGCGGCTCCGTGGGCCAAACCCCGGCGGTGAAGC
>Ga0335069_10002547_pt1 | contig 27967 bp, 31 predicted proteins | sample Lox_Sample_11_FD_206714 | JGI IMG/M metagenome (GOLD analysis project Ga0335069, IMG submission 206714) | Soil microbial communities from Loxahatchee National Wildlife Refuge, Florida, United States - Lox_Sample_1.1 | ecosystem: Environmental > Terrestrial > Soil > Wetlands | place: USA...
GCCTGATCGCTGCACTCAGCTTGTCAGGGCCGACAGCACCCGCTCCGGGTGACGGCAGCTCACCAGCCAGTACGGCGTCGGGTCGTCTGGGTCATCGAGGACCACCAGTACCATCGGGCCGACCCAGGCCCGGTGCAGCACGTAGGCGGCCGGATCGAGCTGACGGCCCAGAGCGGCCGACTTCGCCGACGCCGCTATCTCCGCGGACCGGGCGATCACGTTGACCGGCAGGTGCGCGTCGGCGGCCCACAGTTGCACTCCGCCCGCGACGGACGAGTCCTCGGTGACGCGGATCTCGACCCGGCCCAGCCACAGCAGCGCGCCCGCGGCCACCACGAACAGCGTTGCGTACGGCAGCCAGTGGGGCAGGGTGCGAACACCGAGGTTGACTTCGAAGGCGATCAGCGCCGCCAGCCCGAAAGCCAGTGGCCACCACCACCACGGCACCCACAGTCGTTCGCGATATCGCACGCTGTGCGGCGCGACGCGCGTACTTGACACGCGGTCAAGGGTAGTCTGTGGCCCCGTGTCGACCAGTCTGGCCTTTGAAGTCAAAGTTGTCCGCCTCGACCCCGAACTTCCGCTGCCCAGTCGCGCCCACGACGGCGACGCCGGGGTCGACCTCTACAGCGCGGAAGACGTCACGTTAGACCCCGGGCGGCGCGCCCTGGTGCGCACGGGCGTCGCGGTCGCCATTCCGTTCGGGATGGTGGGCCTGGTGCACCCGCGCTCGGGATTGGCTGCGCGCGTTGGGCTTTCGATCGTCAACAGCCCGGGCACCATCGACGCCGGCTATCGCGGCGAGATCAAGGTCGCCCTGATCAACCTCGACCCGTCCGAGCCGATCGTGGTGCACCGCGGCGACCGGATCGCCCAATTGCTGGTGCAGCGGGTCGAATTGCCCGAGCTGGTCGAGGTGTCGTCGTTCGACGAGGCCGGGCTGGCCGAAACAACCCGTGGCGACGGTGGCCACGGTTCCTCCGGAGGACATGCGAGTTTGTGATGGCGGCATTCGGTAGACGCTCAGACAAAGGCGACGGCGACCCCACGGACGACGTCGACGTTCAGGCCTCCCCCGAGCAGGCCGCGGGAGAGTCTCAAGAGCCCGAAGAGCTCGAGGGCCCGTTCGACATCGACGACTTCGACGACCCCGCGGTCGCCGAGCTGGCGCGGCTCGACCTGGGTTCGGTCCTGATCCCCATGCCGGAGGCCGGCCAGCTGCAGGTCGAGCTGACCGAGACCGGTGTCCCCAGCGCGGTGTGGGTCGTCACGCCCAACGGTCGTTTCACGATCGCCGCCTACGCGGCGCCCAAGACGGGCGGCCTGTGGCGGGAGGTGGCCGGCGAGCTCGCCGAGTCGCTGCGCAAGGACTCGGCCAAGGTCAGCATCAAGGACGGCCCGTGGGGCCGGGAGGTGGTCGGCACCGCCACCGGCGTGGTGCGGTTCATCGGGGTCGACGGCTACCGGTGGATGATCCGCTGCGTCATCAACGGCGCGCACGAGACCATGGAAGCGCTGGAGCAGGAGGCCCGAGCGGCGTTGGCCGACACCGTGGTTCGCCGCGGCGACACGCCGCTGCCGGTGCGGACGCCGCTGCCCGTGCAGCTGCCCGAGCCGATGGCCGAACAGCTCCGGGCGGCCGCGGCCGCGCAGCAGGCCCAGGCACAGGGCGAAGGCGCCCAGGGACAGGAAGGGCCGCCGAACGAGCCGGCCGCGCGCCGCAGCGCCGAGGGATCGGCCATGCAGCAGCTGCGCACCACGACCGGCGGGTAGTGACGATCGCAAGCGCGGGGCAGCCGGGCGCGGCGGGTCGTCACCATCGGAGCCGGCACGGGGAAACGAGCTAGAGCTCGGCGAGGGCGGCCAGGCAGGCCGCGCCCAGCGCGGCGGGGTCGGCGCCGATCTGCTCCAGCGTCACCATCCGCAGCGCCGCGCGCGGCGCCGCGGTGACCCAGTCGACGGCCACCTGCAGCGGATGGATCGGATCATCGACGGCGGCGGCCACCGCCAGCGGCGCGGCCAGCCCGGTCAGGTCCGCGCGACTGGGCGCGACATAGGCCGCGGCCTCCTCCATGGCGTCCGGCAATTGCGGCCACTGGGCGCGCCAGGACCGGGCCAGCTCGTCGGCCAGCCACGGCGGGCTGGAGGCCCGCATCTGCGTCGTCGTCGCCGCCAGGCCGTCGGCGCGCAACTGGGACGCCGAATGCCGCGCCGCCAGCGCCGCGGGTGCGGTTCCCGGGGCGCCGGCCCAGGCCGGCAGGGCGGCCAGGACGGCGACGGTACGGTCGGGGTGGGCCAGCGCCCACGCGGCCCCCACCGCGGCGCCGATCGAGACGCCGCCGACGCCGATCGGGCCGTCGCGCGCGGCGTCGTCCAACGCCGACAGGTAGCCGTCGATCAACCGGTCCGGCCGCGGCGGCGGGGCGACCAGCGTCGCGCCGACCTCGCGCAGCGGGCCGGAAAATGCCCGGTAGACGTAGTCATCGTCGGAGCCGGTGCCCGGCAGCAGCACCGCCGCGACACCCCGCAGATCGACAGCCACCCCTCGATATTGCCCGGCCGTCATGGGCGGTCCAACATCGCGTTTGGTTCGGTTGGCACCGGGGAACCAAGAGGTCTACGGTGTCCGTTGGCATGGAGGAAGCACCGAAGCTTTATCAGCGTTGTCAGGAGTGGCCATGGGGGCCCAACGATATTTGCGCCGGCTCACCCGTCGGTTGACGGAGGACCCGGAGCAGCTCGACTCCGAAGAATTGTCCGACGAAGTCGCGAGTACCGGCGCGCAGCGTGCGATCGACTGCGAGCGTGGCCAGGAGGTCACCATGGTCGGCACGCTGCGCAGCGTGGAAACGAACGGCAAGGGCTGTTCCGGCGGGGTCCGCGCCGAACTGTTCGACGGCACCGACACCGTCACCCTGGTGTGGTTGGGCCAGCGCCGCATTCCCGGCATCGACTCGGGCCGCACGCTGCGGGTCCGCGGCCGGCTCGGCAAGCTCGACAACGGCACGAAGGCGATCTACAACCCGCACTACGAAATCCAGCGGTGACGGGCCCCACCGCATTGAGGGCACGCCCGTGACGACTAACCGCGTGACCCCGGAGGGCTTGCTGGCACAGGCGGGCGGGGTGAGCGGTGTCATCTACTCCTCGCTGCCCGTGGTGACCTTCGTGGTGGTCTCCGGCCTGTCCGGTCTGCTGCCCGCCATCGGCGCCGCGCTGGGCGCGGCCGCGCTGGTCCTGCTGTGGCGGCTGATCCGGCGGGGATCCATCCAGCCGGCCTTCTCCGGGTTCATCGGCGTGGCCGTCTGCGCGCTGATCGCCTACGTCGTGGGCCAGTCCAAGGGCTACTTCCTGCTGGGCATCTGGATGTCGTTGGCGTGGGCCGTGGTGTTCGCGGCATCGGTGCTGATCCGTCGGCCCCTCGTCGGCTACGCGTGGAGCTGGTCCACCGGGCGCGACCGCGCCTGGCGCGACGTGCCCAGGGCCGTCTACGCCTTCGACATCGCCTCGCTCTGCTGGGTGCTGGTGTTCGCTGCCCGGTTCGTGGTCCAGCGGCTCCTCTACGACGCCGACCAGACCGGCTGGCTGGGCGTGGCGCGCATCGGGATGGGCTGGCCGTTGACCCTGCTGGCCGCGTTGGCGACGTTCGCGGCGATCAAGGCCGCTCAGCGCGCGATGCCCGCCCGGGAGAAGGCCGGCGCCGACACCGTGACCGACTAGTTCCCGGGCTCGGTGGCCGGCAGCAGGAGCTTTTGCAGCTCCTCTTCCGCCTCGGCGACCGCGACGAAGAGGAGCTCGTCGCCACCTTCGAGCGGCTCGTCGGCCTCCGGCACGATGACGCGCGGGCCGCGCAGGATCGTCACCAGCGCGGCATCCCGCGGCAGCTGCAGCCGGCGCACCGGCTTGCCGCCCCACGGTGTGTCGTCGGGCAGGGTGATCTCGACCAGGTTGGCCTGACCCCGGCGAAATTCCATGAGGCGCACCAGATCACCGACGGCGACGGCCTCCTCGATCAGCGAGGCCAGCATGCGGGGCGTGGACACCGCCACGTCCACGCCCCAGGCGTCGGTGAACAGCCATTCGTTGCGGGGGTCGTTGACCCGGGCCACCACCCGCGGCACCGCGAATTCGGTTTTGGCCAACAGGCTGAGTACCACGTTGGCCTTGTCGTCGCCGGTCGCGGCGACCACCACGTCGAAGCCCTCCAGGTGCACGGACTGCAGCAGGCTCAGTTCGCAGGCATCGCCGAGGCGCCAGTGCGCGGCCGGGATGGCGTCGACGTCGACGTGTTCGGGATTGCGCTCGATCAGGGTCACGTCGTGGCCGTTGGCGACGAGCTCGCGGGTGACCGATCGGCCGACGGCGCCGGCCCCGGCGACAGCTACTTTCATTTGCGCGGTCCCGACTCGAGATCCTCGCTGGGCGGCAGCGCCGCGATGGCGACCGCCTCGGCGACGCGGCCGGATATCGCCGCGATGTAGACCTTATCGCCGGCCTGGATCACGGTCTTCGGTTCCGGCAACACACCGGTGCCGAACCGGATCAGAAAGGCCACCCGGGCGCCGGTGGCCTGCTCCAGGTCGGTGGCCCGGCGTCCCACCCAGTCCTCGTGCAGATCGACCTCGGCCACCGCGACGGTGCCCGTCGGATCGCGCCACTTGGCGGTCTCGCTCTCCCGCGTGAGCGTGTTGAGCAGACGGTCGGTGGTCCAGGGGACCGTGGCGATCGTCGGGATGCCGAGGCGCTCGTAGACCTCGGCGCGCTTGGCGTCGTAGATCCGGGCGACGACGCGCTGCACGCCGAAAGTCTCCCGGGCCAGCCGGGCCGAGATGATGTTCGAGTTGTCCCCGGATGACACCGCGGCAAACGCATCGGCCTCCTCGATGCCGGCGCTGAGCAACACGTCCCGGTCGAATCCCTGGCCCAGCACCCGCTCCCCGGAGAACTCCGGGCTCAGCCGGTTGAACGCGGTGCTGTCGCGGTCGATGACGGCCACGTCGTGGCCGATCCGGGAGAGCGCGTCGGAGAGCGAAGAGCCCACCCGGCCGCAACCCATCACAACCACGCGCACTTTGGTCCTCTCGGCTGCGTCCTGCGCTGTTCAATCGGCAACCCGGGCTGGCAAGCCGACTCGGTCCGTCCGCAACATTGTTGCCTACGAAACGCTAGCAAGCTCGGGTGGGCTTACTCTTGGCTCTCGTGTCCAAACTTTCGACCGCTGCGCGCCGGCTCCTGATCGGCCGGCCGTTTCGCAGCGACCGGCTGAGTCACACCCTGCTGCCCAAGCGGATCGCCTTGCCGGTGTTCGCCTCCGATGCGCTGTCCTCGGTGGCTTACGCACCCGAGGAAGTCTTCCTGATGCTCTCGGTGGCAGGGGTGAGCGCGTACGCGCTGACGCCGTGGATCGGTCTGGCCGTGGCCGCGGTCATGTTGGTCGTGGTGGCCAGCTACCGGCAGAACGTGCATGCCTACCCGTCGGGCGGCGGCGACTACGAGGTGGTCACCACCAATCTCGGCGACACCGCCGGCCTCGTGGTGGCCAGCGCCCTGATGGTGGATTACGTTCTCACCGTTGCCGTTTCGACGGCGTCGGCGATGTCGAACATCGGCTCCGCGATTCCGATCGTGGCCCAGCACAAGGTGTTCTTCTGCGTGGCCGCCATCGTGCTCGTGATGGCGCTGAACCTGCGCGGGGTTCGCGAGTCCGGGCTGGCTTTCGCCATCCCGACCTATGCGTTCATCATCGGCGTGCTGGTCATGATCGGCTGGGGCCTGTTCCGGATCTTCGTGCTGGGCAACCCGCTGCGGGCCGAGTCCGCTGGTTTCGAGATGCACGCCGAACACGGCCAGATCGTCGGCTTCGCTTTGGCTTTCCTGGTGGCGCGCTCGTTCTCCTCGGGGTGCGCGGCGCTGACCGGTGTCGAGGCGATCAGCAACGGCGTGCCGGCGTTTCAGAAGCCCAAGTCGCGCAACGCGGCCACGACCCTGCTGATGCTGGGCGGCATCGCGGTGACCCTGTTGATGGGCATCATCGTGCTGGCCGAGAAGATCGGGGTCAAGCTCGTCGAGGACCCCGCGAGGCAGCTGACCGGCGCCCCGCCGAACTACTACCAGAAGACCTTGGTCACCCAGTTGGCCGAGACGGTGTTCGGCAGCTTTCACATCGGGTTCCTGCTGATCGCCACGGTGACCGCGCTGATCCTGGTGCTGGCGGCCAACACCGCGTTCAACGGGTTTCCCGTGCTCGGCTCGATCCTGGCGCAGCACAGCTACCTGCCGCGCCAATTGCACACCCGGGGTGACCGATTGGCGTTCTCCAACGGAATCCTCTTCCTGTCCGGGGCGGCCCTTCTGGCGATCATCGCGTTCCGGGGCGAGGTCACCGCGCTGATCCAGCTGTACATCGTCGGCGTGTTCATCTCGTTCACCCTGAGCCAGATCGGCATGGTCCGGCACTGGACCAGGTTGCTGCGCACCGAGACCGATCCGCGGGTGCGGCGCAAGATGATGCGCTCGCGGGTGGTCAACACGGTCGGACTGCTTTCCACCGGCGCGGTGTTGCTGGTTGTCCTGGTCACCAAGTTCCTCGCCGGGGCGTGGATCGCTCTTTTCGCGATGAGCCTGCTGTTCATCATCATGAAGATGATTCACCGGCACTACCACACCGTCAGCCGGGAATTGGAGGAACAGGAGGCGGCCGAACACGACGTGGTGCTGCCCAGCCGCAATCACGCCCTGGTGTTGGTGTCCAAGCTGCACCTGCCGACCCTGCGCGCGCTGGCCTACGCGCGCGCCACCCGTCCCGACGCGCTCGAGGCGCTCACGGTCAGCGTCGACGACGCGGAAACGCGCGACCTGGTGCACCGGTGGGAGGAAAGCGATATCAGTGTGCCGCTCAAGGTCATCGCGTCGCCGTACCGTGAAATCACGCGTCCCATACTCGATTACGTCAAACGGGTCAGCAGGGAGTCGCCGCGCACGGTGGTCACGGTGTTCATTCCCGAGTATGTGGTGGGCCATTGGTGGGAGCAGGTGCTGCACAACCAGAGCGCGCTGCGGCTCAAGGGCCGGTTGTTGTTCATGCCCAACGTGATGGTGACCTCGGTTCCCTGGCAATTGAATTCGTCGGAGCGGCTCAAGGCGTTCCAGCCGCACGCGGCGCCCGGCGACGCGCGTCGCGGAATCTTCGATTGAGCACCGAACTGACGCTGGTCACCGGGCCCCCGGCCAACGGGGGCAGCTGTGTGGCGCACCACGAGGGCCGCGTCGTGTTCGTCCGTTACGCGCTGCCCGGCGAGCGGGTGCGGGTGCGTGTCACCTCCGGGCGCGACTCCTATTGGCACGCAGAGGTTGTCGAGGTGATCGAGCCGTCGGACGACCGCGTCGCGTCACTATGCCCCATCGCGGGGGCCGACGGCGCCGGCTGCTGCGATTTGGCGTTTGCCACCCCCGAGGCCGCCCGCGCGGTCAAGGCCCAGGTGGTGGCCAACCAGCTGTCACGGCTGGGCGGGCACGACTGGAGCGTTCCCGAGGCGGGAGCCGAGGAATTGTCGCCGGATGCCGGGCCCACCGGCTGGCGTACCCGGGTCCGGCTGGAGGTGGGCGAGGACCGTCGGCCCGGCTTCCACCGCTACCACAGCGACGAGTTGGTGACCGACCTGCGCTGCGCGCAGCTGCCGCCGGGAATGCTGGACGGGCTTGCCGGGGGCGATTGGCCCCCGCACGCGCAGCTGCACGTCGCCGTCGACGACGACGGCGAGCGGCACGTGGTGCGCACCGTGCGGCAGGGCAGGCGGACGGAGACCGCCGTGGTCGAGGGCGGCTACGAGGCGGCGCAGCGGGTGGGCGCGCGCAGCTGGCGGGTGCCGGTCACGGCGTTCTGGCAGGCGCATCGGGACGCGGCGCGGGTCTACAGCGGTCTGGTGGTCGACTGGGCGCAACCGGGTGCCGGCATGACCGTCTGGGATCTCTACGGCGGCGCCGGGGTTTTCGCGGCCGCGCTCGGGGACGCGGTGGGCGAGTCGGGGCGGGTGTTGACCGTCGACACCTCGCGCTCCGCGACGCGGGCCGCGCGCGCCGCGCTGGCCGACCTGCCCCAGGTGGATGTCGTCACCGACTCGGTCCGGCGGGCGCTGACGGCGCAACGCGGGAGCGCCTCGATCGCGGTGCTGGATCCGCCGCGCGCCGGGGCCGGGCGCGAGATCATCGACCTGCTGGCCGCCGCACGGGTGCCGCGCGTGGTCCACATCGGTTGCGAGGCGGCGTCTTTCGCGCGCGACATCGGCCTCTACCGCGCCCACGGCTACGCCGTCGAAAGGATCAAGGTGTTCGACGCGTTCCCGCTGACCCATCACACCGAATCCGTTGCGCTGCTGACCTGTTAGGGCTCAGGCCAACACGAAATACCGCAGCCACAGATACAGCGCGGACAGCGCCGCGGAGATCGCCGTGACCAAAGCGCCCTTGCGGGTGAACTCCCAGAAGGAAGCGGGATTTTCCGCACGCGTGGCGATCCCGAGCACGATGACGTTGGCGCTGGCGCCGACGGCGGTGAGGTTGCCCCCGAAGTCGGTGCCAAGCGCAAGAGCCCACCACAAGGCGCCTGGATTGACGTGATCTCCCAGGGCGGGCACCAAACCCGCGACGATAGGCGCCATCGTCGCGGCGTATGGAACGTTATTGACGACCCCACTGATCACGAGCGATGCGGCTAGGATCACCATGGTCGCGATCAAAGTGTTGCCGCCGGTGGCGGTAATCGCGAGATGCGCCAGTTGCTTGACGACGCCCGTCTTCACCAGCGCGCCGACCATGACGAACAGGCCGGCGAAGAACAACAGAGTTTCCCACTCGACGCTGGACAGGTAATCGGAATGCTCCAACTTGGAAACGATGATGAGGATGCCGGCGCCCAATAAGGCGACGATGGATGGCTCCATATGCACCCACGAGTGGGCGATGAAAGCCGCGAACACCGCCACCAACACGACGCCGCACGCGACGAGCAGCCTGCGATCGCGGATGGTCTCCTTCTCTTCCAGCGACATGACCTCGGCGACCCGGTCAGGATCGACGGTGAACGACCCACGAAACAGGCGCGGTAGCAACGCGATCACGACCGCCATCACGATGATCACGATCGGCGCCAGGTGAATCAGGAAGTCGTTGAACGTCAGGCCCGCCTTGCTGGCGATGATGATGTTGGGCGGGTCGCCGATCAACGTCGCCGTGCCGCCGATGTTCGACGCGAACGCCTCGGCCATCAAAAACGGCGCCGCATAGATCGCCAGGCGGTCACACACCAGCAGCGTCACCGGGGCAATCAGCAACACCGTGGTCACGTTGTCCAGCAGGGCCGACGCGATCGCGGTGACCAGCACCAGCAGGATCATGACGCGCAGCGGGGAGCCGCGGGCGCGTTTGGCGGACCAGATCGCGACGTACTCGAACACACCGGTCTGGCGCAGCACGCTGACGATGATCATCATGCCCAGCAGCAAAAAGATGACGTCCCAGTCGATTCCGGTGTCGCGGGAGTAGAAGACGTCATCGGAGTTGATGATCGGCAACGCGACGACGATCGCGGCGCCGATGAGCGCCACCAGTGTCTTGTTGACGCGATCGCTGGCGATCAGCGCGTAGGCGACGACGAACACGACGACCGCCACCACGCTCATCGATTGTCCTGTGTGCTCAAGGCTTTGGGGGTATCAGTGCTTCAAGGCGGCTGCCAGTAGACGCGATGCGGTGATGACGCCGACCAACGCCTCGTCTCTGACCACCGCGATCAGGGGGCTTCGCAGCCGCGCCATGACCGCGGCCACCTCGATGATCGTGTCGTCCGCGTGCGCCCACGGAATGTTGGTCAGGTGGTCGGGCAGCATGTCCCCGACCGTTTTGCCGCCCAGCTTGTCGGCGGCGCGGTCGGCCGTGGACTCGCTGAGCACACCCGCCAGCGAGGGGTCGTCCTGCACGTATTTCGGGACGATGAAGCGGACCACTTGGGAGGCCGGCAGCACCGCGCAGGGCTTTCCGGAGCTGTCCGTGACGACTATCCCGGGCAGGCTGTGCTCGGCGAGCAGGCGGGCCGCATCGATGGCATCGGAGGCGACGGTCACGACCGGGAAGTCCTCGGCGAGTTCCGCGGCGCGCATGGTGGAAACGATACGTCGGCGTTCCGGCGAGCGCTGCGTAGACTAACGGGATGCTGGAACAGATCCGCGGGCCCGCTGATCTGCAGTACCTGTCCCAACAGCAGCTCCGCGAGCTGGCGGCCGAGATCCGCGAGTTCCTGATCCACAAGGTTGCTGCCACCGGGGGGCATCTGGGGCCCAACCTCGGCGTCGTCGAACTGACCCTGGCGCTGCACCGCGTGTTCGACTCGCCGCACGACCCGATCATCTTCGACACCGGACACCAGGCCTACGTCCACAAGATGCTGACGGGCCGCTCCCACGACTTCGAGAGCCTGCGCAAGGAGGGCGGGCTGTCGGGCTATCCGTCGCGCGCCGAGAGCGAACACGACTGGGTGGAGTCCAGCCACGCCAGCGCGGCGCTGTCCTACGCCGACGGCCTGGCCAAGGCGTTCGAGCTGAGCGGGCACCGCAACCGGCACGTGGTCGCCGTCGTCGGCGACGGCGCGCTCACCGGCGGCATGTGCTGGGAGGCGCTGAACAACATCGCGGCCTCCTGTCGGCCGGTGATCATCGTCGTCAACGACAACGGCCGCAGTTATGCGCCCACCATCGGCGGGGTCGCCGACCACCTGGCCACGCTGCGGCTGCAGCCGGCCTACGAGCACATGCTGGCAACGAGTCGCGACGCGGTGCGCTCGCTGCCCCTCGTCGGCCAGATCGCCTACCGCTTCATGCACAGCGTCAAAGCCGGGATCAAGGATTCGCTGTCGCCGCAGCTGCTGTTCACCGACCTCGGCCTGAAGTATGTCGGCCCGGTCGACGGGCACGACGAACGCGCGGTGGAGGTCGCGCTGCGCCACGCCCGCGGCTTCGGGCGCCCGGTGATCGTGCACGTCGTCACCCGCAAGGGCATGGGTTACGCGCCGGCCGAGGACGACGAGGCCGAGCAGATGCATTCCTGCGGCGTGATCGACCCGGCCACCGGCCTGGCCACCAAGATCCCGGGCCCGGGCTGGACGGCGACCTTCTCCGAGGCGCTCATCGCCTACGCGAGAAAGCGCCGCGACATCGTGGCCATCACCGCGGCGATGCCCGGCCCCACCGGGCTGACGGCGTTCGGGCAACAGTTCCCGGATCGCCTGTTCGACGTCGGCATCGCCGAGCAACACGCGATGACGTCGGCGGCCGGCCTGGCCATGGGGGGCATGCACCCGGTGGTGGCGATCTATTCGACGTTCCTCAACCGGGCCTTCGACCAGATCATGATGGACGTGGCGCTGCACAGGCTGCCCGTCACGATGGTGCTCGACCGGGCCGGGATCACCGGTCCCGACGGCGCCAGCCACAACGGCATGTGGGACCTGTCGATGCTGAACATCGTGCCCGGCATCCGGGTGGCCGCGCCGCGCGACGCGACCCGGCTGCGCGAGGAACTCGGCGAGGCCCTCGACGTCGACGACGGTCCGACGGCGATCCGGTTCCCCAAAGGCGATGTGGGCGAAGATATTCCGGCCCTGGAGCGACGGTCGGGTGTCGACGTGCTGGCGGTGCCGGCCGGCGGGTTGAACCACGACGTGCTGCTGGTCGGGGTCGGCGCGTTCGCGCCGATGGCCCTGGCGGTGGCCAAGCGGCTGCACAACCAGGGCATCGGGGTGACGGTGATCGACCCGCGCTGGGTGTTGCCGGTGTCCGACGGCGTGGTCGAGATCGCGGCGCAGCACAAGCTGGTCGTCACCCTCGAGGACAATGGCGTCAACGGCGGGGTGGGATCGGCCGTGTCGGCGGCGCTGCGGCGCGCGGAGGTCGACACGCCCTGCCGCGACGTCGGGCTGCCGCAGCGGTTCTACGAGCACGCGTCGCGGGGCGAGGTGCTCGCCGATCTCGGCCTGACCGACCAGGACGTGGCGCGCCGCATCACCGGCTGGGCCGCGGCGCTGGGCGCGTCCGTCCCCGAGGCCGAGGTCCGGGAGCGCCTCGACTAAGAGTCGACGTCGAAATCGACGTTAGCGCGCGGTCTACTCGACCTTTTCCACGCCGACGTCGGTTTCGGCGTCGGTGCCCTCCGGCGGCTGCAACGCCCGGACCAGCACCGGGTCCACGAGTTCTCGCTGCCAGGCCCGCGCCTGCCCGGCGCACAGGAAGTCGTCGACGGCCGCGAGGGGGTCGGGGGCCGTCTCCCAGTCCCAGCACAGCCGTCGCACCAGGTCGGGCGAGACCAGGTTCTCCGTGGGGACCCGCACCCGCTCCGACACCTCGCTCAGCGCCGCCCGGGCCGCCTCCAGCCGCGCGGCGGCCTCCGGTTTGCGCCTGCTCCACCGCGCCGGCGGCGGAGGCCCGTTGGGCGGTTCGGCGTCCTCCGGGAGATCCCGGCTTCGCCGGGCCGCTTCCAGCGCTTCCAGCCAGACCTGGGCGCTGCGGCGTTGGTTGCGTCCGCCGAACACCGGCAGCTTGACGAGTTCGTCGACGGTCTTCGGGTCGGCGAGGGCGGCGTCGATGATGGCCGAATCCGGCAGGATGCGGCGCGGGGCGATGTCGCGGCGCTGGGCGATGCGGTCGCGCGCCGCCCAGAGCTCGCGCACCGCGGCGAGGCCGCGCCGGTCGCGCACCCGATGGATTCCCGACGTTCGGCGCCAGCGGTCCCGCCGGGCGACCGACGTGACGTCCGCGGCGGCATCGCCGCCCTTGAACGCCCGCAGGTAGTCGAATTCCTCTGCGGCCCAACCTGTTTTTCCTTGCTCGGCGAGCAGCTCGGAGATCGCCGCGCGCAGCTCGATGAGCAATTCCACGTCCAGGGCCGCGTAGTTGAGCCACTCGGCGGGCAGCGGGCGCTTGGACCAGTCGGCCGCGCCGTGGCCCTTGGCCAACCCGAACCCGAGCAGCCGCTCGACCATGGTGGCCAGGTTCACCCGGTCGAACCCGGCCAGCCGTCCGGCGAGCTCGGTGTCGTACAGCGCCGGCGGCCGCATCCCGACCTCGGCCAGGCACGGCAGGTCCTGATCGGCCGAGTGCAGGATCCATTCGTCGGTGCCCAGCACCTCGGCGACCGGCCGCAGCGCCGTCAGCGGGTCGGTACCGTGGCTGACCGGGTCGATGAGCACGGTGCCCGCCCCCGCCCGCCGGATCTGGATCAGGTAGGCGCGGTTGGAGTAGCGGAAACCCGACGCCCGCTCGGCGTCCACCGCAAACGGTCCGCGCCCGCGTTCCAGCAATCGTGCGGCCGCCTCGATCTCGCGGACGCTCACGGCCAGATCGGGGACCCCGTCGGCCGGGTGCAGCAGCGGGCAGGGTTCGGGCGCGGTGTTGTCAGGCGCGGTGTTGTCGGGCCTAACGGCCCCCGCTTCGCCCATGTCAGGCGCGTGACCGCGAGCTCAGGTCGGTGACCCCGGTCGGCGGGAGGCCCGCGGCGTGCTCCAGCACTTCGCAAAACGCCTCGACGTGCGCCCCGACCTCCGGGGTGGTCGCCGTCCAGGACGCCCGCAGCTCCAGCTGGTGGGCGCGGGGCGGCCCGGAGATGTCGCCGTAGCGCACCGAGGTGGTGGCGGTGACGGTGCCGCCCAGGGCGGTGGTGTGCTCGAGGCGGGATTCCAGCGCGTCGACCAGCCAGCTCCACGCCACCTCCGGCAGCAGAGGATCGACGGCCTCGGTGGGGTCGAGGTCGGCCTGGATGTAGGCGACCAGGCGGAGGGTCCCGTCCCAGGCGTCGGCGCCGTCCGGGTCGTACAGCAGGATCAGCCGGCCGAACGCGTCGCCCTCGGATCGCTCCGGGACGATCTCGAGGTCGGGATGCTTGACCTCGGCCCCCAGGGCGTAGCTGTAGGGCGCCAGGCGCTGCGGCGGGCGGATCGGGCCCAGCTCGATCTCCGACCGCACGGTGACGCCGTTCATCGCCGCCACCGCCTCGCGGAATGGGGCCGGTTCAGCTGAGGTCACTTGGCGCCGCTCCTCCTTGTCGCCGCCGCTGTGCATCGTCGCGGCGCGGCTCACAGCGTTCGACGCTAGACCCCTCACCCGACACGCCGAAACAGGCGCGCCGGGTTCCGGGCCCGTCGCGACCAAGCCGTTACCAGCGCTCATCTGGGCCTCGAGAAGGCCGTATTGGCTGCTCAGGGTGTGGTTCCCCCGCTGAATCGGGCCGGGCGCTTCTCCCGGTGCGCGGCGAGGCCTTCCCGAACGTCGGGGCCACCGAAACCGACGAATTCCAGGCCCAGCGACGTCTCGAAGGCCGGGCCGAACATGCGGTACCAGTAGTTGAGGCTGTGTTTGGTCCAGCGGATGGCGTTTTGCGCGCCCTGGGCCAGGTTCTCGGCGATGCGGCTGGCCGTCGCCAGCACGTCGTCGTCGTCCACGCAGGTGGAGACCAGCCCGATGCGCTCGGCCTCCTCGCCCAGCAGGGTCTCGCAGGTGAGCAGGTAGTACTTGGCCTTGGCCATGCCGACCAGCAGCGGCCAGCAGATCGCGGCGTGGTCACCCGCGGCCACCCCGAGCTTGGTGTGTCCGTCGATGAACCGCGCGGTGCGGCCGGCGACCGAGATGTCGGCCAGCAGCGCCACCACCAGGCCGGCGCCGACGGCGGGCCCCCGGATCGCCGACACCACGGGCTTGTCGAAGCTGACCATGTTGAGCACCAGGTCGCGGGCCTCCCGCATGATGCGGATCCGGCCCTCGAAGTCGCCAATGGTCTCCTCGATCAGGTCGAAGCTGCCGCCGGAGGAGAAGGCCTTGCCCTCGCCGCGGACCAGCACGACGCGCACGGCGGGATCGCGATCGAGCACCGGCCAGACGTCGGCGAGGTCGCGGTGCATCTGCGGCCCGACCGAGTTGAGCCCGGGGGAGTCCAGGACCAGGGTCAGCACGCCGTTCCCGGCTTGTTCGAATCGGAGGCTGGGGAACTCGTCGTAGCTGATCGGCACCATCGTGATGTTACGCAAGCGCCGATCGGCGCTCGTGGCAGCATTGAGGCCGATGAATAACCCCGGCAACCCCGCGCGTACCCGTCGCGACCTGCCCGAGTCGCCGTATCTGGCCGCCGTCAGCGGGCGCAAGCCCGGCCACGTGCCGGTGTGGTTCATGCGGCAGGCGGGGCGCTCGCTGCCCGAATACCGGGCGCTGCGGGAACGGCACAGCATGCTGGCGGCCTGCTTCGAGCCCGAGGTGGCCTGCGAGATCACGCTGCAGCCGGTGCGTCGCCACGGCGTCGACGCCGCGATCCTGTTCTCCGACATCGTGGTGCCGCTTCGCGCGGCGGGCGTCGAACTGGACATCGTCGCCGACGTCGGGCCGGTCATCGCGCACCCGGTGCGCACCGACGACGACATCGAGGCGATGAAACCCCTTGACCCGCAGGCGATTCAGCCGATACGCGAAGCGGTTTCGCTGCTCGTCGGGGCGCTGGGCGATGTCCCGCTGATCGGTTTCGCCGGCGCCCCGTTCACGCTGGCGTCCTATCTCGTCGAAGGCGGCCCCAGCCGCAACCACGCCCGCACCAAGGCGATGATGCTGGCCGAGCCGCACAGCTGGCACGAGCTGATGTCGAAGCTGACCGACCTCACCGTCGCGTTCCTGCAGGGGCAGATCGAGGCCGGGGTGGACGCGATTCAGGTGTTCGACTCGTGGGCCGGGACGCTGTCGCTGGCCGACTACCGCCACTACGTTCTGCCGCACAGCTCGCGGGTGTTCGCCACGCTGTCGGACCATGGCGTCCCGATGACGCATTTCGGCGTCGGCACGGCCGAACTGCTGGGCGCGATGTCGTCGGCGCTGAAGTGCGGCATGAAGCCCCGCCAGGCGACCGTCGTCGGGGTGGACTGGCGCACGTCGCTGGCCGACGCCGCCGCCCGGGTCGAGCCCGGCACGGCGCTGCAGGGCAACCTGGATCCGGTGGTGCTGCTGGCGGGCTGGCCGGTGGTCGAGCGCGCCGCGCGGGCCGTCATCGACGACGGACGCCGCGCGGTCGACGCCGGCGCCACCGGCCACGTCTTCAACCTCGGCCACGGGGTGCTGCCCGAGACCGATCCCGCCGTCCTGACCGACCTGGTCGCGCTGGTCCATTCGCTATGACGGCACGCTCGTATTGCTGCCCTTCCTACTGCGTTGTGGGCGGCGGTATCTCGGGACTCACCGCGGCATACCGGCTGCGCGCGGCCGCCGACCGGGCGGGTGATGACGCGACGATCACGCTGTTCGAGCCCGCCGACCGGCTCGGCGGCGTGTTGCGCACCGAGCGGGTCGGCGGGCAGGCGATGGACGTGGGCGCCGAGGCGTTCGTGCTGCGCCGGCCCGAGATGCCGGCGCTGCTGGCCGAGCTCGGCCTGTCGGGTCGCCAACTGGCCACCACCGGCGCCCGGCCACTGATCTACAGCCGGCGGCAGTTGCACCCGCTGCCCGCCGGCACGGTCGTCGGGATCCCGTCGTCGTCCGCGTCGGTCGCCGGATTGGTGGACGAGGCGACGGTCGCACGCATCGACGCCGAACCCACCCGACCTTTCAGCTGGCGACCGGGCAGCGATCCCGCGGTGGCCGAACTGGTCGGCGACCGGTTCGGCGAGCAGGTCGTGGCCCGCTCGGTGGATCCGCTGCTGAGCGGGGTGTATGCGGGCTCCGCGGCGACCATCGGCCTGCGCGCGGCGGCCCCCAGCGTGGCGGCGGCCCTCGACCGCGGCGCCACCAGCCTGACCGACGCGGTCGTTAAGGGGCTGCCCCCGAACACCGGCGCGCCGGTGTTCGGGGCGATCGACGGCGGCTACCGGGTGCTGGTCGACGAGCTCGTCGCGCGCAGCCGGCCGCGCTGGGTGCGCGCCGCGGTGCAACGGATCGAGCCGGCCGGGCCCGGTTGGGCGCTGCTGGACGACACCGGCGCGCGCTGGCACGCCGACGCGGTGGTCCTGGCCATTCCGGCCCCGCGGCTGGCGGCGCTGGTCGGTGAGGTTGCGCCGCGCACCTCCGCGGCGGCACGCCGGATCGAGAGCGCGTCGTCGGCGGTGGTGGCGCTCGCGGTGCCCGCCGGCACGCCGTTCCCGCACTGCTCGGGCGTGCTGGTGGCCAGCGGGGAACCCTTGCGCGCCAAGGCGATCACGCTGTCTTCCAGAAAATGGGGCACGCGCGCGAACGCCCAGCTGCTGCGGCTGTCGTTCGGGCGGTTCGGTGACGATGTGGCCGCCGGCACCGCCGATGACGAACTGGTGGGATGGGCGTTGAGCGACTTGGTCGACGTGTTCGGGCTGACCGTCGACCCCGTCGACGCCCGCGTCCAGCGTTGGATCGAGGCCATGCCGCAGTACGGCCCCGGCCACGCCGACGTGGTGGCCGAGGTGCGCGCCGGGCTGCCGCCGGGGCTGGCGGTGGCCGGCAGCTACCTCGACGGGATCGGCGTACCCGCCTGCGTCGGGGCGGCCGGCCGCGCGGTCGAGGCGCTCCGGGCGGAAGTGGCACGATAGGTTCCATGGCCAAACTCGATTACGACACCCTGAACTCGCAGCTGCGCTACCTGATGTTCTCGGTGTTCTCCGTGCGGCCCGGTGTGCTGGGCGAGGAGCGGGACGCCGTGATCGACGACGCCGCCACGTTTTTCAAGCAGCAGGAAGACCGCGGCGTCGTGGTGCGCGGCCTCTACGACGTGGCCGGGCTGCGCGCCGACGCCGACTTCATGATCTGGACCCACGCCGAACGCGTCGAGGCGCTGCAGGCGACCTACGCCGACTTCCGGCGCACCACCACGCTTGGCCGGGCCTGCGTGCCGGTGTGGAGCAGCGAGGCGCTGCACCGGCCCGCCGAGTTCAACAAGAGCCACATCCCGGCATTTCTGGCCGGCGAGGAGCCCGGCGCCTACATCTGCGTGTATCCCTTCGTGCGGTCCTACGAGTGGTATCTGCTGCCCGACGAGGAACGCCGCCGCATGCTCGCCGAGCACGGCATGGCCGCGCGCGAGTACAAGGACGTCCGCGCCAACACCGTGCCGGCGTTCGCGCTGGGCGACTACGAGTGGATCCTGGCCTTCGAGGCGCCGGAGTTGGACCGCATCGTCGACCTGATGCGCGAGCTGCGCGCCACCGACGCGCGTCGGCACACCCGCGCCGAGACGCCGTTTTTCACGGGGCCGCGGGTGCCGGTCGAGCAGTTGGTGGCGGCGCTGCCATGACAACAGCACCGTTCGACCCGACCGACCCCACCCGGTTCGAGGAGATGTACCGCGACGACCGGCTGTCGCACGGGCTACCCGCGGCCACGCCCTGGGACATCGGCGGCCCGCAGCCGGTGGTTCAGCGGCTGGTCGCGCTGGGCGCGATCAAGGGTGAGGTGCTCGACCCGGGCACCGGCCCCGGCCACCACGCGATCTACTACGCCTCGAAGGGCTACTCGGCGACCGGCATCGACGGGTCGGCGGGCGCCCTCGAGCGGGCCCGGGAAAACGCCCGAAAGGCCGGCGTGTCAGTGAATTTCGAGCTGGCCGACGCCGCGAAGCTGGAGGGATACGACAACCGATTCGACACCGTCGTCGACTGCGCCTTCTACCACACCTTCAGCACCGACCCCGACATGCAGACGGCGTACGTGCAGGCGCTGCGCCGGGCCACCAAGCCGGGGGCGCGGCTCTACATGTTCGAGTTCGGCGAGCACGACGTCAACGGCTTCAAAATGATGCGGTCATTGTCCGAGGACGATTTTCGTCAGGTGCTGCCGGTCGCCGGGTGGGAGATCACCTATCTCGGCCCGACGACCTATCTGGTCAACCTGAGCACCCAGACGATTGAGATGATGGCCGCGCGCAACCCGGACATGGCCGACGCGGTGCAGGCGCTGCTGGACCGATTTCGGGCGATGGAGCCGTGGCTCGAGGGCGGCCGGGTGCACGCCCCGTTCTGGGAGGTTCACGCCACGCGCGTGGACTGATGCTCCAGAGGTCACATCCGTAACCGGCGCGGCGGGGTGGACCTTTTCCCCACCTAGCAGCGACAACGGGCGCGCCGCCGCACGTGCGCGAAGTTGTCGCTGTTAGGCGGACAGCTTGGCATATCCCCGACTCCCTGTGACGGGTGGGAATCGAGGGCGAAACGCTACCCGCCTGCTGGCACCAGCCGCAGCGAGATCGAGTTGATGCAGTAGCGCTGATCCGTCGGGGTGGGGTAGCCCTCGCCGGTGAACACGTGGCCCAGGTGGCTGTGGCAGTTGGCGCACAGCACCTCCGTGCGCATCATTCCCATCGAGTGGTCGGAACGCAGAATCACCGCGTCGGAGTTGGCCGGGTCGAAGAACGACGGCCAGCCGCAGTGCGACTCGAATTTCTCTGTGCTGCGGAACAATTCGGCGCCGCAGGCCCGGCACTGGTAGACGCCCTCGGTTTTGGTGTCGGTGTACTCGCCGGTGAACGGCCGCTCGGTGCCGGCGCGGCGCAGGACGTCGAACTCCTGCGGGTTGAGTTTCTTACGCCACTCGTCGTCAGACAACTGCACCCTGGGCGACACATCGGGGGAGGTCATGCGTCCACGCTAGCGCCAATTGCGGTGACCCGCTGCGCCCGGCTCCGCCGCGCTTGCGATCACGCTAGCGCCAATTGCGGTGACCCGCTGCGCCCGGCTCCGCCGCGCTTGCGATCACCGCGCGCGCTCCCCGCTCGGCCGTCAGCCACGCCGGATCGATGCCCTCGTCCAGCCGGTCCTCGGCCTTGGCGTCCAGGTAGCGGAAGTAGAGCACGGTGAACGCCACGATCAGCAGCAACGACCACCCGTAGGTGATCTTCAGGTAGTGCAGCGCGCGCCCGTACCTCATGTACTTATAAATCAGCCAGTCGTCCAGCGTCAGGCAGCCATAGATGCCCAGCCAGGCCGGCCAGTTGCGGACCAGCGAGTCGGGCAGCACCACGGTCATCAGGAACGGGAACAGCATCATTGAGTAGTAGCCCTGGGCCAGCGGCAGTACCAGCCAGGAACACAGCAGCAGCACCCCCGACGAGCTGGTGAACCAGAACAGCGGGTCGCGGGTGCGATAGTAGCGGTACAGCAGCCACAGCGCGCCGATCGCGAGCAGCGTGAACAGGATCCGCATGAACACGATCAGCCAGGTCGGCAGGCCGAAGTACACCCCGTTGCCCTCGATGGAGCTGTTGAAGTAATCCCGGGTGCCCCCGATGTAGGGCAGCGTGCGGGTGACGAAGTCCATCGGGTCGCTGACCAGGGGCCACGCGACCAGGTTGACGACGACGGGGACCGCGATGGCCGGCACCAGCGTCCGCCATTGGCGGTTCAGCAAGGGCAGCAACAGCAGCGGCCCGAGCACCGGTTTGAGCGTCAGGGTGAGCCCGATGACGAGGCCGGCCCACCATTGGTGCCCGACCTTCCCGTCCAGCAGCCAACGCAAAAACAGCATCTCCGCCAGCAGGACGCAGCCGTTGATGTTGGTGAACACCAGGGTGCTGGTCACGCTTTCCGTGCAAAACATGGCGAGCAGCAGGGCGGGCGCGGCCGCGGAGGAGACGGTGAATTTGAACATCCGCAGCAACAGGTACCAGGCGATGAGGATGGCCACGGTGTTGATCAGGACGAACAGATACCGCGACTGCGTGAACGGCAGGTATCCGAACGGCGCCATCAGCAGCGTGCCGCCGGGCGGGTACAGGTAGTGCGGATCGACGTAGTCGAAGTGCTCGTTGTAGATGTCCCAGCCGTGCCGGAAGTTCAGCACCGCCCGGTAGACCGGCTTGAAGTCGTCGGTGATGTTGCCGTTGAGGGTGAGCACGATGCTGCGGTGCAGCACCGACATGATCGCCAGGGGCCACAACGCCGACCGCAGGATGGTCGCGGCACTCGGTGCGCTGGTGCGGGGGCGAAACGCGGCCAGGATCCGACCGCGCAGGCCGGTTCGGGTCGAGTCGGCTGCGGTCACCAGCGCACGGTACACCGGCCCCCGGCCGCAGAAGTCAGGCGGGACAGTAGGTGTCGGTGCCGGGCAGCTTGCCGCTGTTGAGGTAGCCGATCAGCGGCGGGACCGCGCAGGGCGAATAGATGCTGGCGCCGTGACCGATGCCCTGCCACATCACCCGCTTGCTGGCCGCGTTCGCGTTGATGATGGTGGCCGCCGTCTGGGCGACTCCCTCGGTGCCGACGATCGGGTCGTTCTGCACCCCCGCCAACAGGACGTCGACCTTCAGGCTCTTCGGCGGCGCCGGCGGCGAAATGGTGGGCCAGTGCACGCATTTGACCAAGTTGAGTGCCGCGACGGTGCCGAATTGCGGGTAGAGCTTCGCCCACGCCACGACGAGCTCGCGCACCCGGTCGGGCGTGGGGCGGTTGATGGCGTCGCTGCAGGAGCTGACGAACTGGCCGTCCGAGTCGGTGACGGCATACGCGTGGTTGATCAGGTTGTTCAGCTGGTTGGCGTCGCCGGACCGGGCCGCGGCCAGCGCGTTGGCCAGGCTGGTGCTGGCGCCGACGCGGCCGCCCGAGGGGAAGCCCAACGCGACGGTGATGGCGTTGGCCACAGCGGACACCGGTGCGCCGCCGGGCCCCTTACCGCCGCGCGCGTCGGCCAGCATCGCGCTGACGGCGCCCTTCGGATCCGGACCCAGCGCGCAGTTGACCGCGACGCACTGGGCGGCGAACGCGTCGAGCGCGGCCTGCTGCCCCTTGACCTGTTGCTCGGCGGCCGCCTCGGCGTTGACGCCCAGGGCCACCGGGGAGTCGAGGATCAGCCGGGCGACCCGGTCGGGCCGCGACGCGGCGTAGGCCAGCGCCACCTGGGCGCCGTTGCCGACCCCGACCAGCGCGACGGCCGGCACGTCCCACAGCGTGCGCAGCCGCTCGATGTCGGAGGCGGCGTGCGAATTGTCGTAGGAGGACGCGCCCGGCGCGATGACGTCGGTGCAGTTCGTGGTCGCGTTGTTGGAGATGTCGGAGAGGTTGGCGACCGGGTCGTCGCCGGGCTGGAACTGTGCCTGGTCGCGCATCGACTGGCGGTCAAGCTGATCCCGGCAGTCGATGGGGCTCGACATGCCCATGCCGCGCCGGTCGACGGCGACGATGGGGTGGGTCTGGAGCACGTCGCCGCCGGCGCGGGACAGCCACGCCGGCAACTGCGTCGACGACGGCAGGTCCGAGCCGGTGGTGAAGACGAGCGGGCCCGCGTCGTGCGGCGTCTGGTTCGATCGCGCGCGCACCACGCCGATGGTCAGCGTTCCGCCCTGGCCGTTGATCGGGTCCAGGTCGGAATCGTAGGTCGCGCAATCCAGCTGCACGCCGGGCGCCGCGGGGACGGCCGCGTCGGAAAAGACCTTCGACGTGCAGTCATGCCAGGCCAGGTCGTTCTTGGGCGCCGCGATCGGTGGCGGGCCGCTGGGGGGAGGCTTGCTCGGGGCAACGCCCTGCGGTCGGGCGCCGGAGTTGGTCGCGAAGCGCGGGTCGGCGGCCAGGCCGGGAACGCAGCCGGCCACCAGCGCGGTCACCGCGAGCAGCACCGTGGCGGATGCGATCTGCCGACTCATGCCGACCACAGTAGCTAGGCCTTGACGTAGCGGCCGTAAAGGTAGCCGGCCTCGTCGGACAGGAGGTGGGCGCGGCGCATGCGGGTCAGCACCTGAGCCGGGCCCGACGCGATGCGCCGCGCCAGGCCGCCGACGAGGTACGGCGCGATCGTCAGGCACAGCTCGTCCAGCAGGTCGCGGTCGATGAACGCGCCGAGCAGGGTCGGCCCGCCCTCGGTCAGGATGCGGCGCATTCCGCGCGCCGCGAGCGCCGCCAGCAGGGTGGCCTCGTCGACCTTCGCCGGATCGCCGCCGGAGCAGTCCACCACCTCGCCCAGGTCGCCGATCAGCCTCCGGGTCGCGTCGAGCGCCGCCGCGCAGGTGAGCACCAGGGGCGGCACCTCGGTCCGCGTGAACACCGCCAGGTCCGGCTCGAGGCGACCCGACCGGGTGACGATCGCCAGTTGCGGGACCTCGCTTTGCCCGCGGGCCTGCCGCTGCTGTCGCTGCGCGACAGCCAGGTGCGCGCCGGAGTACCCCTCGATCCGCACCGTGCCCGCGCCGACCACGATCACGTCGGCCAGTTCCCGCAGCAGGTTGAAGATGTGCCGGTCGCCGGGCCCTCCCATCGCGCCGCTGCTGCCGTCGGCGGTCGCGCCGCCGTCGAGGCTGGTGATGAAGTTCGCCCGCAGCCACGTGCCGTCGCGGTCGGGATAGCCATACAGCCGGGAAAGTTCGCCGTCGTCGAGTTCACGCGTCGACCCGAGCAGCGTCAGCATGAGCTTGATTGCAGCACGTCGCTACAGTTCGGTGCATGCACGGGTCCGCTTTTGCCGATGCGCCAGGCCCCGTGCCCCGGCTGGTGGATCGGCATCCGAGCGTGTCGCCGGAGCGACTGATCGCCCAATTGCGGCCGCCACCAACGTTCGCCGACGTGAGCTTCGCCACGTATCGCCCGGATCCGGCCGAACCGACCCAGGCGGCCGCCGTCGAGGCGTGTCGAGACTTCTGCCGGCGGGCCCGGGAGCGCCGGGCCGGCCGCCCAAAACGGTTCGGCAGGCGGGCCGCATTGCCCGGCGTCGGGCTGTACCTGGACGGCGGCTTCGGCGTGGGCAAGACACACCTGCTTGCCTCCGCCTACTACCAGTTGCCCGGCGGGGGACCCGAGCCCCCGACTCCCAAGGCGTTCGCCACTTTTGGCGAGCTCACCCAGCTCGCCGGGGTGTTCGGCTTCGTCGAATGCATCGAGATGCTGGCCGACTACACGGCGGTGTGCATCGACGAGTTCGAGCTCGACGACCCCGGCAATACCACCCTGATCTCGCGGATGCTCTCGTCGTTGGTGGAGCGGGGGGTGTCGGTGGCCGCCACCTCCAACACCTTGCCCGAGCAACTCGGCGAGGGCCGCTTCGCCGCCCAGGACTTCCTGCGCGAGATCAACACGCTGGCAAGCATTTTCACCACGGTGCGGATCGAGGGACCCGACTACCGGCACCGCGGCCTGCCGCCGGCGCCGCCGCCGTTGTCCGACGAGGAGGTGGCCACGCGCGCCGCGGGGGTCAACGGGGCGACGCTGGACGACTTCGACGCGCTGTGCGTGCACCTGGCCACCATGCACCCGTCGCGGTATCTGACGTTGATCGAGGGCGTGACGGCGGTGTTTGTGACCGGCGTGCACGGCATCGACGACCAGAACGTCGCGCTGAGGTTGGTGGCGCTGACCGACCGGCTGTACGACGCCGGCATACCGGTGGTGGCTTCGGGGGCGAGGCTGGACACCATCTTCGGCGACGAGATGCTGGCCGGCGGATATCGAAAGAAGTACCTGCGTGCTACGTCTCGGCTGGTGGCGTTGACCCGAGCTCGCAAACCATGACGTAGTCGTTCTCGGTGACGGTGCCCACCTGAAAGGTCCTGGTGCCGTTGATCGTAAAGCCGCTCTTGGCGTAAAAGCGTTGCGCGCGTTGGTTTGCCTGATTGACCCCAAGCCACACGCGCCGGGCGCCCCACTGTCGCGCGGTGGCCAGCGCCAGGCCCATCAGCGCCGCCGAAACCTCGCCGCCGTGATGCTCGGTCAGCACGTAGATCTTCGACAGCTCGGCGGTGCCGTCGGTGGCATCACGAATCAGCATGGCGTAGCCGATGATTCGGCCGTTCCGCGCCGCGGCGATGATCGCGCGGTGCGGATCGGCCAGGTATTCCGCGAAGCGCTCGGCCGACAGGTTGGTCTCGACGAACGACGCGATGTTCTGCGCGCCCACCGCGGGAGGACACGCCAGCGGAAAGGTGCGCGCGGCAACGTCGGCCAGCTCCGCGACGTCGACCGAATCCGCCGTGACGACGCGGACTTCCAGGGTCAAAGATTCCACTGCGCGAGGTGATAGCCCGTCTTCTTGTCCAGCAGGACGACGGTGGAGACCGGGTCGCGGTAGGCGTCCCAATACACTCCGCCGCGCACGATCGCCCCGTTCGGCGCGTTGACGAGCACGTTGTCCAGCGCGTCGGGTGCGTCGGTGGCACGCGGCTTGTAGGCGTCGGCGAATTGCGTCACGCCGTCGAAGGTGAAGTCGGTCGCCATGATGTACGGATTGGGCACCCGGATCGCGCGGACCGTCACGTCGGCGCGGTTAGGGGTGCTGCCGGGGAAGCTTTTGATCGGAACGCCACTGCGCGTGTAGCCGAATCCCGGGGGCGGGTCGCACGGGGCCACGCTGCTGACGGTGACGTCGGCGATGTATGTGCCGGTGTCCACCCGCAGGGTGTCGCCGATATGGCCGATCGGCGCGTCGCCGGCCCAGGCGCGGGGCGTGGCAAGGCTTGCGGCGGCGACGAGCACGGTGGACACGACGACCAGCCAGCGGTGCATCCTCGCATGATCGCACACGCGCTACGGCGAAGGGGAGGGGTTCTTGCCGGCGCCCAGCGATTCCAGCGCGTCGACCAGATCGGTCTCGACGCGGTCCTTGTCGACGCCGGATCGGTGCAGCGGCCCGGCGCCGTCTTCGAGTTCGAGCAGCGCCAGTAGCAGGTGTTCGGTGCCGATGTAGTTGTGGCCCAGCCGAAGTGCCTCGCGGAAGGTCAGTTCGAGCGCCTTGCGTGCCGGGCCGCTGAACGGGATGAGCTCGGGGTGCTCGCCGGTGGACGGTGGCAGCGCGATCGCGGCCCGGATGGTCTCGGCGTCGACCTTTTGCAGGTGCAGCAACACCGTCGCCAGGGCGGCCGGATCGCTGATCACGCCGAGCAGCAGGTGGTCCGGTGTGATCTCGACGTTGCCGGCGTCGTGCGCGGCGTTCTGGGCCGCCACCACCGCGCCACGCGCCCGCGGCGTGAAGCGGCCGAAGCCCTGCTCGGGGTCCAGCGTGGTGGCCTCGGCCCGGGGAACGAACCGCTTCTGGGCGGCCTGCTTGGTGACGCCCATGCTCTTGCCGATGTCGGTCCACGACGCCCCCGAGCGGCGGGCCTGATCGACGAAGTGCCCGATCAGGTGGTCGGCGACCTCGCCCAGGTGCTCGGCGGCCAGGACCGCGTCGGCGAGCTGGTCCAGCGCGTCCGTGTGCACCCGCTTGATCGCGTTGATCAGCTCGTCGAGGCGGACGGGATGGGCGATGGGCGTCGGTTCGGGCATGTCGTCAACACTAGGTTGACGATGTCGTGGTGTCAACCTCGGGTTGACGCCGATTCTGGAGATGCGCCGCCGTCGCCGCTCTGGGAAGATCAGTGGGCTGTGAAACCGCTGCTCCTGACGATGACGAGCCTTGCCGCCCTGCTCGGCCTGGCCGGGCCGGCGCGGGCGGACAGCAACGACGACGCGTTCCTCGCCTCGCTGCACGCCGCCGGCATCACCTTCCCGGACCCGGCCCCGGTGATCGGGGCCGGGCGATGGGTGTGCGAGGCGGTGGGCAAGGGGACGCAAATGGCGGACGTCGTCAAGACCGTCCAGGCTCAGAACCCCGGGCTGCACGGGGACAACGCCGCCAGGTTCACGGCGATCGCGGCCAATGTGTACTGCCCCCAATCGCTGACGGTCACCAGCACGAAGGTCGGCGGCGGCGCGTAGCCGTCGCCCTCGTCATCGGGCCGAAACGAGCGCCAACGTAACGATTTGTGGCGACCCCAGCGGCCCCGAAACTCCTAGCGTGACTGCACATTTGCGTCGGTTACTCACCGAACTAACACGGAAGCCGTATTTCCGCACCGGCCAAAAGGATTGCCGTGAGCCGACTTACCGAGACGATGTACTACAACGCCCGGTGGAGCCCCAAGGGGATGGTCACCGCGCAAGGCGTTTGGATGCGCGGTGCCAGCGTCACCATGTTGCGTCAGCCCACTCCCCGCACCGACCTGGTGCGTTGGGCCGACGAGACGACCGGCGTCATCGATATGATGTCGGCGAAAGCCGTCGTCGTCTCCGACCCGTTCATGGCCGCGGCGCCGGTGCTGTCGGGGCGCGGCATGACGGTGCTTACCGTCGAGTGGCTGCTCGCGAACGCCCCGGTCGAACCTGTCGACACCTGCGACGACGACGTGGCGCTGATGCAGCTGACATCGGGATCGACGGGGTCGCCCAAGGCTGTTCAGATCACGCACGCCAACATCGTCGCCAATGCGGAAGCCATGATGGCCGGCTGCCAATTCGACTTCGACACCGACGTGATCGTGAGCTGGCTGCCGTGCTTCCACGACATGGGCATGACGGGCTACCTGACGGTGCCGATGTACGTCGGCGCCGAGCTCGTGAAGGTTACGCCGATGGACTTCCTGCGCGATACGTTTTTGTGGGCCAAGCTGATTGACAAGTACAAGGGAACGATGACGGCCGCGCCAAACTTCGCCTACAACCTGTTCGCCAAGCGGTTGCGCAGACAGGCCACACCGGGGGATTTCGATCTGTCCTCGCTGCGGTGGGCGCTCTCCGACCCGGTGCAGGTGCGCCGCATCGAGCGTCAGGTGGCCCACGAGGTGTTCGCCGAGGTGGATGTCCGCCCGCGCAAGGTGGTGGTGCTTGAGCCCGGGATGATCCCGAAAACCCCGTCCGGCAAGCTGCGGCGCGCCCACGCGCTGGGCCTCGTCAGCTGAATCGGCGTCATCCGGCCGCGGGACGCGCATTTCAGCGCTTGCGACAACCTCGTGCGCCAAGGCTGTAGGGTCAGGGCACCGGGACCACAAAGGCCCCCATGATCAAGGGATGGCCATGTCTGACAAATCTCCGCGGCAAACGATGACCAAGAAGTCCGGGAAATCCCTAAAAGAGAAGCGCGCCGCCAAACAGGCCAAGGCAGCGGCGCGTGTCTCGTCTACCGAGGCCCTGCTTCACGACAAGAAGCGCTGACCCGCAACGGCTTCGCCAGCGGGTGGCTCGCTCGCGATGCAGCCCGCAGTTCAG
>Ga0335069_10002548_pt1 | contig 27965 bp, 28 predicted proteins | sample Lox_Sample_11_FD_206714 | JGI IMG/M metagenome (GOLD analysis project Ga0335069, IMG submission 206714) | Soil microbial communities from Loxahatchee National Wildlife Refuge, Florida, United States - Lox_Sample_1.1 | ecosystem: Environmental > Terrestrial > Soil > Wetlands | place: USA...
TTCGCGTCTTCCTGACCGGGTCGTACAAGCCGCCGCGGGAGTTCAACTGGGTGGTTGGCGTCATCCTGTTGGTGCTGACGATGCTGCTCAGCTTCACCGGCTACCTCTTGCCGTGGGACCAGCTCTCGATCTGGGCGGTGACGGTCGGATCGAACATGGCGCGTGCCACGCCCCTGCTCGGGTACGAGGGGCCGTTTGCGCAGTACATCGGTGCCAACCCGATCTACGACGCTCGCGCGTTCCTGTTCGGCGGCGGCGAGATCGGGCCGCACACGTTGATGCGCTTCTACATCCTCCACTGCATCTTCTTTCCCCTCGTCGCCAGCCTGTTCATGGCGGTGCACTTCTGGCGCATCCGGCGCGACGGTTTTTCCGGCCCGCCGGTGTGAGCGGGGCGCGGCGGACGGTATGGCCATGCAGGCAGATTCCAAGTACGCGATCGGCAGCCTCGTCCTGGTGTTCCTGTTCGTCGTCGGGACGGCGCTGTTTCCCAGGCTGCGGGTGCTGGTGCTGCCGGTGATCTTCGTGTCGATGCTCGCGCTGCTCTACCGCGCGGCGCGACCGGGGTCGGAGGACTAGAGGCGCATGGCCGACTTGCAGGTGAGACCCCTCTCGCCGCCCGCCGCGGGCGGGCGCGCGGACGCCGCGGCGCGCAAGGCGAGCCGCCCCACCGACGACAAGATTCACACCTGGCCGCATCTGGTGCGGGCGGAGTTCCTGTGCGCGATCTTCATGATCATGTTGCTGGTGGTGTGGTCGCTGCTCGTCGACGCGCCGCTCGAGGAACCGGCCAACCCGACGCGCACGCCGAACCCGTCCAAGGCGCCGTGGTACTTTCTCGGCCTGCAGGAGATGCTGGTGTTCTTCGACCCGTGGCATGCCGGCGTGGTGTTGCCGAGCTTCATCATCCTCGGGCTGATCGTGATCCCGTACATCGACATCAACCCGCACGGCAACGGCTACTACTGCTTCGCGCAGCGCCGCTTCGAGATCCTCACCTTCTGCCTCGGCTTCCACATTCTCTGGATCTCGCTGATCATCATCGGCACGTTTCTGCGCGGGCCGGGGTGGAACTGGTTCTGGCCCTGGCAGGTGTGGGACGCCCACAAGGTCGAGGCGATGACCAACATCGACCTCCCCTACTTGTTCGGCTTCCGCGACTACCTCTGGTCCTCGCTGTTCGGCGGCGCCCTGGTGGTCGGCTACTTCATCCTCGGCACACTGGGGATGTACGTCGGCATCGCCCGGTTCAAAGGGCAGGAGTTCATGGCCCGTTGGGGGATGCCGCGGTTCATCACCACCTCCTTCCTCTTCCTCAACATGTTGGCGGTGGTCATCAAAATGGTCATGCGGCACGCCCTGAACATCAAGTACGTCTGGGTCACGCCCTGGCTCAACATCTGACCGGGAGGAGTGGACCGCCGCCTCCGGCTCTTGCCGCATGTTCTTTCTCGCCAAGGTCATTCAGGCGCTCGGCGTGGCCGATGTGGGCTACGCGCTCTTCGTCGGCATCACCGAAGAGCACAGCATGGGGCGTGAGCTGTTCCTCATGATGCTCGGGTTCGCGGTGTTCTCGCTCGGCCGGTTCGTCGAGCGTTGGGCGACGCCGCAGGGGTGAATCGGGATGGCGCGGCGGAAGGAACGGATCGACGACGAGCAGCGCTCCTACGGCGTCGTGTTCCTGCTCGCCGTCGGCCTGCTGCTGATCGGGGCGGTGTGGGCGGTCTGGGACGACAACATCGCCCGCCGGCCGTGGAAGAAGTACCAAGTCGACTTCTCCGAGCTGCAGATCTCGCGCGCCCAGCAAGCCGTGGCCGACGAGGATGCGCGCCTGGCGCAGGACCCGAAGTATCAGGAGGTCAGCAAGTCCCTGAGCGAGGCGCAGGCGAACATCGCGAGCGGGGAGACCGGCCGCCAACTCACCGCCGCGCAGCAGGCCGAGGCGGCCGCCAAGGTGCACGTCGACGAGTGGGACCTGCAGCTGCGCATCGTCAAGAGCAAGCTCGAGGAGGGGTGGTACGAGTACGAGCACGCGCTCCTCTCCGGCGTGTCGGGTGACGCCGCGCACGCGCACATCGAGGCGCTGCAGCAGGAGAAGAAGGGCATCGAGGAGCAGCTCGCCGGCGCCCAGGCCCAGATGCAGCAGTACACCAACCAGGCCGCGGAGATCCGCTCGGTGGTACAGAACCTCGAGAAGGAGAAGCACGAGCTCGAGAAGGAACGCGAGCGGTTGCAGCAGAAGCTCGACGGTCTCGTGCTGCTCAAAGTCGGCCCCCTCGAGCTGCCGAAGATTCCGAAGATCCAGCAGGTGGTGCTCAACGAGTTCGACCGCAACGCCTTCGATCAGCCCGTGGCGCGCGTCGACCGCTGCACGTCCTGCCACGCCGGCGCCGACAAGGCGGGGTTCGACGGCGACCCACAGCCGTTCGCCACCCACCCGGCGCGCGACGTCCTGCTCACCAAGCATCCCACCGACAAGTTCGGCTGCACCCCGTGTCACGCCGGACAGGGCGCGGCGGTGAACTCGGTCGACACGGCGCACGGCGAGGTGAAGTACTGGGAGCATCCGCTGCTGCGCGGGGACATGGTGCAGGCGGGCTGTCCGGGCTGCCACGTCAATCTGCGCCTGCCGCACGCCGAGCAGATCGCCAAGGGCGAGCAGTTGTTCGAGCAGCTCGGCTGCGTCGGCTGTCATCTGGTGCAGGGCTACGGGGATCTCCCCAAGCCGGCACCCTACCTGCGCCGCATCAGCGCCAAGGTGAACCCCGACTGGCTGGTGTCGTGGATTCACAACCCGCAGGGGTTCCGGCCGCATACGCGGATGCCGAACTTCATGTTCAGCGACGACCAGGCGACGGCGATCGCCGCGTACCTGTGGAACGCCTCGCAGCCCGAGGGTCGGGCCTGGCTCGCCGAGCACGGCGAGGCGCCGCGCGCCGTCGACCCCGGCAACGCCACCCTGGTCGCGCGCGGCAAGGAGCTGGCGGACAGTCTCGGCTGCCGCGGCTGCCACGGCTTCGCGCCTGAAGAATCCCCCGCGCGGCTCGGCAAGACCAAGGACATCGCGCCCAACCTCAGCAACATCGCGGCGAAGACCGACGCCCGGTGGATCTACAACTGGTTGAAGAACCCGCGCGGCTACTCGCCCGAGGCGCGCATGCCGAGCCTGCGGCTGAGCGACGATGAGGCGATCGCGCTGACCTCGTATCTCCTGACCCTGGGCACGCCGACGGCACCGACTGCCATGGGCGACACCCTCAAGTCGCCGCAGCTCATCAAGGACGGCGAGGCCCTGGTGCGCAAGTACGGCTGTGCCGGCTGCCACAACGTGCCCGGCATGGAGCAGGAATCGCGCATCGGCGTCGAGCTCACGGTGTTCGGACAGAAGCCGCTCGAGGAGCTGTTCTTCGGCAACCACACCGACATCCCGGTCACCTGGTACGATTGGACGTTCAACAAGATCAAAACGCCGCGCACCTACGAGACCGAGCGCATCGAGCAGCTGATGCCGCAGTTCAGCCTCGATGACGAGGACATCCGGGCGCTGCTGGTGTTTCTGAAGAGCCGCACCGACCACAAGACGCCGGTCAACTTCAGGCCGGCGGACGTGGCGCGCGAGCAGAGGCTGGTTGCTGGCCGGCGCGTCGTCGAGCGCTACAACTGCATCGGCTGCCATGTGATCGAGGGCCGCGGCGGGGCGATCCGCGCGTTCTACAAGGACAAGCCGACGTTCGCGCCGCCGCTGCTCAACGGCGAGGGGGCCAAGGTGCAGTCCGACTGGCTGTTCGGCTTCCTCCAGCAGCCGGTGCCGCTGCGGCCGTGGCTGAAGGTCCGCATGCCTACCTTCGGTCTGTCGGACGTGGAAACCAACGCGGTCATCGAATACTTCCTCGCGCAAGACAAGGTCCAGATCCCCTTCGTGTACGTCAACGATGCGAACCTCCCGCCGGAGTACGTCGAGGCCGGGAAGGCGTTGGCCTCGCCGGAGGTGTTCAATTGCTTCTCCTGCCACCAGCGCGGCGACATCCACCCCGAGGGGCCGCCGGAGGGATGGGCGCCGGATCTGTCGCTGGCGCGCCATCGCCTCAACCCGGACTGGATCATCGCCTGGCTGAGCAACCCGTCCGCGCTGATGCCGGGAACCAAGATGCCGCAGTTCTACAATCTCGAGGATGACGTGCCGGACGGGCCGGAGGACATCCTCGGCGGTAACGAGCGAAAACAGATCGAGGCCTTGCGCGACTATGTGCTGACGCTGCACAAGGGGACGGTGCAGAGCCAGCCGGCCGCGGCGGGGGCGCAGAGCGCCCAGGCCGACGGCGACGGCGAGCGACACCAGATGTGAGCGGCCGGCGAGCGCCGCCGGTCTTTGCCGAGAGGAGGGATGGTCGATGATCGATGTCATGCGCAGTGAGTCACGGGTGATGAGCGCAGCGTGCCGGACGGGTCTCATGCTCGGGTTGATCGCGACCCTCGGCTGGGCAGGGCGGGCCGGCGCCTATGAGGCGGGACCGGTCGCCAACGGCGGCTCGGTCAGCGGCACGGTGAAGTTCAAAGGGACGCCTCCGCCGCGTGCCAAGCTCGACGTCAACAAGGACACCGAGGTCTGCGGAACCACGGAGAAGCTGTCGCGCGAGCTGGTCGTCGCGCCCGACGGTGGCATCCAGTACGCGGTCGTCTCCATCCCGGGGATCGCCAAGGGCAAGCCGTTTTCCACCGACAAGCCGGTGCTCGACCAGAAGGGGTGCGAGTACGTCCCGCACATCGTGCTGATGCCGGCTGGGGGCGACCTCGACATTCAGAACTCGGACGGGATCCTGCACAACATCCACACGTACAGCGACAAGAATCCGGCGGTGAACCGCGCCCAGCCGAAGTTCAAGAAGGTCATCACCGAATCGTTCAAGGATCCCGAGCGCGTGCGGCTGTCGTGCGACGTGCACGGCTGGATGCAGGGGTGGCTGATCGTCCAGGACAACCCGTACTACGTGGTCACCGACGAGAAGGGCGCGTTCAAGCTCACCGACGTCCCGCCGGGTGACTACGAGGTGAAGGTGTGGCAGGAGAAGCTGGGCGAGACGTCACAGAAAGTGAGCGTGAAGCCGGGCGCGGACTCGGCCATAACCGTCGAGATGGCGGGGAAGTGAGGCGCCGATCGCGCCCGGAGCGACGCTGACGAGGGGATGGTTCACATGTTGCCTTGGCTGCCGGAGAACGTCTCGACCTACGGGCCGCAGATCGACTCGCTCCTCTATCTGATCTTCTGGATCACCACGATCACGTTCGTGTTGGTGCAGGGGGCGCTGCTGGTCTTCCTGGTGCAGTACCGCCATCGACCCGGGCGCCGCGCCACGTACACGCACGGCAACAACACCCTCGAGATCGCGTGGACCATCGCGCCGTCGATCATCCTCGTCGTCCTCGCGTTGCTCAGCCGTTCGACGTGGCACGAGATCAAGGAGACCCTGCCGCCGAGCAACTACGAGGTGCAGGTCACCGCCAAACAGTTCAACTGGGAGGTCACCTACCCCGGCCCCGACGGCCAGTTCGGGACCGCGGACGACAAGACGCTGGAAAACGATCTGAACGTCCCGGTGAACCAGGTCATCCGGGTGCGCCTGCGCTCGCGCGACGTGATCCACAGCTTCTTCGTGCCCGTCCTGCGCTTGAAGCAGGACGCGCTGCCGGGCCGCGAGATCATGCAGTGGTTCGAGGCGACCAAGCCCGGGCGCTACGAGATCCCGTGCGCCGAGCTGTGCGGGTTCGGTCATTCCGGCATGCTCGGTCACTTGACCGTCCGGACGGCCGACGACTACGCCAAGTGGGTGGAGAGTCAGTGGCCCCCGGCCGCCGCGACGGGTGCGGCCGCGGCAGGGCGCTGACGAGATACGGAGGACGACGATGAGTCACCCCGCTGCGATCCCCGCGACGCACGACGCGCATGCCGCGCACGAGCACGGCGGCTTCATCAGCACGTACATCTTCTCGCAAGATCACAAGATGATCGGGAAGCAGTTCCTGTTCATGGCGCTCTTCATGATGATCTTCGGCGGCCTGTTCGCGCTGCTGGTGCGGTGGCAGCTCGCCTTCCCCGAGCAGCCGGTGCCGGGCTTTCACTGGGTGCCCGAGCCCTACATGTACGACGGCATCATCCCGCCGGAGTTCTACAACGCGCTGTTCACCATGCACGCGACGATCATGGTCTTCTTCGTCGTCATGCCGCTCCTGGTGGGCTGCTTCGGCAACTTCCTCATCCCACTGATGATCGGCACCCGCGACATGGCGTTTCCGCTGATCAACATGCTGTCGTTCTGGATCGCCCTGGTGGCCGGCGTCATCATGATGTCGAGCTTCTTCGTCACCGGCGGCGCGGCCGCCGCCGGCTGGACCTCGTATGCGCCGTTGTCGGCGAAGGCCGTCTATACCGGCGTCGGGCTCGGGCAGGACCTGTGGATCATCTCCCTGATCGTGCTCGGCGTGTCGTCGCTGCTCGGGTCGATCAACTACATCACCACGATCATCAACATGCGCGCGCCGGGCATGACCCTGTTCCGCATGCCGCTGGTGGTGTGGTCGCTGTTCATCACCGCCATCCTGCTGCTGCTGGCGCTGCCCGAGCTCACCGCGGCCCTCGCCATGCTGCTCTTCGACCGTCGCATGGGTACCAGCTTCTTCCTCCCCGAGGGCGGCGGCGAGCCGATCCTCTGGCAGCACATGTTCTGGTTCTTCGGCCACCCGGAGGTCTACATCCTCATTCTGCCGGCCATGGGCGTGGCGTCGGAGATCCTGCCGGTGTTCGCCCGCAAGCCGATTTTCGGCTATCGCGCGATGGCCTACTCGATGATCTCCATCGCCGGCCTGAGCTGGATCGTGTGGGGCCACCACATGTTCCAATCGGGGATGAACCCGACCCTCGGCATGGCGTTCATGACCACGACCATGGTCATCGCGGTGCCGTCGGCGATCAAAACCTTCAACTGGCTCGGCACGCTGTGGGGAGGCACCATCACCTTCCGGCCCCCGATGCTCTACGCGCTCGCCTTCGTCTCGATGTTCGTCATCGGCGGGCTGAGCGGGATCTACATGGCTGCCACGCCGGTCGACATCTTCATTCACGACACCTACTTCATCGTCGGCCACATCCACTACGTGGTGTTCGGGGGCAGCATCTTCTCGATCTTCGCCGCGATCACCTACTGGTTTCCGAAGCTGTTCGGCCGCATGATGAACGAGACGCTGGCCAAGATTCATTTCTGGGGCACGCTGGTGTTCTTCAACGTCACCTTCTTCCCGATGCACATCATCGGGCTGGGCGGCCACATGCGGCGCATCTACAACCCGACCCAGTACGAGTTTCTGCAGCCGCTCCAGCATTGGAACGTGGTCATGACCATCGGTGCGATCTGTCTCGGCGCGTTCCAACTCGTCTTCGCGTTCAACTTCTTCTTCAGCCTCTTCTTCGGCGCCAAGGCGGAGCGCAACCCCTGGCGGGCGAACACGCTCGACTGGGAGGCACCGACGCCGGTGCCGCACGGCAACTTTCCGGTCATCCCGACCGTGTACCGGGGCCCGTACGAGTACAGCGTGCCCGGTGAGAAGGACGACTACCTGCCGCAGGCAGAGCCCGGCAGAGCCGCCGCCGCGCACTGACTTTCGGCAAGAGTCTGCTACAGGATGAAGGAGTCCGCCACCACGCTCCGTCCGACCGGCAGGGTCGCCTATCGTATGGACGCTTCTCCTCAGGCTGCCACCGCCGACACCTACGCCGTGCATCGGCGCGGCGTGCTCGACTTCCTCGAGCTGACCAAGCCGCGTGTCGTGACCATGGTGCTCGTCACCACGCTGGTGGGCTTCTATCTCGGCTCGTGGGGGACGCCGGATTGGTGGCTGCTGGCGGCCACCCTGGCGGGGACGGGGCTTTCGGCGGGGGGGACGCTCGCCCTCAACCAGTACCTGGAGCGCGACGCCGACGCGTGCATGCACCGCACGCAGGGGCGGCCGTTGCCGAGCGGGCGCTTGCAGCCGGTCGAGGCCTTGCTCTTCGGCGCCGCGCTCACGGTCGTGGGTCTGTTGATGCTGACGGCGTTGGTCAACCCGCTGAGCGGCCTGGTGACCGCCACGATCGTGGTGACCTATCTCGGCCTGTACACGCCGATGAAGCTCCGCACGCCCCTGTGCGGCGTCGTCGGGGCGGTGCCCGGTGCCCTGCCGCCGGTGACCGGTTGGGTCGCGGCGAGCGGCGGGTTTGGCGCCGGCGCCTGGGCATTGTTCGCCATCCTGTTCCTCTGGCAGCTTCCCCACTCGCTCGCGATCGCGCAACTCTATGCGACCGACTACGCGCGTGCCGGCTTCCGCCTGCTGCCCATCGTGGATCGCGACGGCCACAGCACCGAGCGACAGATCGTCGTCAATTGCGTCGCCCTGCTCGCGGTCGGTCTGGCGCCGACGCTGCTCGGCCTGGCCGGCGCGATGTACTTCGCCGTTGCCCTGGTGTTGGGGGCGGGCTTTCTGGCGGTGGCCGTCGCGTCCGCCGTGCGGCCGTCGGAGACCGCCGCGCGCCGCGTCATGGTCGCGTCGTTGATCTATCTGCCGCTGCTGCTGGCCTGCATGGCGTGGGACAAGGTGTCGCTGTGATGCGCCGGCGCGAGGCGTGGAGCAACCGGCAGGTTGCGATGGTCTTGATGGCGTGCGCGGCCGGCCTCTACGCCCTGTCGGTGGTCGTCATCCTGGTGCGCAACTGATGGCCGACCACCCCACCGCCGCCATCCACCGGCTGCAGCCGATCCCGATCCGGCGCGAGCCTGTGCGCCGGTCCAAGGAGCCGATGCCACCGGCGGCGCCGCCGGTCAGCAACGCGCGCATCGCCGTCGTGACTCTCTTGGTGGCGGAGACCATGTTCTTCTCCGGCCTGATCGGCGCGTACCTGGTCTTTCGCGTCGGCACGCCGGTGTGGCCGCCGCTCAATCTGCCGCACCTGCCGCTCGCCGTCACCTGGGTCAATACGCTCGTGCTGATGACCAGCGGCGTGACCATGGTGGGGGCGGTGCGGGCGGCGCGCCGTGACGATCAGCGTGCCTTGCGCCGCGGCCTGGCGATCACCGCCCTGCTCGGGGTGACGTTCCTCGCCGTCCAGGGCTCCGAATGGCTGCGCTTGATCCATCACGGCCTGACCATCTCGGCGGGCATGTACGGCGCCACGTTCTACGTCCTGATCGGTACGCACGCCGCGCACGTGCTCGGCGCCGTGGTGTGGCTCACGCTCATCCTGATCTGGGCGCGACGCGGGCACTTCACCGGCGGCCGGGACGGGGCGGTCGAGGCCTGCGCGATCTATTGGGTGTTCGTGTGCGCGCTGTGGCTGGCGCTGTTCGCGTTGGTGTACCAATGAGCGGGTGGGGCATGCCCTCGGGACGTCGGCTCGCCGTGTGCCTCGGCGTCGCCGGGGCGTTCGTGCTGGTCGCGGTCATGCTGGGGTCGCCCGAAGCGCGCGCGCAGGGGTGCGCGATGTGCGCCACGTATCTGTCGAACGGGCAGGATCCGCGCGCCGAAGCCTTCAAGACCAGCATCATCTTCCTGATGTGTATGCCGTTCGTCGTGGTGGCATCCGCCGGTGGGTGGATTCTGTGGATGCACTGGCGGAGCCGGCCACGGCGGCCGTCGCTGCGCGTATTGCGAGCCGAAGGGGAGGGAGCGTCATGAGTCAGGCCGCTGCGGTCGGACATCCGGGGGTCGATACCTACGAGAGTCCGCTCACACCGGAGAGTTGGTCGAAGCTGGCGATGTGGATCTTCCTCGCCGGCGACGCGATGTCGTTCGGCGGCTTGCTCGCCGCCTACGGCGCGTTGCGCTACGGCAGCCCGAACTGGCCGATGCCGTCGCACGTGCTCGGGATCGCGACGACGGGCGTGATGACCTTCCTGTTGATCTGCAGCAGCGTGACGATGGTGAAGTCGTTGGCCGCGTTGCAGGACGGCGAGCCGCGGCGGATGTGCATGTTCCTCGGCTGCACGATCCTCGGCGGGATCATCTTCCTCGTCATGCAGGCGTTCGAATGGCGACACCTCATTCATGAGGGTCTCGGGCTGACGCAGAACCCGTGGGGGGCCTCGCAGTTCGGCACGACCTTCTTCATGACCACGGGCTTCCACGGCTGCCACGTGTTCGCCGGCGTCGTCTACCTGTCGACGGTGCTGATCCGAGGGCTACGCGGGAAGTTCTCACCCACGAACTACAGCGGGGTCGAGACGGCGGGCCTGTACTGGCACTTCGTCGACCTGGTGTGGATCCTGGTCTTCACCTTCGTCTATCTGATCTGAGGTTCGAGGGGGCGCCATGGACGAAGCCAAACGGCGGCAGGAACATCTCCAAGACGAGCACGTCACGACGCTGCATCCCAACTACATGGGGGTGTTCTGGTGGCTGCTCGCGCTCACCATCCTCGAGGTCATCTTCGCCAGCTTGCCCACCGGACCGAGCTACCCGCAGATCGCGAAGATCGCACTGCTGGTGACGTTGGCGGTCACCAAGGCGGCGTTGGTCGCGTTGTACTTCATGCATCTCAAGTTCGAGGTGCGCACGCTGAGCCTGATAGCCCTGACGCCGATGATCCTGTGCGCCTTCTTCTTGTTCATGCTGATGCCCGATTCGTATCTGCGATGAGCGCGCTGACGCGCCCCGGCGTGGTGTGAGGACCCCGGCGCGCGCGCTGGGTGGTCCGACCGCCATGGAGGCGCGCGGGATCGAGCGCGGAGTCTGGTGGGGGCTCGGCGCGGTCATTGCGTTCGTCGTCGCCGCCGGGCTCTGGTCGCTGCGCGGCCGCCTCGAGGCGAGCGGCGCCGAACCTCCGGTCCTGGGCGTCGTTCCCGGATTCACGCTTGTCGAGCGCTCCGGCCGGCCGGTCGGGCGCGAGGATCTCATCGGGCAACCGTGGGTAGCGGACTTCATCTTCACGCGCTGCGCGGGCATGTGCCCGGCGCTGTCGACGCGCATGGGCGAGGTGCGCCGCAAGCTGCATGAGCAGGGCCTGCACGCCCGGCTGGTGTCCTTCACGGTCGACCCCGCGCACGACACCCCGGAGGTGTTGCGCGAGTACGCCACCCGCTTTGGCGCCGACGAGGGGTGGCTGTTCGTGACCGGCGAGCGCGACGCGCTCTATCAGCTGATCGGCCAGGGCTTCCGCTTGAGCGTGGCCGAACGGTCGCCCGAGCAGGCCGCCGACGGCGACGAGCTGGTCACCCACAGCGACCGATTCGTCCTGGTCGATGCGGAGGGCCGCATCCGCGGGTACTACCACGGCAGCGAGCCGGAGGCCGTGCCGGTCCTGCTGCGCGACCTGGCCGCCCTCCCGCCGCACGGTTGAGCGGCCGTCAGCGCGGCCGCGCGGCGGTGAACGCGGCGCGCAGCTCGTCGTAGGTCCGCGTCACCGGAAACTGCGGGAAGTCGCGCACCACCTTGTCGGATGGACGGAACAGGATGCCGGCGTCCGCCTCCGCCAGCATGGTGGTATCATTGTAGGAGTCGCCGGCGGCGACGACCTCGAAGTTGAGCAGCTTGAGCGCCATCACCGCCTTGCGCTTGCCGTCGGGAATGCGCAGCCGATAGTCGCGCACGCAGCCGCGCTCGTCGACCACCAGCGCATTGCAGAACAGGCAGGGATGGTCGAGCTGTTCCATCAACGGGGCAGCGAACTCGTAGAAGGTGTCCGACAGGATGATGACCTGATAGTGGCCCCGCAGCCAGGCGAGAAAATCCCGCGCGCCGTCGAGCGGGCCCATGCGGCGGATGACCGTCTGGATGTCGGCCAGCGTCAGCCGATGCTCGTCGAGGATGCGGATGCGGTTGCGCATCAGCTTGTCGTAGTCGGGCTCGTCGCGCGTGGTCACGCGGAGCGCTTCGATGCCGGTCGCCTCGGCGACGTTGATCCAAATCTCGGGCACGAGCACGCCTTCGAGGTCCAGGCACGCAATCATGCGCGCCTGGCTACCGGGTCCGTCGGGGCAGTGCAAGCGGCGTTCGCGCCGTGCCGCTCAGGGCGTGCCCGACGCGTCCGGCGCGAGCCGGCAGAAGTCGGCCCGCGCCGAGCCGTGCGCCCAGCGGGTGCGCACGCGGAGCGAGACCGGTTCGACGCAGGTGAACGGCGCCCGCACCACCAGCATGGTCGGTGTCACCGCCACCACCTCTGCCGGCGAGTGGTCGATGACGACGCAGTTGCCGCGCAGGGGCTGGCACGTGTTGGCGGCGGCCACGGTGTCGCACGACTCGCCGGCGCCGTCGATGGCGTTGAAACCGGAGCCGTAGATCCGGACCAGGTCACCGGCGGCCGCGAACGGCGGCTCGATCGCCGTGATCTGCGCCCGGCTGTGGCTGCGCGTCGGTAGCGCGGGGGTGAGCATGACGGTGCCCTGTGCGCTGGCGGCGAAGACGTCGAAGCTGCGAATCGCGGTGAGATCGCACGGTCCGTACGGCCCGCAGTGCTCCCAGGCGTTGCCGGCCGCGTCGATGGGCAACGCCGTGAGGTTACGGAAGTTCATCGGTGACGCGGGTTTCGCGGGACCGTTGAAGGCGAACGCGTTGGCGCCCAGCGCATCCCCGGGGGCAAAGCTCGCGCGCGAGGTGTCGCTCACCAGGACCCCGCCGTCGACGTTGTGCACGACGGCGAGGCCCGTGGCGGTCGCCAGCGCGCTACCGCCCGTGGCATCGAGGACCGCGACGCCGAAGCCGTTGCCGCGGTCGGCGATGCCGTTGCCGCACACGAAGTCGTCGTGCAGCGACGCGATCGATAGGCTGCGCACCGAGATGCCGCGCAGCGCGTTGCCGAGGCTCAGGTTGCCCTGGGTGTCGAGCGTGCCGGGGTCGGTGGAGTTCACCGCGGCGCCGTTGACCGCCAGGCCGTTGGCGCTGTTGGTGCCGTGATTGTCGGCGCTGACGTTCTCGCGCGCCGTGAGCTTGCCGCCCAGCGTCGCCTGCATGCCGCCGTCGGCGTTGCCGGTGACCATGCTGTGCTCGACGATGGCCACCCCGCCGTCGGAGATCTTGATGCCCTTGTCGCGCGCTCCGGTCACCAGGCACGAGCGGATGAGATTGGGCCCCGCGGTGCCGGCGTCGGTGCGGACGGCGATCCCGTCGTCGCCGCACACCCCCTGCGGATGCTGCGGGGTGGGTTCGTAGCAGACGCCGTCGATCAGGCAGCCGAGCTCGTCGGCGCCGCACACCTGGAGGGTCCGGCCGGTCACCTCGAGCGCCTCGAGCCGGTTGTCGTTCGCCGAGGCGCCTTCGATCAGCAGGACGTCGCTGTCGCCCCCGACGTTGGCGACGCGGAGCCCCAGCACCTGGTTGCGCGCGCTGACCAGCTTGAGGGCCGACGCGTCGAGCCCGTTGGCGTCGATGGTCCGCGTCGCACCGATGCCATCGGCATCGAAGCCGTCGATGGTGACGTCGCCGGCCGCCAAGGGCGGCAGCGGAGCCGACAGGATGATCGAGCCCGCGAGCTGCGGCGCGAACTGGACGAGCGCGGGCTTACGGCCGGCGTTGGCGTCGACCAGCGCCGCCCGCAGACAGCGGTCGCAATCGCCGTTGTCGTCGAGCGAGGCGACCGTTTGCACGCTCCGATAGAGCGGCCAGGAGAGGGTCTGGTCGCCGGCGCGGCGGTCGAGCAGCAGCTGGGTCCGCCCCTGGTGTTGGCCGTTCGCCTCGCCGTCGGTGACGATGATCCGGTTCGTCCACGAGCCGGGCTGGAGGCGGGTGAAGGCGAACCGGCACGTCTCGGGCATCCCGGGCTGGCAGGTGAGCCGCCGCGAATAGTGCCCGTCGAGGTGTCCGGCGCGGTCCGTACACGACGCCTGGTCGAGTGCGCCTTGGATGCGCACCGTGGAGGGGCCGGCGCCGGGGGCGGGGACGAGCGTGACCTGGAGCGCGGCGCCGGTTTGCGGGCAGGGCGGGGCGTCGGCGGCTCTTGCCGCGGCCCCGAGGACCGAGAGACCGGCCACGGCGGTGACGATGGTCCTCCAACGCACGCCTCTTAGACTGACCGCGCCGTGCGGTTAACTCAACCGGCACGCGCCGGGGGGTCAGCTGGCGAAGCGGGCGCGGGCCGCCGCCACGGTCGCGCGGTCGCTGGCCGCCAGGCGCTCCACGCCGCGGTCGATGCGGCGGATCAACCCCGACAGGACGGTGCCGGGTCCGACTTCGACGACCGTGTGAATGGCCTCATCGGCGATCATGCGCTGCATCAGCTCGGTCCAGCGCACCGGACGACTCACCTGCCGTTCCAGACCGTCGCGTACGGCCGCGGCGGTCGCGACCTTGCGGGCGTCGACGTTGTTGTAGACGGGGACGCGTGGATCGGCGAAGCGCACACGGGCGAGGTCGGCGCGCAGGCGCTCCTCGGCTGGACGCATCAGCCGGCAATGAAACGGGGCGCTTACCGGGAGCTCCACCGTCTGTCGGGCGCCGCACCGTGATGCCACGCGCTGGGTGGCCTCGCGCTCGCCGGCGATGACGATCTGGCCGGGCGCGTTGTAGTTGGCGATGTCGACAGTGCCCCCGTCGGTGGCAATCGCCTCGGCGATGGCGTCCGGCTCCGCGCCGATCAGCGCCATCATGCTGCCGCGCCCCGCCGGTACCGCGTCCTGCATGTAGCGCCCGCGCTGGTGCACCAGGACGACGGCGTCGCGAAACTCCAGCGCACCGGCGGCCACCAAGGCGGAATATTCGCCGAGGCTGTGCCCGGCCACGGCGGCGGGGATCAAGTCGAGGGCGCGAAGCGCCGCGATGCTCACCAGCAGGATCGCTGGCTGCGTGTTCGCGGTGAGGCGCAGCTCTGCCTCCGGCCCGTTGAGGATGACCCGCGAAAGCGGAAAGCCGAGGGCGTCGTCCGCTTCCTCGAAGAGCGCGCGCGCTGCCGGCCAGCCATCGTACAGGTCCTGTCCCATGCCGACGGCCTGGGACCCCTGACCGGGGAAGACGAAAGCAACGCCAGCCAGACTCATTGGCATGGGTCGCGGGCAGGGCGTCTGTTACCGGCTACGGGTCGAGGGTTGAGAGGCCGCGGAGCCGAACGACCACGACGACCGATCCCTGCCCCGCGAGCGCCGACCGCGTTACGCGATGGTGATGGACGGGTCGAGGTAGACGTCCTGGATGATGTGGAGGAGCTTCATCCCCTCCTCCATCGGCCGCTGGAAAGCCTTGCGTCCCGAGATGAGGCCGGTGCCGCCAGCGCGCTTGTTGACGACAGCGGTCTTGGCCGCCTCCTCGAAGTCGCTGGCGCCCTCGGACGCGCCGCCCGAGTTGATCAGGCCGATCCGGCCCATGTAGCAGCCGGCGACCTGGTAGCGGGTCAGGTCGATGGGGTGATCGGTGGTGAGCTTCTCGTAGACCAGCTTGCTGGTCTTGCCGAAGTTCAGGGCGGTGTAGCCGCCGTTGTTCTCCGGCGCCTTCTGCTTGATGATGTCGGCCTCGATCGTCACGCCGAGGTGGTTCGCCTGGCTCGTGAGATCGGCGGCCACGTGGTAGTCGACCCCGTCCTTCTTGAACGCGTTGTTGCGCAAGTAGCACCAGAGCACGGTCGCCATGCCGAGCTCGTGAGCCGCCTGGAAGGCTGCGCTGACCTCCTGAATCTGCCGGCCGGACTCGTCCGATCCGAAGTAGATGGTCGCGCCGACCGCGGCGCATCCCATGTCCGCCGCCTGCTGAACGTGGGCGAACATGATCTGATCGAACTTGTTCGGATAGGTCAGCAGCTCGTTGTGGTTCAGCTTGAGCAGGAACGGAATCTTGTGCGCGTACTTTCGGGCGACCGCGCCCAGGACGCCGAGGGTGGTGGCGACCGCATTGCAGCCGCCCTCGATCGCCAGCCGGATGATGTTCTCGGGATCGAAGTACATGGGGTTGGGCGCGAACGACGCGCCGGCGCTGTGCTCGATGCCCTGGTCGACGGGGAGGATCGACAGATACCCGCTGCCGCCCAGGCGGCCGTGGCTGAAGATCGCTTGCAGGTTGCGCAGCACCGGGATCGGTCGATCGGTGCCGGACACGATCCGGTCGATGAAATCGGGTCCCGGCAGGTGCAGGGCCGATTTGTCGATCGTCGAACAGCGATGATCCAACAGATAGCCAGCCTGCTTACCGAGCAGATCGCTGATTCGCGTCATCGTCGTGGGGCCTCCTTGGCGGCGGGGTCTCCTCGCCCTGCGGATCGACGGGCCCTCTGTCGCGCCGTTCCACCGCAGTCGTCATCATCACGCAGCGTACGATGATTCGCCGGGGTTGAGCAAGGCAGTGTGGTACACTCAGCGGTACCTTGCGGGTTGCGCGCGGCGCCTGCTACACGTGCCCGCACGCTCCCCGCGGGCGGGCGAGAGTGGCGGAACTGGTAGACGCGCTAGACTTAGGATCTAGTGGGGCCACCCGTGGGGGTTCGAGTCCCCCCTCTCGCACTGCGCCGAGCGCGCGTGCGGGAGCTTTTTCTTGAATCACCCAGGGGCGTACGTTACTAGTCGAAACGGTAGCTGATGACCAAAGTGGCTCTCGAGGCGGTCGGTGCGGTTCGTCGGCGGCTGGCGGTGGAGATTCCCGCGGGTGATGTCGCGGCCGAGATCGAGCGCGCCTATGATCAACTGCGCCGCAAAGCGCGGGTCCCCGGGTTCCGACAGGGCCGCGCGCCGCGTTCCGTGCTGGAGCGGCTGTTCGGCGACCAGGTCCGTGCGGACGTCTTCGGGCGCCTGGTGTCGGAGTCCTATGTCGAGGCGCTTCGCGAGCAGAACATCGAGCCGGTGGGCCAGCCCGAGATCGTGACCGAGCGCGCTGAGCCGGGCGAGCCGCTGCGCTACTCGGCGACGGTCGAGGTGCGGCCGAGCGTCGTCGCCGCCGGCTACACCGGGCTGGCGGTCGAACGGCCCCGCCACACGATCAACGACGACGACGTGAGCGCCTTCATCGAGCGCATGCGGCACAGCCAGGCGCGTCTGGTCCCCATCGCCGACCGTGGGACCGTGCGGCGCGGCGACATCGCCACCATCGACTACGAGGCGCACATCGGGACCCGCTTGGTCGGGCGCGGCGAGCAGCGACGGGTGGAAGTGGGCGGGGAGCCCACCGATGGTCCCGGCGCACATCTCGACGGCGCCGAGATCGGCGCGCCGGTGACGTTCGATGTCGACTATCCGGCGGACCACGACAACGCCGAGCTCGCCGGGCAGCGCGTTGCGTTCCGCGTCGTCGTCTCGGCGCTCGCGGCGCGCGAGCTGCCCGAGTTGGACGACGCGTTCGCGAAGCACGCAGCGGACTGCGAGAGCGTCGCCGATTTGCGCCGGAAGGTTCGCGAAGAGCTCGAGGCCGCGGCGGCGCGCGACGCCGAGAGCAGCGTGCGCTCGTCGCTGATCGCGCGCCTGGTGGGCGCGCATGACTTCGAGGTGCCGGAGGCGATGGTCGAACGACGAACCGAAGCCCTCATCGACGAGGTTCTCGATGGTCTCGGCCAGCGGCGGCCACCGGCGAGCCGCGAGGACGCCGTGCGCGCGCGCCTCCGATCCGAGCTGCACGACCGGGCGCGCGACCAGGTCAAGGCGACGCTGGTGCTCGAGGCCATCGCCGCCCAGGAGCATCTGGAGGTGGACGACGCGGAGATCGAGGGGCGAATCGACCGTCTGGCGGAATCTGCGGGGAAGTCCCGCGAGCGCGTGCGCGCGCTCTATCAAGATGCCGGTGCACGCGCCGGTCTGCGCAGCCGCTTGCTGCAAGAGCGCGCGATCGAGCTCGTGGTCGCGCGTGCGGCCATCGCCGACACTGGGGGATCGGGCGTTGCTGGGGTGCCGGGAAACGGCTAGTATTTTCTTTGGGAGAGCCGCCGCGGCATGAATCTGATTCCGATCGTCATCGAGCAGACGGGTCGTGGTGAGCGCGCCTTCGACATCTTCTCCCGGCTCCTCAAGGACCGGATCGTGTTCCTGGGGTCGCCGATCACCGACGAGGTCGCCAACCTCATCACCGCCCAGATGCTGTTCCTCGAGTCCGAGGACCCGGAGCGCGACATCCATTTCTACATCAACTCGCCGGGGGGCTCGGTGACGGCCGGCTTGGCGATCTACGACACCATGCAGTACATCCGCCCCGAGGTGTCCACCCTGTGCCTCGGCCAGGCGGCGAGCATGGCGGCCTGGTTGCTGGCGTCGGGGGCGCGGGGGAAGCGCTATGCGCTGCCGCACGCGCGCGTCATGATCCACCAACCGCTCGGAGGGGTCCAGGGGCAAGCGGTTGACATCGACATCCAAGCGCACGAGATCCTTCGTCTGCGCGAGCAGATGAACAACATCCTCGTGAAACACACCGGCCAGACCTTGAAGAAGATCGAGAAGGATACGGACCGGGACATGTTCATGACCGGCAAGCAGGCAGTGGAATACGGCCTGGTGGACGAGGTGATCGTCAGCCGGTCGATCAAGAAAGTGTGAGCGGTGTCGTATGGCCAAGCACGGCGATGATCGCGGGGGCAATCTGGTCTGTTCGTTCTGCGGCAAGAGTCAGGACGAGGTGCGCAAGCTCATCGCCGGACCGACGGTCTACATCTGTGACGAGTGCATCGACCTCTGCAACGACATCATCGCCGAGGAATGCGACCAGGAAGAGGGACTCACCTCGACGTCGGCCGTGCCGAAGCCGGCCGAAATCAAGAAGGTGTTGGATCAGTACGTGATCGGCCAGGAGCGCGCCAAGCGTGTGCTCGCGGTGGCGGTGCACAACCACTACAAGCGCATCGACTCCCAGCTCGTCACCGGCGACGTCGAACTGCAGAAGTCCAATATTCTGCTCGTCGGCCCGACCGGCTCGGGCAAGACACTGCTCGCCCAGACGCTGGCCCGGTTCCTCCAGGTGCCGTTCACCATCGCCGACGCCACCAGCCTCACCGAGGCGGGCTACGTCGGTGAGGACGTCGAGAACATCATCCTCAGCTTGTTGCAGAACGCCGACTACGACGTCGAGAAGGCGCAGCGCGGCATCGTGTACATCGACGAGATCGACAAGATCTCGCGCAAGGGCGACAACCCGTCGATCACCCGCGACGTGTCCGGTGAGGGCGTACAGCAGGCGCTCCTGAAGATCATCGAGGGCACCACCGCCAGCGTCCCGCCCAAGGGCGGCCGCAAGCACCCGCAGCAGGAGTTCCTGCAGGTCGACACGTCGAACATCCTCTTCATCTGCGGCGGCGCCTTCGTCGGCTTGGAGGACATCATCCGCCGGCGCATCGGCATGAAGGGCATCGGGTTCGGGGTCGAAATCCGCGCCCGCGAGCACGCCGCCCCGGGCAAGAGCCTGTTGCACGAGGTGCAGACCGAGGACCTGTTGAAGTTCGGACTCATCCCCGAGTTCATCGGCCGCCTGCCGGTCATTGCCACGCTCGACGAGTTGCACGAGCAGGATCTGGTGCGCATCCTGAAGGAGCCGAAGAACGCCCTCACCCGCCAGTATCAGAAACTGTTCGAGATGGAGGGCGTCCACCTCAAGTTCACCGACGGGGCGCTGGTGGCGATTGCGCGCGAGGCCCTGCGCCGCAAGTCGGGCGCGCGCGGCCTGCGGGCCATCCTCGAAGACACCATGCTCGACGTGATGTACGATATCCCCTCGCAGCCCAACATCAAGGAGGTGCTGATCGCCGAGGAGGTCATCACCAAGCACGAGCAGCCCATCGTCCTGTACCAGAAGACCGCGGAGACGGCGTGAGCCGTCCACGACTGACCGGGAAGAGGACCGCCAATGCTGTTTCGAAACGATAAGAAGGACAACCGGGACGACGCGCCGGGCGGCAACGCCCTGCAGGTCCCGCTGCTCCCGCTGCGCGACATCATCGTGTTTCCGCACATGGTGGTGCCGCTCTTCGTCGGGCGCCAGAAATCGATCAAGGCGCTCGAGGAAGCGATGAACAAGCAGAAGTTCATTCTCCTCGCGGCCCAGCGCGAGGCGAAGACCAACGACCCGGGCGAGGAGGACATCTACCGGGTCGGAACGCTCGGCTCGGTGGTGCAGTTGCTGCGCCTGCCGGACGGCACGGTGAAGGTGCTGGTCGAAGGGAAGAAGCGCGCGCGCGTGGTGCGCTACCTGGATCAGAGCGAGTACTTCCTGGTCGAGGCCGAGGAGATCGAGGAGGTGTGTCCGAAGACCACCGAGATCGAGGCGCTGACGCGCTCGATCAACTCGACCTTCGAGCACTACGTCAAGCTGAACAAGAAGATCCCACCCGAGATGATCATGTCGGTGGCGTCGATCGACGATCCGGCGCGTCTCGCCGACACCATCGTCGCGCACCTGGGCGTGAAGCTCGAGGACAAGCAGGCGCTGCTCGAGATCGAAAATCCCGCCGAGCGACTGGAGCGCGTCCTCGGGAACATGCGGTCGGAGATCGAGATCCTCGAGGTCGAGAAGCGCATCCGCACCCGGGTCAAGAAGCAGATGGAGAAGACCCAGAAGGAGTACTACCTCAACGAGCAGATGCGGGCGATCCAGAAGGAGCTCGGGGAGAAGGACGAGTTCAAGAACGAGATCCAGGAGCTCGAGGACAAGATCAAGCAGAAGAAGATGTCGGCCGAGGCCAAGGAGAAGGCCGAAAAGGAGCTCAAGAAGCTCAAGATGATGTCGCCGATGTCGGCCGAGGCGACGGTGGTGCGCAACTACATCGACTGGCTCATCTCGCTGCCCTGGAACGAGTTCACGGACGACAAGCTCGACATCGTCGAGGCCGAGAAGGTGCTCGAAGAGGACCACTACGGCCTGGAGAAGGTGAAGCAGCGCATTCTCGAGTACCTGGCCGTGCAGTCACTCGCCGGGCAGATGAAGGGACCGATCCTCTGTCTGGTCGGCCCGCCGGGGGTCGGGAAGACCTCGCTCGGCAAGTCGATCGCGCGGGCGACGGGGCGCAAGTTCGTTCGCATCTCGCTCGGCGGGGTGCGCGACGAGGCGGAAGTCCGCGGCCACCGCCGCACCTACATCGGCGCGCTGCCGGGCAAGATCGTCCAGTCGATGAAGAAGGCCGGCTCGGGCAACCCCGTCTTTCTGCTCGACGAGGTCGACAAGATGTCGACCGACTTCCGCGGCGACCCGTCGTCGGCGCTGCTCGAGGTGCTCGACCCCGAGCAGAACTCCACGTTCAACGACCACTATCTCGACGTCGACTACGACCTCTCCAAGGTGATGTTCATCACTACCGCGAACACGCTGGAAGGGATCCCGCGGCCGCTCCAGGACCGCATGGAGATCATCCGCATCGCCGGCTACACCGAGGTCGAGAAGCAGCACATCGCCAGCAAATACCTGGTGAAGAAGCAGCGCGAGGCCAACGGTCTGACCGACCAGAACGTCGAGATCTCGGACAACGCGCTGCTCAGCGTGATCCGCCACTACACCAAGGAGGCCGGCGTCCGGAACCTGGAGCGGGAGATCGCCGCGATCTGCCGCAAGGTGGCGGTCGAGGTCGTCAAGACCGACCGGGGCGCGCGCGTGCGCGTGCACGGCAAGGCGCTGTCGAAGTATCTCGGGCCCCCCAAGTTCCGCTACGGCAAAGCGGAGGACGACAGCCGCATCGGCATGGCGACCGGCCTCGCCTGGACCGAGCTGGGCGGCGAGCTGCTCGCGACCGAAGTCACGGTCATGCCGGGCAAGGGCAAGCTGATCATCACCGGGCGGCTCGGCGACGTCATGCAGGAATCCGCCCAAGCCGCGCTCAGCTACGTCCGCTCGCGGGCCGACGAGCTCGGGCTCGAGAAGGACTTCTACCAGAACGTCGACATCCACATTCACGTGCCGGAAGGGGCGATCCCGAAGGACGGACCCTCGGCCGGCATCACCATGGCCACCGCGCTGGTGTCGGCCCTCACCCGGATCCCCGTGCGGCACGACCTGGCGATGACCGGCGAAGTGACCCTGCGCGGCCGTGTGCTGCCCATCGGCGGGCTCAAGGAAAAGGTCCTGGCCGCCCATCGGGGCGGGATCAAGACGGTCCTCATCCCCAGCGAGAACGAGAAGGACATCCTGGAGATCCCGGCCAACGTGCTGAAGACGGTCGAGCTGGTCCTCGTCGATCACATGGACGGGGTCCTGCGCCGGGCGCTGGTGCTCGAGAACCCCGATCAGCTCTTCCGCCGGAAGGCGCCGGCCGTGGTGGCAGAGCCGGTGCCACCGGTCTTCACCGGGACTCCCGAGCCGCCCGCCGACGTCGTCGCCCACTAAGGCGCTGATCCGACGGATTCTTGACTCACCCCCATAGCGCTGTTATAGCGCCGGGGATATTTGTCGCCGCGAAAATCTAGGGGGCGGAATGACCAAAGCTGAGCTCATCGAATCCGTTGCGAGCAAGGTTGATCTGCCTCGGGCGATCGCCGAGCGCGCCGTCAACACGATGTTCGACGAGATGACGGCGGCCCTCAGCCAGGGCGACAAGGTCAACATCTCTGGGTTCGGTACCTTCTCGGTATCGACCCGCAAGGCGCGGACGGGCCGCAACCCAAAGACCGGCGAGAGCATCGAGATCGCCGCCTCGCGTGCTGCGAAGTTCAAGCCCGGCAAGACCCTCAAGGACGAAATCAACAAGGGAAACCGCTAGCGGCGGGCGCCCCGAGTTGCCCAGTCGGGCGGTTAGCTCAGCGGGAGAGCATCGGCCTTACAAGCCGGGGGTCATCCGTTCAAATCGGATACCGCCCACCAAGCCTCCGTGCGGGACGCTCGCAGCACACGATAATGATCAGCCATTGGGGTGGTAGTTCAGTTCGGTTAGAACGCCGGCCTGTCACGTCGGAGGTCGCGGGTTCAAGTCCCGTCCACCCCGCCATTCTTCCGTTGCGCGCGCCGCACGATGGGGGCGAGGACGCCCCGGAGCAGGTATGAAATCGACATCGATGCTGAAACGCGAAGAGGCCCTGGCGGCCCGCCGATGGTTCGTGATCGACGCGCGCGGTCAAGTGCTCGGCCGAGTCGCCTCGGAGGCCGCCAAGTTGTTGCGCGGCAAGACCAAGCCGAGCTTCACCCCGCATGTCGATTGCGGCGACTTCGTAGTGATCGTCAACGCCGAGCAGATCAAGCTCACCGGACCGAAGGACCAGACCAAGATCTACTTCCGCCACACGGGATATCCCGGCGGGATCCGCGAGCAGACGGCGGGGCGCCTGCGCGCCATGCATCCGGAGCGCCTGGTGCGCCTGGCGGTTACCGGCATGCTGCCGAAGAATCGCCTCGGGCGGCGCCTGGCGACCAAGCTGAAGGTCTACCCGGGCCCGGATCACCCGCACGCCGCCCAGCAGCCGGTGGCCGTTGCGCCCCGGTCGGCCGGCCGCAACTAGGAGGAGAGTCGTCGAATGGCGGAACGCACCACGACCCACGCCGCAACCGGCAAGCGCAAGACCGCGGTGGCGCGGGTTCGCCTCGCCAACGGAGACGGCAAGATCACCGTCAACCGGCGGAGTCTCGAGGACTATTTCGGTCGCCCGACCTCGCGCATGATCGTCAACCAGCCCCTCGAACTGACCGGAACCAAGGGCGCGTTCGACGTCTTCGTCAACGTCGTCGGCGGGGGGATCGCCGCTCAGGCGTCGGCCATCCGCCACGGCATCACCCGCGCCCTGATCTCCGCCAATCCGGACCACCGCCCGGCGTTGAAGAAGGCGGGCTATGTCACCCGCGATCCGCGCGAGGTGGAGCGCAAGAAGTACGGGCGCCACAAGGCGCGCAAGCGGCCGCAGTACTCGAAGCGCTGACGCCTGTCGCCGGCCGTCGACCCGCGGCGCGCGCCGCCGAGGCTGATCGGCGTCACTGACTCCACAGAAAGAGCACGGCGCCGAGCAGTCCGTAGATCCCATTCGCCGCCCACGCCGCTAGCAGCGGCGGGAGCGCGCCGGTCTGGCCGAGCGACATCGACAGGCCGAGGAGCACCCAGTAGCAGAACCCCACCGCGGTGCCGAGCCCGATGATCGCCGCGATGCTGGGGTGGCGGCGGAGCCGGCCGCCGATCGGGATCGCCACCAGCGCGAGCACGGCGCTGGAGAACGGCAGCGCCAGCTTGAGGTAGAGGTCGACCAGATAGTGCGAGGCGTCGATCCCCTTGCGCGTGAGGCTGTCGATGCGGTCGCGCAGCTCGAGGAAGCTCAGCTCCTCGGGCTCGCGCTGCACCTCGAGAAAATCGTCGATCGACTCCGGGATCGACAGGCTCTCGGCGGGCACGGGGCGACTGCGAAAGGCGTCGCCGTCGAGGTCGTGCTCGACCGCGCCGGTGACCTGCCAGCGCCCGTCGCTCCACTGGGCGCGCGGCACGGTCACGACACTGCGGAGCCGGAAGCGATCGTCGAGCCGGTAGATGGTGAGGTCGTACACGGCCTGTTGGGTGCGGTCGACGTAGTCGATGTTGTAGAAGCCCTCCGCCCCGTGGTACCAGATCGCGCGGTCGCTGAGGATGCCGCGGACCGCGCGCTTGCGGATCTCGACGTTGTTCACGTACAGGAACTTCCGCGAGCAGTAGGGGACGACCGTCTCGTTCCACACCAGGCTGCCGACACTGATCGCCCCCGCCAGCGCGAGGATCGGCGCGGCGGTCTGCAGCAGGCTGACGCCGCTGGCGCGTAGCGCGATGATCTCGTTGCGCCGCCCGAGCAGGCCGAAGGCGAGCAGCACCGCGGTGATCACGGCGGGCGGCGTGATCTGCGTCACCATCAAGGGGATCTTGAACAGGAAGTAGCGCAGCGCCGCGTCGGCCGTCGCCTGGTACCGCAGCAGGGCGTCGAGCCGATCGAACAAGTCGATGATGATGTACAGCAGGATGAAGGCGAGGAGGATGGGGACGAACATCCCGATGAACTGCCGGGCCACGTAGCGGTTGACCACCGACAGCGGCGCGCTCGATGCCATCGACGGCGCTCAGCCCACCGACGCCCCGCGCCACGCGACCCGGCGCCGGACCCGCGCGGTCACCCGATCCCACAGCGCGGGCCGCCCGACGGTGATCTCGCCGGCGGCCTTGGTCAGGAGATAGACCGCGACGACGGACAGCACGACGTTGGGCAGCCAGACGCCGACCGGCGGCGGGAGCGCTCCGCGTTCGCCGAGGTTCTGGCCGAAGGTCAGGAGGAGATAGTACACGAAGATCAGCACCAGGCTCATCGAGAAGCCGCGCGAATGCACCGAGCGCGACGGCTGGATGCCGAGCGGGACCCCGAGCGCGGCAAAGACCAGGCAGGCGAACGGAATGGAGAACTTGCGCTGCACTTCGACCCGCTCGACGAACGCCGGATCGTCCTGGGCCGCCTTGGCAGCGATGATCGCGCGCAGCTCGGGGAGCGTCATCTCGCTGGCATCCGGGGAGCGGTTGCGGAGCTGGGCCAGCGTCGTGTCGAGGTCGAGCGTCAGGTCGTAAGTGGCGAAGCGGGTTTGCTCATAGCCGTGGCCCTGGTCGGCGGCGCTGTAGATGCCCCCGTTTTCGAGCCGGAGGGTGAGCGTGTGATGGCCCTCGTTACTGACCAGGTGGCCGGTCTCGGCGTACACGGTGTTGCGCATCGAGGGCTCGCGGGTGTCCGAGATCAGCACCCCCTCGAGCTCGTCGGTTGCCGGCTGGAGATCGTCGACGTAGATGACCAAACCGGTGAACTCGTCGTTGAAGACCTTCGGTTTGATGCCCGCGGCCGCCCGGGTCCGGATGATCTCATACAGGCCGGTCCGCAGCCGGCTGTTCCCCCACGGCCGGGCGTACATCGACAGCCCGAGGGTGAGGATGGTGACGACCACGGCAAAGCCGGCCACCGGGATGAGCAGGCGGTAGAGGCTGATGCCCGCGGCGCGTAGGGCGATGATCTCGCTGTCCGACGATAGGCGGCCGAAGGCGACCAGGATGGCAAGGAGCAGGGCCATCGGCACTGTGACCTCGAGGAAGGCGGGCAGAATGTACGAGAAGATCCTGAGGATCTGTCCGATTGGCACCCCACGGTTCACCACCATCTCGACCAGCTTGAGGATACGGACGATCAACAAGATGGAGGTGAACACCGCGAGCCCCAGGAGGAACGGGACAACGAGCTCGCGGAGGATGTACCGGTCGATAATCTTCACCGGTGAGGAATCGTAGTGAACAGGCGGAAGGTTGTAAACGCGAGCGCCGACCACCGGTCGAGCGAGCGGCCGCGCTGGCTGTACGGGATCAACGCCGTGGCGCGCCGCCTCGCGGTGGAGCCGTCGTCAATCCGCGCCCTCCATCTGCTACCCGGGTCGTCCGCGCGGCGCGCCGAGCTCGCGCAGGCCGCCGGCCGCGCCGGGATCGCGCTGCACGAGACCGACCCCGCGACGTTGCGGCGCCTGACCGGCAGCGACGCCCATCAGGGGGTTGCGGCACTGGCCGACCCGTACAAGTACCGCGACTTACGGGCGGTGCTCGCGGCGGACCCCGGCCCGGTGCTGGTGCTCGACCAGCTCCAGGACCCCCACAACCTCGGCGCCCTGGTGCGGACGGCGGCGGCCGTGGGCATGGCCGCGGTCGTGATCCCGCGCCACGGGGCGGCCGGCGTGTCGGCTGCGGTCGAAAAAGTCGCCGCGGGGGCGGTGAACGACGTGCCGATCTGCCAGGCAGCAAACCTGCGGCGCTGCCTGCTCGAACTGCGCGATCTCGGCTACTGGAGCATCGCCCTGGCCCCTCGTGCGGGCCAGAATCTCTTCGCCCTCGACCTTCCCGAGCGCGTGGCTCTGGTCCTGGGGGGGGAGACGGGCTTGCGTCCGCTGGTCGAGCAGACCTGTGATTTGCGGGCTTCGATCCCGCTGCGGGCCGGGGTGGAGTCGCTCAACGCGTCGGTCGCCGGCGCGGTGGCGATGTACGACGTCGCACGCCGTCGGCACAGGCTTGACAGGTTGTAGGGGCGCTGGTAGTAAGCAGGTTTCACGCCAGGCGGCGGTGCATCTCTGTGATCGGCAATCCTCCGTGCGATGCCGCGTGGGCCGATGTAGCTCAAAGGTAGAGCGACTGACTTGTAATCAGTAGGTTGCCAGTTCGATTCTGGCCATCGGCTCCATGCCGGGGAGAGGTGCCCGAGTGGCCAAAGGGAGCAGACTGTAAATCTGCCGGCGTATGCCTTCGAAGGTTCGAATCCTTCCCTCTCCACCATACATTCCATCGATGTGCGTATCGTGAGGTCACGGCCAGCAATGAACGACGCGGGAGTAGCTCAGTTGGTTAGAGCATCAGCCTTCCAAGCTGAGGGTCGCGGGTTCGAGTCCCGTTTCCCGCTCCTTGTACCGCGCAGCGGCTGTTGCGCAGCCCGGGTCTGCGGCTCGCGCCGGCCGCTCGGTTTGCCCAGGTAGCTCAGTCGGCTAGAGCACGTCCTTGGTAAGGACGAGGTCGGCGGTTCGATTCCGCTCCTGGGCTCTCAATCGTTATCGAGGAGAGTGACGAATCCATGGCGAAGGCGAAGTTCGAGCGGACGAAGCCGCACTGCAACATTGGGACGATTGGGCACATTGACCACGGGAAGACGACGTTGACGGCGGCGATCACGAAGGTGTTGGCGGAGGCGGGGACGGCGCAGTTTGTGGCGTTTGACCAGATTGACAAGGCGCCGGAGGAGAAGGCGCGGGGGATCACGATCAACACGGCGCACGTGGAGTACGAGACCAAGCAGCGCCACTACGCGCACGTCGATTGTCCGGGGCACGCGGACTACATCAAGAACATGATCACCGGGGCGGCGCAGATGGACGGGGCGATTTTGGTGGTGGCGGCCAGTGATGGGCCGATGCCGCAGACGCGCGAGCACATTTTGTTGGCGCGCCAGGTGGGGGTGCCGGCGATCGTGGTGTTCATGAACAAGGTGGACATGGTGGACGACGCGGAGCTGTTGGATTTGGTGGAGTTGGAGGTGCGCGAGCTGCTGTCGAAGTACGAGTTTCCGGGGGATGAGATTCCGATCATCCGGGGGAGCGCGTTGAAGGCGTTGGAGGGGGATAAGGGGGAGCTG
>Ga0335069_10002549_pt1 | contig 27948 bp, 21 predicted proteins | sample Lox_Sample_11_FD_206714 | JGI IMG/M metagenome (GOLD analysis project Ga0335069, IMG submission 206714) | Soil microbial communities from Loxahatchee National Wildlife Refuge, Florida, United States - Lox_Sample_1.1 | ecosystem: Environmental > Terrestrial > Soil > Wetlands | place: USA...
CGCCGGGGTCGACCACTGCGTCGGCGTCGTCTGTGCGGCGCAGGACCAGTGCCACGTGGCCGGCACCTGTATCGACCACGCCACCGGGGCCTGCTCCAACCCCGCCCAGCAGGACGGCACGGCCTGCAGCGGCCCCAACCTGTGCACGGCCTACGCCTGCGCGACCGGTGCCTGCGTCGGGACCCCGGTGGGCGCCGGCGCCCTCTGCGGCAGCGGCCTGGCCTGCGACAACGCCGGTGTCTGCCACGGGCCGCCCAACGTCGTGTCCGTCACCCCGGCCGACGGCGGCTCGGCGCTCGCCGACACCACCGTGGTCGTCACCTTCGACCAGCCGATGGATGCGACGACGCTCACCCTGCAGCAGGGCGTGGGAGCCTGCACCGGCGCCATCCAGGTCTCGCTGGACAACTTCAGCACCTGCATGGGCTTCAACGCCGCCACCCCGGCCATGAGCAGCGGCGGGACGGTCGCCACGATCACCCCCGCGCCCGGGCTGCTCATCAACCGCACCTACTCCGTCCGGGTGACCACCGCGGCCACTGGGATCAACCAGCTGGCCATGGTCGCGGCCTACAGCCAGACGTCGGGCTTCGTCACCAGCAGCCCGATCGTCGGGGACGGGCAGGCCTGGAACGAGGCCGGGCTCCCCTACGAGGTGAACGCCTGCTCCACGGCTGCTCCCGCCAGCATCTCCGCCACCGCCGGGACGACGACGACCATCGACGGTGCGGTCTGGCAGCCCGGCTTCCTCGAGGCCGACTACCAGGGGCTGACCGCGCAGGTGGGCTTCGGTCCCATGACCGTGAACCCCGAGTACCAGACCGGCTGGACCTGGGTCGACGCTCCCTACCTGGCATCGTCCGCGATCGGCGGCGGGACCGACCTCCAGGCCACCTACGAGGGCACCATCACCCTGCCGGCGGCGGGCACCTACTGGTACGCGTTCCGGATCAGCCTCGACGGGAAGACCTGGACGTATTGCGACAGCACCCGGGATGACGGGGGATCGGGCGCGCTGTCGGGGCTCACGTTCGACTTCGAGGACCTGAGCCAGATGACCAGCACGCCCTAGGCGACCGCGAGAGGCGCACCGGGGCCCGGCGGCTGCCGCCGGGTCCCGGCTAGATGCCCACTTCCACCAGCGTGGGCTCGAGCAGGCGGACGACATCGGCGGGCGCGAGGCCGACCAGGAAGCCTCGCGACCCGCCGTTCAGGTAGATCTGGGGCAGCTCCGCGATGGATCGCTCCATGTAGACGGGCATGGCCCGCCGAGTGCCGAAGGGGCTGGTGCCGCCCACCTGGTAGCCGGAGTGGCGGCTGGCCACCTCGGGCCGGCAGGCCTCGACCGACTTCACCCCCAGGAGGCGCGCCAACGCCTTCGCCGACACCTCCCGGTCGCCGTGCATGAGCACGAGCAGCGGCGCTCCCTCCTCGTCCTGCATGACCAGGGTCTTCACCACCGCGTGCTCGTCCACGCCCAGCTCGCGGGCCGAGACGCGCGTGCCGCCGCGGTCCTCGTAGCGGTAGAGGTGCTCGGTGTAGTGCACCCCCCGCTCGCGCAGGAGCCGGGTGGCCGCGGTCGAGGGCGCCCTGCTCACGGGGAGGGACAATAGCCGCGCGGCCTTTCCGGGTGAACCTCCTCCTCCGGGACCTTCGGCCCAAAGGGGATGGCCGACCGGCCCCGGTTCCGGGCCACACTCTCCCTGCCCGGGAGGCCGCATGGACCAGCCGCGCAGCCATCTCCTCGCCTTTTTGGCCCGGCTCGTGCTCTCGGCAGCCGTCCTCTGGCTGTCGGTGGCTTGGGTCTCGCCCGACAACCCCCGCAACACCTTCGGCCGGGCGGTGCTGGTCTCGCTGCTGCTCTCCCTCGCCTACTACCTCACCCTGGCCCGGTTCCTCTGGTACCTGGTGGTGCCGTGGCTCCTCTACCTCCTCGTCTGGCTGGGCGTGATCATGGCCAGCTACGGGCTGGGCTTCCTCCGCTCGTTGTTGCTGGCGCTGGCCCTGGCCTTCCTCTCCTGGCTGGCCACGTGGATCCTGGGGATCGCGCCGCTGCGGGGGTGAGGAAGGCGAAGCGGACCAGATCCTGGAGGCGCCCGAGCCTGCACGCCTGGAGGGTGGGAAGGTGGCAGGCCACCTCGAGGAGGTGGGTCTTTGCCTGGCCGTTCTCGCCCGCGAGGGCCGCGGCCCGCGGTGAGGCGGGAGCGAGACCGCGACCAGGTTCCGGAAATCGTTGCTCAGGGCCCGGGCGGGTTCCACCAGGCCTTGCCCTTGCCGCGCATGGCCAGGGCGGCGCGCTCGCGGGTGTGCCGGAGCTCCTCCGCGGTCATGGGGCGGAAGGCGCTGGCCGCGGCCAGGGCTGCGTCCTGCTCGTTCTCGAACGACATTCCCAGGAGCGCCACGTCGGGGTCGCAGGTGAGCGTGTAGCGGACGCACTCCTCGACCTCGAGGTGCCGCAGCGCCGCGCCGCCGGCCGGTGCGGACGCCGCGTCCCCCCCCGAGGACAGCTTGCCCCGCGGCCGCGCCGTGAGCGGCCGCCCGTAGCCTTCGGTGTCTCCCAGGAGCTGCCCCGCGCCGAAGGTCTTGAAGCAGATGGTGCCCACCCCCAGCGCCCGCGCCCGCGGCAGGATCTCGTCGAGGTAGCGCGGGTGGCAGAATGGCCCGACGGCGAAGAGGAGAACGTCGCACAGCCCGCTCTCGAGCGCCGCGGCCAGCACGTCGGGGTGGTGGCTGGAGAGGCCGCGGAAGCGCGCCCGCCCTCGGGCGATCTCCTCGCCCAGCTCGGCCAGGCCGCCGCCGGGGGCGGCCAGGCGCCCGAAGGCGGCCAGGTCGGGGACGGCGTGGAAGGCGAGCATGTCGACAGCGGGAAGGTCCAGCCGCTCCAGGCTGCCCGCGACCTGCGGGGCCACCGGCCGGTCCAGGTGGTCGACCTTGTCGACCACGAACACCCCCTGGCGTCGACCCCGGAGCGCCTCGCCGACGATCTCCTCCGAGTAACCGTCCTCGTAGCTCGGGGCGGTATCGACGAGGTTGATCCCCGCGTCGAGCGCGCGCCGCAGCAGGGCCACGCAGCGATCCCGGGGCACGCTCCGGTCGGCCAAGTCGCCGGCGCCGACGCGGGTGACGGGGAACCCGGTGCGGCCCAGCGGGCGGCGCGGGGCGAAGCGGGGCAGGGGGGCGGGCGTCGGGCTCATGGCGCCCGAGTGTAGGCGAGACCGGCGCCGGGAGCACGGGCTCGCGCTGGCACGCCGCCCGCTTGACCCCCTGCGTCCAGCGTGCGATCCCGGACCGGGATGCGCACCGAGAACCTGGCGGTGATGCTCACCGACATGAAGGGCTTCACCGCCGCGACCAGCCGGCAGTCGCGGGCGGAGAACGCCCGCATGCTCGCCTTGCAGGACGCGCTCCTCCTCCCGGTGGTGCGCGCCTTCGGCGGCGGTCGGGTGAAGACCATCGGCGAGGCCTACCTGGTCCTGTTCGGCTCGCCCACGGCCGCGCTCCTCTGCGCCATGGCGCTCCAGGATCGGCTCTGGGACTACAACCGGCGCGCGGCCGAGTCGCGGCGCATCGAGGTGCGGGTGGTGGTGTCCCTGGGAGAGGTCCGCCTGGTGGGCCGGCCCCAGCACCCCAGCGACGTGTACGGCGAGGCGGTGAACCTGGCCGCCCGGGTGGAGGCGGAGGCGGAGGCGGGGGAGATCTGGTTCACCGAGGCGGTCCGGCTGGTGGCCGACCCCGGCGAGATCCCCGTCGAGGAGGTGGGGCTCCGCACGCTCAAGGGCTTCGTCGAGCCCTTGCGACTGTTCCGGGTGGGCCGGGCCGGGAGCGGCCTGGACGAGCCTCCCTACGGCGGCCACGCCCTGGCCCGGATCAGCGGGCTGAGGCCGCCGGAGCCGGCGCGCCTGGAGCGGACTGTGCGGCGGAGCGAGTGGCTCATCTGGCGGGCGCTGGCCGGGGCGAGGGACAGCGCCGCCGCGTGGCTCCTGGCGGTCGCCCTCGTGGTGCTGCTGGCGGGCGGGGCCGCCGGCGCCTGGGTCTACTGGAACGGGCGGCCCCAGCGGCTCATCGCCGAGGGGCGCTTCGCCGAGGCTCTCGCCGCCATCGAGGCGCGGGCGGCCCGGCAGGGCGAGGAGGCGCCCTCGGTGCTCTTCCTCCGGGGGCGGCTCGAGGAGGCCCGCGCCGAGTCCGAGACCGGCGGGCGGCTGGAGGTGGCCTACGCGCTCTGGGCGCGGGCCCTGGCCCGCGGGAGCGCCGAGGCCGCGGCGTCGCTCGAGGCCGAGGTGCGCTCGCCCGCCTGCCACCGCCGGCTCCTGGTGGCGCGGGCGCTGGCCGACTCCGGGGCCGAGCAGGCGCGGCCCCTGCTGGAGCTGCTGGCCCGCGCCGAGCCGCCCACCGGGCTGCTGGGCTTCCTGCCCGAGGCCGAGCCATGCGGCGCGGGCGACGTGGCGCGCGAGGGGCTGGAGGGGCTCCACCCCAGCCACCGGAGGTGAGCGGCCGGCGGGCGGCCCGCGCCGGGTCAAGCCCGGCGCGAGGGGCGGCGCAGGGCCAGGGCCAGGGTCGGGGCAGGCAGGGCGGTGACGCGGCGGAGCCGCTCCAGCCCGGACAGCGCCTGGTCGAGCTGGCGCGGGCGCGCCCGACCCGGGCGCAGGGTGCGGTGGGCGCGGTAGAGGGCGGCGTGCAGCCCCCCGGCCGCCCGCTCCAGGAGGCCCAGGGCGAGGAGGGCCGCGCCGGTGAGGACCACCCGCCCGGCGGCGGCCAGGCGCCCCTCGGTCTCGCCCGCCACCTGGATGGAGGTGAGGGCGGTGGCCAGCGCCGGCAGGGCGCGGCGCCAGGCCCGCAGCCGCCTGCCCCTGCCGATGCTGCCCGCCTCCCGGGCCGGCGCGCGGACCAGGCGGTAGACCGGGACCGGCTCGGAGAGACCCGCCAGGGAGCGCGCGCCCAGCTCCTCGATCTGTGCCTCGCTGCGGCTCATGGTGAGGTAGACGCCGCGGGTGAGCCGGACCTCGCCGACGGGGGCGCCCTCGGCCAGCGCCCGGGCCGTGGCCAGCGGGGCTCCGCTGGCGCCCCGGCGGGCCAGGTGGACCTCACCCTGGTGGACCCCGACCTGCAGCTCGAGCCGCTCCACCTCCGCGGCCGGCGCCCGGACACCGGCGCAGGCTTCCTGGAGGGCGGCGGCGCAGTGCACCGCGTCGGTCGGGGACCGGAAGGCGAAGAGCGAGCCTCCCTCCAGCGCGCCGAGGCGGTGGCCGGCAAAGGCCCGCACCACGGGGAGGACCAGCGCGTCGTGCGCGCAGAGGTGTCGGGCGCGGAACTCTCCCGAGGTAGCCGGGGCCCAGGAGTCCCAGCGAGCGATCTGCACCCGCACCAGGGTGAGGTTCACCACGTCGGGCATGGTCGCGGCGGGGATGCCGAGGAGGCTGGCGCGCGCCGCGGCCAGCGGCGGGGGCGGCGCCAGACGGGTTGCGCTCGGGGAGGACCGCACCGCCCGGACCGGGAACTCGGCGCCCTCCAGGATCAGCAGGAGCTCTCGCGCCGAGCCCGGCCGCCTCTCGCGGTCCTTCTCGGTGGCCCGGGCCACCATCTCCAGGAGCCGCGGGTAGGCGGCCAGCTCCGGCACCAGCGTGGAGGGGCTGGGGACGGCGCGATAGGCGTGGGCGGCGAGGAGCGCCCGGACGTCGTGGGTGTCGAAGGGATGCCGGCCAGTGAGCAGGACGAAGGCCAGGATGCCCACGCTGTAGAGGTCGGCCCGCTGGTCCACCTCGCCACCCACCGCCTGCTCCGGGGCCAGGTACTCGGGGGTGCCCACCACCAGGCCGGCCTGCGTCTGGGCGGTGCCGGAGGCGGCGCCGGTCCACTTGGCGATCCCGAAGTCGAGCAGCCGCAGGCGCTCGCCCGAGCCGCTGCCGTCGACCCACAGGTTCTCGGGCTTCAGGTCCCGGTGGACGATGCCGGCGGCGTGGGCGGCCGAGAGCCCGGCCAACAGCTGCCGGAGCAGGCGGACCACGCGCTCGGGGGCCAGGTGCCCCTCGCGGGCCAGGATGGCCCGCACCGGCTCTCCCTCGAGCAGTTCCATCACCAGGAAGAGGCGGCCGTCCGGGTCCTCGCCGAAGTCGAGCGTCTCCACCACGTGCGGTGAGCGCAGCCGGACCGCCACCCGGGCCTCGCGCCGGAACCGCTCTCGCTCGCCCGGGCTCTTGCAGTGCTCGGGGTGGAGCACCTTCACCGCCACCGCCCGCCCGATGGCCTCGTGCTCGGCGCGGTAGACCGAGCCCATGCCGCCCGTGCCCAGGAGCGCGATGATCCGGTACCGGCCGTCGAGCAGCGCACCGGGAGGGAGCGTGCCGTCGTGGACCTCGGTCGGGGGCGGGCCGCTCGCGTCCAGCGCGGTCGCTCCCATCCTGGCGGTTCCCTTCCCCATCCCGTATGGAGCTTACGCCCTCCGGGCGGGCCCGAGAACGGAGGGCACCTGGTGCGAGCGACGGCTACAATGTCGCCCCATGGAACAGCGCGCGCTGGGCAGGCAGGGTCTGAAGGTCGCGGCCGTGGGGCTGGGCTGCATGGGCATGAGCGAGTTCTACGGGGCGGCCGACGAGGCGGAATCGGTCGCCACCATCCGCCGGGCCGTGGAGCTCGGCGCCACCTTCCTCGACACCGCCGACATGTACGGACCGTTCAAGAACGAGGAGCTGGTGGGCCGGGCGCTGCGCGGGCTTCGCGACCGAGTGGTGCTGGCCACCAAGTTCGGGAACGAGCGCGCGCCGGACGGCACGCGGGTGGGGATCAACGGGCGGCCGGAGTACGTCCGCAAGGCCTGCGACGCCTCGCTCCGCCGGCTGGGCGTGGACCGCATCGACCTCTACTATCAGCACCGGGTGGACGCCACCGTGCCCATCGAGGAGACGGTGGGCGCCATGGCCGAGCTGGTCCAGGCCGGAAAGGTGCGCTGGCTGGGAATGTCCGAGGCCGCGCCGGCGACCATCCGGCGCGCGCACAAGGTGCACCCCATCTCGGCCCTGCAGACCGAGTACTCGCTGTGGAGCCGGGACCCCGAGGACGAGATCCTCCCCACCCTCCGCGAGCTGGGCATCGGCTTCGTGCCCTACAGCCCGCTGGGGCGCGGCTTCCTCACCGGACGCTTCCGCATGCCGTCCGACCTGCCCGAGGGCGACTTCCGGCGCGGCTCGCCGCGGTTCCAGGGCGAGAACTTCCAGAGGAACCTGGCCCTGGTCGACCGGGTCCAAGCCATGGCGCGGGAGAAGGGGATCCTGCCCTCCCAGCTGGCGCTGGCCTGGGTACTGGCGCAGGGGAAGGACATCGCTCCCATCCCCGGCACCACCACCCGCAAGCACCTCGAGGAGAACGTCGCCGCCGCGGCCGTGGTCCTCGGCAAGGAGGATCTGGCCCGGATCGACGAGGTGGCGCCCAGGGGAGCGTTCGCCGGCGACCGCTACCCACCGCAGGGGATGGCGACGGTGAATCGCTAGCCGGCGCGCCGGCACCGGGACGCCCCGCCCTGCGGCCATCCCCGGGAACGGCCGCGGAGCCGCGGGGTGGTCACGGCCCGAGGGGGGCCGGGCGGGGCCGGTGCACTCCTGCGAGGTCCGAAAACCGCCAGCCCCTGTCCGATCGAGGCGCTATCCGTCCCCGCATGCTGCTCGACGAGAACCGCTGCTGGGAGGCGATGGCCTCCAGGGACCGGCGCTTCGAGGGGCGGTTCGTGGCTGCGGTCCTGTCCACGGGGGTCTACTGCCGGCCCGGCTGCCCGGCGCGCCTGCCGCGCAGGGCCAACGTCCGCTTCTTCCCCCACGCCGCCGCGGCGCAGGCGGCCGGCTTCCGGGCCTGCCTGCGCTGCCGTCCCGAGGTCGCCCCCGGCCAGCCGGCCTCGGCAGGCACCTCGGCCACCGTGGCCCGGGCCCTCCGGCTCATCGGCGCGGGCGCGCTGGACGGCGCCTCGCTGTCGGCGCTGTCCGCCCGGCTGGGCGTCGGCAGCCGCCACCTGACCCGCCTGTTCCAGGTGCACCTGGGGGTCGCTCCCGGGGCCGTGGCCCGCGCGCGCCGCGTCCATTTCGCCCGCCGGCTCCTCGACGACACCGACCTCGGCATGGCCGAGGTGGCGTTCGCGGCAGGCTTCGGATCCATCCGTCGCTTCAACGAGGCCGTGCGCACCGCCTTCGGCCAGCCTCCCGGCGCGCTCCGGATCCGCCGGCGCGGGGAGCCGGGGGCGGGGCTGCGGGTGAGCCTCCCCTACCGTCCGCCGCTCGACTGGCAGGCCCTCCTGGGCTTCCTGCGGGCCCGGGCGGTGCCCGGGGTGGAGCGCGTCGAGGACGACCGCTACCTGCGGACGGTGGCCACGCCCGAGGGGCCGGCGGTGCTCGAGGTGCGGACCGCCGAGGGGGCGGCGCTGTGCGCCCGGCTCGACCCTCCGCGGCCGTCGGCGCTGCTCGAGGTCGCCACCCGGGTCCGGCGGGTCTTCGACCTGGACGCCGACCCCGAGGCCGTGGCCAGGGTGCTGCGGCGCGACCCTTTGCTCGGCCCGGCCATCCGCGCCCGCCCCGGCCTGCGCGTGCCGGGGGCCTGGGAGCCGTTCGAGGGGCTGGTCCGGGCGGTGGTCGGTCAGCAGGTCTCGGTCGCCGCCGCCGCCCGGCTGGCCGGCAGGCTGGTCGCCTTGCTCGGGGCGAGGCTGGATCCCCCGGCCGGCGAGGGGCTCACCTACCTCTTCCCTGGCCCGGCCGCGTTGGCCGCGGCCGACCCCGCCGCGCTCCCGCTCCCGGAGGCGCGGGCGCGGGCGCTCACCGGGCTGGCCGCTCGCGTGGCCTGCGGCGATCTCGCCCTGGCCGTCGGCGCGAGCCTCGAGGCCACCCTGGATGCCCTGGGCGGCCTTCCCGGCGTCGGCCCCTGGACCGCCCAGGTCGTGGCCATGCGCGCGCTGGGCGAGCCCGACGCCTTCCCCGCCGGGGACCTGTGCCTGCGCCGCGCCCTGGGGACCCCGGGCGCGCCCGCCGGCGAGGGGGAGGTCCTGGCCCGCGGCGAGGCGTGGAGGCCCTGGCGCGCCTACGCCGCGCAGCACCTCTGGGCCCTGGACGCGGCGGCGCAGGCCCCGGGGGCCGGGAAGGTCGCGTCCGGAAGCGGCCAGCGCGCCGCGCCGCCGGCGCCTAGCCTCTCGCCATGAGAGAACCCCAGGAGCTCCGCTTCACCGTCGACACCCCCCTCGGTCCCCTGGCGCTGGTGATGAGGGGCGGGAAGGTGAGCCGGGCCGCCTTCCGGCGCGGCCCGGACGCGCCGCCGCCCGCCGACCCCGCGGCCCGCGCCCTGGCGGCACGGGTCCGCGCCTACTTCGAGGGCGAGGCGGGGGCACTCGACGGCCTGTCCGTGGATGGCGGCGGGACGCCCTTCCAGCGCGCGGTCTGGCGGGAGCTGCGCCGGATCCCCCCGGGGAAGGTGCGGAGCTACGGCGAGCTGGCCCGGGCGCTGGGCCGGCCCGGGGCGGCGCGGGCGGTGGGCGGGGCCTGCGCCCGCAACCCGGTGGCGCTCCTCGTCCCCTGCCACCGGGCGGTGGGGACCGGGGGCGCGCTCACCGGCTACGCCTTCGGCGTCGGGCGCAAGCGCTGGCTCCTCGACCACGAGGCGCGCGGGCGGGGTAGGATCGCCGGCGCATGCTCCGCATCAGCTGGCCCCTCGCCTTCCTCATCGCCGCGGTGATCGCCGTCGTCGCCCGCCGGCCCCGGCTGCTCGAGCCGGTGCTGGTGGTGTTCCTGGTCTGGTACGTGTGGCAGAGGCTCCGGCGGAGCCGATAGGGACCGGCAGGCGATCGGACCGCCCTAGAACCGGTACGAGACTCCCGCCAGGAGGTAGTGCATGAGCAACAGGTCCCGGAATCGGGCGGCGTCGATGCCGCCCTCCAAGAGGCGGTAGCCGGCGCGGAAGGTCAGCTCGCCGCTCTGGAACTCCAGCGCCAGCGAGACGTCCTCGGATCGGCGGCCGGCCGCGGCGCCGGCATCGCCGTCGAGCGCCAGCCCGAAGTCTCCGGCGAAGCGCCAGGCCAGCCGCGCCGAGGCGATGGGGAGGAGGCCGAGGTCGCGCGCGACGGCGGTCTGGCCGGGCTGGGACAGGCGCAGCTCGGCGTCGCGGAGAAGCGCGCCGGCGCCCAGGGCCAGGGTCAGCGAGGGGCGCTCCACCACCGCATAGCGATAGGCGAGCCGGTAGGTGTCGAGCCGGTAGCGGTAGGACGCGCCGCCGTCGGCCGTGAATGGGACGCCGCGGAACTGCAGCGCCGCCCCCGAGGCGCCGTCGCCGTCGAGCCGGAGGGGCGCGAAGGAGATCAGGAACGTGTGCCGGTCAAGCTCGGCGCCGCCCGCGATGCGGACGAAGGGGGTGGCGGCGGCCTGGAAGTCGCCGCCGCCGGCCAGCGAGAAGGCGGTGCCCTGGTCCGGCGCCCGCACGTCGTGGCGTCCGGTCCACACGGCGCCGGTCTCGAGGTCGACGAAGGGGGAGAGGCCGGGACCGTCGGCGCGCGCCGGCCCGGCGATGGCGGCGAGAGCGAGGCCGAGGGCGGCGGCGGGGCGGAGGAAATGTGTGGGCACGCGGACGGCTCCAACCCGACTTTGCCCCGCGCCGGCCCGGCCGGCGAGGGGAAAATGGACCGGGCCTGCTGTGCCCGTGCACCATCGCCGCGCCCCGCCTTGGGCTCACCACGAGTCGACCGCGCGATGCGCGAAGGAGGGTGCCATGCCGTTCCTCTCCTCGGTGAACCCCACCACCGGCGAGGTGTTCGCCCAGACCGAGGCGCACCCGGAGGCCGAGGTGGAGCGCCGCCTGGCCCGGGCCGCGGAGGTGCTCGAGGCGGGCAAGGAGCGCGTCGGTCGCCTCATGACCCAGGAGATGGGGAAGACCCTGTCCTCGGCCATCGCCGAGGCCGAGAAGAGCGCCCGGGGCTGCCGCTACCACGCCGAGAACGCCGAGCGGTTCCTGGCCGACGAGCCGGTGGAGGCCGGCGCGGCCCTCTCCTACCGGCGCTACCTGCCGCTCGGGCCGGTGCTGGCGGTGATGCCCTGGAACTTCCCCTTCTGGCAGGTGTTCCGCTTCGCCGCGCCGGCGGTGATGGCCGGGAACGTGGCCCTCCTCACGCCTCCAGCGTCCCCCTGTGCGCCCAGGCGATCGAGGAGGTCTTGCGGATGGCCGGTTTTCCCGACGGCGTCTTCCAGGCGCTGCTGGTGGGGGCCGACCGGGTGGGGCGACTCGTCGACGACCCGCGGGTGGCGGCGGTGACCCTGACCGGCAGCGAGGGGGCAGGGCGGGAGGTGGCCGCCGCCGCCGGCCGGGCCATCAAGAAGACGGTCCTGGAGCTCCGGGGGAAGCGACGCCTTCGTGGTCCTCCCCTCTGCCGACGTGGCCCAGGCGGCCCGGATCGCGGTGGCGGCGCGCACGGTGAACAATGGCCAGCCGTGCATCGCCGCCAAGCGCTTCATCGTCCACCGCCAGGTCCACCCCCAGTTCCTGGAGGGGTTCGCCGCCGGGATGCGCACCCTGCGGGTGGGCGACCCCATGGACCCGGGCTCCGACGTGGGCCCGCTGGCCTCGGCCGGGGAGCGGGACCGGCTGGCCGCCCAGGTGGATCGGCTCTTGCGCGAGGGGGCCCGGGCGCTGGTCGGCGGCGCCGCCCTGCCCGGCCCGGGGGCCTTCTACCCGCCCACGGTGCTCACGGACGTCCCGCGCGGCTCGGCCACCTACCGCGAGGAGATCTCCGGCCCGGTGGCGCTGGTCATCAGCGTCCGCGACCTGGACGAGGCCATCGCCGTGGCCAACGAGCTGCCCTACGGGCTCGGCTCCTCCGCCTGGACGCGCGATCCGGCCGAGCGGGCGCGGCTGGTGGACGAGCTGGAGGCCGGCGCCACCTTCCTGAACGGCATGGTGGCCTCCGACCCCCGCCTGCCCTTCGGTGGCGTCAAGCGCTCGGGCTGCGGCCGCGAGCTGTCGCGCGAGGGGATCCGGGAGCTCGTGAACGTGAAGACGGTGGTCGTCCAGGGGTAGGGTTTGGAGCTAGAATCCCGGCGTGCCCTGGCTCCCGCGCTTCCTCCGCAGCTCGAGGCAGAAGACCCTGGACGCCGCGCTGAAGGAGGCCGCCCAGGTCCCGCCCGCGCTCCCGCCGCAACCCGACGGCCCGGACGCCCCGCCGGAGAGCTGGGCGGCCGCGCTCGGGCTGCCGGTCGAGGCCCTGGCCGGGGTCGGTCCACCGTTTCTCCCTGGGGAGGCGGAGGTGGCCCGGCAGGTGTCGGCGCACTTCGACGCCCACCGCCCGGGGCCGGCCTCGTTTCCGGCCGTGGCCCTCAACGTCCTCGAGCTCCTGCGTGACCCGAAGCTGGACGCGGGGGCACTGGCGCGGGCCATCGAGCTGGACATGGCCCTCTCCGCGGGCGTGCTGGCGCTGGCGAACTCGGCGGTCTTCCGCGGGGTGAGCAAGGTCGAGACCCTGCGGGAGGGGGTGGCGCGCCTCGGCCTCACCGAGGTGGCGCGGCTCGCCGCGGCCCTCTCCACCCGGTCGCTCTACCGGGGAATGCGGGCGGAGCTCGAGCTCTTCGGCGGGATCTGGGACCGGCTCTTCCACCACGCGGCCACCGTGGCGCGGGCAGGGGCCGAGCTGACCCAGGCGCGCCGGCTGGGCGATCCGGACCGCGTCTTCCTGGGGGGCATGCTCCACGACGTGGGCAAGTCGCTGGCGCTCCGGTCGCTGGGAGCGTTGGTGGTCGAGGGGCGGGTGGATCGGCCCGGCCCGGAGGCGGTGGAGCGCATCCTGCACCAGCTCCACGTCCAGATCGGCGCCGAGGCGCACCGGGAATGGGGGCTGCCGGAAGGGCTCACGGCCATCGCCACCCGGCACCACCTCCCCGACCTCGGCGGCGGGGCGGGCCAGGAGGAGCTGCACGTGGTGCGGCTCTGCTCGGCGATGGATCTCTCGCGGGTGGCGCCCGGGGCCTCGTGGGAGGCGCCCGCCGAGGCGGTGGACAGCGCCCGCGCCCTCGGACTGGGCCCGACCCGGGTCGGCGCGCTCCGCGCCGCGCTGGCCGAGCACGCCGAGTGGGTGCGGATGCTGTTCGGCGCGGCACAGTAGGGAGCTCGCCCTCCGCGCGCCGGCCGGGGCCGGCACGGGAACACCGTCGGCGAGTGGGTCCAGGTGCTCTTGCGCACGGCGGGCGGAAGCCGACCGAGGCTGGGCGAGCCGACCGCGGCCTGCGCCCGCGCCTCGCCCGGGAGGTCGCCACCTCGCACCCGTTGGCCGCCCGGGTCCACCTCGGGACCGACCGCGCGGTCCTTCGAGGAGGGGAAGGTGCGGTCGGCATCATCTCATCGGCAGCGGGTGCATGAGCCCACCCTCGGTCCACAGTGCATTGAGCCCGCGATCCAGGTGGTAGGGCCGCCCGGTGGTGCGCTGGAAGATCTCGCCATAGTTGCCGGTGGCAGCGATGACCTGGGCGGCCCAGTCGTGCCGGAGGCCGAGCGCCTGACCGGTGGCGAAGTCGTGTCCCAGCAGCTGCTCGGCCCGCGCGTCCTGGCGATTCATGGCCGCCGCCACGTTGGCCTGCGTGATCCCCAACGCCTCCGCCTCGATGAGCGCGCTGATCACCCAGGCGATCACCAGGCCGAAGGTCTGATCGCCCCCACGGTAGGCGGGGACCACCGGGTAGAGCCCGAACCGGTCCGGCAAGAACACGAACTCGCCGCTCAGCGCGTGGAAGTTGGCGCGCGACTGGGCCAGCCGCGACTCCATCGCCGTGGCCGCCTCGCATCGGCGAACGGCCACCGCCGCGTCCATCTCGCCCTGCTCGGAGTGAGCCATGAGCCCGTATGGGATGCCTCGCGCCGTCATCTCGTCGCGCAGCGCTCGCTCGGGCGGGCTCATGTCCAGCGCACAGACCAGCTTGTGACGAAGGTCCTCGAGCCTGCTGATGCCGCTCCGCCTCGAGACCATCAAGCGCTGCGAGTCGTAGAAGACGGGCGGTCCGAACCCGACGCCGGAGTGGACCGCCGTCGACGCCGAGGGCGAGATGCCGACGGCGAGCTGGATCGTGCCGGCCTGGAGCGCAGCCAGTGCCTCCGGCTCGGCCGGGAAGGCCTGGACGGTCAGGCTGCCCTCGCCGCCGAGGATGGCGACCGCGACCGCACGGCACACCTCGCCCTCCAGGGCGGAGAGGTTGCCGTGGACGTCCTCTCCGTTCCAGTCGTCGGCGCCCACGACCGTACCGCACCCCAGGTGGTGGGCGGTGCGGATGGATTCCAGGGTCTGGGCGTGCACCCCGTAGCCATGCGCCAGGGTGACGCTGGCGAGGAGCCACAGCGCGGAGCGTGCCATCACCAGCCCGACCATCGGTCGAAGGGGAGGGGGATGGAGGCGAGGCCTCCATCCCCCCGCGGACGGTCCTCGTTTCGCAAGCGCGATCTCAGGGCGTCCAGGTTCCGGAGGTCGGCGTGCCCGGCGACTGGGTCGGGCGCGGATTCACGTCCACCGGATAGGGGTCGATCGGCTGACCGGCGTGGTACGCCGCCCAGGACGCGAAGTCGGTGGGCAAGACGCCGATGGCCTGGCAGGCGCCGTTGGTATAGCCGTTCGGCGAGAAGTCGGTCTTCGCCAGGTGAGGCAGCGTTCCCACCACCGCGGGCGGGGTCCATGCCAAGGAGGCGGAGACCGGTGGCCTGAACCCCCGCAGGATGTCGTAGTCGAAGGCCTCGGTCAGGTCGCCGACGTCGTTGTCCGGATCGTCCGAGGGGCCGAGGTTCGGCTGCCCCAGGGTCGATTCGCCCAGCTTGCGCGCGCGCGCCTCGTCGGGAAGGGAGGCGAGCGGCACCAGGCCGAACAGGTCGTTGATGAACTTGATCACCGAGCCGTGCTCGCTGTAGCGGTGCGAGATCTTGCCGGACTGCGCGTAGGGCGAGATCAGGATCGTCGGGATGCGCGGGCCGGCGGCCAGCGGGGAGCCGTCGGCGAACCAGCTGCGGCGTTCCGGCGACACGTGATCGTAGAACCCGTCGGTCTCGTCGTAGGTGATGAGGATCACGCTCTCCGGCCAGTACGGGCTGTTGACGATGTCGTCGATGGCCTTGGCGGCGAACGCCTCGGAGATCTGCTGATCCGAGTAGGCGGGATGGTCGTCGTTACCGATGAAGGCGTGCTGGATGGCCGGCGTCGGATCGACCGGCACGAGGCCGTCGTTGTTGTTGTAGCCGCCTCGGAGGTAGAACACGCCGCCACCGCGGGGCAGCGTCCGGCCCTCGACGGCCTGGAAGAAGTCCCTGGCGCCGTGCAGGTTGTTGCTCAGCACCTGCGGGTTGTCGCCCAGATAGCCGAAGTACTGAGGGCCGTTGTGGTGCAGGATGTACCCGGTGTTCAGGCCCGGGTCGTTGGTGGGGTTGGGCGTGGTCGAGCTCTGCGGCTCGTAGGGGTCGGGCGCGTCGTTGGCATTGAAGCCTTGCTGGTACCAGCCCCAGTTGACCGCCGGGTCTCGGGAGGCGATGGTCTTGATGTCGTCCTGGACGTCCAGGAGGTCGGCGGTGGGATCCGGATCGGCGGCGATGATCTTCTCGATGTTCCGGCCCATGAACGACAGCGGCTGGCTGGCGAAGGTCAGGTTCAGCGCCGGGTTGGCGGGGTTCTCGTCGAAGTTGAAGGGCGGCTTGACCAGGTTGGTGTCGAGGTTCGAGCCCGGGAACGGGCCCGGATCATTGACCACCGGCACGAAGGCGTTGCTGGTGGTCGGCATGACGTTCGAGCCGTAGCTCGCGCCGAGCGGGTTCGGGAACGCGGGGTTGGCGTAGGTCGTGGCCGCGCCTTGGTCGGGGTGGAGCGCCCACTGCGTCTGGCCGGACTGGCCGGCGATCATCGCGATGGCATTCGGGGTCGAGGGCCCGACGATGGTCTGGCGGAAGTTGTCGAAGAGGACGAAGTTCCTCGCCCACCGCCACATGAAGGGGATGGTGTCGCAGTCGATGTGGCTGACATCCGTCTCCGCCTTCTGCTTCTGGGCGAGCGAGACCGCGGTGGGCGGTACGCCAGCCTTGGTCACGATGTCCCCGGCCGCGTCCGTCGTCAGGCCTTCCTGATCCATCGCGTAGCGGTCGTTCGCCGCGAGGCCGCTCGTGGCGTCGACGTTGAGGCTGTTGGACATGCCCTGGTGGCTGTGATCGACCGAGATCAGGTCGGCGGGGTAGATGGGCACGACCTGCCCGGTCGAGGTCGTGACCGATTGCGGCATCAGGAAGGGGGAGATGGTGACGGGCTGGAGCGAGGTGTCGAGGTACCTCTGCACGAAGCTGGGCGTCGCCTGGGCGGGCGTGGCGCCGCGCGGCGCGCTGAAGAGGCCGTTGGCGCCGGGGTAGGTGCCGAAGAAGTGGTCGAAGGACTCGTTCTCGTGGAAGATCACGAAGACGTACCTGACCCTGTGGCGGAGCAGCTCGATCTTCTCCCTGAGTGACAGGTTCGGATGGTCGAGCTCGTCGTTCGGATGCCCTTCGTTCCGGTTCCCGTCGTCCCGGGCGAGCGAGGCCATCGGGTTCGACAGGAGCAGCAGGGTCCCGAGCAGCGCCGTGGCGCGCTTGAGAAGCCCTGCCGTAGACAACGCCTCATGGGTCACGGGCATGCTCCTTTGTGAGGGATGCGCGCAGGCTAGCGGGCGTGGGGAACCCGCTCCAGGGACGTTCCTGTGACGACTCGCCCCGATCTCGGTGACGGAGGATGACCGGACAGGGCCCGGCAGCCCAGGCGGTACGGGCCCGGACCGACCACCCGCATCGCGGGACCGAGCTCGCGCGAGTTCGGGCCGTGCTCACCCCGGGCGGGTGCTGATCAAGGGGGGCACCTCGCTGGGGGACGCGGGCATTGCCGAGGAGTGAAAGCGCGACACCGTTCGGCGCCCCGCAGCGAATGGGCCTCGGTGCCACCGAGACAATCGTGAAGCGGGAGCCCGCCCTGCTCTCCCGCGCCGCACTCGTGCGGGGCGCCGTCCGGGCGCGGCGGTCGCGGCCGGCAAGCAGGGTGCTCCGGTCAGCGCGCGGCGAGGTCGGCGAGCAGCGCGTCCTCCTCCGCGTCCGCCGCGGCCCCGCCCAGGAGATCGATCCCGTTCCGAAGGAAGCGACGGGCAGCGGCCAGGGACCGGCGGCCGCTGCCGCGATGCAGCTGGTCGCGGGCGTGATCGACGAGCAGGGCCAGCGCCAGGGTCCGGCCCAGGGTCATCGCCAGCCGGCGGGCGCCGGCCTCTCCGCCGGGATCGAGCGCGCGGCCCAGGACCTCGCGGACTCGGTTCAGCGCCGCCAGGCCGGCAGCGGCGACGGGCTCCAGCTCCGGGGGCACCGGGGCCAGGCGCCGCTCCACCTCCCCGGCCAGCGCCTCGGCCGGGCGCCCTTCCCCGGCGGCGAGCGCACGGAGGGCCTCCAGCGACAGCACGTCGGTGGTGCCTTCCCAGATGGGCAGGACCTGCGCGTCGCGGAGCAGCCGGGGCAGGCCGGTGTCCTCGATGTACCCGGCCCCGCCGAAGCACTCCACCGCCTCCGAGGCCACGGCCACGGCCTGCCGGGCGGTGGTGAGCTTGGCGAGCGGCGCCACCACCCGCAGCAGGGCCCGGTCGGCGGCGGAGGCCTCCGGGCCTTCGCTGCGGCCGAGCAGCTCCACCGCCCGGAAGGCCAGGAGGAAGGCCGCCTCGCGCTCCGCCTCCAGCGCGGCCAGGAGGTCGCGGTGCAGCGCCTTCTCGCGGAGCGGCGCTCCGAAGGCCACGCGGCGGCGGGCATGGTCCCGGGCCAGGGCCAGGGCCCGGGCCATCCCGGCCGAGGAAGCCACCGCGTTCCAGGTGCGGGTGACCGTGAGGAGCGGCGCCACCGCCCGCACCCCGTCGGCCAGGCCGCGCACCGGCACGGCGCGCGTGCCGTCGAGCCGGAGCTCGGCGGTGGGGAGCTTGCGCGTGCCCAGCTTCTCCTTCAGCCGGAGGACGGTGACGCCGTTGGGACCGCCGCCGTCGTCGCGCGTCTCCAGGTAGAACAGGGCCAGTCCCCTCGAGCCGGGCGGGTTCCCCTCCGGGCGGGCCAGCGCCAGCGCCATCTGGGCGGAGGCCGCCGAGGCGAACCACTTGGTGCCGTAGAGGCGCCAGCCGCCCGCCTCCCGCCGGGCCACGGTCTCGGTGCCGGAGACGTCGGAGCCGCCGGACTGCTCGGTCATCCACTGGCCGCTGGTCCAGGCCCGGTCCGGATCCCGCGCGATGAGCCGGGGCACGGCCCGCTCCACGAGCTCCGGGCCGGCCAGGTCGATGAGGGTCCGCGCCGCGCCGTCGCTCATGGCCAGCGGGCAGGAGTAGACGTCCAGCGAGGGCTCGAGCAGGTGGACCATGGCCATCTGGTGCACCCGCGACAACGCACCCAGCCGGCGCTCGTAGGCGGTTGCCACCAGGCCGTGGCGGGCGCAAAGCTCGGCCGCCTCGCGCCAGGAGGGCGCGGCCTCGATGCGATCCACCCGCCGGCCCCAGGGGTCCCACTGGGTGAGCCGCGGCTCCTCCGTCCGCGTGGCCAGCTGCAGGTCGTAGAGCCGGCCACCCGAGATTTCACCCAGCGTGCGTAGCTCGGCCTCGATCGCCTCCCGGGCCGGCTCCGGGAGGACCCGCGCCAGGTACTCGCGGAGGAGGGGGTCGTCGCGGTCCGGGTCGCCGGGGGGGGGGGGCTCGAGCTGGTGGGCCATCCTCGGCCCATATCCGGGGCGAGCGGGGGCGCGGTGGGACAGAAGGGGCCCCGCGCCGGTGGCCTCCCGCGGCAGGCGGGAAGCTGCTATTCCATGCGGATGGCCTCCGAGGCGGCGCTCCCCGGCGCGTCCGATCTGCGGCTGCAGCGGCTCGCCCGCCTCCAGGCGCTCACCGCCGAGCTCTCGGCCGCCGCCACCCCGCAGGACGTGGCCCACATCATCTTCGACCGCGGGCTATCCCTGGTCGGGGCGCGCGTCCTGACCCTGTACTGGGAGCGCGCGCCGGGGGAGCTGGAGCTGATCCACGGCCTGGGGGTCTCGGAGGAGTTCGTCCAGCGATACCGGCGCATCGGGGCGGGCACGCCGCTTCCCAACGGCGAGGTGTACCGAACCGGCGAGCCGGTCTGGCTGGGCACCCACGCGGCCATGGCCGAGCGGTTCCCCGAGGCCGCCGCGCTGGCCGCGGCCGAGGGCGACCGGGCCTGGGCCGCCATCCCGCTCCTGGTCGATCGCTCGCGGGGCTCGCTGGGCATGCGGTTCGAGGCGGAGCGCGCCTTCGACCGGGAGGAGCGCGAGTTCCTCCTGGCCGTGGCCCGGCAGTGCGCCCAGGCGCTGGAGCGGGCGCGGCTCTTCGAGGCGCAGCGCCGCCTGGCCGACCGGCTGGCCAGCCTGCAGGCCATCACCTCCGAGCTCTCGGGCGCCCTCACGGTGCGCGAGGTGGCGGCGGTGGTGCTGCGCCACCTGCTGGGGCTGGGCGTGCGGGGCGGCGTGGTCTGCTCGCTGGGCACCGGGCGCCTGGAGCCAGTCCTCGAGCACGAGGCCGCCGACCTGCGCGATGCGCTGCTGGCGCCCTCCCCCTCGGCCGAGGCCCTCTCCAGCGGGGAGGTGGTCTGGCTGGAAGAGCCGGGTGCGCCGCCAGGACCGTTTCCGGCGCTCTCCGAGCTGCGGGCGCGCCCCGGGGCGGGGACCATCGGCGTGCTGCCGCTGCGCATCGAGGGGCGGAACGTGGGGCTCCTGGCGGTGGCCTTCGAGGAGGCGCGCACGCCCGCCGCCGAGGACCGGAGCTTCGCCCAGGCGCTGGCGCAGCAGGGTGCACAGGCGCTGGAGCGGGCCCACCTCTACGAGGTCCAGCGGCTCCAGGCGGAGCGGCTGGCCCATCTCCACGCGGCCACCGCCGCGCTCTCCGGGGCGGTGGCGCCCTCCGAGGTGGCGGCGGCGGCCCACACCGCCCTTTCGGCGCTGGGCGCGGTCGCGGTCGAGCTGCACGCCTTCACCGGGCCGGACCGGCTGGAGCTGGTGGCGCGGGCCGGGCCCGCCGGCACGGAGGCGGGGAGCGCCGACGCCTCGGACCCGGTGGCGGAGGTGGTCCGGACCGGCAGGGCCCTGTGGATCGAGTCGCGCCAGGAGCTGGAGGAGCGCTTTCCGGAGCTGGCGGCGGGCCGATCCGAGGGCACCTTTGCGGTGGTGCCGCTCCTGGCCGGCGGAACGGCCGACGGGGCGCTGGCGGTCTCCTTCCCCGGGTCCCGGCGCCTCGACGCCGAGGACCGAATCTTCGTCCGCACCCTGGCCATGCCCTGCGCGCAGGCCATGGAGCGGACCCGGCTCACCGACGCGGCGGCACACGATCGCCGCGCCGCGGAGTGGATGGCCGCGCTGCTGGAGGGGGCGCTGGCCGCTGCGCCGGTGGGGCTGGCGCTGCTCGACGAGGCCATGCGGGTGATCCGCACCAGCGAGGGGCTGGCGCGGACCTCGGGCCTGTCGCCGGAGGCGCAGCGGGGTCGGACGCCGCAGGAGCTCTTTCCCGGTCTGCCCGCCGAGGCCCTGCGCCTCTCCTTCGAGCGGGCGCTCTCCTCCGGCCAGCGGGTGGATCAGGTGGTGTCCGGCGAGCCGCGGGGTGCGGCCGGCGAGACGCGGCGGTTCTCCATCACCTGGTATCCGGTGCGCGTGGCCGGCCGGATCGTCGGGGTGGGGATGCTGATCCGGGAAGCGCGCTGAGCATCGACCGTCCCGGCTCAGGAGGCGCGCCGGCGCAGCCGGGCCAGGGCGGCGCGCGGTCCGCCCGGGGAGGTCCAGAGGGCCAGGGCCAGGTAGACCCCGGCGAAGGCGGAGAGGACCAGGACCCCGGTCGCCGCCGGATGGAGCCTCGGCGGCGGCAAGAAGCCGCCGCCCCACTGCCCGGAGAGCCCCGGGGCGGGACCCAGCCAGCGCACCAGGAGCCCTTTCACCGCCAGCCCGGTGGCCCCGGCGGCTGCTGCCGAGGCCCACAGGCGCAGGAGCGTCCGGCCGGGGAGCCCGGTGCGCCCGATGCGCCGGTTCATGGCCCGCCGCAAGAGCGCGAACTCCACCCAGGCGGCCATCCCGGTGGTGGCGGTGATGCCCACCAGCCCGAGCTCCTGCGGCACGCCCAGCACCCCCGGCATCCGCACCGCCGACCACCAGGCCAGCCCGGCGGTGAGCGCCAGCCGGAGCAGGGCATAGCGCAGGGGCGTGCGGGTGTCCTTGAGGGCGTAGAAGGCCGAGGCGTAGAGGCGGCCCATGGCGGCGGCCAAGAGGCCCACCGTCGAGCCCATGAGCACCAGCCACAGGTAACGCGTGTCGGCCGCGTCCTGCCGGCCGGTCTGGAACACCGTCCCGGCCACCACGTCGCCGAGCGCCAGGAAGGCGGCCGCCGAGGGAACCACGAAGAAGGCCAGCCGTGACAGGCCGACGTCCAGCCGCGCCCGCAGCTCCGCCGCCACGGCCTCGGCGCCGCCCACGGCCGCGCTCATGGCCGGCAGCTCGCTGGCCGAGACGGCCATGCCGAAGAGGCTGATGGGCAGGAGATAGAGGATCTGCTGGTACCCCAGCGCCGCCAGGCCGCGCGTGCCCACGTAGGAGGCGTAGACGGTGTCGACGAAGGCCGAGAGCTGGACCACTCCGCGCCCCACCAGCGCCGGCGCGAAGTTCCCCAGCACGGTCCGGACCGAGGCGCGGGCCGCGTCGAGCGAAGGGCGGAAGCCGGCCCCGAGCAACGAGCGGGCGGCGGGGAGCTGCACCGCCACCTGGGCCAGGGCACCGGCCACGTAGCCCCAGGCAGCCCAGTCGGCCACCCGGACCTCCAGGGCCGGGTCGCCGCGTGCCGCCCACCCGCCCAGGATCAGGGCCACCACCACCGCCCCGTTCATCACCACCGGGGCGGCGTAGGAGAGGAAGAAGCGCCGGTGGCTGTTCAGCACCCCGAGGCACCAGGCCGACAGCACCAGGGTGCCGGTGGCGGGGAAGAGGATCCGGACCAGGCGAACGGCCAGGGCGTGATCGGCGCCGGAGAGCCCCGGGGTGATCACCTCGACGAGGAGCGGCGAGGTCAGCATGCCCAGAAGGACCAGCGCGGCGGTGGAGGCGGCGAGCAGCCCGCCGGCGGCGCCGGCCACCCGGTCGGCCTCGTCGTCCTCGCCCCGCGCCAAGAGGTGGGCGTAGACGGGGATGAAGGAGCTGGAGAGCACGCCCTCGCCCAGGAGGTTCTGCAGGAGGTTGGGGATGCGCAGGGCGGCGTTGAACACACCGGCCACCGGCCCGCTGCCCAGGTAGTGGGCGAAGATCCGCTGGCGGACCAGGCCGCTCAGGCGCGAGAGGAGGATACCGGATGCGACCAGGACCGCGTGCCGCCCGCTCTCGCGGTGGCGCTCCGCCCCTGCCGAAGGCTGCGGGCTGGCGGGGCCGAGGGAGGGCATGGGGCGTGGCGCAGGCTAGTGGGTTTCGCCCCCTGGGTCGAGTGTCAGGCCCCTCCGGCGGGCGGCCCGCGATCCCGGGGCGGCGCGGCTGGCAAAGGGCGGGGCGGGGGGCGACAATTCCCCCGTGACCCGGTTCGAGGCCCCCAACGACCAGCAGGTTCGCGCCTCCAGCCGGATCGTCCTCCTGGTCCTGGCAGCCGCCTCCGCGGGCCTGCTGGCGCTGGGACTGGCCCTCTCGCAGGGCGATCTGGAGCTGCTCTGGCCCTTCCTCCTGGCGCCGCTGGCCTTCGCGGTGGTGGTCGGGGCCGCCTTCCTCCTGGCGCCGCGCGGCTACGCCATCTGCGAGCGGGAGCTCCGCGTTGAGCGGGCCATCCTGCCGGTGCGGATCCCCCTCTCCTCGATCCGCACGGTCGGGCCGTTGCCCGACGAGCAGGCCCGCGGGATGCTCCGGGTGGGCGGAAGCGGCGGCCTCTTCGGGCACTTCGGCCGGTACTGGAGCCGTCGGCTGGGGGCGTTCCGCATGTACGCCTCGAGGCGGAGCGGGCTGGTGCTGGTGGAGACCCTGGGGGAGGGCTTCGTGCTCTCGCCGGGGGACCCGGAGGCCTTCGTCGCGGCGGTGCTGGCGCGGGCGCCGGCGAGGCGGTCGGATGGGGCGGGACCGGCCGGGCCTCGCCGAATCCCGGCGACCCGGGTGGTGCGGGCCGTGGCGCTGGCGGTGGCCTCGCTGCTCGTGGTGGTGGGGTCGCTCTTCGCCTGGCTGTGGGCCCTCTCCCCGGAGGCGGCCCTGGTCACGGCGGAGGCGGTGCGGGTCGAGCGGCGTTGGGCCCCGGCGGTCGAGCTACCCCTCTCCGAGGTACGGGCCGCGGAGGTCCTGGCGCCGCAGTACGGCCGGCGCTGGTGGCGCACCGGCGGCACCGCCATGGGCCGGACCCGCTACGGCCGCTTCGCCTCGCGCGAGCTGGGGCCGTTCCGGCTGTGGGCCTGGCGCTACGGGCCCTACGTCCTCCTGGAGACCGACCAGGGCCGGGTGGTGCTCAGCCCGGACGACCCGGAGCGGTTCGTGGCAGAGGTGCGGGAGCGGCTCGGGGCGCGCTGACCGCCCGGGGATGAGCGGCGGTCGCCGTCCGCCGTTGGGCTCAGCCCCTAGGCGGCGCCCCCACGGAGGGTCCGGGTCGGCATCGGCCGGCTTCCCCGCGGCGCCTACAATCGCCGGGACCGGAGGGGAGGTCTTCCATGGGGAACCACACCGGCATCGCGCTCCGCCGGGGCGCGGCCGCGGTCTTGCTCGCGGCGGCCGCCGCGCTCTCGGGCTGTGGCACCGAGGACAGCGGGTCGAGCTGCAAGGGTTGCAGGATCAACGGCGAATTCTACGATCCCTGCCCCAGCTATCCGCCGGCCTACTGCACGTACGGCCAGCCCTGCACCATCGTGACCGACGTGTGCAAGTGAGGGCGGCGGCCGGGCGGGGTCGGCGCCGCTCAGAAATACACGGCCTGGGCGCGGGCGGCCAGCTCGCGGAAGCGCTCCGGCCAGGCGGGCCCGTCGAGCCGCTCGGCCAGATGGACCGCCAGGTGCTCGGGGCGCGCACCCCGGGGTGCGCACCGGCCCAGGCCCTGCAGGCAGGACGGGCAATTGGTGAGCAGGGGCGCTGACTCGAGCCCGCCCCGCGCGGCCGCGAGGGAGCGCCGCTTCCGGTCCAGCATGGCATCGGCGATGTCGGGGCGGGACAGGGCCAGGGTCCCGGCCTCGGAGCAGCAGTGCGGCACCGGTCGGAGGCGAGGTCCCCCGGCGGTGCGCAGCACCTCGGCTGCCTGCCCGTCGAGGGAGTCGTGGCAGGGGGCGTGGTACAGCACCTCGCCGCCGCCGCGCACCCGCAGGCCTCGCTCCACTGCGTAGGCCGCCGCGTCCACCAGCCGCCCACCGAAGAGCCGGTCGGCGCCCATGGCGGCCAGCCCCTCGCGGCAGGTGCCGCAGGTGACCGCGCAGGCGTCGAACGCCAGGTACCCGAGCATCTCCCGGATCTGGCTGAAGACGATGGTGTTGCCGAGCACCGTCCGCGCCTGGGCCCGGGCGCGGGCGTTGGCGCGGTCGGGGAAGCCGCAGCACAGGAACGGCGGGGGGAGGACCACCCGCGTGCCGGCGGAGAGGAGCAGGTGCAGGGCGGCGCGGCCCACGCTGCCCTGGAGCCGCTCCGAGCCGCAGCCGGGGAAGTAGAAGACCGTCCGCGCGGCCTCTCCGGGCGGCTCGAGCACCAGCGCCTGGCCGGGGCCGCAATTGGGGAGGTGGTCGCGCAGGGTGCGGGCCGGGACCCTGGCCAGCGGGGCGCGCAGGAGCTGGAGCGGGTAGGGCGCCCGCCGGGCGTCGGCGGGCTGCAGCGGCACCGAGAGCGCGCAGCCCACCCGCTGGGCCGCGCCGCCCAGCCGGACCAGACCGGCCCGCAACACCCGGTTGGCGGCGGGGGAGCGGGCGGCGAGGAAACGGAGCGCGGCCCGGGTGGCCAGCGGGGTCCGCTTGAACCCGAAGCCGGCCAGGATCTCGCGCTCCACCACGCTCACCTCGCCGCTGTCGATGGACACCGGGCAGGGATCGAGGCACTTGTGGCACAGGGTGCAGTGGTCGGCCACCTCCTCCAGCCAGCGGAGCAGCTCGAACCGGGCGCTGCGCGCGCGCTGGGCGTCGTAGAGCAGCGCCTCGACCAGCGCGCCGATGGCCAGGTTCTTGTTGCGCGGGTGGAAGAAGACGCCCCGCGCCGGGTGATGGACGCAGCAGCCGACCTTGCACTTTCCGCACCGCACGCAGTGGGCGATGGCACGGGCCAGGGCCTCGAGCTGCCCGTGCTGCAGGATGCGGGCCTCGAGCTCCAGGAGGTTGAAGCTGGGGGTGAAGACCCGGTCCAGGACGTCGCGGTCCAGGAGCTTCCCGGGGTTCATCTGGCCAGCCGGGTCCACCTCCCGCCGGTAGGCCGAGAGCGCCTCGATCCGCTCCGGCTCCAGGTACTTGAGCTTGGTGATGCCGATGCCGTGCTCGCCCGAGACCACCCCCCCGAGCCGGACCACCTCCTCCATGACCCGGTCCACCACCGCCTCGACGCGGCGGAGCATGGGCAGGTCGTTGGAGAGGACGGGCACGTTGACGTGGACGTTGCCGTCGCCGGCGTGCATGTGGGTGGCCAGCTCCACCAGGCGGTCGCGCACCTCGGCGTGGATGCGGTCCAGCGTCTCCACCAGGCCCGGGGCGCCGCGGAGCAGCGCTGCCAGGTCACCGCGCAGCGCGGAGAGGACCGCCAGGCCGCGCAGCGCGGCCGGGGCGGCCTCGCCCACCTCCCCCCGCGCCCGCGCACAGCGCTCCAGCGCGGCCGGGAGCCGCCCGGCCAGCCAGCCGGCCTCGTCGGCGGGCGCGGCGCGCAGGGCCTCCTCGGCCCGCTCCGCGAAGCGGAGCTGGGCGAAGCGCTCCTCCTCCAGGTTGACCCCTGCCACGTAGCGGGCAAAGGCGGCCAGCGCCTCCAGCGGCAGGACCACGTCCTCGTTCATCTTGAAGGCGTTGGTCCGGCGGGCGATGGCTCCCAGCCGCTTGCGATCGGCCCAGAACCGGCGGGCCTCGGCCGCATCGCGCGCCTCGAAGAGCGCGGTGTCGGGGTGCGGGGCCAGGACCCGCTGCAAGGTCTCGACGCCGCGTGCCACCTGCGCCTCGTCGTGCCCGGAGAGGTCGACCAGGAGCACCGCCCGCGGGGTCTCGGGGCGCGCCGCCTTGACCTTGTAGTCGATGGCCCGGACGTAGGCGTCGTCGAAGTGCTCCAGGGCGGTGAGCGCCTCGCGGCCCTCGTTGGGGAAGGGGAAGGCGCGCGAAAGGGCCAGGATGACCCCGCTGGCCTCGTCGAAGCTCTCGCCGAAGAACTCCAGGCAGAGCGTGCGGCGGGCCGGGTACTCGCGGTGGAGCACGAACTCGGCCGAGGTGACGATCCCGTCGGTGCCCTCCTTCTGCACGCCGGGCAGGCCGCCCAGGGCCTTGTTGGTGATGTCCTTCCAAAGCCCCTTGCCCCGGATCTCGCGGCCGGCCAGGGACACCGTGCGCACCACCTCGCCCGCCTCGTCCAGCACATCGAAGGCGACCACGTCGGCGGGGAGGATCTTCCGCAGCGGGTGGGCCCGGCGCCGGACGGCCAGGCGACGGCCGCCGGGCATGGCCATGCGCCAGCAGAGCAGGTTGTCGAGGCAGGTGCCCCACTGGACGCAACCTTTGCCGCCGGCGTTCTCGGCCACGTTCCCGCCGATGGTGGAGGCCCAGGCGCTGGTGGGGTCGGTGGCGAACACCAGCCCCTGCGCCGCCGCGGCCTCGATGGCCCGCTCGGTCACCACCCCGGCCTCCACCTCCATCACCTGCGCCTCCACCACCCGCCCGTCGGGTCCGGCAAACGTCTGCAGGGCGATGCCGCGGATGCGGTCGAGCCGCTCGGTGTTCACCACCACGCAGCCCGGCCGGAGCGGCACGGCACCGCCGGTGAGCCCGGTGCCGCCGCCGCGGGGGATGGCGGCGAGCCCCAGCCGCTCCAGCGCGGCGAGGAGCGGCGCGACCATCGGCTCCTCGCCAGGCAGCACCACCGCCACCGGCAGGTGGAGCCGCCAGTCGGTCGCGTCGGTGGCATGGGCGACCAGCGTGAAAGGGTCGAAGCGGACCGCGTCCTCGCCCACGATGGGGGCCAGCTCCCGCAGGATCCGCCGCCTCAGCCCGGGAGCCTGCTCCACCTCCCGGCGAAAGGCCGACAGCGCCTTGCGGCTGCGCGCCACCACCTCCAGCACCAGGGCCTCGCCCCGGGCGTGGCGCTCGACGGTGGAGAGGTCGGCCTCGATGTGCGACAAGAACCGACGTCGGCGCCTCGCTGACCCTACCAGCTCCTCGAATAGATAGGCGTTTCGTCGATGGACCAGGAGCTCGCCGAAGAAGCGCATGAGCAGTCGCGCGCTCCTGCCGGTCACCCTTCGTTCACGGAGGCGCTCCAGCGCCTCCCAGGTGTCGGCGCCCATGAGCGCGGTGACGGCCTGTCGGTCGTCCGCCGACGTGTAGTTGAAGGGGATCTCCCGAGCGGGGAAACGCTGCGACATGGCGAGCCCCGCACGATACCAGCTCCGGCCGGGGCGGGGCCGTCGGGCAGGGGCGCACCCGGGTCATTCGACGGGGCCTCGTGGGATACCGGCGGCGGGGAGGTCGGGGGAGGTTGTGGCAGGAGAGGCCGCATGACGACCACCGGCTGGACGCCAGCGCTCGCCGTCGGCCACGACGGCATAGACCTGCAGCACGAGGAGCTGTTCCGCGGCGCTGGCCGGCTCGTCGACGCCATGGTGGCCGGTGACCGGACCGCCGTATCCCGTCTCTTCGACTTCCTGGGCGACCGCTTCGCCGACCATTTCGCTGCCGAGGAGCAGCTCATGCGGGAGAGCGGCTTCCCCGGGTACAACGTCCACCGGGCCGCCCACGAGCGCTTCGTGCGGGACCTGAAGGCGCTGCGCAGGCTCCACGAGGAGAGCGGAGCCAACTCCG
>Ga0335069_10002550_pt1 | contig 27946 bp, 23 predicted proteins | sample Lox_Sample_11_FD_206714 | JGI IMG/M metagenome (GOLD analysis project Ga0335069, IMG submission 206714) | Soil microbial communities from Loxahatchee National Wildlife Refuge, Florida, United States - Lox_Sample_1.1 | ecosystem: Environmental > Terrestrial > Soil > Wetlands | place: USA...
GGCCTCATCGGCCACTTCGGACTTCTGCGTGCCGTTCGAGGAGCTGCCCGAGGTGGAACCGCTGCCGGCTGAACCACTGGACGCAGAGCCACTGGACGCAGAGCCACTGGACGCAGAGCCACTGGATGCTGAGCCACCGGATGCGGAGTCGGAGGATTCGGAATGGTCGCTGCCGGGTGCCGAGCCGGTCTTGCCCGAACCGTTCGAGTTCGCGCCGCCGGCGGCACTGCTCCCGGAGTTCGCCTGGCTGGAACTGTGGGCGGAGGATCCTGAATTCCTGCTCGCGGCCGCGGTGCTGCCACCAGGTGAACGGCTGCCCGATGAACTGCCGCTCGCGTCCGATCGGCTGCCGCTCTTCGTCGAGCTCGATGGCCTGGCGGCGGCGTCGAGCGAGAAGATCGCCCCGCTGCCGGAAGAGTTGCTGCGTGTGCTGCTGCCGGACGACCCGGTTGAGGCGCAGTTCGAGGGGGGTGGAATGTTAAATGCCACGGGATGCCATTCCGTCCGTCCAGGCGCGTTGCGAGCGCTCGTCCGATTCGTGCTGCTCGCGGCGCTCCAGTTCGCGGTTCTGTTCAGTCTGAAAGCGTTTGACCATCTGGCCCACGGCGTGCGCACGTTGCGCCGCGCCCTGCCAGATCTGCATTTCGCCGTCGCGCGTCGCGCGGGCTCGGGTCACGACGAGCGACTGCTGGCGCAGGGCCTCTTCGAGCCGCGCCAGAAAAGTCTGGTAATCCCGCAGGGCGGCCGCGTCCATGCCTGACCGGCAGCGCTGCGTGAAATTGCTGACGTAACTGGCGTGATAGCTCTGCAGCTCAGACAGCTTGTATTCACTCTCCCTGACACGCTGCTCGCAGGCGGCGAGGGCTTCGGCGCGGCGTCGCTCCTGATCGTCGACGACTCGCTGCACCTGTTCCAGTCTTTGCGCGCGCTTCATGGTTGCCCCGATCACCCGGCCCTGGCGGCCTCAGGTTTCGCGGCCTCACTCTCCGCCAGAACGGCGCGCAGCGCTGTGAGGCTTGCCGCGAAATCCACACGTTCGTGCATGTCCTGCTGCAGGAACTTCTGGATGCGCGGCCACAGCGTGATGGCGTTGTCCACGCGTGGGTCGCTGCCACGCTGATAGGCGCCAATGGCAATCAGATCGCGATGTTGCTCGTAGGTGGCAAGGATTTGCCGCAGTTGCCGGGCGGTCTGGATCTGTGCCGGCGAGCTGATCTCGTGCATGGCGCGGCTCACGGAGCGCTCCACGTCAATCGCCGGGTAGTGTCCGGCTTCGGCAATGCGACGCGACAGCACGATGTGGCCATCGAGGATGGCTCGTGCTGCGTCTGCAACAGGATCGTTGCTGTCGTCGCCTTCTGTCAATACGGTGTAGAACGCGGTGATCGAGCCGGAACCCTCGGCGCCGTTGCCGGCGCGCTCCACGAGCTGCGGCAGGCGCGCAAAGACAGACGGCGGGTAGCCCTTCGTGGCCGGTGCCTCACCGATCGCCAGTGCGATCTCGCGCTGCGCCTGGGCGAAGCGCGTCAGCGAATCCATCAGCAGCAGGACATTGAGCCCCTGATCGCGGAAGTACTCCGCGACGGCCGTCGCCAGCCAGGCGCCATGCAGGCGCATCAGCGGCGGATGATCAGCGGGGGTCGCCACGACAACCGCGCGACTCCGGTCCTTCGGGCCGAGAATGCGCTCGACGAACTCCTTCACTTCACGACCGCGCTCGCCGATCAGCCCGACCACGATCACATCCGCACTGGTGTAGCGGGCCATCATGCCCAGCAGCACGCTCTTGCCGACACCGCTGCCGGCGAACAATCCGACACGCTGGCCCCGACCGATCGTGAGCAGGGAGTTGATGGACCGGATGCCCACATCGAGCGGCTCCGCGATCGGATGCCGCGCCAGGGGGTTGATGGGACGTCCCGTCAGGCGCACACGGGCATCGCACTCCAGCGGCCCCAGTCCGTCCAGGGGATGCGCTGCGCCATCGACGATGCGTCCGAGCATCTGTGGCCCCACGCGCACCGTGCCGGCCCGCTGCCGGGGAATCACGCGCGCACTGGGCCCAAGTCCCTGGGCGTCGCCCGTGGGCATGAGATACAGGCGATCACCGGAAAATCCGACTACTTCCGACTCGACCCGGAAGCCACCGCCGGTGATCACGTCGCAGTAATCGCCGATGGAGGCCTGACAACCGACCGCTTCGAGTGTCAGCCCGACCATACGCGTGAGGGAGCCTTCGACCGCCGCTGGCGGCGTGTGCTCCACGCGCCGCAGGCGCTGCGCCAGTTTCCGGCTCCAGATCGCGCTGCGGTTCAACTCCAGATCCGCCTGCGTCAAGCTTCGCTCTCCGGAGGTCCAGCCGGCCGCTCGGGCGCTCGTTCCTCGCCCAGAGCATTGGCAATGACACTGCTGATGCGGCTCTCGAGCCGTACATCGATTTGCGAGACGTCCGTGCGGACTACGCATCCGCCGCGGGTCAGAGTTGGATCTTCGACGATGGTCCACGCGCGCTCGCTGGCGGGCGCCGCGAGACGTTCGCGGACCGTTGCCGCGTCTTCCGGATGCAGATGAACCCGGATGTCACGCGCGGAAGCGGGAAGCTGCGACAGGGACTCGCGGATGATGCCGATCACCTGCGTGGGGTCCACGCGGAGCTCGCGGCGCGCCAGCTGTTTGCCCACGGCCAGGGCCAGCTGCAGCAGTTCCCTTTCCACTTCGGCATCGAGCTGCTGCAGGGGCCGCGACAGCAGCTGCAGGATGCCGTCGAGTTGCGTGACGCGCGCCTGCAGAGCGTTGACCGCTGCCTGGGTTTCGGCCTGGGCCCGCTCGATACCGGCCTGATAGCCGCGCGCTTCGCCTTGTTGCAGGGCCTGCTGCACCAGGTCGATGGTCGTGCCGGACTTGCGCTCCTCGCGTGCCCGGCCGATCACGTGTCCCCTGACCTCCGGCATGGACCAGCGCTCGACCGCGGCGCTGTGCGCCGCCGTGCCGCGCTTGGGGTCAGACATACTCCTCTCCCTTGCCGCCGAGGTTGATGGTGCCGGCCTCGGCGAGCTTGCGGGCGGCCTGCAGGATCTCCTTCTGCGCCGCTTCCACCTCCGAGATGCGCACCGGACCCTTGGATTCCAGATCGTCCTTGAGCATCTCGGCGGCGCGCTGCGACATGTTCTTGAAGATCTTCTCCTTCATCGCCTCCTCGCAGCCCTTCATGGCCAGCAGCAGCTTGTCGCTCGGCACCTGCCGCAGCAGCTCCTGCATGCTGCGATCGTCGATCTCCAGCAGGTTGTCGAACACGAAGATCAGGTCCTGGATGCGCGAGCCGAGCGCCTCATCGGTCTGGACGATCTGCTCCATGACCACCCCTTCGATGCTCGGCTCGAGGTTGTTGATGATGTTGGCCGCCGCCTTGGCACCGCCCAGCGCGGAAGTGCGCGTCGCGCCCTTGCCGGCGAAGGTCTTCTCCATGATGTCGTCGAGTTCGCTGAGTGCGCTCGGCTGGACTCCGTCCAGGGTCGCGATGCGCATCATGATGTCCGACCGGATGTTGGCCGGCAGGCAGGCGAGGATCTCGGCCGCCTGGTCCGGCTCGAGGTAGGCCAGCACGATGGCGATGATCTGCGGATGTTCCAGTCGGATGAGCTCGGCGACGGCGCGCCCGTCCATCCACTTCAGCGCCTCCAGCCCCTTGGTGGAGCGGCCGATGCTGATGCGGTCGATGATGTTGGCGGCCTTTTCCGAGCCCAGTGCGTCCACCAGCACCTTGCGCAGGAAGTCCTCGGCCCCGACGCCGACCGAAGTCTGGCTTTCCACCGAGGCGCTGAACGCGGACACCACGCCCTGCACCTCTTCCCGCGATACGTTGGCAAGCTTCGCCATCGCGGCGCCGATGCGCTGCACTTCCTTGGCGCCCATGTGCTTGAGCACCTGGGCGGCTTCCTGCTCGCCCAGTGTCAGCAACAGAATGGCGGCGCGCTCCGTTCCGGTGCGCTCGCCCTCAGCGGGTTTACTCATCCTGCGCCACCCATCCGCGCACGACCTGCGCTACGCGCTTCGGATCCTGCGTCACCATGGCACGGGCCTGAGCGACCTGGGCCTCATGATTGGCGGCGGCCGTCTCCTTGGCGCCCGGAAGGGCAGCCGGCGCCTCCGGCGGGGGCTCTCTGGGCGCCATGGCCGCGCCCAGCGGGACTTTCACGGGTCCGATCAGTGTCTTGATCATGGGACGCAGCACGGCGAGTACCAACACGAGGAGAACCACGACGCCGGCAACGACCTTGGCCATATCCTGGAAGAAGGGCGTTTCCCAGATCTTCGGCTTCACCAGCTCACCGTCGCCGGCAGTTGGAGGCGCTTCATGGGTAAACGAGGCGTTGACGACGTTGACGCTGTCGCCGCGCGATTCGTCGAAGCCGACCGCATCCTTCACGAGCCGATCGACGTGCTCGAGCTGCTCTTTCGACAGCGGCGTCTCGACCGTCTTGCCGTCCTTGCCGGTCGTGCGGACGTTGTCGATGAGCACGGCGACCGTGAGCCGACGCAGTCTTCCCGCGGGCTGACGGGTGTAGTTGAGCGTCCGGTCGATTTCGTAGTTGCGCGTTGACTGCTTGGTCGAGTTGTCCGACACGCCCGCGCCGCCTGCACCGGGCACCGGTGAAGTTGCCGCGGCGGCGGCGGCCGTTGCGGCTTGCGGTGCGCCTGTGGCGGCTGGCGGTTTGGCCGCGGGCGGCGCTGCGCTCGGCGGGGGCTGGGCAACACCTGCGGCGGGCGGCTGATTGGTGAGCGCACCGGGCACTCCCTGCACGCCGGATCCGTCGCGGCTGCTGGACTCGGAAATCTGTTCGCTGCGCACGATCTGACTGTCGGGACGATACTGCTCGTGGGCTTCCTCGCTCACCGCCATGTCCATCTGCGCCACGACCTGGGCGCGCACGCGGCCAGGGCCCACCAGCGGCAGCAGCAGTGCTTCGATCTTCTGTGAGTAGTCGTCCTCCAGACGGTGCACCATGTCGTACTGCTGCTCGCGCACGGCGAACTGGTCATGTCCCTCGGGCGAGGAGAGGAGGCGACCCTGCTGGTCCACCACGGTGACCTGTCCCGGGTCGAGGTCGGGGATGCTCGAGGCCACCAGGTTGACGATGGCCTGGATCTGTTCCTGTTCCAGCCGCCGACCCTGCTTGAGTTGCAGGAATACCGAGGCGCTGGCGCCCTTGTGGTCGCGCACGAAAGCGGACTGCCGCGGTACGGCCAGGTGCACGCGCGCCCCCTCGACCGGCCGCAGGGCGGCGATCGTGCGGGCCAGCTCGGCCTCCAGGGCATGCTGGTAGCGCGCGTTCTCCATGAACTGGCTGACACCGAAACCCGGATCCTTGTCCATCACGGCGAAGCCGCCGCCGCCCTCGGGCAGACCCTGCCCGGCGAGCTTCAGGCGCGCATCGTTGATGCGCTCCTGGGCGACTTCGATAGAGTTGGTTCCGGGCGGGATGCGATACGGAATCTGCGCTGCTTCCAGTGCCTGGGTGACCTGCGCCTGGTCCTCGGTGCCGAGATTGGCGTACAGCAAACTGTAGGTCGGCCCGCGCGACCAGAGCACGACGGTCACGCCGGCGGCCACCGCCATGGCGATGCCGATCAGCAGCAGCAGCGGCTTCAGACCCGCGGGGATGCCTGTCGGAGCGGGCAGTTGTGCAACTTCAGCGTTCATAGCGCGGAATTGATCCAGGAGCGGCCGGTCGCCGGCGCGCTGCCAACATGACGAACGGCGCCCGCGGCGCCGCGATGATTACGAATTCCGGTCCTCATGCCTGTCGCAACCCGTGTCAGACCTGCATGTTCATGATTTCCTGATACGCACTCACCAGCCGGTTGCGCACTTCCGTCAGGGCGCGGAAGGAGACGCTGGCCTTCTGGATCTCGAGCATCACCTGCGGCAGCTCGACACCGGGCTCGCCGCGCTGGAAGGCCGTGGCCAGCTGCGAGGCGCGCAGATCGGCCTGGTTCACCTGGTCGACGCCGCGGCTCAGGATGTTGGCGAACTCGCTCGGCCCGCTGCCGGGCTGTACGCCCGCGGCGGCCTGCGAAGTGCCCACGCGCGTCTGCGCCGACAGCGAGCGGATCTGCGCGAGAACGGCATCAATCTCCATCTGGCTCATGACTTGAAATTCCTCCTGGCGGCTCAGGCGGCCGGCACGTCGATGCCGGCCTCACGCAGGCGGGCCAACTTGTAACGCAGCGTGCGCTGGCTGATTCCGAGCCTCTCGGCCGCTTCGCGGCGGCTGCCCTGGCCGCTGCGCAGGGCATCGAGGATGAGGTCGCGCTCGGCCTGATCCAGCGAAGTGGCGAGTGAGCCGGCGGCACTCTGCGCGGTGGCGCCGCTGCCGCCCGCCGCACCCGGCGCAGCCGTACTGGCTTGCGAAGCGCGACCCGCGGTCGCGGTCGCTCCGAGCGCCAGCGTGACCGGTTCGCTCGCGACACCGTCGTTGGCCAGTTCGAACTGGATGTGTTCGGGACGAATCACCGGTCCGTTCACCAGGATCAGCGCACGCTGCAGGAGGTTGTCCAGCTCGCGCACATTGCCGGGCCAGGGATACGTCAGCAGCAGGTGAGCGGCTTCGGCGCTCAGGGCCGGAATGGATTCGCCGGGCCGGCAGCGGGAGCTCAGGAGCTGCATGGCCAGCGGCAGCACGTCGTCGCGGCGCAGGCGCAGTGGCGCCACCGCGAGAGGGAATACGTTCAGGCGGTAATAGAGGTCCTCGCGGAAGCGACCCGCGGCCACTTCCTCTCGCAACCGCCGGTTGGTGGTGGCGAGCACGCGCACGTCCAGGTCGATCGGGGTGCGGCCGCCGAGGCGCTCGACCTCGCGCTCCTGCAGGATGCGCAACAGCTTCGCCTGCAGGCCCAGTGGCATCTCCGTGACCTCGTCCAGCAGCAGGCTGCCACCTTGCGCCTGTTCGAACTTGCCGGCATGGGCCGCGTGCGCGCCGGTGAAGGCGCCACGCTCATAGCCAAACAGCATCGCCTCGAGCATGTTCTCGGGAATCGCGGCACAGTTGACCGCCACGAAGGGCTGGCGGCTGCGGGGGGAGCAGCGGTGGATGAACCGGGCCAGCACTTCCTTGCCGGTACCGGACTCACCGACGATCAGCACCGTGCAATCGCTCGCCGCGACACGCCGCGCAAGATCGATCAGCCGCGTGGACGTGCCGGCGCAGGCCACGGGCTCTGGCTCGTTGCGCATCACACAGGCGGCTGCCGTCTGTTTCTCGATCTGGGCTTCGAACATTCAACCTCCCACGCACACGGGTGCCTGGTGGGAGGGATAGTGCAAAAGGCGTGCCGGCCCGGATCGGGCAACAAAGCGTGAAGGGGATCACAACCGCGGCACGAATGTGCCGCGCGACCGTCAATCTTCCGGCGCAGTCTCGCCAGCGGCCATGCCGAGCTTGCGGAGCTTCTCGACGAGCGTGGTGCGACGCAGATTCAACAGGCGGGCGGCCTGCGCGACCGTGCCGCGCGAGCGCTGCAGGGCCTGTTCGATCAGCTGGCGCTCGATGGCCAGCAGGTGCTCGCGCAGGTCGAGCCCTTCCTCGGGCAGAGTCGCCAGCGTTTCACCGCCCGTGCAGGCGGGGGCTTCGAGATCTTCATCCGACAGCGCACGGTCCTCGAGGACCAGCAGCGCGGTTTCATCGGTGAGCTGGCTATCCCCGGCGCCGAGTGCAGCATCCGTGGAGAGCGAATCATCGGTGGCGGTCAACATCCCGACAGGGTCTGCCGGTGTCACCGCGGACAGGCTCGCTTCGGCGCTCTCGCCGGGCTTCCAGTCCTCCGGCGGCCGGTATTTCGCGGGCAGATCGCGGATTTCCACGACTCGGCCGGCGCACACGATGGACAGTCGTTCAATCAGGTTGGCCAGCTCGCGCACATTGCCCGTCCACGGGCACAGGGCAAGCGCCCCGAGTGCGCGTGGTGACAGCTGCACGCGGCCGCGACCCTCGGAAGCATTGCTGGTAATGCAGTCGCGCACCAGCAGCGGCAGATCCTCGATCCGGGCGCGCAGTGGCGGCATCTCGATGGGGAATACGTTCAGGCGGTGGAACAGATCCTCGCGGAACGTGCCGCGCGTGATCGATTCCTCCAGGTTGCGATGAGTGGCGGCGATGATGCGCACATTGCAGCGCATGGGCGTGTGGTTGCCGACACGCTCGAACACGCGCTCCTGCAACACGCGCAGCAGCTTCACCTGCATGCTGGGGCTCATGTCCCCGATCTCATCGAGGAACAGCGTGCCGCCTTCGGCGATCTCGAAGCGGCCCTTGCGGGCGGAGATCGCGCCGGTGAAGGCGCCGCGCTCATGGCCGAACAGCTCCGACTCGAGCAGGTCGGCGGGAATGGCGCCGCAGTTGACCGCGACGAAAGGCCGGGTGCGCCGCGGGCTCAGATCATGGATGGCGCGGGCGGCGACTTCCTTGCCGGTGCCCGATTCGCCCAGTACGAGAACCGTGGAATCATGCCCCGCCACCTGCCGGATCAGCGCGATGACATCGCGGATGGCGGCCGACGTGCCGGTGGGAATGCGCACGCGACGTTCGTCCAGGGTGATCAGGTTGGGTGCCGAGGCGATACCGGCCGCCGTCTCGCTCCTGAGCAATTCGGGGACCAGTACTGGTTCGGCTACGGACATTCCGGCTCCACTTGTTCTTCGCGCTGGGGACGCCGGGCAAGCGGTGTTGCGCGCCGGTCCGTTCCCTGACGGCGCTTATGTTGCGGGTTCACAGCTTGGCAATGCTGTGAAGCACTTCCGGGTTGTGAGGTTGCCGCAACGCATGCTCCGTGACTGCGGTCACGAATGCCGTCGGGGCGGCCGCAGCATGGGCGATTACGGGCCGCGACGCGGCTGGCGCGCGCCGGCAACCTGTCGCCGGTGGCGACGGAAAGCGAGCTTCTCGATGAGGTCCGAGACCGCTTCACCCATGGGCAGGAACTTCACCTTGATCTGTCCGTCCGGCGTGACGTTGGTGACCCTGCCGGCCAGTCGCAGCGGATCGGCCAGGCAGTCGCGCAGGTAGATCTCGGCGATGCCCTGCTCACCGGCCTCGGGAAGCTTGCCCGTGGCGCGCCACATGGCCCCCAGCGCATTGAAGCGGATCGGGGTGGGTGGGGGCCGTGGACGATTGACGGCCAGGAGCTGGCCGACCAGGTCCAGCAGCAGATTGACCTTCAGGTCCAGGCGCTGGATCTCGGCGGCGTGGGGCGATTCGTCCGGCTTCTCGGGGGCCACATGCTCTTCCATGGCATCCCAGGACTGCAGCAGTCGCACATTTCTCTCATCGAAGCCGGCCGCCAGTTCGCGATCCGACGGGTTCGGGGTCGGGCGCCACAGCACGGGGAGCACGTCCTGGAAGGCGAGCTCCTCGTAAAGAACGACTGTGTCGGCTCCGTCATACATAAGCGCTACCCGGCAGCGTAACCCATGCCGTACGGACCTCCCTCAGCAGATCGAACACCTCATCCAGTGTCGCAATCCGGTTGTGGTGGCCTGCCGAGGCCAGCTGCCGCGACAGGTAGCCGTACAGATCGTCGAAGTGTACCGCCAGAGGACCGCCGCGCTGCACGTCCAGTCCGTCGCGGAGCTCTGCCACCAGCCCTACCGCCGCGCTCAAGGATCCGTCCTCGTCGGCGTGGTCGCCGTCCTCGATGCAGGTTCTCGCTTGGGCGATGCGCTCGAGCGCGCCGTCCATGAGCACCAACTCCTGGCCGCGCAAGGCACTACGGCGCGCTGCACCGCCAGAGCCACGCGCGTGACATGGGAACTTCGGATTGTGTACGACCGGTGGCATGCCGTGGCGCGCTCGCTGATCCAGGGGGCTTCTGACCGCCAGATAGCGGCGCTGCAGCGTGCAACTTGAGATGGCCGGGCGGCCCTCAGCCGCTGCTTGTGGCGGGCGTCACGGGCGCGAGGTTGGCGGCGGTCTCGTCGAGGAAGAAGCGGCGCACAAGGATGGCCTGGCGCAGCTTGCCTTTGCGCACGTAGGCCTCGTAGAGGATGTCCTTCATCACCTCGAGAACGATGCCCGCCTCGTAGCTGTCCAGCAGCGGGGGGTTCGGGCGCGGCTCGCCCTCGGAGCCGAACATGATCACTTTGAGCTTGGCGTAGATCTCGGGCGTCAGACCCGCGAGGTCGCGCGTGGTGTTCAGCTCGTCGAACAGGCGGAGCTTTCCGCCCTCGCCGAGATCGGCGAAGGCCGACTGCGCGGTGCGGCGGCACATGGAAGCGAAGGCGTTGAATGCGCCGGCCGAAAAGCACGCCAGGGCTTCTTTGAAGAGGCTCTCCACTTCCTGCGGCAGGTAGGTGAAGGAAAACTTCTCGCGCGCACGCTCGACCTCCGTGAATTGCGGCGCGAGCTCCACTCGAGACGGCCCGTACATCCGCACCATGAAGCGGGTGAATACCGGCGAACCGCAGGCATCGCAGCGGTACACGACGCCGACCTGCTTCGGCTTGTGGGCCTGCAGATCCTCGAAACGCGGCACCGCGCTCGGGGTGATGTGCGACACCACCTCGCAATGCGGGCAGGTCACCGCCAGATGCTGCTCCTGATCGTGGATCAGACGGCTCGCCGAATCGATGTGTACCGACATGACGTGTTGGTCGCCAGGGCTGTTGTTATTGGTCTGTACAGCGCCTGCCGGCAGTCTAGCGCATCGGCCCGCGCGGTTGGCGGCATTCTGCGGCGCCACGCGCGCGCAGGGCGCGGCGCCCGCGCCGTTGTCTTAATGTCACGGACACGGACACGTTATGTCACCGGTCGCGCGCCGCGGGCGAACGCCAGGATGCGGTCGGCGAGTTGCGAGTACTCCCCGCCGAAATGATGTCCGGTGCCCACCTGCTGGCTGCTCAGGCGCGGGGCCGAAAGTCCCGGGCAGATGCTGTCCTTCTCGCCCTCGCCGTAGATGCACAGCACCGGCAGCGCTCCAAGCTGCGCCAGCTCCGGCCGCGTCGGCGGGCCGCTGTCGTCCTTGCCGATCCAGTCCGCGACGCTGATCTCGAATGAGGCATTCGAATCCAGTCCCAGCAGGCTCACGCTCGTGAGCTGGGCGCGCAGTTCGGCCGGCAGGCGGTTCACGACGAAGGGCAGCACATCGGCACCGAAAGAGTAGCCAACGAGCAGCACGCGCTTCTTGTCCCACGAAGAGAGGTAATAGCGCATGACACGCGCGACATCGGTGGCGGCCTGTTCCGGTGAACGCCTCGTCCAGAAATACTTGAGCGAATTGAAACCGACCGTGGGCACGCCGCTGGCCGCCAGCCGCGCCGCCAGCTCCTGGTCGAGCCCTGCCCAGCCGCCATCACCCGTGAGCAGCAGTGCGAACTCTTCCGAGCTGCCCTCGGCGTGGACTTCGTTGACAGGCAGGTCGCTGATCGGCTGCGGACGCAGTTTTTTGGGCGCATTCACGCGCTCGACGATGCTGTGGTAGGCCTCCATGAACTGGGGCAGCCAGTTGCGCTCCACGCCGAAGCCGTGGCCGACCTTGGGCAGCTGCACGACCTGGGCGCCCGGCACCTGGGCGCCGAACTCGTCCACGGTCCGGGGCGCGCACACCTGGTCCTGCTGACCCTGCAGGGCGATCCAGGGCTGCTTGAGCGTGCGCGCGGGTTCGAAGATGAGATCGTTCTTCTTGCCGGCCGAGTAGTGCAGGCCCGCGCCCGGGCACAGGGAGGCGCCGGCGAAATCCTGGTCCGGGCAGAAGCCCAGGCTCATCGCCCCGGCGAAGGTGCCCGGCGGCGATTGCACCAGCACGGCATACACGACGGTGGCGCCGGAGGAATAACCCACGAGCACGGGCACGTGATACTCGGTCGCGCCGATCTTCTTCTGGATGCGGTGACTGAGGTTCTCGAAGTCACCGGCGATCGACTGGCAGGTGGCCTTGCCGCTCGCGGCCGCCTCACCCAGCGAATGCAGGTAGTGAGTGACGTCAACTCCGATCACCACGGCACCGGCCTGTTGCAGTGAACGCGCCATGTTGATCACGCCCAGATGCCAGCCGCCATCCCCGGACAGGAAGATCGCGACGCTTTGCGGCGGCCCCTTGGGTTCATACACGGCGACGGTGCCGAAGCGTCCCGCCTGCAGATGGGTCGCGCCCGCCGAGTCATCCGCTGGCGCCGTCTTCTTCGTCGCCGGGTGCTGGGCTGGCGCCTTCGGGTGCGCGTCGTTCGATTGGGGCTGGGTGGGCTGCGCCACGGCCTGCGCGTCGCCCGATTGCGGCGCGGCTGCCTGTTCCTGTGCATGCGCCGGGGCGGCCGTCAGGGTGAGGCTCAGCAGCAGGGTCGCGAGCGAGGAGGGGCGCATCATCGGGCAAACAGCTCCTTCATGCCTCCGGCAATCAACACGGAGACATCAACCAACACACGGGGCAGGGCGAGTCCGCCGCGCGCCACGAGGTACTTCGGCTCCCACTCGGGCTCGAACTTGCTCTTGTAGCGGCGCAGGCCTTCGAAGTTGTAGAAGTGCTCGCCGTAGCGGAACACGAAGTTCCCCACCCGATGCCAGGCGGGGGCGAGCGGATGTCTTTCCAGGCCCGCCAGGGGTGCCATGCCGAGATTGAACCAGCGGTAGCCGTTCGCGCGACCCCACTTCATCAGTTCGATGAACAGGTAGTCCATCGCGCCGCGCGGCGCCTCATTGCCGAAGCGCATCAGATCCACCGACAGCTCCTCCTTCGTGCCGGAGGTCCACAGGTTGGCGAAGGCGGTGGGATTGCCTTCACTGCGCACGATGGCCATGGGGAACTGGCACAGGTAGCCGGCCGAGAACGCGCCCACGGAGAAGCGCTTCTCGCCGGTGGATTTGCTGGCCAGCCAGGCATCCGAGATCTTCTGCAGCGTGGGCAGCATCTCGGTGACCTGGCCCGGCTCGATGACCTCGAAGCTTGCGCCGTCGCGCTCGGCGCGACGATGCGCCTGGCGCAAGTCGGCGCGCGCGGGGCCTTCGAGCGAGAAGTCCACGAGAGGCACCCGGGCCTCTTCGCCGATCTTGAGTGCGGCGAGGCCCAGATCCACGTAGAGAGGCAGGCGGTCGCCGCTGGCCTGATAGAACACGGTCTGGCCACCGTGACGGTCCGACATCTCGCGGAATCGCCAGACCAACTCTTCGGCACCCTCCGGCGGGCCGACGGGATCGCCCAGGGCAATCCAGCTTCGCCCGGCGATCTGATACATGACGAAGGCGTCGCCGGAGTCGTTGAATAACAGACGCTTGTCGCCTGTGAGCGCGGCGTTCGCGACCGTCAGGTCACAACGGCTGATGACGCCGCGAGCGCGCTCTAGCTCCTGCGGTCCCGCAACCGCAGGCTCCGGCCGAGCGGGCCGCAGCATGTTGAGCAGGAGGTAAGCGGCGAGCAGGACGACGACCAGCAGGGAGGCGCGCAACATGCGCGGTGCATCCCCATCGAGCGCGAAGGTCCACCACAACTCGTCCGTGTAATCCACGTGCCGGTAGGCGATGAAGCCAATCCACACAGCCGTCACGATCACACCGATGATGCTGACGATCCACACCGGAGTGATCCGCTCCGAGATCAGCGCCGTCGGACGGTGAAACGCGTTGCGGCCGAGTGCGAGTACACCCAGAACGAGCGCAAGCACCGAGGCTTCCTCGAAATCGAGTCCCTTCAGCAAAGAGGCGAAGATGCCGGCCGTGAGCAGCCAGAACGTGATGTGGTAGGCCGCCTGCACGCGCCGGAAGAGGGCGCGCGCCAGGATCAGCAGGCCGAGACCGATGACACTGCCGGCCAGATGGGAGGCTTCGACGACGACCAGCGGAAGGAACTGATACAGGGTGTGCAGGCGCTCATCCACCCCGGGTGTTGCGCCCGAGAGCAGCAGCAGGGTACCGGCCAGAAAGGTCAGCGCACCGGCAATCTGCGGCACGACAGGAGCTATATAGATGGAGGCCAGCTCCCGGGCCCGGGCGAAGCGGCCGCGTTGCGCACTGACTTCCTTGGTGCCGAACAGCAGCGTCCCAAACAGCAGCGGCACGAGGTAATAGACCACGCGGTAGGCGAGCAGCGAACCCAGCAAAGCTTCACGCGACACATCGGGCAGGGCGTATAGCACGACCGTCTCGAACACGCCGATCCCGCCCGGGACGTGGCTGATGATGCCCGCTATGACCGCCGCGGCGTAAACGCCGACGAAAGCGATGAAGCTGATGTGCGCTTCGTCCGGAAGCAGCCACCACAGCACCGCGGTCGAGAGACTCAGGTCGATGACACTGAGCAGAATCTGCGCGAGCCCGATGGCGGGGCCTGGCGGGCGCAGCGCCCAGCCGCGGATTTCGAGTACGCCTCGTCCGAGCGAGGCCCACAGACCATAGGCGATCACCGCGCTCAACAGCAGCACGCCCACCGCCATCGACCAGCCCTGGTGCAGATGCAACAGCGAGGCCGCTTGCTGCGGATCCGCCAGCAATGAGACACCCGAGAGCGTGGCGAGGCCTATGCCGATGGACAGGCTGCAGAATGCGGAGATGGTCGCCACGTCGACCGCTGTGACGCCGGCCGTTGAATACAGCCGGAAGCGGATCGCTGCACCCGTGAAGGCCGCAAATCCCAGTGTATGACCGAACGAGTAGGCGATGAACGAGGTGAAGACGATGCGGCCGTACGGGAGGACCTTGCGCCGATACCTCAGGGCGAGGGCGTCATAGGAACTCAGCAGCCAGTAGCTCGCGGCCGTGAAGCACAGCGCCGCCAGAACATGGGCTCTCGGTATCGCATGCAGGTGCCGGAAGACGCTTTTGACGTGCAGCTGGGCCAGTTCGTGATGCAGGACGGCGACGACACCACCGAACACGAGCAGCGCGGCGAGAGGCGCAATCCATCGCAAGCCGCTGCGATCGGTCGCTGCGGGCACTGCCTCAGGTGCCGACCGGCCAGTCACGACGGAATCATCCTCAGCGCGTCAGGGGTTTGTACTTGATGCGGTGGGGCTGCACGGCTTCCTCACCCTTGCGGCGCTTGTAGTCCTCCGTGTACTCCTGGTAGTTGCCCTCGAACCAGACCACCTGCGAGTCGCCCTCGAAAGCGAGGATGTGCGTGGCGATGCGGTCGAGGAACCAGCGGTCGTGGGAGATCACCACGGCGCAGCCGGGGAAGTTCAGCAGTGCATCCTCGAGCGCGCGCAAGGTCTCGATGTCCAGATCGTTGGTCGGCTCGTCCAGCAGCAGCACGTTGCCGCCGGACTTGAGGACCTTGGCCAGGTGCACGCGGTTGCGCTCGCCGCCGGACAGATCACCGATCAGCTGCTGCTGCTGGGTGCCCTTGAAGTTGAAACGACCCACGTAACCGCGCGAGGAGGTCTCGTAGTTGCCCACCTTGAGCATGTCCAGTCCGCCGGAGATCTCCTGCCAGACGGTCTTGCTGTCATCGAGGGCCTGACGCGACTGATCCACGTAGGCCAGCTTCGTCGAGGGTCCGAGGCGGATCTCGCCGGCATCGGGCTGTTCGGCACCCGTCAGCATGCGGAACAGCGTGGTCTTGCCGGCCCCGTTGGGGCCGATGATGCCGACGATGCCGCCGGGCGGCAGGCTGAAGGACAGGTTGTCGATGAGCAGCCGCTCGCCATAGCCCTTGCGCAGGCCACTCACTTCGATCACCAGGTCACCGAGACGTTCCCCGGGTGGAATGTAGATCTCGTTGGTTTCGTTGCGCTCCTGGAACTCGCGCGAGGCCAGTTCCTCGTAGCGCTGCAGGCGTGCCTTGCTCTTGGCCTGGCGCGCCTTGGGGTTCTGGCGTACCCATTCCAGCTCGCGTTCCAGCGTCTTGCGCAGGGCCTCGCGCTCGCGTTCCTCGAGTTTGAGGCGCTGCTCCTTCTGTTCCAGCCAGGAGGAGTAGTTGCCGTGCCAGGGGATGCCGTGACCGCGGTCGAGCTCCAGGATCCATTCCGCGACGTTGTCGAGGAAGTAACGGTCGTGCGTCACCGCGATGACCGTGCTCGGGTACTCCTCCAGATAGCGTTCCAGCCAGGCGATCGACTGCGCATCCAGATGGTTGGTGGGCTCGTCCAGAAGCAACATGTCGGGTGCGGACAGCAGCAGTCGGCACAGCGCCACGCGGCGCTTCTCGCCGCCCGAGAGCGTGGCAATCTTCGCGTCCCAGGGCGGAAGACGCAGCGCATCGGCAGCGATCTCGAGCTTTCGCTCCAGCTCCCAGCCCCCCGCGGCGTCGATGGCGTCCTGCAGCTTCGCCTGCTCCTCGAGCAGTTTCGTCATGTCCTCCTCGTCCAGAGGTTCGGCGAACTTCTCGCTGATTTCGTTGAAGCGCTGCAGGTGACGGAAGGTCTCGCCCACGCCCTCCATGACGTTGCCGCGCACGTCCTTGGAGTCATCAAGTTGGGGTTCCTGGGTCAGGAACCCGACACGGATCCCGGTCTGCGGCCGGGCTTCGCCGTCGATGCTGGTGTCCAGGCCCGCCATGATGCGCAGGAGCGTGGACTTGCCGGCCCCGTTGAGGCCGAGGACGCCGATCTTGGCGCCCGGGAAGAAGGACAGGCTGATGTCGCGGAGGATGACCCGCTTCGGGGGCACCACCTTCGACACGCGGTTCATCGTATAAATGTATTGAGCCATGCTGCAATGATACTGACGCGGTGGGGGAGACGCCCGGGGATGGTAACAGGCTCATCTGTGCTAGGCTTTTCGCCCTGATGAATACCAACCCAGGGGTTGTCGTCAGCGAGCGGCTGGCTCGCTACGGCTTTGGCGAGGGCCATCCGTTCGGTCCCGACCGGCTGGCCGCCTTCGTACGGGAATTCGAATCCCGGGGGCTCGACCGTCGCAGTCAGATGATCGAGCCGCGTAGCGCCTCGCGCGAGGAGCTGACAGCCTTTCACACGCCGGCGTACGTGGAGTTCGTTCGCGAGAAGTCGGCTGTCGGGCAGGGATTCCTGGACGGTGGCGACACGCCGGCCTTCCGTGGTGTTTACGAGGCCGCCTCCTTCGTGGTCGGTGCCACGCTGAATGCCGCCGACGCCATCATGTCAGGGCAGTGTCGGCGGGCGTTCGTGCCCATCGCCGGGTTGCATCACGCCGCACGTGATCATGCGGCCGGTTTCTGCGTCTTCAATGACTGCGGCGTCGCCATAGAGTTGCTGCGCAGGAACTCGGGGCTGGAACGGATCGCCTACGTCGATATCGATGCCCATCATGGCGACGGGGTGTTTTACGCATTCGAGGACGACCCCGGGGTGATCTTCGCGGACACTCACGAGGACGGCCGCTACCTGTATCCGGGAACCGGCGCGGCCAGTGAAACCGGGCGCGGCGCCGCAGCCGGAACCAAGCTGAATCTGCCCCTGGCTCCGGGCGCGGATGACTCCGCCTTCGATGCCGTCTGGCCGCAGGTGCTGTCGCATCTCGACCGGTTGAGGCCGCAGTTCATCATTCTCCAGTGCGGCGCGGACAGTCTGGAGGGCGACCCCATCACGCATCTGCGTCTGACCGCGAGCAGCCACGGGCGCGCCGCCCGTGATCTGAGCGAGCTGGCGGAGCGGCTGGGCCACGGACGTGTGCTGGCACTGGGCGGTGGCGGCTACAACAGGTCGAATCTGGCACAGGCCTGGAACACCGTGGTCGAAAACCTGATCTAGCGGCGTTTCCCGCGGTGCCGCGCGGCAGTCCGAGGGGGGTTCCGGTACAATTCCAAGGCCCCGTATCCGCTTTCGCACACGAAAGGTCCCATCATGTTTTCCACCCGCATGGATATCGCCAGTTTCGACCCCGAGCTTGCCAAAGCCATCCAGGGCGAGCGTCAGCGCCAGGAAGACCACGTCGAGCTGATCGCGTCGGAAAACTACACCAGCCCCCGTGTCCTGGAGGCGCAGGGCTCGGTTCTGACCAACAAGTACGCCGAAGGCTATCCGGGCAAACGCTACTACGGCGGTTGCGAGTACGTGGACATCGCCGAGCAGCTGGCGATCGACCGCGCGAAGAAGCTCTTCGGCGCCGACTATGCCAACGTGCAGCCCCATTCGGGCTCGCAGGCCAACGCGGCAGCCTACTTCGCGCTGGTACAGCCCGGCGATGCGATCCTCGGCATGAGCCTGGACCATGGCGGGCATCTCACGCACGGCGCCAAGGTCAACTTCTCCGGCAAGTTCTTCAAGGCGGCGCAGTACGGCATCCGTCCCGACACCGGCGCGATCGACTACGACCAGGTGCAGAAGCTCGCCGAGGAGCATCGGCCGAAGATGATCATCGCCGGCTTCTCGGCCTATTCGCGGGTCATCGACTGGGCACGCTTCGCGCAGATCGCGCGCAGCGTAGGTGCCTACTTCGTGGTGGACATGGCGCATGTGGCGGGCCTCGTCGCCGCCGGTTATTACCCGAATCCCATCCCGCACGCGGACGTGGTCACCACCACCACCCACAAGACCCTGCGCGGACCGCGCGGGGGTCTGATCCTCGCCAGGGCGAATGATGAGATCACGAAGAAGCTCAACTCGCTGGTGTTCCCCGGAACCCAGGGCGGTCCGCTCATGCACGTGATCGCGGCCAAGGCGGTTGCGCTGCTGGAGGCTTTGCAGCCGGAGTTCAAGGATTATCAGCGGCAGGTGCTCGCCAACGCGCGCGCCATGGCGGGCCGGCTGGCGAAGAAGGGCTATCAGATCGTCTCCGGCGGCACCGACAACCACCTGTTCCTGTTGAGTCTGGTCGGCCGGAACATCACGGGAAAGGATGCTGATGCGGCGCTGGGTCGTGCCAACATCACGGTCAACAAGAACGCGGTTCCCAACGACCCGCGTCCGCCGATGATTTCCAGCGGCCTGCGCATCGGCTCGCCGGCTTCGACGACGCGCGGATTCAAGGAAGCGGAGATCGAGCAGGTGGCGGATTGCATCGTCGAGATCCTGGATGCGGAAGGCTCGGAGGCGGCTGTCGAAAAGGTGCGGCCGCGGGTTCTGGAGCTGTGCCAGCGCTTCCCGGTGTACGGTCGCTGAGGGGCCGACGAGGCAAGCGTGTATTGCCCGTTCTGCGGTCATGTAGAGACCAAGGTCAACGACTCGCGTCTTGCGGGGGAGGGGCGGCAGATCCGCCGCCGGCGAGAGTGTCTGTCATGCGGCGAGCGCTTCACGACATTCGAGACCGCCGAACTGGTCATGCCGGTGGTCGTGAAGACGGACGATGTGCGCGAGTCGTTCGACGAGGCCAAACTCAGGGCAGGCATGGAGAAGGCACTGGAGAAGCGCCCGGTGTCTCGCGAGGCTATCGACGCGGCCGTCGGTCGCATCACGCACAAGTTGCGGATTCTCGGCGAGCGGGAAGTCCCTTCCCGGCAGGTCGGTGAGTTCGTGATGGAGGAGTTGCGCCAGCTCGATGAGGTGGCGTACGTGCGATTCGCGTCCGTGTACCGTCATTTCCAGGACGTCGAGGCATTCCACGAGGAGATCCAGCGGCTGCGCAGTCAGCGCGCCCCTTCGGAGCCCGGTCGCGATGGCCGACGGGGCGCCAAACCAACGCGAGACTCCAATCGGGACCAGCTTCCCCTGCTGCCGGACGCCCCGGCCAATACCAAGTAGGCCGCCGTGTTCAGCAACTTCGACCGTTTCGCCATGTCTCGCGCCCTGACGCTGGCGGAGCGGGGGATGGATACTACCCCGCCGAATCCCCGGGTGGGCTGTGTGATTGCCAGGGGCGATCACATCATCGCCGAGGGTTGGCATGAGCGTACCGGTCAGGCTCATGCGGAGATTGCGGCTTTGCACGCTGCGACCGAGGCAACTGCAGGTGCCACCGCGTATGTGACGCTCGAGCCCTGCAGTCATCATGGGCGCACGCCCCCCTGCGTCGATGCACTTATCCAGGCCCGGCTGGCGCGTGTGGTATTCGCCGTCCAGGATCCCGATCCCCGTGTGAGTGGACGTGGAGCCGAGACCCTGCAGCGGGCCGGCATCACGGTGGAGTCCGGGCTCATGGAAGCTGAGGCCACCGAGCTGAATATCGGCTTCATGAAGCGGATGCGGTATGGCGTACCATGGGTTCGCGTGAAGCTCGCCATGAGTCTCGATGGCCGCACGGCACTCGCGAGCGGTGAGAGCAAGTGGATCACCAGTGACGCGGCCCGCTCGGACGTACAGGTCTGGCGGGCGCGCAGCTCGGCTGTGATGACGGGTGTGGGAACCGTACTGGCGGATGACCCGCAGCTCAATGTGCGGCTGGGCGGTGACACTCGGCGGCAGCCTGCGAGGGTGGTCCTGGACAGCCGATTGCTCGTTACGCCGACGGCGAGACTGTTCGACAGCGATGGGGACGTCGTGATCTTTACCGCTGCCGAGGCGGCGGAGGCAGCATCCGCGAGCGGTGTCGTGAATGCGCTGCTGGAGCGTGGAGCGCGCATTGAGATCGTCCCGGGCATCTCCGGGCAGCTGGACCTGCCATCGGTATTCGGCAGGCTGGGCGAGCTGGAATTCAACGAGGTGCTGGTGGAGTCTGGCCCGACGCTGGCGGGAGTCCTGCTGAGCGAAGCTTTCGTGGACGAACTGCTGATCTACATGGCGCCCAAGCTTCTGGGTCCGCAGGGCCGGCCGCTGATCAATCTGGCCGAGCTTCAGTCGCTGGAAGAGGCACCCAGCTTCGCGTTGGTCGACACGGTGCGCGTTGGCGACGATGTGCGCCTGCGGCTCAGGCCACGATAGGAGTCCGGAGTTTGTTCACAGGCATCGTTCAGGATCTGGGTCGCGTGGCGTCGCTCGAGCAGCGCGGCGGCGACGTGCGGATGGTGATCCGCTGCCAGCAGCTCGATCCGTCCAAATGGGCCATCGGCGACAGTATCTGCGTGCAGGGATGCTGTCTGACGGCAATCGAGTTCGTGGACCGGACATTTGCGGCGGACGTTTCCCGCGAGACGCTCAGTCTGACCACACTGGGCGAATTGCGCCCGGGCGCGGCGGTGAACCTCGAGCCGTCGTTGCGTGCGGGCGACGCTTTGGGTGGGCACCTCGTGTCCGGTCACGTCGACGGCGTTGCCCGGATCGATTCGATCAGCGGCGACGCGCGCTCGCAGCGGTTGCGCATCTCCCTTCCGCAAGAGCTCGCCCGGTACATCGCGCGCAAGGGCTCCGTTGCCGTGGACGGTGTGAGCCTGACGGTCAACGAAGTCGAAGGGAGTGTGTTTGGCGTCAACATCATTCCGCATACGCAGGCCGTGACGACGCTTGGGACTCTGGCCGTTGGGTCTCGTGTGAACCTCGAGGTGGATCAGGTGGCGCGGTACCTCGAGCGGCTCCTCGCTGCATCCGCCGCCGCGCGTTAGCGGTGATTTGCCAAGTCCCGGCCGGATGCTGCGAGAGAATGCCTCGAGAGGGGCATCTCATTGATGTCGTGACGGGTTGGTTCAGCTTCCATACGCGTAATCACGTGCCTGCGCAGTTCGGCTGCAGGCGAACACCTGCGAATCGGTCCCGGATCCATGCGAGCTGATCCGGAGTGGACGCGACCATGGTGGGATCGTGATCCAGGCCGGGGTAGCTCTTGAAGAAGATTGCACTGCGCAAGCGGCATGCGCGCTCAACGATCTCGCGGGCACTCTGGATCGGTATGGTCCGATCACCTTCGCCGGTGATGACGAAGAGTGGCTTGGTCACGCGCACCTTGCCCTCTTCATTCTGCGCAGCATACTTTTGCATCCACTGGTTCCGGGCCCAGCCGTCCTTGAGTGCGCCACCCCTGGGCAGGTCCTTGAGCAGGGCATAACCGTAGAACCAGCAGCCGTCATGCGTCGCCTGGGGGTACCTGCGCATGACGTCGTCGGTCAATATCTGGCGGGCATCGAACTCCGGATACAGTGCCTGAACGGTTGCGGCCAGATAGGTCAGGTACTCGAATCCTTCAGGGTTCTCGTTGATGTGGCGCGCGAAGTCGCTCATTGCCACGGTACCGGAAACCGAGACGGCCCCAAGATAGTCGCCGTCGTCAAGGTTTGATTCGAGCTCCGCGACGCCCCACGCCGCCAGGCCGCCCTGGGAGTGACCATCCGCCACCCAGCGTCGCCCAAGCTCGCTGACCGCAGCCCGCGCCGCCGGGATCGAATAGATGACGTCCCATGCCTGAGATTTCTTCGTCGCCCAAAGATGTGGGCCAGCCGTACCCAACCCGTGATAGTCGGTCGCCACGACGGCGAACCCGCCTTTGATCATGGCAAGTAAGCCTTCATCGCCATACCAGACGTCGCGCATCAGCGAAGGTGCGCACCTGGACGCAACGCCGCTCGTTCCATGTGCCCACGCGATGACCGGCCAGCCGCCCCGGGGCGTCGGTCCACGTGGAACCAACACCACTGCAGAGGTGACTACGTGCTCACCGTTCGTGTCCAGTGAGTGATAGAGAATCCGCACGGCCTTCTTCAAGGGGAAGAGATATCCGGAGGCGGTTTCCTGACCCAACAGATCGCCAGGCTTGCTTTTGCTTAGATCGGTCGGAGCGGAATAGAGCCCGGTTTTCGGCATCGCATCCATGCGCTCCATCTGCGCGGCTTCGGTAACCGTGTTGGGTAAGTCGTAGGCTCCTGATTGCGCAGAACAGGTACAGAATCCCAATGCAACCAGAGTCCACCGAACGCTCATGGTCAAATACCCGATTCTGCCGGTCACGAAGCGGAGTATTGCGCGCGACGATCGGCCGAGGCAAATGCAGAGCGGGCGGGTGCGCTCGTCCCACAGGCTGCAGCGCCGCCGGCCGAGAGCTGATAAGGTTCGATTGCATGGAATCTGTTCCTTGGTCGCGGCCTCCCGGAGGCGTGGTGAACTCATGAGCCGCCGCTACGTGCGCCTGCTGGATCTGATGCAGCGGCCTCAGGGTTGTCGCGTGGAAGAAGCCTGCCAGGAACTCGGCATCACTCCGAGCGGCTGCCGGGGCATGATCCGGGACCTGCGGGCCGTTGCCTCCGTGCGCACGGTCTATCTGGACCACCGGGGCCGTGGCAAGGGACGAGTCGCGGTGCACTTTGCCGAAGCCGTGGGCGGGGCGGGTCGGGGACAGATCTGAGGCGCGAGGGGTTCCGTGCAAGTATTTGTCAGCGTAGGACGCGTGTCTGCTCCAGAGCAGCAGATTCTGCTGGAGCGTCTGGAGCAGAAGGTTCGCAACGCCGGGGTGGATCCCCGTACGATCGGGCGTAACGCCTTCACTTCGCAGCAGCCCCTCGATCGCGTCAAGTCGCTCATGCAGGCAGTTTCCAGCCGCGGCGGACGCGGGATCCATGGAGTTTGAGTATCAACACTTGGTTGGAGACCACGCCACGTGCACGGGCAGATTGATCCGCTATTCGGATCATTGGACCGAATACAATCCAAATGACGAGTCGTGTGCGACGGTTGCAACTTCCTTCGTCGAGACCGGCAGCGACGATACATTCTTCTACATATCCGATCCGAACCGGAACATGACCGACCGGGTGCCAAAACAGGGCGGGGATGTTTACTGGTCCGTCGGCAGGATTGAGCCCGATACGGCCGCAAGGGCCCAATGGACTTCCGTCTATCATGCTCGTCGTGTGCGCTGAGCGGCCGTCCAGCTGGACATCCTCTGCTGTTCCGCGTTGGGTCTCGTGGCGGCGACCAGCCGCAGAGCTGTGCTCTGTTGCGCGGGGTCGACGCTCCGGCGGGTGCTCTTGCGTGCCCGGATGGGAACGCTCATCCTTCCTTGGGAATTTGCACCAGCCGGGGTCCACCCGTGGGATTCAGCAGCAGCGCATTGCCGCCCGTGGATCGGGTGACGGGTTACGAGTCGGCCCTGCGTCGGTATTTCTCCAGCTTTGGCACCCGGATCGATGTCCAGGTGGACGCGCCGCGTGCCGACGACTTCGATGCGGCTTTGGAGGAATTCGCGATTGGCACTCTGGGGGGCGCGGTACACCGCAGCAACGCTCCCCATCTTCTGCACGCCCACCCGCCTGGCGAAGAAGCTCCCGGCATGGACTTCTATGTAATCCGGGACGGTCAGATCCGTTTCACCGGCGCGAACGGCAGCGTCGATCTCGCGGCGGGAGACATGGCACTGCTGCGCTCGGATGGCGAGTTCTGCGCGCGCTCCACGTCGATGGAAATGATCGTCATCGGACTGCCCGACGCTCTGCTGGGCGCTCGTGCCGTCCTGCGTGGCTGGGGAGTCAACCGGCGGTTCAAGGGGAACTCAGGGCTGGGCGCTTGCCTGCATTCACTGCTCTTCACGGCTGCCGCCGAACACAGTGAGCTTTCGAGCGCGGAGGCGGCGGTGGTGCAGAGCACGCTCGTCGATTACATCGTGCTGCTGGGTGCCGGAGATCCGCTGGAGGCGCCCGCGGACCTGGCGCTGCGCAGCGGTGAGACCCTGGCGGGCATCAAGGCCGTGGCGCTGCGATCGCTGCATCTGCAGAGTCTCGATCCGGCTGGAGTCGCTCGTGAAGCGGGGATCTCCGTGCGGACGCTGCATCGGGCCTTCTGCGATTCGGGGGCGACGTTCGGCGGCTGGTTGCGCGAGCAGCGCTTGATGCGCTGCTGGAATGAGCTCACCGACCCGTGCCGGCTGCGCAATACGATTGCTTCGGTGGCCTTCGCATGGGGGTTCAGCGATTTGCGGACCTTCAATCGCGCCTTTGCCGCCCGCTACGAAATGACGCCGCAGGCGGCCAGGCAGCGCGCGAATCAGAATGGCAAAGTACCCAGGCTGCGCGGGCGGGCGCTGTTTCGTTAGCTCCCCTGGATCGCGGGTGGGCCGACATGCACGTCCCGCGGAACGGTCATACTCTCGCGATGCAGGTGCTCCCTGTCATCAGGGCTTCCATTCTGAAGCCGCGCGCAGGAAATCCAGGGTTTCCTCCTCGGGCGCATTCGTGTTGTCGGGTGGAAAGTAACTCAGTTTCACGACGACCGTATCCGTAGCCGGGTCGACATAGATGAACTGCCCCTGCAGACCCAACGCAAGGTAGGCATCCGATCCGGGCAAGGTCCACCACTGATATCGATAACCGAGCGGCATTCCCGCAGCCAGCGGCGTGGTCTCGCGCGGCGCGGTGGATTCCCTAACCCAGTTCTCCGGAACGATCTGTCGGCCGGCGGCCTTGCCGTTGCGCAGCATCATCAGCCCGAAGCGCGCAAAGTCCCGTGCCACGGCATTGAAGCCGGCGCCGTTGAATTCACGCCCCAGTTGCGGCGTTCCGTCGAGTATCCAGAATCCGTAGGCTTCCATTCCCGCCGGCTTCCACAAGCGTGCGGCCATGTAGTGGGAGATGCTCTGCCGCGTGGCGCGTTCCAACACCCAGCCCAGTACCGCCGTTTCCACGGTCGAATAGTTGAACTGCGAGCCGGGTTCGTGCGCCCGCGTGAGAATGCGGCCAAACGAGGCAAAGCGCACCCGGTTGCGGACCAGGGACTCTTCAAAGGCCGCGGAGGCCAGTCCCGGATGATCGAAATCGTAGCGCTCCTCGAAATCGGCACCGGAGCGCATCATCAACGCTTGCCGTATGGTCACTCCCTCGTAGGCGGACCCCATCAGCTCCGGCACGTAGCGTGTGATGGGGTCCTCTATCGAGTGGATGTGGCCATCCGCCACGGCGAGGCCGATCAGCACGGATGTGATCGACTTGGCCATGGAGAAGGAGATGAAATGCGTGGCCGCATCCGTCTTGTTCCGGTACACCTCCGCGACGATGCGCCCGTGCTTCACGATCACCAGGGCGTTGGTGAAAGTCCGCTCGAGCACCTCCTCGGCCTGGTGAGTCTGGCCAGCGTGCGTGTAGGAGAACCGCAGTGGTTGCGGATTCGAGGGCAACTCCCACACCGGCCCCGCATTGTCTACCCGTCGGGTCTCGAAGATCTGGTCCATGCTGTGAAAGGTCAGCGCATTCACACCGGCGTCGAGAACGTGCCGTCTAACCGACTGCAGTGCCGCGGGAACTTCCGGGTCCGCCCAGGCCGCCGAGGCGGACAGCAGTCCGACCACCGTCAGTGCCGCCACACCCACCGTGCCGTATCGGTATCTGTTCATGGGTACTCAGAATTTGCGAGATATCGTGAAGAATTCCGTCCTCGGCAGCCCGGGCGTGCCCGCGACGGTGAACACGCTGCCATCGGAGTTCAACGCCGGTGCCTTGAACGCATAGTAGAGTTTGTTGGTGGCGTTGCGTAGCTCCAGCGCGGCCGACCATTTCCCCTGTGCGTCGTCCCATTGCAGTCGGGTGTTGAGCAACCCGTAGCCCGCCTGGGCACCCTCACGCGTATTGGCCAGATCGAAGTACACCAGCGATTGATACGACCAGTCCACGCGTGCCGTGGCCGTCCCGGCCGCACCCAGGGGTATGGTGTACTGTGGACCTATCGATGCTTTCCAGCGGGGTACGTACGGTGGCAGGGTGGAGAGCGTCGGTCCACCCACCTGTCCGGCCGCGGCTCCCAGGCTGAGAGTCTGGTAGTTGAGGTAGCTCAGGCTGCCGTCGATGGCCAGCCCGCCCAGCGGTCGCGCCTGCAGGTCCATTTCCCATCCCTCGATGCGGGCGTGTCCCGTATTCACGACGATGGTACCGCCGTCGCCTGCGGGTGGCGGCAGGAACTCGCTCAACTGCAGATCGCGGTAATCGCTCAGGTAAGCGTCCATGTTGACCATGAGATGGCGCTCGAACCACTCACTCTTGAGGCCGACCTCGTAGGCCGACAGGTGTTCGGGTCTGAACGGCACGATGTCGGTTTCCAGCACCGGCTTGGGGTTGATGCCTCCGGTCTTGTAGCCGGTCGAGAACTGGATATACGTCATGAGATCCCGCGTCCACTGGTACTGCAGCGCGATCTTCGGGTCCACCCGGCGCAATGACGTGCTGCCGCCGGCCGTGGGCGAATAAGCGGACGTTCCGGGAGTGAACAGGGGGTTCGCGGGCACGCTCGCCGTATAGGTGTGATCGAAGCCCTGTTCCTTCTCCTCCGTGCTGTAGCGAGCGCCCACTTCCAGACTCAGCGCGTCGGTCGCGTGGTAGATTCCATGAAGAAAGCCCGAAACCGTGTGTTCGCGTGTCAGGTCGTTGATGTTGAAGTTCAGGCCATACGCACCGTCGGGCGCGAAAGGCAGCACGCCGGGCGGCACGATCACGAGCGTCGGCAGCTCAATGTGGCCACCGTAGACGCCGAAGGACGTGTAGTAGTACGCCCCCGCGATCCAATCGAGGCGATTGTCAAACAGCTTGCCACTCAATTGCAGCTCTTCGCTGAACTGGCGATGGTCGAGAATGTTGTCCTCGAGGTAGGTTGGTAACGGGGTGCCATCCGTGTTGGCGAACTCCGAACGGTACTTCTGGTACGCCATGATGTTCTTGACGTGGATGTCAGCGGAGGCGTTCCAGTCGACCGTCGCGGCGACGCCGCGGAAGAACTCCTGATTCACTGGTGAGACGCTGTACCCCGTGCCAGGGTTCGTGTAGGACGAAAAGCTCCTGTAGGGATTGCCCGTCACGAAGGCGGGGCTGCTGATATTGAGTCCATACAGTGGCTGGGCCACGACCTGATTGTAGAGCGCTGTCTGGGAATCGGGTGGCGCGGGATTCTGGACGAGGAGATCCTCGGCGCCCGCTTCGCTGCGATCGTCCAGGAGCTCACCGCGCAACGTGACAGTCAGGTCATCGTTCACGAGCCACTTCAACGCCGCGCGCAGAGACGTCACGTTCTCGCCACCTTCGGTGCCGACCTGGCATCCTGCAGCGGAGGTGGCTGCCTGCAGATTGCCCGCCAGTCTCGGGTTGGCACAGGCAAAGTCGATCCGATCCACGTACCCGTCCATCCTGTTCGACGCACCCGAGACACGCAGAAACAGACTGTCCGCGATCAGCGGCACATCGAAGCTGGCCTTGACGAACTCCCGGTGGAAGCTGCCATAGCCGACCTGTACGGCACCGGATCCATTTCCCCTGGGATCGGGCGTGTACAGCAGGATGG
>Ga0335069_10002551_pt1 | contig 27941 bp, 16 predicted proteins | sample Lox_Sample_11_FD_206714 | JGI IMG/M metagenome (GOLD analysis project Ga0335069, IMG submission 206714) | Soil microbial communities from Loxahatchee National Wildlife Refuge, Florida, United States - Lox_Sample_1.1 | ecosystem: Environmental > Terrestrial > Soil > Wetlands | place: USA...
GGGCCATCGTCTTCGAGCAAAAGGACGTGGAGGTCCCGAAGAGCTGGTCGCAGCTCGCGACGAACGTCGTCGCCTCCAAGTATTTCCGAGGAGCCCTCGGCTCGCCGGCCCGGGAGCGCTCCGTCCGAACGCTCGTCTCCCGGGTGGTGCGGACCATCTCCGCCTTCGGGCGCCGGGACGGCTACTTCGCCACCGAGGAGGACGCCCAGACCTTCGAGGCCGAGCTCGCCCACCTCCTCTACCGCCAGAAGATGAGCTTCAACTCGCCGGTCTGGTTCAACGTCGGGGTGGAGGAGCACCCGCAGTGCTCCGCCTGTTTCATCAACTCGGTCGACGACTCGATGGACTCGATCCTCCGGCTCGCTCACACCGAGGGCATGCTCTTCAAGTACGGCTCGGGCACCGGCTCGAACCTGTCCCGCATCCGCTCCTCCCGGGAGCGGCTCTCCGGCGGCGGCGAGGCCTCGGGCCCGGTCTCCTTCATGCGGGGGTTCGACGCCTTCGCCGGGGTGATCAAGTCGGGCGGCAAGACCCGCCGGGCGGCCAAGATGGTCATCCTGGACGTCGACCATCCGGACGTGACCGAGTTCATCTCCTGCAAGGCCGACGAGGAGAGGAAAGCCTGGGCGCTCATCGAGGCCGGCTACGACGGCGGCTTCAACGTCCACGGCGGCGCCTACGACTCGGTCTTCTTCCAGAACGCCAACCACTCCATCCGGGTCACCGACGCCTTCATGCGCGCGGTGGTGGAGGACCGAGACTGGCAACTCAAGGCGCGGACCGACGGCCGGGTGCTCGACACCATCCGGGCGCGCGACCTCATGAAGCAGATCACCGAGGCCGCTCACCTGTGCGGCGACCCGGGGCTGCAGTTCGACACCACCATCAACGCCTGGCACACCTGCCCCGGCACCGACCGGATCAACGCCTCCAATCCCTGCTCGGAGTACATGTTCCTCGACGACTCGGCCTGCAACCTCGCCTCCCTGAACCTCATGCACTTCCGGTCGATCGACGGGGGCTTCGACGCCGAGTCGTTCAAGCGGGCGGTGGACCTCACCATCCTCGCCCAGGAGATCCTGGTCTCGGGCGCCCGCTACCCCACCGACGCCATCGCCCGCAACAGCGAGGCCTACCGTCCGCTCGGCCTGGGATACGCCAACCTGGGCGCCCTGCTCATGGCGAGCGGCCTCCCCTACGACTCGGACGGGGGGCGGGCCTTCGCCGCCGCCATCACCGCCCTCATGACCGGCGAGGCCTACGCGATGAGCGCCCGGATCGCCGAGCGGGTGGCCCCCTTCCAAGGCTACGAGCGGAACCGGGAGCCCTTCCTCGGGGTGGTCCGCAAGCACGCGCAGCACGTCGACCGGATCGACCCGACCCTGGTCGACGGCGCCCTGCTCGGGGCCGCGCGCGACGCCTGGGCCGAGGCCCTCCACCTCGGACAGGCAAGCGGCTTCCGAAACGCCCAGGTGACCGTCCTCGCCCCCACCGGCACCATCGGCTTCATGATGGATTGCGACACCACAGGGATCGAGCCCGACATCGCGCTCGTGAAGTACAAGAAGCTCGTGGGCGGCGGCATGCTCAAGATCGTGAACAACACCGTCCCCCTGGCGCTCCAGAAGCTCGGCTACTCCGCCGACGCCATCACCGGGATCCTGCAGTTCATCGACGAGATGGAGACCATCGAGGGCGCCCCCGACCTGCGCTCGGAGAACCTCCCCGTCTTCGACTGCGCCTTCAGGCCGCGCAACGGGTCACGGTCCATCCCCTACATGGGCCACATCCGGATGATGGGGGCGGTCCAGCCCTTCCTCTCCGGGGCCATCTCCAAGACCGTGAACATGCCGAACTCGGCCACCCCCGAGGAGATCGAGCACGCCTACCTCGAGTCCTGGAGGCTCGGGCTCAAGGCGGTGGCCATCTACCGAGACGGCTGCAAGCGGAGCCAGCCCCTCAACACCAGCAAGAAGGAGGCGGAGAAGGCCCAGGCCGGCACCGAGCCCCGCCTGGCCCGGCGCCGCCTGCCCGACGAGCGCCGCTCCATCACCCACAAGTTCTCCATCGGGGGCCACGAGGGGTACATGACGGTGGGCATGTACGACGATGGGGCCCCGGGCGAGTTGTTCATCACCATGGCCAAGGAGGGCTCGGTGGTCTCGGGCCTCATGGACAGCTTCGCCACCGCCATCTCCATGGCCCTGCAGTACGGCGTGCCCCTGCGCGTCTTGTGCGAGAAGTTCAGCCACACCAGGTTCGAGCCCTCCGGCTTCACCGGCAACCCCGACATCCCCATCGCCAAGTCGATCACCGACTACATCTTCCGGTGGCTGGCTCTGAAGTTCTTGCCCGTGGAGGACGGCACCGGCCTGCCCGCGCCCGCCCTGCTCAGCCCCGGCCAGGCCCCGGCGAAGCCCTCCTCCTCCGAGGCTACCCTCGTCATGAGGCCGCTCCCCGCCGCCTCCCCTCCGGCCTTGACCGGGCCCAACGGCTCGAACGGCTTCACTCACGCGCACGAGACGGACGCTCCGCCCTGCCCGACCTGCGGGTCCATCACCATCCGCAACGGCGCCTGCTACAAGTGCGTGAACTGCGGGTCGACGACGGGCTGCAGCTAGGGAACCCTAGCGGCGGGGGGGCCCCCCCACCCGGCGAGCCCTCTAGTGGAAGTTCCTCGCCCGGTCCTTGACGGGCGGGGCGAGGGCCAGGGGCGCCATCGAGTCCACCCGCACGTTCACCACGAGCCCGTTTCGCTCCACCCGGCCCCGGGCGACGAGGAAGGGAGCGCCGCGCACCACCGGGCGGAACCGCTCGTACACGTCCGGCATCACCACGAGGTTCGCGATCCCGGTCTCGTCCTCCAGGCTCACGAACACGATGCCGCGAGCCGTCTCCGGCCGCTGGCGGACGATCACCATGCCCGCCACCTCCACCGGCGCCCGGTCCGGGAGGCGTCCCAGTTCGCGAGCGGTCCGCACCCGGTCGCTTCCCAACCCCGGGCGGACCACCGCCATCGGGTGGCTCCGGACCGAGAGGCCGGTCGCCGCGAAGTCGGCCGAGATCTCCTCGGCCGCGCTCGCGACCTCTAGCTCCGGCTCGGGCTCGGCCGGTGCCAGCCCGGCGAAGAGGTCGCCGCCGTCCCCCTCGAGTCCCAGGCTCCGCCACAGCGCGCTCCGGCGGTCGCCGGCCAGGGAACCCAGCGCCCCCGCCTCCGCCAGCCGGAGGAGCCAGGCGCGGGAGAGGCGTGCGCGCCGCACCAGGTCGGACAGGGAGACGAACGGGCCCGCCGCCCGGACTCGAAGGAGGGCCTCCCCCACGCTGCGGGGCAGGCCCCGGACCGCATTCAGCCCCAGGCGGAGGGCGGGAGCCTCCCCGGGCTGGGGAGGCTCCCCCGGCCCTGCCCCCTCGAGCCTCGAGTCCCAGCCGCTTTGGGCCACGTCGCAAGCCCGCACCACGACCCCGTGCCGCTTCGCGTCCTCGACCAGGGTGTGCGGTGCGTAGAACCCCATGGGCTGGCTGTTGAGGAGGGCGCAGGCGAAGACCGCAGGGTGGTACCGCTTGATCCAGGCCGAGGCGTACACCAAGAGGGCGAACGAGGCGGCGTGCGACTCCGGGAACCCGTAGCCCGCGAAGCCGAGGAGGTGGCGGAAGATGCGCTCCGCGTCCTCGGCGGAAATGTTCCGCTCGGCCATCCCCGCCACGAGCCGCGCCTTCATGGCGGCGAGCCGCTCGTGCGAGCGGCGGTGGGTCATCCCCCGGCGCAGTTCGTCCGCCTCTCCCGGCGTGAACCCGGCCGCCACCACCGCGAGCCGCATGGCCTGCTCCTGGAAGAGCGGGACGCCCAGGGTCTTCGCCAGCACCGGCTCGAGGGGGGCGTAGGGGTAGCTCACCCTTTCCTTTCCGTCGCGGCGGCGGAGGTAGGGGTGGATCATCCCTCCCTGAATGGGCCCGGGGCGGATGATGGCCACCGAGATGACGAGGTCGTAGAAGTTCCGCGGCTTGAGGCGCGGGGCGAGCCCCATCTGCGCCCGTGACTCGACCTGGAACACCCCGATCGAATCGGCCCTGCACAGCATGTCGTAGACCGCCCGATCCTCGGCCGGGATGGTGGCGAGCGAGTCGGGGTGCGGCACCGGGGTCTCGAGCGCCGGGGCCGGGCGGTGGCGGGCGAGCAACGACAGCCCGCGGGAGAGCGCGGTCAACATGCCCAGGGCGAGCAGGTCCACCTTGAGCAGGTTCAGCTCGGCCAGATCGTCCTTGTCCCATTGCACGATGGTCCGGTCCGGCATCGCCGCCGGCTCGATGGGGACCGTCTCGCACAGCGGCCGCCGGGTGATGACGAACCCGCCGACGTGGATGGACAGGTGCCGGGGGAAGCCCTCGAGCTCGCGGGCGACGGCCAGCGTCAGCCGCACCCGCTCCGAGTCGACTGCGTCGAGGCCGGCCTGGGCGACGAGGTCCGGCCCCACCTCGTCGAGGCCGTCGTAGGTGCCCACCTGCTTGGTCAGCCGGTCGACCTGGCCGAGCGAGAGGCCCAGGGCCTTGCCCGCGTCCCGCAGCGCCGACTTGGCACGGTAGGTGATCACCTCGCACACCATGCCGGCCCGGTCGCGACCGTACCTTTGGTAGACGTACTGCATCACCTCCTCCCGGCGTTCGTGCTCGAAGTCGACGTCGATGTCTGGGGGCTCGCCCCGCTCGGCGGAGATGAACCGCTCGAAGAGGAGCCCCATCCGCACCGGGTCGATGGAGGTGATGCCCAGCACGTAGCAGAGGGCGGAGTTGGCGGCGCTGCCCCTCCCCTGGCAGAGGATCCCCCGCGAGCGGGCGAACCGCACCACGTCCCAGACGGTGAGGAAGTAGCTCGCGTACCCGAGATCGTCGACGAGCTCGAGCTCGCGGGAGAGCTGTCGGGCCACCTCCTCGGGGGGATCGCCGTCGTACCTCCAGCGCGCCCCCTCCTCGACCAGCGCCCGCAGAAGCCTCATCCCGGTGAGGGCGGCGAGGGGGCCCGGGTCGTCCCGCCCCCCCGTCTCCCGATCCGGGGCGGCGAGCTCCGCCGCTGACCCGGGCCCCGAGGGGCTCGCCCGGAGCACGGGGGCGGTGACCGGGACGCCGGGGCGGTTGGCCTGGTGGGGGCTCGAGGTCGCCACCGCCGCTCCCCCCGCCAGCGCCCCGGGCTCGACCAGCACGGGAGGAAGCGGGTGCTCGCCCCGGATCTCGTCCATCCGGAACCGGCAGGCGTGGGCGACCTCCGCTGCGGTCCAAAGCCCCTCGGGGAAGTCCTTCCACAGCCGGGCCATCTCCGCCGGTCCCTTGAGCGTGCGCTCCGCGTTGGGGAAGAGGCGCCGCCCCGCCTTCTCCACCGTGGTGCCGAGCCGGACGCAGGTGAGGACGTCCTGCAGCATCTGGCGCTCGCGGAGGTGGGTGTGCACGTCGTTCACGACCGCGACGCGGATGCCCAGCCGCCGGCCGACCGCCCGGGCCGCCAGCACCCGCGCCTCCTCCCCGGCCACGCGGTGGCGCGAGATGGCCAGGGCGAGCCTGCGGCCGAAGACCTCCCGGGCCCGGGCCGCCACCTCCCCGTCCGCGCCCGGGTAGAGGGCGAAGAGCCCGCGCGCGGCCGCGGCCACCGCCTCGAGCGGCACGCGGACCTCCTCCTTCTCGCGGCGGGCCGGCGCCTCCTTCCCCCCCGCCGCGGCCGGATCGTGGCCGCAGTGGGCCCAGGTGACGAGCCGGCACAGGCCGGCGTACCCCTCCCGGTCCTGGGCGAGCAGGACGATCCGGACGCTCCGGCCCAAGTCGAGCCCGCTCACCTCGATCTCCGCACCCACCACCAGAGGGAGCCCCAGCCGACGCGCCTCGGCGTGGGCGCGGACCATGCCGTAGAGGCCGTTCACGTCGGTGAGCGCGAGCGCCGAAAGGCCCAGCTCGGCCGCGCGCCGCACCAGCTCCTCCGGGTGGCTCGCCCCCTCGAGGAAGGAGAAGCACGACTTGCACCGGAGCTCGGCGTAGCACGGGGCACCCGCCTCCTCGTCACGAGCCCGCCCGAGGGGGTCCTGGGGGATGGGGGAGGCCATCAGTCGAAGAACCCGTGCAGGTAGAGGCGCCCGTCGGCGCCATCGCGGTAGATCCAGCACTCGCCCAGGCCTTCCAGCCGGACGCGGTAGTAGTCGCGATCGAATCCTTCCGACCACCACTCGCCGGCGAGTCGCTCCGGGCCCTCGTACCCCAGCACGGCCCGGTCCTCCCCTGCCACCCGGATCGCCGTGAGCCGTCCCCCCTCCCCCTCCGCCACCACCGGCTGCGGCTTGGGCAGTAGCCGCGTGGGGCGGTGGGCGGCGTCCTCCGGGACCGCCACCCTGGCCTGCGGCCGCCGCGGCCTCGACCGAAACGGAACGGCCCGGTACGCGCGCTCCGGTCGGTACCGCTCGATGGGCTCCGCCGCAAACACTGACTCGTCGCCGAGCCGGGCGGCGAGCCGGGAAAGCACCGTCTCCAGTGCCGCGACCGCCTCGGGCCGGTCGCCGAATGCGAGCTGCTCGACGGCAACGGGCGCGACCTCCACCGCGGTCAGCCGCAGCGCCAGCACCGCGGCCGGCAACCGCAACGAGAAGAGCTGTTCCTTGAGCGGAACGAGCCAGCGCCCCGGGGCGGGGGTGGGCAGGGACAGCGGGACCACGATCCGCTCCTCGCCGCGGGGATCGAGCTTCAGGACGAGCTTGAGCCGCGTGGCTCCGAGCCCGCGCCCCGAGAGGCGCGCCGCCACCCGGTCGGCGAGCCGCTTCACCACGAACAGGAGCGGCTCGACGCCCTCCGCCGGGGCCTCCAGCTCCGCCCCCTCCTCCGGCAGCGTCCTCGGGACGAAGGGGGCGAGCGGGGACTCGTCCTCGCCCCGCGCCAGCCGCGCCGCGAGGACGCCTTCCGGGCCGAAGCGGTGCGCCAGCGTTCCCTCGGGCAGGCGCGCCAGCCCGCCGGCATCGGACACCCCCAGCTCCGCGAGGCGAGCGGCGATCGCCGGCCCGACCCCCAGCGCGTCGACGGGCAGCGCCGCGAGGGCCTGCCCCGCCCCCGCCGGCGGGACCCACTCGATCGATCCGGAGGCGTGCCGGGCGAGGGCCCGCGCCGGGGCTCGCCCGGTGGCGACCGCGGCCCGCGTCCGGTACCCCATCTCGGCGACGAGCGACCGGGCCCGCGCCGCGAGCTCGCGCTCGCCCGCCTCGAGGCCCGCGCCCCGCCCGGCCAAAAGATGGGCAGCGCTCGCGTCGAGAAGGAGCGCGTCGGGCGGGACCACCTCGACCGCCGGCGCGAGGGCGAGCAATGCCTCGGCCAGGGCGCACAGCGCGGCGCGATCGCCGGAGGCGTCGAGCGGAACCATCTCGAGCCGCCCCAGCGCGCCGAGGGCCTGGGCCGCCGTCATCCCCGGCCGCACGCCGGCCGCGCGCGCCGCCTCCTCGCAACAGACCACGCGCCCCTCGTCGAGGACCGCGATCGGCCTCCGCTCGCCCGGCCGGGCGGAGGTGGGCTCGGGGAGCGGCGCAGGGGAGAGCCGCCCGGCCTCTCGCGAGCGGCGGAGCCGCTGCAGCGGCAGATCCGGGACCTGGATCGCCAGCACCCGCGGCGCCCGCTCCCGCCCCCGCCCCCGGGGCGGGCTCTCGGCCTCGGGAACGTCGCCCGGGCGCTCGCCCGCGCTCTCCCCGGCGCCATCGACCCGCGGCGGTGAGGACCGCTCAGGCCACATGGCGGTCCCCCGCCAGCGCTCCCCCGCCCGCGGCCCGGCGGGCCACGATCCGCCCCTCCTGCGTGGACAGCTCGAGCCGCACGGCCGCGGGGAGGCGCACGGACGCCCGGGAGGGGGCGAGCCAGATCGCCAGGGCTCCGCCTCTCTCCGCCGCCGCCTGCAGGCGGCGCGCGATCGCGTCCCATCCGCGCTTCCCCCGGGGGATCGGGACGTCCAGCACGATCGCCGCGAACGCCCCGGAGCCGAGCAACGCCTCCGCTGCCCAGAGGCAGCCGTACGCGAGAGGCTCGTCCCCCACTGCCACCGGTCCCGCCAGCTCCCCTGCCCCAACCCCGGGGCCGGCCGGGGCCGTACCGGGCCTCACGATGAGGAGGCGCCCGAGGTCCACCCCCCGTGCCGCCGCGGCGGGCGGGTACATCTCCCCCCGGCCGTCCACCCAGGCGAAGAGCTCCTCCTCCCCGAGGGATGCGAGCACCGAGAGCGCCACGGCGGTCTTTCCGCTCGCCTGGCCACCGGCGAGCACCGAGATCGCCCCGCGGGGAAACCCGCCGCCGGGGAGAGCGGCATCGATCTCCTTTAGCCCCGTCGGCACCACCCCGCTCCGCCGCGCGGGCCGGCGCTCGATCCGCCGGATCGCCTCCTTGAGCTCGGCGAGCATGCGAAGGCGATCGTCTGGCTCGGGGGACCGCATCGCGAGACCGCTCCTCCTCGAACATATCTGCTCGCATGTTCAGGTAGCAAGCCGGTCTGACATACCGCCGGGAGACCTAAGAACCCTAGCGAGGACGCTGGGATCTCGACCTCATGACCCCCTCGCGGGGACGGTACGCCCCGAAGGTCCGAGCCGAGAATCGCGACTCGGGCAAGCGACATGGAGGCCGTCGGGAGCGCGGGCGCGCCGGGAGCTCGCTCCCTCTTCGAGCGGAGGGGACGAAAACGGCAAGGGGGGCAAGGGGCGCGCCCCCGGCCCGCCGACGCCGGCCCGCGGGGCCAACGAGACCTCGTCCACCCACCCTGTGAGGCAAGCGTGCCCGAGGCCTCTTCCAAGCCTAGCGACCGGCCGCGACCTTCTCCTTCCGCTCGTGTTCGGCGATCTCGGCCCGGACCTTATCCATGTCGAGCGTCTGGGCCTGCGAGACGAGGTGCTCGAGGGCCGCCTCTGGCAGTGCGCCGGGCTGGGCGAACACGAGCACGTGGTCCCGAAGGATCATGAGCGTGGGGATCGAGCGGATGTCGAAGGAGGCAGCGAGCTCCTGCTCGTCCTCGGTGTTCACCTTGGCGAAGGTGATGTCGGGGTGCTTCTCCGACACCTTCTCGTAGGTGGGGGCGAACATCCGGCAGGGGCCGCACCAGGGCGCCCACCAGTCGATGAAAACGATCCCGTCCTTCTCAACCACCTCTTGGAAGCTGTCCTTCGTCACGGCCACGGTGGCCATCGGCTCCCCTTTCCTCGTCGGCCCTTCCTCAAGGCCTTCTCGCTAGGTGTGATCCAGGAGGGCGCGGTAAGGTTCGGCCCGGATGGGCTCCGCGGCGCAGGGGCGCGACCGCGGGCCCGGGCGGAGCGGCCCCGCCGGCCCCCTGGGGTGTACGCTCCATCTCTCGCTCCGCCTATCTCGAGGGCGGATACTTGTGCAGCTTGCGCTGGAGCGAGCGCCGGTGGATGCCGAGCCGCCGGGCGGCCTCCGAGATGTTGCCGCCGCAGTCGGTGAGCACCCTCTGGATGTGTTCCCACTCGGCCCGCGCCAGGGACGGCGTCTCGATCCCCCTCTCCTTCGCGGTGTTGGTGCCGTGGAGAGCGGCCAGGATCTCGTCCGCATCGGCGGGCTTGGGGAGGTATCCCACCGCCCCCTCGCGGACCGCCTCGACCGCGGTGGCGATGCTGCCGTAGCCGGTGAGCATGAGCACGCGGGTGGAGGGATCCTGGCGGCGCAGCTCGCGCAGCACGTCGAGGCCCGAGCCCCCCGGCATCTTCAGGTCCACCACCGCCATCTCGGGCGAGTCCTTGGCGGCCTCGCGCAGCGCCTCTTCGGCCGAGCCCGCGGTCCGCACCTCGTACCCGCGGTCGCGGATGGCGGTGGCGAGCCGCTCCCGGAGCACCTCGTCGTCGTCCACGAGGAGAATGCTGGGCAAGGTCTCCTGGTTCTCTTCGGTCGTCATTCCGTTCTCCTCTCGCCGGCCTGCGTGGCCGGCAGCTCGATGGTGGCCTCCGTCCCGACTCCGGGGGAGGAGGTGATGCGGAGCTCGCCGCCGAGCTGCTCGGCGAGCGCCCGAGTGAGGAACAGTCCCAGTCCCATCCCCTCGCCCGGGACCTTGGTGGTGAAGAACGGCTCCCCGACGCGCGCGAGCACGTCCGGGGGCATCCCCCGGCCCCGGTCGACGACGGTGGCATGGAGTCGCCCCCCCTCGACCCCGGTGCGAAGCACGACGGGCGCCTGCGGCGGGGAGGCCTGCACGGCGTTCTTGAGAAGCCCGCGCAGGGTCTCGGCCAGGGCCTTGGGGGGACCGAGGATGGCGGCCCCTCCCGCCTCGGGGGACGTTTCCACCGCGATCCGTTCCCGCGCCGGAAGTCCCGAGAGCGCCTGCTCGATCCAGCGCGGCACGGGGATGAGCACGAACGACTCCCCCATGTTCGCTCCGGACTGTGCCGACATCCGGTCGAGGATCTCGCGGCAGCGGGCGATCTGATCGCGCACGAGCTGCAGGTCGGCCCGCACCTCGGCGGACACCGTGTCCTTGAGCGATCGCTGGAGCTCGCGGGTGACGATGGCGATGGTGCCGAGGGGGGTGGACAGCTCGTGCGCCGCCCCGGCGGCCAGGGTGGCGAGCGCGGCCAGCTTCTCCCGCTGGTCGGCGCGCGAGCGCGTCTCCCGCAGCTCCCGCTCCCGTACGGAGAGCGTGCGGGTCAGCTGGTGAACGAACAGGACCACGAACACCGAGGCGACGAGAAGGGCGACCCACATGCCCCCGAGGTGCACCCGGAGCAGCCTCTCCTCCTCCAGCGCGGAGTGGATGTGATGGCCGAGCCCCGCGACGCGCTCGTCGAGGAAGAGGGCCCCGTAGCCGCAGAGGCTGGTGAGGAGAATGAGCCAGGACCAGCGCGGGGGCAAGAGCACCGCGGCGAGCGCCACGTTCACGAGGTAGAGGGTGGAGAAGGGATTCGCCGCGCCGCCGGTCAGGTAGAGGATGACGGTGAGGGCGATCGCGTCGACGACCATCACCGCGGCGATGACGCCGTCCGTGGCGCGCGCCCTCCGGGCCACGGCCCACAGGCCGAGGTTCAAGAACGCCTCGCCAAGGAGCACGAGCGCGAGCGTGCCGAGCGGCAGGGCGACCCGGGTGAGGATCTGCCCAGCCGCCACCATCGCCACCTGGCCGAGGATCGCCCACCAGTGGAGGTGGACGAGCCAGGTGAGATTGTGCCGCCGCTGCTCGCTCCGCGTGGAGAGGGGCCGCACGCCTGGCGAGCCTCCTACCCGTTTCTCCCCCGCCCCGTGGCCCGGCGCGGCGATCTGAACCCGGAACACCTGACCTCGCCTCGTGAATTCGATGGAAGCTAACACAAACGGGGAGCCGGCAGTGGAAGAGCCGCTCGCCCTCCCAATAGCCGGCTTCCCCGCCGCGTGAACCCGACCTATTGCCGAATCGCCCTCCTCCGTCTAGCGTCTCTCGCCCATGCGAGGGCGACGACGAACGATCGCGTCCGTTTTGGCCGAGGCGCTTTCGAAGGACCCGCGGGCCCGGAGCGCGGCCCTCGCTGCCGCATTCGCCGAGGCCATGGGCCCGCGCCTCGCCAAGGAGGCCTCGTTCCGGGGCCTGCTCGGCGACGGCAAGCTCCTCGTCTTCGTAAGGACGGAAAGCTGGGCCGAGCAGCTCGCGACGCTCGCCCCCGACATCTGCGCCCGTCTCGAAGCCCGCCTGGGACCGGGCGCGGCCCCCGGACTGCAGATCCGCGTGGGCCCGCCCCGGTGATGGACGCGTGGCACGCCTCCTCGCCCCCCCCACCTCTACTACCGCCCTGTTGGCGGTGGTGCTCGCGGCCTGTGCCGGAGCGAGCTCCACGAACCCGCCGGCCCCTGCGAGGGGCCTGCCCCCCCCGCGGCCGGTGGGATCCCCTCCCCCGGGGAGCTATGGCGTGGAGCCGGCCGTCTCCCTCACGCCGCTCGAGGCGAGCGCGGTCGAGGTGGCGAGGGCGCAGCTCGCACAGGGCACGCGGCGGCCCGAGCTCTCCGGGGCACTGACCGCAGCCGCGCGGCTTCTCGCCCGCCGCGCCAGCTCGAATGGCGACGACCCCCTGGGGCGCTCCGCGGTCCGCGACGCCCTGGCCGCCGCCTCTTCCTTCGACCCTGCTCCCTCCGCCTTCCTGGTCCGCGCCAGCCCCGCTCGCCTGGAGCAGGCGATCGCGCGCGCGATCGCTCCGGGAAGCGCGACCCACGTCGGGGCCGGCGTGGTCGAGTCCGGAGCTCAGGCCTTGGCGGTCGTGCTGACCTCGAGCCGCGCTGCTCGCCTCGATCGCTTCCCGAACAGCGCCGCCTTGGGGGAGCAGGCGCTTCTCTCGGGCGAGCTCGCGGCCGGGTTTCACGCCCCACGGGTCTTCGTCACGGTTCCCTCCGGCGAGGTAGAGGAGCGCGAGGTGACGGGCACGAGGACCTTCCGGGCGCACGTCCCCTTCGAGGAGCGCGGCCGCTACCTGGTCGAGCTCGTGGGGGAGGGCTCTTCCGGACCGACCGTTCTTGCGCTCATGGTGGTCGCGGTGGGCGGGGCGGCGATCGAGGGTCCTCGCGCCGTCGGCGGCGAGGACCCGGTGGAGGCCCTGCAGGCCGAGGCGAGGGTGGTGGCGGCGCTCTCGGCGCTGCGGGTCGGCCGCGGCCTCCCCCCCTTAAGCCCCTCTGCTGATCTGGCCGCGGTCGCTCGCCGGCACAGTGCAGCCATGTGTGCGGCCGGCAAGGTGGCCCACGTCGTGCCCGGCAGCCCCGGCCCGGGCGAGCGACTCATGCACGCGAACATCGGATTCGCGCGGGTGTACGAGAACGTGGCCGCCGCACGCACCGCCCTGGAGGCCCAGGACGCGGCGGTGGAGAGCCCGGCCCACCTGAAGAACATGCTCGAGCCCGCGGTCACCCGCGTGGGCGTCGGAATCGCGCGCGAGGTACTCTCCTCGGGAGACCCGCGCGTGTACCTGACCGAGATCTTCGTCGAGCCCGCCGAGGACGCCCTCGGGGGTCCCCTCACCCCCGAGGCGCGAGTCCGGGTGGCGCTCTGGAACGAGCGCGCCCGTCTCGGCCTTCCCCCGCTCACGGCCGACGCGGCCCTGGATGAGCTGGCGCGCGAGGGTGCCGACGAGCTCAGGCGACGCGACGCGAAGGAGGCTCCCGACCTCGCTCCCCGGGCGTTCGCGCTCCGGCGCACCCTCGCGGCGGTGGACGCCTTCGTGGCGAGCGCCCCGGGGGAGGCGGCGCGATCGCAGAACCTGCGCGACGCCCGCTTTCACCGGGTCGGGGTCGGGGTGATCGAGGCCTCGAGCCCAAGGTTCGGGGCCGGTCGGCTCTTCATCGCGGTGGTCTACACGGACTGATGCGTCGGTTACACCATCCGCCGCTGAGTGGCATAGCTCTCCACCCCGCCCTCCATCCTGGGCTGGATGGCGTGCAGCTCGCAGCGGGCGCAGCTCCAGCTGTTCCAGCCTCGGCTCACCGCTTCGTCGAGGCAGCCGTCATAGTGGGCGCAGAACAGGTTCCGGTGCCCCTCCACCCCTCGGTCGGGATTGATCGGTGCGGTCAGCTCGGTGGGACACGGCTTGGCGAACACGGTGGACTCCTTCGGATGGACGGAGACATCCTCTCCAAGGCGACACATGGGTGCGCCTGTGCGCGATGGGCCCCTCCCGTCGTCACTCGCCCCCTACCCCACTCGTGGCGAGCCATTGAGCGGCCCGTGGTGCGAATGGTTGCTACCGGTCCTTCGCTCGGCTGGTTGGCCGTATATCGCGCCCCTCGATGGAGCGAGTCAAGACCATGAGACCCCTTACCGGGGTAGGCCGGTCGGCTGGCCCGAGAATCCCCGGCCGATCAGCCGCTTGGCCGGGCGCGGGTCGACGGCGCCTCTTCGTCGCGCTCCTCGTCACCCTCTCGTGGGTGAGGGCCCGTGCCACCGACTCGCCGGTCTGCGACTGGCTCGTCGCCATAGGGGACTCCGCCCAGTCTCTGTCCAGCGACGAGCCCGAACGTGCGGAGGCCGCCGCCCGCCGGGCCGCCGCCGCCCGGCCACGGGGTGCGGCCGGCGCTCGGGCATCGGCGGCACTCGGGCTAGCGCTCCTCGCCCGCGGCCTTCCCGGGCCGGCCGCCGAGGTCCTGGAGGTGGCGCTCGCGCCTCCCACCGTCCCGGCCCGCACTCACCTCGAGTTCTTGCGCGGAGAGGCCCTGCTCCTCGCCGGGGACGCCCCCGATGCCGCGCGGGTCCTGTCTCACGCCGCCCGCCCAAAGCGCCTGCTCGTCAGCCGCAAGGCTTCTTTCCTCGAGGGACGGGCGCTCCTCCTCGCGGGCCTGCCGGCCGAGTCGGTGTCCGTGCTCGTCCCGCTGCTCTCGAAGTACCCGGACGATCCGGCCGCCTCCGCAGCGCGGATCGACCTCGCAGCGGCGCGGCGCGCCGAAGGAGACGAGGAGGGAGCGGTGGTCCTCTACCGGGAGGTCTGGCTCTCCGCCACGCCTCCCGAGGCCGAGGTCGCCGGGGACCGCCTCGAAGCCTGGCGGGTCGCCGGCGGGCCGGTCCCCCCGTCCACCTGGCAGGACCACCTCCTCAGGGCCGATCGGCTCCTCGTGGGCGGCCGGCCCGAGGACGCGTTGAGCGAGTTGGAGCGCGCCGGCAACGACGAGTCGGCACCCCCCGATCGACTCCAGGCTTACCGTTCCGCGGCACTCGCCGCGCTGGGGCGGCTACACGACGCGGCCCGGCTCGCCGAGCCGCTGCGCCAGAGCCCGGACCCCGAGGTGAGCCGCACGGCGGAGCTCGTCCTCGCCCGAGACGCCGCCCGAGAGGGCCAGGTGGACGAGGCCATCGATCACTACCGCCGCGTGAGCGCGTCGACCGCGGCCGTTCCCGGCCTCTCCCCCCCTCGCCTCCGCGAGCTGGGGGACGAGGCCGCCTACCTCGCCGCCTGGTTGCCCTATGACGCGGGCGACTACGCCCGGGCGGCCGCTTCGCTCGAGGCCTTCGGCCGATCGCGCCCCAGGTCTCGGCGGGCCGAGGATGCCCTGTGGTTCGCCGCCTGGTCGCTCGTCCGGGCGGGGAAGAGGGCCGAGGCCGCCCGGGCCCTGCACGGGCTCTCGGATGGGCCCCTGGCCGACGCCGCCGCCTACTGGGAGGGGCGGCTTCGCTACGGGGCGCGAGAGGCCAGTCTCTTGAGGCGCGCCTCCGCCCTGGGCGGCGACGGCTGGTACGGCTTCCTCGCCCGCGCCCGCCTCGCCGCCATCGGAGAGCCCATCCCGCGCCCGCCGCGCCCGCCCTCCCGGCCCCTCCCGGAGGTGCTCGCCTCCGGCTCCGCCGCCGAGCTGGGGGTGGCGGTGGAGCTCTTCGGGCTCGGGCTCGGCGACGAGGCCATCGAGGAGCTGCACCAGGTGGCGGCCTCGGCGCGGGCCCGCGCCGCCGCCCCGCACCTCGCGCAGCTCGCGGCCTTCGCCGGGGACGCCGAGGTGCCCTTCCAGATGGCCCGCGATCACCTGGGCCCAAGCCGCCGGGTCCTGCGCTGGAGCCACCCCAGCCCCCACGCGGCGATCCTCGAGCCCTCGGCGGCCGCGGCCCACCTCGACCCGGCGCTCGTTTTCGCGGTCATGCGCCGGGAATCGAGCTTCCGGCGGGGGGTTCGCAGCGTAGCGGGCGCCGAGGGCCTGCTCCAGCTCCGCCCCGCCACGGCCGAGCGGATGGCGACCCTCCTCGGCCTGCCCTCCGGCGCCGGGGCGCGGCTCGGCGATCCGGCCGTCAACCTTCCCCTCGGCATCCACTACCTCGGGCTCCTCGCCGCCCGGTTCGAGGACCCGGCGGTGGCGATCGCCGCCTACAATGCCGGGCCGGCGACGGCGGAGGAGTGGGCCCGGGCCCGGGCAGGGATGCCGCTCGACGAGTGGGTGGAGTGCGTGCCCTTCCGGGAGACCCGCCAGTACCTGCGGGCCGTCCTTTCGGACTGGGACGTGTACCGGGAGCTGCGGGGCGAGCTCTCCACCCCGCTCGACCCAACCCGGCCCGTCCCCTTGCCCGTCAAGGGTGTGCAGTTCTGACTAGGAGAACGCCGCTTCGCCGCCCTCGAGCGAGGCGGTCAGCCGACCCCGTCCCCCTCCGCCACCGCCTTCAGGATGGCCGCTCCCATGCGGCGCATCACCGAGGGGGTCACCCCGTGCACGTCGCCCAGGGTGGCCGGGGAGCGCGGCCGGGCCCGGGCCAGGGCGAGAAGGGTGTGATCCCCGAGGACCTTGAACGGAGGGAGGTCGCTCGCCCGCGCCCGCTCCTCCCTCGCGAGGTAGAGGGCGCGGAGGACCCGCGCTCCGGCCCGGTCGAGCTCCCCGAAGCCCCGGATCCGCCGGTATCCCTCGGGGTCGAAGACCCGTTCCCGCGGCTCGACCGCCGCGATGCGGGCGAACTCCTCCCGCGCCGACTCGAGGGCTCCTCGCGACTCGAGCTCCCGGGAGAGGCGAGCGTGCAACGGCAGGAGGTAGCGGGTGTCGAGGGCCGCATAGGCGAGCTGGTCGCTCGTGAGGGGCCGGCGGCCCCAGTCCGACCGCTGGAACGCCTTGGAGAGCTTCACCCCGAAGTGCGCCTCCACGATGGCGGAGAGGCCCAGGGCGGCGTATCCCAGGCGGCGGGCGGCCGCCATGGTGTCGAAGAGGCTTGGGAAGCGCCAGCCGTACTCGCGCCGCAGGCAGCGCACGTCGTAGTCCGCTCCGTGCAGCACCGTCTCCCGCCCGTCGCAGAGGACTTCCCCCAGCGCCCGGACCTCGACCGAGAGGGGATCGACGACGTAGTCCGCCCCGGGAGTGGACACCTGGATGAGGCAGACCCGCTCCCGGTAGACGTGAAAGCTGTTCGACTCCGTGTCCAGGGCGATCACGGGTTCCGCGCGGATGGCCTCGAGGAGCTGCCCCAAGGACCGCGGATCGGAGACGGCCAAGGGGGGCGGCACCGACGACACCCCGCGATTGTAGCGAGGATCGCGCCGGTTCGCCCCGTGCTATATGACCCTCCCCATGGCGCGGGCACGACTGCGCGGCCTCCTCGTCCTCGGTTTCGCGGCCTTGACGATGGCGGCCTTCTTCCTCCTCTCCTTGCCGGTGATGCTCCTCACCGGCTCGGGCGACTTCCCCATGTGGCTGGCGCGCCGCCTGTGGTGCCCGCTCTGTCTATGGGTGAGCGGGTGCCCTCGGCGGGTCGAGCCCCACCCCGCGCTTCCCCAGGGACCGCTCCTCTTCGCCTCGAACCACGAGAGCGCGCTCGACATCTGGGTCCTCGTCGAGCAGCTCCCGCGCTCGGTTCGGTTCGTCGCCAAGCGGGAGCTCTTCCGCATCCCGGTGTTCGGCTGGTACCTGCGGCTGGGAGGCCATGTGGGGGTGGACCGCACCAACCGGGCCCGGGCCATCGAGTCGCTTCGAAAGGCCGCCACCCTGGTCCGGGGCGGGACCTCGCTCATCGTCTTCCCGGAGGGGACTCGCTCCCGCGACGGCCGGGTCCAGCCCTTCAAGAAGGGACCCTTCGCCCTGGCCCTCGAGGCGCAGGTGCCCATCGTCCCGGTGGCGGTCTCGGGCAGCGGGGCGGTGACGCCCCGGGGGCTCATCGCGGTCTGGCCCGGGCCGATCCGGATGGCGATGGGCGAAGCGGTCGATCCCGCCGCCCATCCCGACCGGCGGGCGCTTCTCTCCCTCGTCCGCAGCCGCATCATCGACCTGCACCGCTCCATCGGCGGCAAGGGCGGGGCCCTCGACGGCCCGGAGGCCGCGCTCGGCCTGGAGGGCGTGCGGGTGTAGGTGACCGCCGGTCCTTGGCGCTTGTCCGCCGCGCGGCCCGGGCGGTAGGCTCTCTCGCGCATGAAGGAGAGCGCCCGCCCCGCCGCCCCGCTCGCCGCTGCCGTGCGGGTGAAGGATCTGGCGCTCGACCTCGCCACCGACCTGGCCGAGGGGTACCGGAAGTCCACCCGCTACTTCAAGCTGCGCCTCGCGGTCATCGGCATCTGGCTCGGGCTCTCTCTCCTCACGCTCTGGCTCGCCTGCCCCTCGAGCGGACCTTCGAACTCCCTGGGAGCCGAGGTCCAGGTTTCCGAGACGCTGCTCGGCACCCAGATCTCCATCGAGAACACCTCGGGGCGGATGTGGACCGACGTGACCCTCACCCTCGACGGGGGCTGGCGCTGGGCCACTCCCACCGTACGCGAGGGCCAGCGGGAAGTGGTCGCTGCGAACCGCTTCAAGAGGGATGGCGCGTTCGCACCGACGAACCTCAAGCCCCGGTCGCTCACCATCGAATGTGCCCAGGGCACCGTCACCTCTCCTCTCCCCGGGAGATCGCCGTGACGGCACGGGTCCTCCTCGTCGACGACGACCGGGAGATCTGCGAGTTCCTCGTGACCCTGCTCGAGCTCGAGGGTCTCGAGACGCGGGTGGCTCACTCCGCGGCCGCGGCCCTCTCGAGCGTCCCGGGCGTCGACCTCGTCTTGCTCGACGTCGCCATGCCCGACGTGGACGGGCTCGAGGTCTGCCGGCGCATGCGCCGATCCGGCTATTCGGGCCCGATCCTGGTCGTCTCGGCCCGGCCCGGTCCCGACCTCCCCCGCAAGGCCAAGGAGGCGGGCGCGAACGGCTTCGTCCGCAAGCCCTTCGACAACGCCGAACTCCTGACCCGGATCCGCGCCCTGCTCTAGCGAGGCCCCTGCCCGAGGGATTCTCGGGCGAAGGGGTGGCGAGACCCCGCGAGTCGTGGGATCGAGGCGGCGACCTTAGGCCGAGAGCCCGGGGCGGCTAGGCGGCGTCCCGCTCCACCGGCTGCAGGTAGCGATTCAAGAACTGCTTTGTCTTGAGCTCCACCTGGCGGACGCGCTCGCGCGACACTCCCCAGCGCTTGCCGATCTCCTCGAGCGTTCGCGGCTGGTCCTGCTCGAGCCGATTGTGGACGATGTCCCAGCCCAGCTCGCCGATGCGCTTGCGGACCTTCCCGAGGGCGTCCCGAACCTCGCGATCGCCCTCGCCCTGCAGGTAGGTGTCCTCCGGCCCCGGCCCATCGTCCTCGATCCTCTCGAGGTGGGTGGCGTCCCCCTCCTCGTCGATGGTGCTGTCGAGGGAGAGGTCGGGTTGGGCCACGGTCCCGCTCTGGGGGCGCACGGTCGATCGCGCTTCCTTGAGGTACTTCCCGATGTAGGCGCGGATCCACCAGACCGCGTAGGTGGAAAACCGCGTCCCGGCGTGCGGGTCGAACTTCTCGACCGCGCGCATGAGACCCACATTCCCCTCCTGGATGAGGTCGTCGAGCCTCACCGTCCCGCGCCGCTGCTTCCGCGCGATGGCGACGACGAAGGCCAGGTTGTGCCGGACGAGCTTCTGCTTGGCCGATACCTCGCCCTTACGGGCGCGCACGGCAAGGCTGTGCTCGTCGTCCCGGCTGAGCGGAGGGAAATCCCGCACGGCCTTGAGGTAGGGGGCCAGCTCCTCGAACTCCTTGCTGCTCCTCTGGGTGCTCGCCGTCCGCATCCGGTTCCTCTTCGCTTATCCTGGATGAAGCCCGCTGTTGGAGGTTACGTTACGTAAGCTTAGAATTGTGGACCTATCAAGTCAAGCTTGTCGCGGAACGCCGTGGATCTTCGAACAGAGCCCAAAAGTAAGAGCAAAAGACTTGCCCTGGATCAAGTACCGTCTTCACTCCTCGATGGGTGATGCGACCACAGTGACCACTCTTTAGGGGGACAGACGCGTGAACTCCCTGCTGAAGCGAATCTTCAGGTGGGGTCGGCCCTGAAAAATAGAAAGGGCCCGGCCCCATGAGGGACCGGACCCTGCGTATAGCTCCTCTCCCCCTGCGGGGTAGGCCTACTCCTCGGCACCGACGGCGAGCGCCTCCTCGGCCTCCTCGACGGCGTCGACCGGAGTCTCGACCTCGATGTCGAGGTGCTTGTAGGCGGGCAGTCCGGTCCCGGCAGGGATGAGGCGGCCCATGATCACGTTCTCCTTGAGGCCCCGCAGGTAGTCCACCTTGCCGCTGATGGCGGCCTCGGTGAGGACCTTCGTCGTCTCCTGGAACGACGAGGCGGAGATGAAGGACTCGGTGGAGAGGGAGGCCTTGGTGATGCCGAGGAGGAGCGGCTCCCCCTGGGCCGGCCGCTTGCCGGACTGGATCACCTTCTCGTTCTCCTCCTCGAAGACGAACTTCTCCACCTGCTCGTCCACGAGGAAGGTGGTGTCGCCCACGTCGACGATCCGGACCCGGCGGAGCATCTGCCGGACGATGGTCTCGATGTGCTTGTCGTTGATCTTGACGCCCTGCAGTCGGTAGACCTCCTGCACCTCGTCGACGAGCCAGCGGGCCAGCTCCTTCTCTCCCAGCACCCGGAGGATGTCGTGGGGGTTGGCGGCCCCGTCCATGAGGGCCTCGCCCGCGTGCACTCGATCCCCGGTGTGCACCGAGATGTGCTTGCCCTTGGCGATGAGGTACTCCTTCGCCAGGTCGGGCCGGAGCTTCCCGTCCACCTCGGGGGTGATGACCACCTTCCGCTTGCCCTTCGTGTCCTTCCCGAACGCCACCACCCCGTCGATCTCCGAGATGACGGCGTGCTCCTTGGGCTTGCGGGCCTCGAAGAGCTCGGCCACCCGGGGGAGGCCGCCGGTGATGTCCTTCGTCTTGGTGGTCTCGCGCGGCATCTTGGCGATCACGTCCCCGGCGTCGAGCTCGTCCCCGTCGTTCACCACGAGGTTCGCTCCCTCGGGCAGCATGTACCGGGCGTCGGCCTCGGAGTTGGCGAGCTTGCGGGTCTTGCCGTCCTCGTCCTTGATGGAGATGCGCGGCCGGGCGTCCGGGTCCTTCGAGGCGATCACCACCTTGCGGGCGAGGCCGGTGATCTCGTCCACCTGCTCGCTGATCGTCACCCCGTCGATGAGATCCCCGTACTTCACCCGCCCCGCCACCTCGGTGATGATGGGCATGGAGTACGGATCCCACTCCGCGAGGAGGGTGTTCGGCTCGATGTGCTGTCCCTCCCGGACGAGGAGCTTCGCCCCGTAGACCACGCCGTACCGCTCCCGCTCCCGGCTCTGCTCGTCGGTGACCACGATCTCGCCGTTGCGGTTCATGACGATGAGGGTACCGTCCTTCTTCTTGGCCACGCTCACGTTGTGGAACTTGACGAGGCCGGGGTTGCGGTTCTCGATGGTGGATTGCTCGGCCCGCCGCGAGGCCGCCCCCCCGATGTGGAAGGTGCGCATGGTGAGCTGGGTCCCGGGCTCGCCGATGGACTGGGCGGCGATGACCCCGACCGCCTCGCCGATGTTCACCTTGCGGCCCCGGGCCAGATCGCGCCCGTAGCACTCCACGCAGATGCCTCGCCGGGCCTGGCAGGTGAGCACCGAGCGGATCTTCACCTTGTCGATGCCGGCGTTCTCGATGAGCTTGACCTTCCCCTCGTCGATCTCCTCGTTGGCCTTCACGAGCACGCTGCCGGAGAAGGGGTCCTGGATGTCGTCGAGGGCCACCCGGCCGAGGATGCGCTCCCCCATGGGCTCGATGATCTCTCCCCCCTCCACCAGCGCCCCCAAGGTGATCCCGTCCATGGCGCCGCAGTCGTACTCGGTGATGATGGCGTCCTGGGCCACGTCCACCAGGCGCCGGGTCAAGTACCCGGAGTTGGCGGTCTTCAGGGCGGTGTCGGCGAGCCCCTTGCGTGCCCCGTGGGTGGAGATGAAGTACTGCAGGACGTTCAGCCCCTCGCGGAAGTTGGCGGTGATGGGGGTGGCGATGATCTCCCCCGAGGGCTTGGCCATGAGCCCCCGCATCCCGGCCAGCTGCCGGATCTGCTGGGCCGAGCCCCGGGCTCCCGAGTCGGCCATGATGTAGATGGGGTTGAACGACGGCTGCTTGCGCTCCTCGCGCTTGCCGTCCCCGTTCGTCCCCACCACCGTCTCGGTCCCGATCTCGCCCATCATCTCCTGGGCCACCTCCTCCGTGACCTGGGCCCAGATGTCGATCACCTTGTTGTACCGCTCGCCGTCGGTGATGAGACCCTCGGTGTACTGGGTCTGGATGTCGTCCACCTCCCGGGTGGCCCGGTCGAGGAGCTCCTCCTTCCGCCTGGGGATCACCATGTTCGACAGGGCGATGGAGATCCCCGCCCGGGTGGCGTTCCCGTACCCCATCGAACGGACCCGGTCGGCGAGGAGGACCGTCTCCTTCTCCCCGCAGAGCCGGTAGGTGAGGTCGATGAGGCTCTGGAGCTGCTTCTTGTCCATCACCTTGTTGATGGCCTCGAAGGGTAGCCGCTTGGGGACGATGTCGTAGAGCAAGACCCGCCCCACCGTGGTCTCGACCCGGCGCCCGTCCATCCGGACCCAGATCTTGGCCTGCAGGTCGATCTCCCCCTGGTCGTACGCGGCCCGGACCTCCTCGGGGCTCGCGAAGCGCTTGCCCTCGCCCCGGGCGAAGGCCCGCTCCCGGGTCATGTAGTAGATGCCGAGGACGATGTCCTGCGACGGCACGATGATGGGCTTGCCGTGGGCGGGGGAGAGGATGTTGTTCGTGCTCATCATGAGCACCCGGGCCTCCATCTGCGCCTCGATGGAGAGGGGCACGTGGACTGCCATCTGGTCCCCGTCGAAGTCCGCGTTGAAGGCGGTGCAGACGAGGGGGTGGAGCTGAATGGCCTTGCCCTCGATGAGGACCGGCTCGAACGCCTGGATCCCCAGCCGGTGGAGGGTGGGGGCGCGGTTCAGGAGCACCGGGTGCTCGCGGATCACCTCGTCGAGGATGTCCCAGACCTCGGGCCGCTCCTTCTCCACCATCTTCTTGGCGCTCTTGATGGTGGTGACGTAGCCCTTCTCCTCGAGCGTGTTGTAGATGAAGGGCTTGAAGAGCTCGAGGGCCATGATCTTGGGCAGGCCGCACTGGTGGAGCTTGAGCTCCGGCCCCACCACGATCACCGAGCGGCCCGAGTAGTCGACCCGCTTCCCGAGGAGGTTCTGGCGGAACCGGCCCTGCTTGCCCTTCAGCATGTCGGAGAGGGACTTGAGCGGCCGCTTGTTGGGACCGGTGATGGTCTTCCCCCGCCGGCCGTTGTCGAACAGGGCGTCCACCGCCTCCTGCAGCATCCGCTTCTCGTTGCGGATGATGATGTCGGGGGCGTTCAGCTCCTGGAGCCGCTTGAGCCGGTTGTTCCGGTTGATCACCCGGCGGTAGAGGTCGTTCAGGTCGGAGGTGGCGAAGCGGCCCCCGTCGAGGGGGACCAGGGGACGGAGGTCGGGGGGGATGACCGGGATCACCTCCAGCATCATCCACTCCGGCTTGTTGCCCGACTGGACGAACGACTCCACCACCTTGAGGCGCTTGGCGATCTTCTTCCGCTTCGCGTCGCTCGTCGCCTCCTTCATCTCGGCGCGCAGTTCGTTGGCGAGCCCGGGGATGCCCTCCCCGTACTGGTGGTCGGCGGGCCCCACCTGCTTCAAAAGCTGCAGCACCGCCTCCCCGCCCATCCCCGCCGAGAAGGCGTCCTCCCCCAGCTCCTCCAGGGCCTTCTGGTATCGGTCCTCGGAGAGGAGCTCCCCTCGCTGGAAGCTCGTCTCCTTGGGGTCGATGACGATGTAGGACTCACAGTAGAGGACCTTCTCCAGGTCCTTCAGGGTGATGTCGAGGAGGTTGCCGATGCGGCTGGGGAGCGACTTCAAGAACCAGATGTGGGCCACCGGGGTGGCGAGGGTGATGTGCCCGAGCCGCTCCCGGCGCACCTTGGACTGGATCACCTCCACCCCGCACTTCTCGCAGACCACCCCCCGGTGCTTCATGCGCTTGTACTTGCCGCAGTTGCACTCGTAGTCCTTCACCGGGCCGAAGATCTTGGCGCAGAAGAGGCCGTCCCGCTCCGGCTTGAAGGTCCGGTAGTTGATGGTCTCCGGCTTCTTCACCTCGCCGTGCGACCACTGGCGGATCTTGTCCGGGCTGGCCAGGGAGATGCGGATGGCCGAGAAGGACAAGGGGTCCTTCGGCTTCTCAAAGAAATTGAAGATGTCCTTCACGTCGTCCCTCGCAAAAGGCTCGTTTGAGGTGTGTGTGCCCCCGTCCCGCCATCCCCGGGCCGGCCCCCGCGCCGGCCCAAGGTTCTAGGCGGTGTCCCGGTTCCTCTCCGCGGCCGCTCCCCGCGGGGCGCCGAGCGGGCCGCCCAGCTCCCGCTCCGCCGCCTCCCGGGCCGCCTGCGCCTCCGGCGACTCGAGCAGCTCTACGTCGAGGGCTAGGCTCTGCAGCTCCTTGATGAGAACGTTGAACGACTCGGGGAGGCCCGACTCGAGGGTGTTCTCGCCCTTCACGATCGCCTCGTACATGCGGGTGCGGCCCACCACGTCGTCCGACTTCACGGTGAGGAACTCCTGGAGCGAGTAGGCGGCGCCGTAGGCCTCCATGGCCCAGACCTCCATCTCCCCCAGCCGCTGCCCGCCGAACTGGGCCTTGCCCCCCAAGGGCTGCTGGGTGACGAGCGAGTAGGGACCGATGGAGCGGGCGTGGATCTTCTCGTCCACGAGGTGGTGCAGCTTCAGCATGTACATGACGCCCACGGTGACGTCCTGGTCGAAGGGCTCCCCGGTGCGCCCGTCGAAGAGGATGGACTGCATGGTGGCCTGCCCCTCCTGGAGCAGGTCCTTCATCTCCGCCTCCCGCGCGCCGTCGAAGACCGGGGTGGCGACGTGCACCCCCCCCCGGAGCTTCTGGACCAGGCGGGGGAGCTCCTTCTCCGGCACCTCGTCGATGAGCGCCACCATCCGGTCGCCGCTCCCGGGATCGGAGCCGGCGAAGACGGCCTTGAGCTTCTTGCGGAGCTCGGCCGGCCCGTAGGAAAGCTCGATCATCTCCTGGAGGCGCTGCCCCACGTTGCGCGCCGCCCAGCCGAGGTGGGTCTCCAGGATCTGCCCCACGTTCATCCGGGAGGGCACCCCCAGGGGGTTCAGCACGATGTCCACCGGCGTCCCGTCCTCGAGATAGGGCAGGTCCTCCTCCGGCAGCACCCGGGACACCACCCCCTTGTTGCCGTGGCGGCCGGCCATCTTGTCGCCCACCGCGAGCTTGCGCTTGATGGCGACGTACACCTTCACCATCTTGATGACGCCGGGCGGGAGCTCGTCCCCCTTCTTGAGCCGACCGATCTTCTCGCCGAAGAGGAGCTTCACGAGCTCGCGCTGCTCCTCGAAGTTCTCGACGATCTTTCGGACCAGGTCCTGGACGTCCCCCTCCACGGCGATCTCCCCCCAGTAGCGCTGGGGGACGCTGTCGAGCAGGGGGTCGTCGAGGAGGTCCCCCTTCTTCAAGAGCTGGTTGCCCTTGTCGTCGACGAGCCGCCCCTGGACCTCCTTGCCAAGGAGGAGTCGCCGGATCTTCTGGAAGGCCGAGTCCTGGATGATTCGGATCTCGTCGTTCTGGTCCTTGAGGAGCTTCGCCTCCTCCATCTCCTCGATGGCCTTGGCCCGCTCGTCCTTCTCCACCCCCTTGCGGCTGAACACCTTGGCGTTGATGACCGTCCCCGAGACCCCGGGCGGCACCCGGAGCGAGCTGTCGCGCACGTCTCCGGCCTTCTCCCCGAAGATGGCCCGCAGCAGCTTCTCCTCGGGCGAGAGCTGGGTCTCGCCCTTGGGGGTGATCTTGCCCACCAGGATGTCGCCGGGCTTCACCTCGGCGCCGATGCGGACGATGCCCGACTCGTCGAGGTCCTTCAGGGCCTCCTCGCCCACGTTGGGGATGTCGCGGGTGATCTCCTCCTTGCCGAGCTTCGTGTCCCGCGCCACGCACTCGAATTCCTCGATGTGCACCGAGGTGAAGACGTCCTCCTTGATGAGCCGCTCGGAGAGGAGGATGGAGTCCTCGAAGTTGTACCCCTGCCAGGGCATGAAGGCGACCACCACGTTCTGCCCCAGGGCCAGCTCCCCCATCTCCGTGGCTGGGCCGTCGGCGATGACGTCGCCCTTCTTGACCCGCTCCCCCGGCTTCACGATGGGCTTCTGGTTGATGCAGGTGTTCTGATTGGAGCGCTGGTACTTGATGAGGTTGTAGATGTCCACCTCGTTGGCCACGTCGGTGGCCGAGGTGGCCACGTCCGCCTTCACCACGATCCGGGAGGCGTCGACCGACTGGATGACGCCGTCGCGCTTGGCCACCACCGTCACGCCCGAGTCGCGGGCCACGATCCCCTCGATCCCGGTGCCCACCAGGGGGGCGGCGGTGCGGAGCAGGGGGACGGCCTGGCGCTGCATGTTCGAGCCCATGAGGGCGCGGTTGGCGTCGTCGTTCTCCAGGAAGGGGACGAGGGAGGCGGCCACGGACACGAGCTGGTTCGGGCTCACGTCCATGAGGTCGACCTCGTCGGGGCGGGCGTAGATGTACTCGCCCTCCTTGCGGCAGGACACGGTGTTGCCGATGAACGAGCCCTTCTTGTCCACCGGCGCGTTGGCCTGGGCGATGATGTGCTTCTCCTCCTCCAGGGCGGAGTAGAAGGTCACCTCGTCGGTGACCCGGCCCTTCTCCACCTTCCGGTAGGGGGTCTCCACGAAGCCGTACTCGTTCACCCGGGCGTAGGTGGAGAGGGAGGCGATGAGGCCGATGTTCGGTCCCTCGGGCGTCTCGATGGGGCAGATCCGCCCGTAGTGAGTGGAGTGGACGTCCCTCACCTCGAAGCCGGCCCGCTCCCGGGTCAGGCCGCCCGGCCCGAGGGCCGAGAGCCTCCGCTTGTGGGTGACCTCGGAGAGCGGGTTCGTCTGGTCCATGAACTGCGAGAGCTGGCTCGAGCCGAAGAATTCCTTGATCACCGCCGTGACCGGCTTGGCGTTGATGAGGTCGTGCGGCATGAGCGTCTCGATCTCCTGCAGGCTCATCCGCTCCTTGATGGCCCGCTCCATGCGGACCAGGCCGATCCGGTACTGGTTCTCGAGCAACTCCCCCACCGCCCGCACCCGGCGATTGCCCAGATGGTCGATGTCATCCACGTCCTTGTTGGGCGATCCGTTCTTGAGGTCGATGAGGAAGCGGACCACCTCGAGGATGTCGCGCTTGGTGAGGACCGAGTTGTCGAGGGGCTCGTCCAGCCCGAACTTGTAGTTGAGCTTGAGCCGGCCCACCTTGGAGAGGTCGTACCGCTCGGCGTTGAAGAAGAGGTTCACGAACAGGTTGGTGGCCGTCTCCGGGGTGGGGGGATCCCCGGGGCGCAGCCGCCGGTAGATCTCCATGATCGCCTCCTCCGGGGAGGCGATCTTGTCCTGCATGAGGGTGTCGCGGAGCGAGGGCAACACGTTCAGGTTGTCGATGAAGAGCACCCGGAACGAGCCGATGTTCCGCTTGCGGAGCTCCTCGATCTTGGCCTCGCTTACCTCCTCGTTCACCTCGAGCAGGACCTCGCCGGTCGACTCGTCGACCACGTCCTCGGCGGAGATCTTGGTGTAGACCTCCTCCGGGTCGACGGGGAGCGACTTCAGCTTCGCCGCCACGAGCTTCTTGATGGCGCTCTCCGTGTACTTCCGGTTCTTCTTGACGATCACCTCGCTCGACTTGGGGTCGCGGATGTCGCGGGTGGCGCGCTGCCCCTTGAGCAGGTCGGGGTTCAGGTCCTTCTCGAACCGGCCCTTCCCCTCGATCCGGATGGTCTCGGTGTCGTAGTAGTACTTGAGGATCTCCTCGGCGGTGCCGTGGAAGTCCACCGGCTCCTTCTTCGAGGTGTCGGGGACCGCCCCCAGGGCCCGCAACAGGACCGTGGCGGGGAGCTTGCGGCGCCGATCGATCCGCACGTAGAGGATGTCCTTGTGGTCGAACTCGAAGTCGATCCACGACCCGCGGTAGGGGATGATGCGGGCGTTGTAGAGGAGCTTGCCCGACGAGTGGCTCTTCCCCTTGTCGTGGTCGAAGAAGGCCCCGGGGGAGCGGTGGAGCTGGGAGACGACCACCCGCTCGGTCCCGTTGATGATGAAGGTCCCGTTGTCCGTCATGAGCGGGATCTCGCCGA